>ENA-OQBJ01000661-OQBJ01000661.1-human-gut-metagenome-genome-assembly--contig:-NODE-661-length-17360-cov-2.467127_pt1 | contig 17360 bp, 21 predicted proteins | sample MGYA00242743_ERZ504545 | MGnify/ENA primary metagenome ERZ504545 (study PRJEB26092, sample SAMD00036252) | human gut metagenome | host: Homo sapiens | study: EMG produced TPA metagenomics assembly of...
CAAAATGTATTACTGAACTTCTGTTGTTGATGATTTTATTATATGTAAGAGTTGTGGAGAAAAAATGTTAAAGAGAATTAGAAAGTAAATTTTAAAATAAACAATTGAAACAAACTATGAAACGTTAAGGAAGTTTATTATTTCTTAATAAAATTCACAGAATTGTTAAGCACTCAATGAAAAAAGAGTGCTAATTTTCTAATTGACTTTTAAAAAGCGAGGGATTATCATAGATTTAATCAGGGACATTTCAAGATTTTGTATATGCTTACTTATGAGTAAGTTCATGTAGATTTCGATTTTATCCCTGGCATCAAAACACAAATGATTAAATTTAAAATATCAGAAACAGGAGTGATTAGAATGGAAGCAAAAAAAGGTAGTCTTTCAATCAGCAGCGAAAACATTTTCCCAATTATTAAAAAATGGGTATATTCTGACCATGACATTTTTGTCAGAGAGATGATTTCCAATGGCTGTGATGCCATTACAAAATTGAAAAAACTGGATGTAATGGGTGAATATCAGTTACCGGATGATTATAAGGCATCAATTCATGTAGAAGTGAATCCGGAAGAGAAGACTTTGAAGTTCATTGATAATGGTCTTGGTATGACAGCAGAGGAAGTTGAAGAATATATTACTCAGATTGCATTTTCAGGAGCTACAGAGTTCCTTGAAAAAATATAAAGACAAGACAACAGAAGACGATATGATCGGTCATTTCGGACTGGGATTCTATTCTGCATTCATGGTTGCAGATGAAGTTCATATTGACACATTATCTTACAAAGACGGAGCAACACCGGTACGCTGGGTAAGTAATGGTGGAACGGAATACGAGATGACAGAAGGAGACAAGCAGACTGTAGGATCTGAGATTACATTGTATCTGAACGATGATTGCCTGGAGTTTGCGAACGAGTATCGTGTAAGAGAAGTTATCCAGAAGTATTGTTCCTTTATGCCGGTAGAGATTTTCTTATCAAAGGCAAATGCAGAGCCAGAGTATGAGACAATTGACGAGGCAGACCTGAAAGAGGACGATGAGGTTGTTGAGCACATTCATGAAGATGCCAAGACCGAAGAAAAAGAGAATGAAAATGGTGAAAAAGAAGTTGTAGAAGTATCACCTGCAAAGATAAAGTAAAGATTAAAAAGCGTCCGGAATCCTTAAGTGATATTCATCCGCTCTGGACAAAACATCCGAATGAGTGCAGTGATGAGGACTACAAAGAGTTTTACCGCAAAGTATTTCTGGATTATAAAGAGCCGTTGTTCTGGATTCATCTGAACATGGATTATCCGTTCAACTTAAAAGGTATCCTGTACTTCCCGAGAATTAATACAGAATATGATTCTATTGAAGGAACGATCAAGCTGTATAATAACCAGGTATTTATTGCAGATAATATTAAGGAAGTCATTCCGGAATTCCTGATGGTATTAAAGGGAGTTATTGATTGCCCGGATCTTCCGCTGAATGTATCACGTAGCGCTCTTCAGAATGATGGATTTGTAGGCAAGATTGCTGAGTACATTTCCAAGAAAGTTGCAGACAAGCTTGCAGGTATGTGCAAGACAAAACAGTGAAGATTATGAGAAATACTGGGACAGCATCAGTCATTTATAAAAATTTGGCTGTCTGAAAGATGAGAAGTTCTGTGACAAGATGAAAGATGCAGTTCTCTTTAAGGATATCGACGGAAAATATCTGACACTGAAAGACTGCGTAGAAGCAAATGGTGGAGAGCTGAAAGAACTCGATAAAAAATGCGGCACCAGACAATGCCGAGGAAAATGCAGAAGAGAAGAAGACAACTATCTATTATGTAACAGATGAGATTCAGCAGAGTCAGTATATCAATATGTTCCGTGCACAGGGACAGGATGCAGTTGTACTGAAACACAACATCGATTCTCCGTTCATTACACAGCTTGAGCAGCGCTATCAGAATGTTCAGTTCCAGAGAATTGATGCAGATGTAACAGCAGGAGCAAAAGAAGAAGTTGCCGAAGAGGAAAAAGAAGCATTCCAGAAGACATCTGACAGCCTGGTAGAAATCTTCCGTAAAGAGCTTGGTGACGAGAAACTGGATGTTAAGATCGAAAAATTAAAAGATGAAAATATAGCTTCTATGATGACATTATCTGAAGAGAACCGCCGTATGCAGGAAATGATGAAGATGTACGGCATGAGCGGAATGGATATGGGTACAACAAGTACACTGATCCTGAATGCAAATCATCCGCTGGTTCAGTATGTAGTTGATCATAAGGGCAGCGAGAATACAAGTATTATCTGCAAACAGTTGTATGATCTGGCAATGCTGGCACATAAGCCATTGAATCCTGAAGAGATGACAGCGTTTGTAAAGAGAAGTAATGAGATTATGATGCTGCTTACGAAGTAAGTCTGGCAGAGAGTTGAAGTAAAGAAGACCATGCAGCTGTGGAAAGAGAAATCCATAGTTGCATGGTTTTTGTTTGTATTCTAGTATTCGCCTTCGATATTTTTGGATTTTAAGATGGATTTTACTTCGGTATCCCATTCTCTTTCGATGGACTTATCCATAGAAAAGGTTTTGAGGGAAGTGCCGGTGATGCATTGGAGGGTGCTTCCATCGTAGTGGAAATTGAGGTAGAGTCCCTGAATGTCTTCCGGGCGGTAAGCGGTCAGGCCGTGGGCTGTCAGGAAGGCAGGAATCTGATCGTCCGGGAGAGCAAGGACAATCTTGAAGTTCAGAGGAGTGCGTTTGCCACGGATGATCTGGAAGCAGAAGTCACGGATCTTTTCCCAGCGGGAGTAAGTCTCTTCCAGTTTTTCGTCGAAGAAGTCTTCCTGGAGATAACCGCTTATGGTGAATTTGTTAAATGTAGTGAATTCTCCTTCGATAAAGAGAAATGTATCAAAAGTATCCTTTAAAAGAAGATGGGACATACAATTTTTGGCTGATAACTGGTATACGTTCATAAGGAATAACCTCCGGATAAAAATAAATGTAATCTGTATTATAGCACAAAAATTGATATAAATTGACATGGGAATGAAAAAACAGTAAAATAAGTTGAATATATATTTATGAACAAAAAGAAATGTAGAAGAGAGGAATTTTTTTGGAAATAGATAATAAAAATTCTGAGGAGAAGGAAGCTAAACAGCCGGCAGAGATTCCGGAAAAAGAAAAGGATCATGTGCTTAGGACTGCAGTAATTCTGGCAACAGTGATCATTGTGCTTGGAGGAATCGTTGTAGCAGTAAGGCTTAATAATCCAAAGCAGGACACAACGAAAGGCAGGAAGATCCTGAGTGAGATGGATCGTACGGATGTCGGAAAAGTAAATAAAAAAATCCAGAAACTTGAAGAGGAAGAACGTGTGAAGGAAGAAGCAGCAGATAACAGATCCGTAAGCGAAAAGTTTGCGGATTGTCTGATCCTTGGAGATTCGATCACACAGGCTTATATGAGTACGGAGTGCTGGATGAGGCGAATGTACAGGCAGACCGCGGAACGGAAGTTTCGGAAGTCAGCAGTAAAAAGATTGAGGAACATATAAAAAAAGCCAAAGAGATGAAGCCGGAAGTGCTGTTTCTTGCCTATGGAATGAATGATATTGAAGCACAGAATGGAAATGCGTCCGGATTTGTGAAAGCATATAAAAATGTTATAGAGGATCTGAAAGAGTCACTGCCGGATACGAAGATTTATGTCAATTGTATTCTTCCGGCGGCGCAGTCGGCGATTGAAACAAGACCTTTATTTGCCAATGTTCCAAAGTTCAATCAAAAACTGAAAAAATTATGTAAAAAAGAAAAAGTGACATTCATCGATAATACAGATCTGGTAAAACAGGAGTATTATGCCGATGATGGGATCCATATGTCACCATCTTATTATACGAAATGGGTAGATCATATGGCGGAGGCAGCAGGATTATAATGAGAAAAGGAAGACTGGATATTATTAATACATGTAAGTATCTGATGGTGATCGCACTGATTGCCTATGTGGTATTGCTGGTTTCCGGAGAGGGAGATAATACCGTATCCGTAGATACGATACAAAAGAATATTGAAAAATCTGTTTCTCTGAAAGGCATGAAAAAGGGAAGTTCTCAGGACCTTAAGAAGTATTATGGTCTGAATGCCAACGATTATGCCGGAACAATGTTGTATATACCGGATGATGTCATGAGTGTAAATGAGATACTGGTAGTAAAAGTAAAAGATAAGAGCCAGGTAGAAGATGTGGAGAAGGCTGTAGAGGAGCGTTTGTCTACACAGAAGAAGAGTTTTGAGGGCTATGGTGTAAAACAGACCAGGCTTCTTCATTCTGCAATCGATGAAACCAGGGGGTATTACATATTATTAGCTGTTTCAAAAGATGCGGACCGCATAGAAGCCGCATTTAAGAATAGTATTTATTAGAAGGCAGAGGAATTAGAAAGATGTTATTTAGCAGTATTGTTTTTTTATTTACATTTTTACCGGCTGTGTTGGTGTTGTATTACCTGCTGCCGGAGAGATTCCACAATCCGGTTTTGCTGCTTGCAAGTCTGATTTTTTATGCATGGGGTGAACCGGTCTATATTTTCCTGATGCTGTTATCCATTTTGTTCAATTATTTCAGTGGACTTGATATAGCAAGAAATCTGACGGACAGAAGGCTGGCAAAAAGAAGCCTTATATTCAATATTGTGGTGAACATTGCAATCCTGGGATTTTTCAAATATGAAGGCTTTGTGCTGGATTCACTGAATGCGGTGCTGCCGGTGCATATTACATATCATCCGCTGGCACTGCCGGTCGGTATCTCATTTTATACATTCCAGATATTGTCTTATATTATAGATGTTTATCGGGGAAATGTTAAAGTTCAGAAGAATATCCTGAACTTTGCATTATATGTAACAATGTTTCCGCAGCTTATCGCAGGACCGATCGTACAGTATGCAGATGTTGAAGAGCAGCTTGTAAACCGCAAATCATCATGGAACAAGTTCGGAGAAGGGTGCATGTATTTTATACGTGGACTTGCAAAAAAGGTATTGCTTGCGAATACTTCCGGTATGATATTTACGGAAGTAACCGGACTTGGAAAGGGCAATGTGTCGGTACTGAGTGCATGGCTTGGTGCTTTTGCCTATATGTTTCAGATTTATTTTGATTTCAGTGGTTATTCGGATATGGCAGTGGGACTTGGAAAGATGTTTGGATTTGAGTTCTGTATGAATTTTAATTATCCGTACATAGCGAAAAGTATTACTGAATTCTGGCGCAGATGGCATATTTCTCTGAGCAGCTGGTTCAGGGATTATGTATACATTCCGCTCGGGGGCAACAGAGTATCGAAGAGCCGGCATATCTTCAATCTAATGGTTGTATGGTTTCTGACCGGATTATGGCACGGAGCTGCATGGAATTTCGTGGCATGGGGATTGTATTACGGGATCATACTGATCATTGAAAAATATATCCTGTCACCGGTACTGGATAAACTCCCTTCGGTTGTACGCCATATTTACAGTATTGTGCTGGTTGTGATCGGATGGTATTATTCTTTAGTCCTTCATTTGGAGGGGCGGCCAGATATCTGGGAATGATGTTCGGAGCAGGAGCACACGGAGTGGCAGACAGGGAAAGCCTGTATCTGCTTACAACGAATCTGGTATTGTGGATCATTCTGATCATTGGTTCTACTCCGCTTACAGATGTCAGATATCAGCATATGCTGCGCCAGAAGAAGTGGAATACGACGCTTCTGAATGGAATCGTATATGCGGTACTGTTCATTTTGTGTATCGCGTATCTGGTGACAGAGACATATAATCCGTTCCTGTATTTCAGATTTTAGGAGTAAAAATGAGACAGTCAAGAAAAAAATGGGAAAGAAGAAGAGAAGTGCATAGAAATAAATTAGCAGCGGTGATATTTGTCATAATGATGATCGCTTTTTGTGTTGTGAATCTGGCAACGGGTGACCGGGAATTCTCGGCGACAGAGAACCGGGCACTGGAACAGAGACCGGAACTTACAATTTCAGGAATAGAAAGCGGAAGATGGATGGAGCAGTACGAATCCTATGTATCAGATCAGTTCGCGGGAAGAGATTTCTGGGTAGTGCTAAAAAGCAGGGTGGATCTGCTGGCAGGAAAGAGAAAAGCGAATGGCGTGTTCAAAGGAAAAGACCATTATCTTCTGGAGGATATTGCAAAACCGGATGAAAATCAGATGAAAGAAAATCTGTCTGCAATGAAAATGTTTCAAAAACAATATAAAGATATACCAATGTACATGATGCTGGTTCCGAATGCGGCTAATATCGAATCGGATAAACTTCCGGGATATGCAGTTACAGAGAATCAGGAGAAGCAATTTAAAGCAATTCACAGTACACTGGGATCTGTTTATACATGGGTGGATGTCAGTGATATTTTAAAAAAACACAGATCAGAAGAAATCTATTATCACACAGATCATCACTGGACAACACTTGGCGCGTATTACGGTTATCAGGCTCTTTCAAAAAGCATGAAGCTTGATACATCCAAAACCTCTGACATGAAGCCTTATGCGGTGACCAATGCATTTAACGGAACACTGGCTTCGACGAGCGGATATGAAACGGGATATGAAGAACCGATATATATCTATGCACCCGACAATCTTAAGAATGCAACAGAGGCTGTAGTAAATAATGTAAATGAAAAAAAGAAGACGGCAACTCTTTATGATACTTCCAAGCTTAAAGGAAAAGACAAATATGCACTTTTTCTTGGCGGAAATTATCCGATCCTTGACATCAAGACGACGGCAGATTCGACAGACAGGCTTCTGATCATCAAGGATTCTTATGCCAATAGTCTGATTCCGTTCCTGATACCTTATTACAGGGAAATTGTGGTTGTCGATCCAAGGTATTATTATGATGATATTGAAAAGGTCATGAAGAAGGATAATATCACAAGTGTATTATTTTTATATAATGGAAATACTTTTGTAAAAGATAACAGTATCAGCGGGGTGTTACAGAATGATTAGGCTGAATAAATATTTAAGCGAAGCCGGTGTGTGCTCAAGAAGAGAGGCGGACCGGCTGATAGAATCTGGCGTTGTAACGGTGGATGGAAAAAATGCCGTACCCGGAATGAAGGTTGAAGACGGACAGGAAGTCTGTGTGGGGAAAAAACGGATAAAAAGCAAGACAAAAAAGACAGTCCTGGCGGTATATAAACCCGCTGGGATTGTTTGCACAGAAGATAAAAGGGAAAAGAAGAATATTATCAGATTCCTGAATTATCCGCTACGCGTGACCTATGCGGGAAGACTGGATAAAGATTCGGAAGGACTTCTGATCATGACCAATGATGGTGATCTGATCAATGGCATGATGCGTGCAAGATTCTCCCATGAGAAAGAATATAAGGTCACAGTTAATAAAGAAATCACACCGGAGTTCATAGAAAAAATGAGTCGCGGAGTACATATCAGAGACAGGGAGAAGAACCTGGATGCGGTGACCAGGCCGTGTAAAGTGAGAAAGAATGGAAAATACACATTTTCCATTATTCTGACGCAGGGCCTTAACAGACAGATCCGCAGGATGTGTGAGGCACTTGGCTATAAGGTGACAACACTGAAGAGAATCCGCATTATGAATGTAGAACTAGGTAATCTGAAACCGGGAGAGGTAAGAGAATTAACAGAACGGGAGTTAAAAGAATTATATGGGACAGTCAAAGAACGAGAGAATGAAAGAACTGGTCAGCCTTCTGAATAAAGCTTCCAGAGCATACTATCAGGAAGCACAGGAGATCATGAGTAATTATGAATATGACAGATTGTATGATGAACTTAAGGAGCTTGAGGATGAGCTTGGTATTACCTTGTCAAACAGTCCGACGGTAAATGTCGGATATGAAGTGGTAAGTGAACTGCCGAAAGAAAGACATGAAAGCCCGATGCTTTCTCTGGATAAGACGAAAGAAGTAGAAGAACTTAAGAACTTTGTGGGAGATCAGAAGTTCTGATGTCATGGAAGATGGATGGTCTGACGGTTGTACTGACTTATCGTGATGGAAAGCTTTATAAGGCGGTCACCAGAGGTAACGGAGAAGTCGGAGAAGTGATCACGAACAATGCGAAAGTATTCAAAAATGTGCCGGTCCAGATTGCATATCAGGGAGAACTGATCTTAAGAGGAGAAGCAGTCATAGGATATAAGGATTTTGAAAAAATCAATCAGGAGATTGAAGATGTAGATGCCAGGTACAAGAATCCAAGAAATTTGTGCAGCGGTTCTGTCAGACAGCTGAATAACCAGATCACGGCTAAACGTAATGTAATGTTCTATGCATTTACACTGGTGCAGGCAGACGGAGTTGATTTTCAGAATTCCAGAGCCTGTCAGATGGAATGGCTGAAGTCACAGGGATTTACAACAGTGGAGTATTATATGGTGACCAGAGATACTGTTGAGGACGAAGTTGCTAAATTTTCGTCTAAGATCAGTGAAAATGATTTCCCGTCGGATGGACTTGTGTTAACATATGATGATATAGCGTATGGACGGTCGCTTGGAAGAACTGCAAAATTTCCGAGGGATTCTTTTGCGTTCAAATGGCAGGATGAGATCAGAGAGACAGTATTAAGAGAGATTGAGTGGAGTCCGTCGAGAACCGGACTGATCAATCCGGTTGCAATCTTTGATCCGGTAGAACTTGAGGGAACAACAGTAAGCCGTGCAAGTGTTCACAATATCAGTATTATGGAAGAACTGGAACTTGGGATCGGTGACAGGATTGAAGTATATAAGGCTAATATGATCATCCCGCAGATTGCTGAGAATCTGACAAGAAGCGGAGTAAAAGATATTCCGTGTAAATGTCCTGTCTGTCAGGGAGAGACAAAGATCCGGCAGGTCGGCAACGCAAAAGCATTGTACTGTATGAATCCGGAATGTCAGGCGAAGCACGTTAAATCATTTGCACTGTTTGTCAGCAGGGATGCACTTAATATAGAAGGATTATCAGAAGCAACACTGGAAAAATTCATTTCCAGAGGATATATTCATACATTTGCAGACATCTTCCATCTGGATCAATACAAAGAAAAAAATTCAAAAGATGGAAGGATTCGGAGAAAAATCATATAAAAAACTGACAGAAAGTATAGAAAAGGCAAGAACGACGACCCTGCGAGAGTCATTTATTCTCTGGGAATTGCAGGAATCGGACTTGCCAATGCAAAAGTTATTTGCAGAGAATTAAAATATGATGTAGAATCTCTTCTGAAGGTTTCGGAAGAAGAATTAAATGAGATTCAGGGAGTCGGAGAGGTTCTGGCAAAAGCGTTCGTCGGATATTTTGCAGATGCAAAACATGTGGAGAATTTCAGAAGGCTTTTAAATGAGCTGACCATTCCGGAAGAGACTGTAACAAAACAGCAGATTTTTGAAGGCGTTAATTTTGTAATTACCGGAAGCGTAAAGCATTTTGCCAATCGTGGAGAAGTAAAAGAGCTGATTGAAAGTCTGGGTGGAAAAGTGACTGGATCAGTCACATCAAAGACAAACTATCTGATCAATAATGATGTGACGAGTACGTCATCCAAGAATAAAAAAGCGAATGAGCTGGGAATACCGATTATTTCAGAAGAGACATTTCTGGAACTGGTAAATCAGGAGGAAGCATAAAAGCAGGATAAAAGTCAGAGTGAAATGCGTAAACTACGTTAAGAAGGAGAGAATAATGGCAAATCAGATGATAACAACAATCAGGAAATTGAAAAAGTAGAAGATGTAGAGGTTGAGACAACAAAGAATACATCTGATACAGATAATAGGAAACAAAATAATGACGATGGATATGAAAAAGTCTGCTTTATCTGCAGACGTCCAGAGAGCGTTGCAGGAAAAATGATTGAACTTCCGAATCATATCTGTGTCTGCAATGACTGTATGCAGAAAAGCTTTGATGCAATGTCAAATGGCCCGATTGATTACAGTCAGCTGATGAATATTCCGGGAGTACAGGTATTTAATATGGCTGATATGGAACAGAGTATTCCAAAGCAGCAGAAGATCAAAAAGAAAAAAGAGGGCGAAGAATATAAACCGTTAGTAGATATCAAGAATCTTCCGGCACCACATAAGATCAAGGCAAAACTGGATGAGTATGTGGTAGGTCAGGAATATGCAAAGAAAGTTATGTCTGTAGCTGTTTATAATCATTATAAACGTGTGGCTACTGATTCTATGGATGATATTGAGATTGAAAAGTCCAATATGCTCATGATCGGACCTACAGGTTCCGGTAAGACGTATCTGGTAAAAACACTGGCAAAGATTCTGGATGTACCGCTTGCGATCACAGATGCGACTTCACTTACGGAAGCCGGATATATCGGAGATGATATTGAGAGTGTGGTTTCCAAACTGCTTGCAGCTGCAGATAATGATGTAGAGAAGGCAGAACAGGGAATCATCTTTATCGATGAGATCGATAAGATCGCAAAGAAGAAGAATTCAAGTCAGAGAGACGTAAGCGGTGAGTCGGTACAGCAGGGAATGTTAAAACTTCTTGAAGGAAGCGATGTAGAAGTACCTGTCGGCGCAACCAGTAAAAATGCTATGGTTCCGCTTACAACCGTGAATACAAGAAATATTCTCTTCATCTGCGGTGGAGCGTTCCCGGATCTTAACGGAATCATCAAAGAGCGTCTGACCAAACAGGCAGCAATTGGTTTTGGAGCAGACTTAAGAGACAAGTATAATAACGATAAAGAGATACTGAAGAAAGTAACAACAGAAGATTTACGTGCATTTGGAATGATTCCTGAGTTCTTAGGACGTCTGCCGATCGTGTTCACTTTACAGGGTATGAGTGAAGAGATGCTGGTAGAGATTTTAAAAGAACCTAAGAATGCAATATTAAAACAGTATCAGAAACTGCTGGCATTGGATGAGGTAAAACTGGAATTCAATGACGATGCTCTTCATGCAATTGCGAAGAAGGCATTGAAGAAAGATACCGGGGCAAGAGCACTTCGTGCGATCATTGAAGAATTCATGCTGGATATCATGTATGAAATCCCGAAGGATGACAATATCGGAGAGGTTATCATCACGAAGGAATATATCGAAGGAACCGGAGGACCGGTAATTATGTTGAGAGGTCAGGAAGTACCAAGACTTCAATAATACATTTTACATATAGACTATTATATAATTTTTTTACTTGGAGAAGAATGGAGGAAAGACAGCGATGGGGGAATTATCAGCTATTCCAATCTGGCTCTGCATACCCTTTGCAGGCTGTTGGCTTAGTATTGCGGTAATGCCGCTGTTCAAGCCGGACTGGTGGGAAAAACATCAGCCGCTGGCAGTTGCATTCTGGTCAATCTTGTTTATTATTCCTTTTACAGCGAAATATGGAATATTTACAATGAGTGAGACTGTTCTGGAATGTGTGGTAAATGATTATCTGACATTTATCGTTTTACTGTTTGGATTATTCTGTGTAGCAGGTAACATTACGATTGACGGTGAATTTGCCGGATCACCGAGGATTAATACGGCGTTGTTTGTTTTTGGTACACTGCTTTCCAGTGTGATCGGAACTACAGGATCAAGTATGCTTCTTGTACGTCCGTTTATTAAGATGAATTCATGGAGAAAGAGAAAGAGTCATATCATGATCTTCTTTATCTTCCTGATCTCTAATATGGGAGGATGTCTGACACCGATCGGAGATCCGCCGCTTCTGATGGGATTCATGCGTGGGGTACCTTTTTTCTGGAGTATGAAGTTATTCCATATTCTGGTTTTTAATATGGTGATCCTTCTGGTGATATTCTATTTCCTGGACAGAAGAGCATACAGAAAAGATATTGCAGAAGGAAGAAAACCGGATATCAGAGAGCCGGGAACACATTTTAAAATTGTAGGACTTCATAATCTTATCTATGTAGCGATGATCGTCGGAGCCGTGATCTTAAGTGGAACACTTCCGGGAATGTCCGCATTCCAGAATGCAGACGGAACCGTAAAAGGACTTCATATCCTTGGAGAAGTTACACTTGGATTCCCGTCAATAATTGAGGTTGTGATCATCCTTCTGGCTGCATTCTTATCGTTTAAGACGACGAACGAAGAAGTCCGTATCCGTAACCACTTTACCTGGGGTGCAATCCAGGAAGTTGCGGTTCTGTTTATCGGAATCTTTATTACTATGCAGCCGGCACTTATGATCCTGAAAGCGAATGGAGCGGAGCTGGAATCAGCAAACCATTCCAGATGTTCTGGGCTACAGGAGCTCTGTCAAGTTTTCTTGATAATACGCCGACATATCTTGTGTTCCTTACAACAGCAGGAGCACTTGGATTCAAGGGCGGTGTGGCAACAACGCTTGGTGCTGTTCCGGTTAAGATGCTGGAGGCAATCTCGTGCGGTGCTGTATTCATGGGAGCAAATACATATATAGGAAATGCACCGAACTTTATGGTAAAATCTATGTCGGATGAAAACGGTGTGCGTATGCCGTCGTTCTTCGGATATATGGCATGGTCACTGACATTTTTGATACCGGTATTTATTATCGATATGTTGATATTCTTTTTATAGAAGGGGGTGCGGAAAATGCAGGAGAATAAGAATAAATATTATGACATTGCAGAACGGATCTATGATCTGGACGGAGAAGTATATGAATGTGTAGGATCTTCTCTGGGCCGTACCTTTACAGGAGATAAACGTGCCTGTGTGGACAATTTGGTTATGCTGATGCGTACCAAGCCGCAGGGACATCTTCTTAGAAGTGAGCTGGCATTGATCAGTAACATGGCACGTACGATCCGAAAGGATGAAGACCGTTCCAGACTGATGAAAAAATACGATGAGATATTAAAGGAAATAGCAGAGCTTCCTGCAAGTTTCGGTAAGGTTGAAATTCTGGATGAAAACAGGGCGAAGTTGAATACAGCGAATCTGCGTCAGAAGTTTTCAAAAGACGATCATCTTATTATTTGTATCGGAAGAACGCAGGGGAGTGCCGGAAATGATATTGGATTTGCACTGGCAGATGCACTTAGAATCAACTACTATGATGCAGAAATCTTTAATGAAGTATTAAGAAGACTGGATGCGGAGAAGGATTCTGTGACAGATGTGGCGGATCTGGGAACGGATCTGATCGAGAACAAATATCAGGGATCTGGAAGGACGATCAAAGAGCGTCTGAAAGACTTTGACCGCTATCATGGATTGACAAGAGAAGACGCAATCTTCTTCAATCAGAGTGACCTGATCTGCAAAATGGCAAAAGAAGAAGATTTATTGTAATGGGTAGATGTGCAGATGTGATACTTGCGAATAACCATATTCCACATATCAGTATTTTTATTACGGCACCGTTCGAACAGCGTGTGCGTCGTATTATGGAGGTCAATGATCTGGATCAGAAGAAAGCGGTACGTCTGCTTAAAAAGCTGGATCGTCAACATGCAAGATATTACAATTATTATACCGGTCAGAAATGGGGAGATGCTATGAACTATGATATCTGTTTTAACAGTGCAAGTTATGGTATTGAAGAGTCGGTAGACATTATTGAACGTATGCTGAACCAGAATACGAATTCATAATAAAAGATTAATGAATGACAGGGAACTTTCATATACATAAAACAAATGTATATGAAAGGTTTTTTGATTTGGAAGAGAACTGTAAAGAAAAGATTATTTCCGAAGATTACTGGGATTTTATTATTCCATTATACAGAGATGAGGAACTTAAGGAAGTGAATCCGGAAAATGTGTGTATTCAGGAGATGGATTTTGGATATAAAAGTGTATCTGTAGACAGAAGGATTCTGCTTCCATTATCGTTCAGAGAATATTGGTACAGTACGATCCAAAATGTTATGCACTTCTGGATATGCAGCCGTTAGATGCAGCGGGAATTATTACATTGCAGAACTATCCGACACTTCAGCTGATGGGGGATGGGATCATGATCGGCTTTTTAGATACCGGGATAGATTATCAGAATCGTGTGTTTCGCAATCTGGATGGGACGACACGGATTGTGGGAATCTGGGATCAGACGATTCAGACAGGAAGAACACCACAGGGGCTTTATTATGGAACGGAATATACGGAAGAAATGATCAATGCAGCACTTAGATCGGAGGATCCGCTTCAGATAGTACCGAGTGTGGATACAGACGGACATGGAACATTTGTTGCAAGTGCGGCTGCAGGAGGAGCAGAAGTTGGAAAACGGTTTCTCGGGGCCGCACCGGAGGCTTCTATTGCAATGGTCAAATTAAAGCCGGCAAAAATTATCTGAAAGAATTTTTCGTGATAGCACAGGATGCCGTATGTTATCAGGAAAATGATATTATGCTGGGACTCCGCTATCTGAATGACCTGGCAAGAAAACAGGGAATGCCGTTAGTGATCTGTGTAGCCCTCGGAACAAGCTTTGGAGGACATAACGGAGATTCTCTTCTGGCAGATATATTGGACATTTATGCGACGGTAAGAAACAGGTGTGTTGTAGTCGGAACAGGCAATGAGGCGGCCAGAAGACATCACTATTTTAACCGTTTTACGGATGCACAGGATATGAGGACAGCAGAAATCCGGGTAGGAGAAGGGACACAGTCTTTTGCCGTTGAATTATGGAGTACACTTCCGAATATCGTAATGGTGTCGGTTACTTCGCCGTCTGGAGAGCGTACGGGGATGATTCCGATACGTCTGGGGTATCTGTTTGATTTTTTATTTACATTTGAACGGACAACGATTACTGTGGAATACAGATTATTACAGGAGAATAATGATGCACAGCTGGTATTTATAAGGTTTCAGAATGCGGTTCCCGGAATATGGAAAATAGATATAAAGCCGGCGATGCAGACAACCGGAGATTTTCACATATGGCTTCCGATGGAAGAATTCCTGGAGGGAGAGGTATATTTTCTGGAATCAAATCCGGACACTACATTTACAGAACCTTCAGGAGGAAGAAATACAATGACTGTGGCTTTTTATAACAGCAGGGAGAATGGAGTTGATATTAATTCGGGCAGGGGGTATACTAGAGATGAGAAAATAAAACCGGATTATGCTGCGCCGGGAGAAACGGTCACAGGAGCAGTACCTGGCGGGGGATTTAAGAATCGGACCGGTTCGAGCGCCGCAACAGCGATTGCAGCAGGCGGATGTGCCTGATCATGGAATGGATCAGTGAGCAGCCGGGGGCAAGAGGAGTGTCGTCCAGTCAGGTCAGAAATATTATCGTGATGGGAACACAAAAGCTTTCGGGAATAGAATATCCGAATACACAATGGGGATATGGGACGATGAATTTGTACCGATCATTGGATATTTTAAGACAGCTGTAAAGAAGAACGAGATAAGGAGAGGATACTAATGGCAGATTTTTTTGAAGAATTCGGCAGAATGGTTTCAGATGTTGCTAGTGACATCACAAAGAAGACAGGAGATACCCTGGAGATCCAGAAGATTAAAAGCAATGTTCGTTCGTTAAAGAGAGCGAATGAAAGAGATCTTGCAGATATCGGACGTATGGTATATGAAAAATTCCAGAGTGGAGAAGTGTCAGACATGGATTATGTAACGCTCTGCGAAGAGATAGAAAAACGTGACGAAGAGATAGAAAAACAGGAAGAAGAGATCGTAAAGATCCAGGGAGAAGTATAAATGCGTACACGCATACCCGGTGCGGTCGGAACACTGTTCGCTCTTGATATGGCTGTAAAACAGTACATAGAAGAGAATGTAAGCGAGACGGAAGAAAAAAGTCTCTGTGGGACAGGGATTCTGATCAGAAAAGTATATAATAAAGGATTTGCATTTAACTCTATGGATTCCGAACCGGAAAAAGTAAAGAAAGCGTCGGTGATGACGACAGCAGCGATCGGACTTCTGACAATTATAGAAGCTTTTAGGGAAGGGCATATGCTTAGTAAGATAGCCCTGACATTCTTAAGCGCAGGAGCTTTAAGCAATACTTATGACCGTGTTGTCAGAGGAAAGGTAGTGGATTATATCGGTATTAAATCCAGTCACAAAATACTGGGCAATATAACCGCCAATCTGGCAGATATCTATATTTTGCTCGGTTCTGTATTTGCATTTTTGAAAAAGAAAATAGATTAGGGCACAGGGAACAATCTGGAAAAATAACGAACCCTGTCATCTTTCAGGTGTCTTCACATAAAGTCAGTGAAGACACCCGGAAGATGACAGGGTTCGTTGTTTGTCGCCATGCGGTTCGAAAGAAGCCGCCAGATAAATCTAAAATAGAGCATGAAAAAAGCGGGTGATGGGAATCGAACCCACGTATCCAGCTTGGAAGGCTGGTGTTCTACCATTGAACTACACCCGCATAATACATTATAAATCGGGGTGACAGGATTCGAACCTGCGACCTCCTGGTCCCAAACCAGCGCTCTAGCCAAGCTGAGCCACACCCCGTTATTTGACGTGTCCTTAAGACAAGTAGTATGATATCATGATAAAATGTAAAAAGCAAGTAAAAAATGAAAAAAATTGAAAAAAGTCATAATTATATAAAAAAACGACACAAATACGAAAAGTCAGAATCAATATTAAGGAAATGATAAGTTGTATCCGCTGGAATGCTGTTGTATAATTAAGAACGATGTCGAGAAAATAGATTATTATTAAGAGGACTGAATTGACAGATGAAGGAGACTAATAACGTAGAACAACGACCAAGCACTTCTCTTTCAAAAGGTGCAAGAAGAAATCAGATATTAAGGCGTATAACAGTAGTCGGTGTGATAGCAGCAGTAATAACTGCTGCTTTTGCTGGCTATTGTCTGCACCGTGAACGTGTAGAAGAAAAACAGAAAGCAGAAGAGCTCAGAAAAGAAAAGCAGGATAAAAAAGAGGCGGCAAAAGTAAAGTCAAAGCCGGAAACTGCCGAACAGAAATTGGAACGTATACGAAAGCAGGCAACGGAACACGGATATCCGAAAAATGTGATCGAACTGTTGGATAAAAATGTGGAAACAGTAGATTTTGTGGCCGATTATGAAAAGAAAAAAGATAAGCCGTATGCAGATACGATAGGAAAAGATCTTTCGCAGGGAGGGATACCGGAACTTTTGCAGTGGGATGAACGATGGGGGTATGCTCCATACGGAACCAGTATAGTAGCGGCAAGTGGATGCGGACCGACCTGTATGGCGATGGTAGCAGCCGGACTGAATCAGGATGCGTCGATCACTCCGGCAAAGGTAGCTGCTTACGGAACGGAACATGGTTATGTGGACGAAGAGAATAACACGTACTGGAGATTCATGGA
>ENA-OQBJ01000662-OQBJ01000662.1-human-gut-metagenome-genome-assembly--contig:-NODE-662-length-17331-cov-1.689200_pt1 | contig 17331 bp, 23 predicted proteins | sample MGYA00242743_ERZ504545 | MGnify/ENA primary metagenome ERZ504545 (study PRJEB26092, sample SAMD00036252) | human gut metagenome | host: Homo sapiens | study: EMG produced TPA metagenomics assembly of...
GTCTAGTTGAATTCTTGAAAAATTACCGTAATGGTTGAAAGAATATACAGAATAATATTTCAACCCAAATTCAATAATATAAATTAAGGAGAACAAATGAAAACAAAAACATTAGCTGTACACAAATGGAGTAGTAGGACTAATCGGAGGAATCTTTCTTCTTTTTGGAATCTGGTTTATTTTAGGTGTAGCATCTTCGGGATCAGAGGTTGCGACTGGATTAATGACTTTATTTGTATATCTTGTAAAGTTAGCCCTACTAGTACTTGGAATAGTTGGTGCTGTCTATTATAAAGGAGATACTCCGGTAGGAACTGCTCCTAGTGTACTCTTGATTGTTGGAGGAGCGATTTCTCTTATTCCTTTCTTAGGATGGATTGGCGGAATCTTAGGAATAATAGGTGGTTCATTGTATCTAGCGAGCCTGAAAAAATTTCTTTAATAGATGAATATGAGAAAATTATTTCAAGGAGTGTAAAATGGATTTATTTTGGCCAATGTCTTTCTTTATGGCATTCGTGGTAATTATCATGATTTTTGCTACAATTTCAGAGGTAATCAATAAATTAGGTAATATAGCAAAATGGCTCGGTTTAGGAGCGATAGCAGGAAATGTAATAAATAATAAAATCAATTCAGACACTGCTATAAAACAAGGTAGAACTTGGAGGAAAAGTAGAAAAATCGTAATAACGGATTTTTAGACGATTTTGAAGAGTTTGTCTCGCCATCTTATGAATCAGATGAAGAATATGAGTTGTCTGATGAAGAGAGCTTTAGAGAATATCAAGAATTTAAAAAGTGGAAAAGCAACACAAAAAGGTAAGTAGCTTATGCTACTTACCTTTATTCTTTATCCTCACCTTGATACTTTTTCAAGCGTTCTTGGATGATATTGAGTCGGGGTTCGAGGTCTTTTTGGAAGACGCGTTTTTTATAGTTGAGGTCTTGTTTCATATCAGAGAGAACAAGGTTTTGTTCCTTGATGATGTCAAGGTTACGTTTGATATTGTCTAAATCGTAGGAGATATTTTCTCGAGATTGGTTGAGGTCTAGGAGTTCTTCCTTGATGTCTTCACGTCGTGTGTATGCGTAGTAGGCACCATAGGCGAGAGCTCCAAGAGCTAGGAAGCGTCCGATTTTCATTCTGTTACCTCTTTAGCGATGCTGTCAGCAAGGTCGGCCAGGGCAGCGAAGTCTGGTTCGTGTTCGTCAAATCCCATGTGGATACCATCGTCTGCACCGTAACGAGGAACGAGATGGATATGAGCGTGGAAGACGGTTTGTCCTGCAACTTCTTCGTTGTTATTAAGGATATTCATGCCGATTGCTCCAGTTGTTTTTTGCACGGCACGGGCAATTTTTGGAACACGGCTAAAGACAGTCTCAGCAGTCTCAGCAGACATTTCCAAAATGTTGCGAACGTGTTCTTTAGGAATAACCAAGGTATGTCCTTTTGTAGCTTGTGAAATATCGAGGAAGGCTAGAACCTTGTCGTCCTCGTAGACTTTTGATGAAGGGATTTCTCCAGATATAATTTTACAGAAAATACAATTATCCATAATAACGACCTTTCCATGAGTTTTTGTTATAATAGATTATATCATACCAAAGAGAGAAAAGATAATGCTTAAATTAGAAAAGGTGACGGGTGGTTACGCTAATATTCCCGTCCTAAAAGATGTGACCTTTGAGGTGGCTGATGGTGAATTGGTTGGTCTCATTGGTCTTAATGGTGCTGGGAAATCAACAACAATTAAACGAGATTATTGGTCTCTTAACACCTTATGGGGGACAGATTGCCATTGATGGGTTAGCTATTCAACAAGATTCAGCTAGCTATCGTCAGAAGATTGGCTATATTCCTGAAACGCCAAGTCTCTATGAAGAGTTGACGCTTCGTGAACATTTGAAAACGGTGTTGATGGCCTATGGTCTTGATGTGACTGAAGGAATGGCACGTGCGGACAAGTACCTTAAGCTCTTTCGTTTAGATGAAAAGCTAGATTGGTTCCCGACTCAGTTTTCAAAGGGGATGAAGCAGAAGGTCATGATTATCTGTGCCTTTATTGTGAATCCAAGTCTTTTCATTGTTGATGAACCCTTCTTGGGCTTGGACCCCTTGGCAATCTCCGACTTAATTGAGCTTTTAGCTGAGGAAAAAGCTAAGGGCAAGGCAATTCTCATGTCTACACACGTTTTGGATTCGGCTGAGAAGATGTGTGACCGCTTCGTGATTTTGCACCATGGACAGGTCTTGGCACAGGGAACTCTTGAGGAGCTCCGTCAGACTTTTGGCGATGATAGTGCTAGTCTTAACGATATCTACATGCAGTTAACTAAGGGAGAATTGTCATGATAGCTAAGCTATTTAAGGAGCGTAGCAAGCGATTCAATGCCCGCTGTGCTAAGTATAGTCGCTACGTCTTTAATGATCACTTTATCTTGGTTCTTCTCTTTCTGCTAGGTTTTGTATTGGTTCAGTATAGCCAGTTGCTTCGACATTTTCCAAAGAATCCGTGGGCAATCATTCTTGGTTTGCTAGTGCTTTGTCTTCTATTGCCTTTCTGGGGGAATATTGCGACTTATTTAGAGCCAGCTGATAAGCATTACCTTTTGGTGAAGGAAGAAGAGGTGTTAGACCATGTTAAGAAGGCAACAGGGCGTGCTTTTAGATTTTGGGTAATCGTACAAAGCCTGATTTTTATTTTGGTTATTCCCCTCTTTTTAGCCTTGGGACTTCCAGTTTGGGGAGTTATCCTTGTAGCTGTGGCTATGGCTATTCTTAAGTATTTTATTTTCCAGAAAAAGTCCCAACCTTATTATAAGCAGTCAGGACTGAATTGGACTGAGGCTATTGCAGCGGAAAATAAGCGTCAACAATCGATTCTGAAGTTCTTTTCACTCTTTACCAATGTTAAGGGAATTACATCGAGTGTTAAACGCCGTGCTTATTTGGATGCTATTCTCAAACGTACAAAGAAAGACAAGGAACATACCTGGTACAATCTTTACCTAAGAGCCTTCTTGCGTTCTGGAGATTACTTTGCCCTTAGTTTACGCCTGTTTACCCTAACACTTTTAGTTATCTTTTTGGTTCCTGAAAAATGGTTGGCTATGGTGCTTGTGGTTGTTTTTGACTACCTCTTGCTCTTCCAGCTCACGGCACTTAAATCGCACTTTGCTTATCAGAGAATGGCTAACCTTATGCCAGTTGGAAAAGACATGCAGGTAAGCAATCTTAAGCGCTTGATTAGCCAGATTGTACTTGGGATGACTCTGGTACAGGCTATTTGTCTCTTCGACCTTAAGTTTAGTCTGATTTTGGTTGGAATGATGCTAGTTCTGAGCCTTGTTTACCTACCAGCCAAGCTTAAGAAGATGATTGACTAACACCTATTAAATAAGTTAAAATAGAAACGAATGACTAAAGAAAAAGGAGATGCTAGGTGACATCAACAGATAAAGATTTGAGCCTGACTCCTCTCAAAGGAAATAGTGGTAAGGCTATATGGGAACTTACCCAAACGGAGATCGCGTCTTTGTGAAGATGAATACAACACCAATCTTGGCAGCTCTTGCCAAGGAACAGATTGCACCACAGCTCTTGTGGGCTAAGCGTCTGGGAAATGGTGACATGATGAGTGCACAGGAGTGGCTTGATGGTCGTATTTTGACCAAACATGACATGAACAGTAAACAGATTATCCAAATTCTTGGTAATTTGCACCGCTCTAAACACTTGGTTAATCAACTCTTGCAGTTGGATTATCATATTGAAAATCCTTTCGATCTTCTACACGAGTGGGAGGAAAATGCCGCTTACCAATTGCGTGAGAATAGCTTCCTTCAAGACGTTGTTAGAGATTTGAAACGCCATCTTCCTGAGTTTCGTGCGGAGATTGCAACAATTGTTCACGGAGATGCTCGTCATAGTAACTTTGTCATCACAACCTCAGGATTGATTTATTTGGTTGATTGGGATTCTGTACGTCTAACAGATCGTATGTATGATGTGGCGCAGATCCTCAGCCATTACATTCCATTGGCACATTGGCCACAGTGGTTGTCATACTATGGCTATAAGAACAACGACCTTGTGATGGACAAGATTTATTGGTATGGGCAGTTTTCATATTTGACACAGATTTCAAAATTCTTTGATAGTCGTGATATGGAACATGCCAACCGAGAAATTTATGAACTTCGTAAATTCAGAGAGACCTTGCACAGATATTAGAAAGTAGACATGCGAGTTAGAAAACGTAAAGGTGCAGAGGAACACCTAGCTAACCATCCTCAGTACGTTATCCTTGAGCCGGAGGCTGCTAAAGGTAAGTGGCATGAGCTTTTTGGTAATGACAATCCTATCCATATCGAGGTAGGATCTGGTAAAGGGGCCTTCATTACTGGTATGGCCCAACAAAACCCTGACATCAACTACATTGGTATTGATATTCAGCTGTCTGTATTGAGCTATGCCTTGGATAAGGTTTTGGCTTCGGGTGCTGAAAATGTCAAACTCTTGCGCGTGGATGGTTCAGCCTTGACCAATTATTTTGAAGATGGCGAAGTGGATATGATGTATCTGAATTTCTCAGATCCATGGCCTAAGAGTCGCCACGAGAAACGTCGTTTGACTTACAAGACTTTCCTAGATACTTATAAGCAAATTTTGCCTGAAAATGGAGAGATTCACTTTAAGACAGACAACCGTGGACTTTTCGAATACAGTTTGGCGAGCTTTTCACAGTATGGAATGGTTCTCAACAAAGTTTGGTTGGACCTTCATGCCAGTGATTATGAAGGCAACGTCATGACTGAATACGAGCGTAAGTTCTCAGAAAAAGGTCAGGTCATCTATCGAGTAGAGGCCCAGTTTAAAGATTAACTCTTGAAAACTTGATTAAAAATAACGATTAGCCATTAATAGGCTAATCGTTTGATGTGGAGAGGTCGCATAGAGGCCGAGTGCGCACGCTTGGAAAGCGTGTAGTCCTTAACGGGGCTCGGGGGTTCGAATCCCTCCTCTCCTTTGAGAAATAGACAAAAAATCCCTTCTATGACAGAAGGGAACTTTTGTTGTCCTTAATTGAAAAATCTTTCTAATCCCAAGGGCTCTGGATACCTGCTACCCAACCAGTACAGAGGGCGCTAGTGATGTTAAAACCGCCGGTATGGGCATTGATGTCAAGGACCTCTCCTGCAAAGTGTAGGTGAGGGACTTTTTTACTTTCTAGGGTCTTGGGATTAATTCCCTTAAGGTCAACGCCACCTTTAGTCACAAAGGATTTGGCAAGTGACATTTTACCTGTGATTGGGATTTCCATGTCCTTAAGCTGACTGATAATGTTTTCCAAGTCCTTGGGGCGTAGTTGTTTAACCTTGCTGTCAGCCTTATCTTCTGCTAGGAATTCAGCAACACGCTCAGGCACAAGCGCTTTGAGGGTGTTTTTGACAGATTTTTCGCGATTCTCCTCAAAGTAAGTCTTGAGATTTTCTTGGCTTTGGTTGGGAAGAAAGTCCAGATGGGCAATCTCACCACCCTTAACAAAGCTAGAAAGACGTAGGCGGCTGGTCCAGATAGGCCAAAATGGGTGAAGAGAAGGTCGTGAGTAATCTTGTGTTTGCCATAGGACAGAGTGACATCGTCAAGAGAAATTCCCTGTAAAGCCTTGTGAGGAAAGTCGGTTAGGAGTGGACTTTCCGCAGCTTCAAGTTCAGTGACATGGAGCTTAAAATGGCGGGCAATATCATGTCCAAAACCAGTTGAACCAGTCGATGGGTAGGATTTTCCTCCAGTTGTGACGATGAGTTTATCACTGGTAAAAGTCTGGTCTGAAGACTTAACTTGGAATTGCTTATCAACTTTTTTGACGGAGACAACTTCTGTATTGGTAAGGATACTAGCGCCCAGTTCTTGAATTTTATTTTCCAGAGCTTGGATGATGGTCCGTGATTTATCTGTCTTAGGGAAGACACGTCCGTGATCCTCAACCTTGAGTTTGACACCATTGTCCTCGAAAAAAGCAATGATATCGTGGTTATCAAATTGTGAAAAGACGCTATAGAGGAAACGTCCATTACCAGGAATGCCTGCTAGAAGGTCGTCTAAAGTCCCGTTGTTAGTAACATTACAACGTCCACCACCAGTACCAGACAGCTTCTTTCCGAGACGTTTGTTTTTTTCAATTAGGAGGGTTTGTTGGCCATAGAAGGCTGAGGCAATGGTTGCCATCATGCCAGCAGGCCCTCCACCAATAACGATAGTATCAAAATGTTTCATGCCTTTATTTTAGCATAATTTAAAAAGGGAGAATAGTTGGTAAATGGTCAGTTTTTTTAGACAATTTATGTTAGAATAGGAGTAGAAGTTTAAATTAGAATAGTTATTAACTATGGAGGAAAATATCGTGTCTGAAAATAACATGAAACACCGTTCATCTGTCTACGATAGCATGGTTAAATCACCTAACCGTGCCATGCTTCGTGCGACTGGGATGACGATGATAGTTTTGAAAAGCCTATTGTTGGGGTTATCTCAACTTGGGCTGAGAACACACCATGTAATATCCACTTGCACGGTTTTGGTCAAATTGCCAAAGAGGGTGTTAAAGACGCGGGTGCTTGGCCGGTTCAATTTGGTACGATTACCGTTGCCGATGGTATTGCCATGGGGACACCAGGGATGCGTTTCTCATTGACATCTCGTGATATCATTGCTGACTCAATCGAAGCAGCTATGGGTGGTCACAACGTCGATGCCTTTGTTGCAATCGGTGGTTGTGATAAGAACATGCCTGGTTCTATGATTGCCATTGCTAACATGGATATTCCAGCGATTTTTGCCTATGGTGGTACCATTGCACCAGGTAATCTTAACGGTAAGGATATCGACTTGGTTTCTGTTTTCGAAGGTATCGGTAAATGGAACCACGGTGATATGACCGCTGAAGAGGTTAAAGAACTTGAATGTAATGCCTGCCCTGGCCCTGGTGGTTGTGGTGGTATGTATACTGCCAATACAATGGCGACAGCATCGAAGTAATGGGAATGAGTCTTCCAGGATCATCATCTCACCCTGCAGAATCAGCTGAGAAAAAAGCAGATATCGAAGAAGCAGGTCGTGCGGTTGTTAAGATGCTTGAACTAGGTCTTAAACCATCAGATATCTTGACACGTGAAGCCTTTGAAGATGCCATCACTGTCACAATGGCACTTGGTGGTTCAACCAATGCGACACTTCACTTGCTCGCTATTGCTCACGCTGCTAATGTTGATTTGACACTTGAAGATTTCAACGATTTCCAAGAGCGTGTACCTCACTTGGCTGACTTGAAACCTTCAGGTCAATATGTCTTCCAAGACCTTTACAACGTCGGTGGTGTGCCAGCCGTTATGAAATACCTTCTTAAGAATGGTTTCCTTCACGGTGATCGTATCACATGTACTGGTAAGACTGTTGCAGAAAACTTGGAGGCCTTCGATGATTTGACACCAGGTCAAAAAGTCATCATGCCGCTTGAAAATCCTAAACGTGCTGATGGTCCATTGATTATCTTGAAAGGTAACTTGGCTCCAGAAGGTGCGGTTGCCAAAGTATCAGGGGTTAAAGTTCGTAACATTACTGGTCCTGCTAAAGTATTTGACTCAGAAGAAGATGCCATCGAAGCCGTTCTTTCTGATGAAATCGTTGATGGCGACGTAGTTGTTGTACGTTTTGTAGGTCCTAAGGGTGGTCCTGGTATGCCAGAAATGTTGTCATTGTCATCAATGATCGTTGGTAAGGGGCAAGGGGACAAGGTTGCCCTCTTGACAGACGGACGTTTCTCAGGTGGTACTTACGGACTCGTTGTTGGTCACATTGCTCCTGAAGCTCAGGTTGGTGGACCTATTGCCTACCTCCGTACAGGTGATATGGTTACAGTTGACCAAGATACCAAAGAAATTACTATGCACGTTTCAGACGAAGAGTTGGCGAAGCGTAAAGCTGAAACTGAGTTGCCACCACTTTATAGCCGTGGTGTCCTCGGTAAGTATGCTCACATCGTTTCATCAGCATCTCGTGGTGCCGTTACCGACTTCTGGAACATGGATAAATCAGGTAAAGCCTAATTACATGATATAAAATAAAATCACACCGGACATATGTGCGATGTGATTTTTTGGTGTTAAATCCTGAGACAGTTGATGGCAGCATCATGAAAAAGTGATCGTCTATCTGCTGTTAGCCTCAAAAAAACCGGTTGGAAATGTCCAATCGGTTTTCCTTTTATTTTCCGCCTCGAGGTGAGATACCAAGGGCAATGCGTCCATAACGACTGATACGTGTCATCTTCCAGACTGGTGAATAAGTGGTTTCCACCTTGACAGAGTTAATGCCGTCAATGGATTTTAGCTTTTCAGCGATTTCATAAGGCATAGTCTCTTCACAGCCACACCCAGTATCAGTAAAGGTCATAAGGAAGTAGCAGTGGCCATTTTCATCGACGGTGATTTCATAAATCAAACCAAGGTTGTAAATATCTAGCTCAATCTCAGGGTCGAATACAGTGGTCATTTGTTCAACGATTGGCTCTAAGAAGGGCTGGGCCAAATCATTGACCTTAATATCATCACGGAAGTTTTTCATAGGACTCATTCTTTCTATTTTGCTTTTGTTTATTATGGCACAATTTAGGGCTTTTTTTCAATCTCGGATGGCAATATGAGACTATAGTGAGCGAGTGGATTGACAATAAAAAAACTCCAACAGTCAAACCGTTGAAGATAATGTGATTTATGCTTCAATATCAAGCAGTTTTGCAACCAAGGTTGCTCGAATGCCACCCATAATTGGAGCAAGAATGAAAATCCCAAACCTTGTGGAATTGTTCCCACCATTCCTAGATACAACAGATCTGATACCGGCCAAACCTAATTTGGAAGTACCGATTGTTTAAGTCAAAGACTTTCCTTCTATATACATTTATACCCACACATAGTTTACCAAAAGCTTAGCTTCCTATCAAGTAAATTGTTTGAAGAGTGAAAGGAAAAAGTGACTTAAAAAGAGCCCTTCAGGTATCCAGAATAACTAGTCAAATTGACAGAAAGGAGTGATTGTGATATTCTCATAGTAAGACATTTCAAGAGAAAATGAGGCTATTATGAGTATTGAAAAGACAGTCAGCGAGATTGCTGAAATCCTTGGCGTTAGTCGTCAAGCAGTCAATAATCGTGTCAAACAACTTCCAGAAGAAGATCTAGAAAAAAATGCTAAAGGGGTTACTGTCGTTAAACGCAGTGGCTTGATTAAGTTGGAGGAAATCTACAAGAAAACCATCTTTGACGATGAGCCAATCGATGAAGAAACAAAGCAACGTGAGTTGTTAGAGATTCTTGTAGACGAGAAAAACTCTGAGATTGCCCGTCTTTATGCTCAGTTGAAGGCTAAGGATGAGCAGTTGTCTAACATGGATGATCAATTGCGTGTCAAAGACGTTCAAATCGCTGAAAAGGACAAGCAAATCGATCAACAGCAACAATTGACCTTGACTGCTATGAAGGACAAGGAAGAGCTTAAACTGGAACTCGATGAGGCTAAGGTTGAGGTTGATGAAGCCAAGGCCCAAGTGGAAGAAATCCAGACCAAACAAGAAGAAGCTTCAAAAAAAAAGTTTCTTTGGACGTCTATTTGGAAAATAAAAAAGAAGCTGGGACTCAGTCTCAGCTTTAACTATTATAGGAGATAAAATGGAAAATTTAGAAACTTATATTGCCTTTGATTTGGAGTTTAACACGGTGGATGGGGTTAGTCATATTATCCAAGTATCGGCCATTAAGATGGATCAGCATGAGGAAGTGGATCAGTTTGACTCTTTTGTCTATTCGGACGTTCCTTTACAGTCCTTTATCAATGGTTTGACGGGGATTACAGCGGACAAGATTGCCAAGCACCAAAGCTAGAGTCCGTTCTGACGGATTTTAAATCATTTGTTGGTGACACTCCACTTATCGGTTACAATGCCCTTAAGTCGGACTTGCCTATTTTGTCGGAAAATGGTTTGGACTTGGAAGAGCAATATGCTTTAGATGTTTTTGATGAGGCCTTTGACCGTCGTGCTTCTGATTTGAACGGTATTGTTAACCTTAAGTTGACTAGTGTGGCAGATTTCTTTGGAATTAAGGGACATGGTCACAACAGCTTGGATGATGCTCGGATGACCGCCCAAATTTACGAGAAGTTTCTCGAATTAGATGAGAATGCCAAACTTTTGGAGCAACAGGAAGAAGTCAGTAACAATCCTTTTGCAGCCTTAGGTTTGGGCGGTCTTTTCGACTAAAGCTTTACAAGAACTGTAAAGGCTGTAAAGAGTGATAGCTAACTTTTTCTGTAAGAAAAGAAAATCCTCTAGGGTGATAGCTTGCATATTACCTTACGTTATAAGGTGGAATCTAGGTATCAAAGGTGGTGAAAGACCTCCTTTGATAGAAAATCTTAAAAGGAGGTGACTGAGATGTCGCAGTTTTCAACAGGAGAGTTGGCTAAAGCAGCAGAAGTGTCTGTTAGGACTGTCCAGTACTATGATCAACGAGGGATCTTGACGCCATCTGAAGTCACAGAGGGTGGTCGGAGAATCTATCACGAATCAGACTTGGAACGCCTACAAGTCATTTGTTTCTTAAGAGATTTGGATTTCTCAATTAATCAAATCAAGAAACTCTTGCAAGAAGAGAATAGGGAGCAGGTTTTAGAGCTGTTGTTGACAGACCAAATTGAAAGCTTGGAAAAGTCTTCGGAGGAAATAGAGGTCAAACTAAAACGTGCCCGTCACTTGCAAAAGCAACTGCTAAGTGGCGTCAACTTTCGTTGGAAGATTTGTCAGACATTTCACGTCTTATGGAAAATCAAAAATCATGGCGTCATTTGCAGTTGAGAATGTATGGGAGTGTCGTTCTAATCTCCCTTCTTTATCTGATGGGCCTACTGGTTGTCATTTATTATTTTAAGGATCCCAGAGGTTTGTTTGTTGTCTGTCCTGCTTTTATTATAGTAATGAATTTAGTGATGTTTCACTATAGAAAGCAGTTTGAATACCTCTGTCCTAATTGTCATAGGACCTTTGATCCAAGTTTTAAAGAATTTGCTCTTGCAGGTCATACACCTAGGACTCGTAAGCTGACTTGTCCTCATTGTCATGTGAAGTCCTACTGTCTAGAGTTGGCTAAGACTAAAACAAAATAAGTTATCGAACACAAAAAAACGCTTGAGAATTACTTCTCAGGCGTTTTTAGCTTATTCAACTGAGCTTAGGGCTTCAAGCATATTAAGTTTGGCAAGACGTTTGTTGACGACGAAGCCAAGGATAATAAGGATTATGCCGATAAGAACAGCTGGTAAAAGGTAGGTAGCCAGTCCGATAGATGGATCAAACATGATACGATCTGGCGGAATGATGCTTACCATATATTGGTGGAGTGCCTGTCCAAGACCGAACCCTACGAAGATACCGATGATTGAAAGGTAAATGGTTTCACGATAGATGTAGAGGGATACTTCGTTATTGTAGAAACCAAGAACCTTAACGGTTGAAAGTTCGTGGATACGTTCTGAAACGTTGATGTTAGTGAGATTATGGAGAACAACCACAGCAAGGAGAATGGAAACCGTAATCAAGATACCAATAACCTGTGTCAATGAATTGACCATAGTGCTAATCTGCAGTTTAAGGTTGTTGTTTTGAACAACACCGTAAACATTAGGTAAGTTGATGAATTTGGCTGCCATATTTTCAACATTTTGCTTAGTTGGTTCAGCAAGAGTAACAAGGTTGGCATTATTCACTGAAGGTGTCCCAAAAGCTTTTTGGTAGTAGCTAGCATTCATAAAGAGGAAATGCCCCATGTACATTTCAGTGATACCAGCTATCTTAATCTTGACAGATTCATCCTGACTGTTTTGCACAGTAATGGTATCTCCAACCTTGAGGTTTAGGAGTTTTGCCATTTTTTCAGAGATAATAGCTCCGTCATTAGATAGCTTGAGAGTCTTATTACGGTCTCGGTCATGCAAGCTAACGTAACTATCAACGAGTTTATCGTCACGGTCGTTAAAGACAAGGGTTGAGATTTCCTGAGTGTCCTTGTTGCTACCGGCAATTTTTGCAAGGTTTCAAAATGGACATTCAAGTATTCTTTAACATCCTTGCTATCGAGGAGTTTAGTGAGTTCCTCATCCAAAGCACTTGACGTATTTGGTTGCTTGGCAACAATCATATCATAGTGAATGATGTCTTCAAACTGTTGCTGGTTAAGGTTAGATACAGAAGATCGAATTCCTAAACCTGCGAAGAGCAGTGCGATAGAACCTGCGACACCAAAGAGGGTCATAAACATCCGTTGCTTATAGCGGAAAATATTACGCATGGTAACTTTTTCCGTAAAGCTGAGACGTTTCCAAAGAGGTGTGATGCGCTCTAGGACAATCTTAGCTCCTGCACGAGGTGGTTTTGGAAGGAGGAGTTGGGAAGGTTTTTCCCAGAGCTCTTTCTTGGCAACCGCAAAGGCAGGTAGCACAGCAGATAAGAGACCTAAAAGGAAGGCCACAAGAGTAAGTCCTAGGTAGAAGTGCAATTCGAAAGCAGGAAGCTGCAAATCGCTCTTATAAGTATTGTGAATGAGAATCGGTAGTAGTGTATGACCGGTAATAACACCTGCGGTTGTACCAGTAATACTCGTTATCAAACCATAAATGACGAATTTATGGATAATTCGCGAATTACTGTAGCCTAGGGCGTTGAAGATACCAGCTTACCACGTTCCTCTTCAACAAAGCGTCCCATAGTTACAAAGGTAACCAAAGCTGCCATAAAGTAGAGAGCGACAGGGAAGATGTTACTCACATCGTGAATGATGTTAATATTACTTTCATAAGCAACATATCCCTCAGAACCCGGAATCTCTCGACGAGAGTAGAATTGATAGCTAGGCGCTGGTAAATTATCAACCATTGCTTGACTTTCTTCGAGTTCTTTTTGCTTGGCTTCAATTTTGGTAGTAGCTTCTTTGACGCTAGCGGCTTCGGCTGGGTTGCTTGTAGCCATTTGCTGGGTCTGTGCGAGTGCTGTTTCAAGTTCTTGTTTAGCTTGAGTAATTTGAGCTTGAGACTGTGACTTGATTTCAGCGAGGCGTTTCTCAGGTTCGTCTTTAAAGAGTTCCTTGAGTTCAGCCTTTCGTTCAGAAATCTTATTTGCGTATTCCTCACTAAAAGGACTAACATTTTCTAAATCCTTGTAGCGGATGCGGGCAATCATGTAATCATTAGAGGTGAAGTCCGTCTCTGGAACAATGGCATAGCCATCCAGTTTCCCCGTACCAGCACTGGCATTACCAAGGCGGTTCCTAGAGAGAAGTTCAGAGGAATTAACAAAACCAGTAATGGTATATGTTTGTTCCTTTAACTGTTTTTGCCCTGAGCTATCTACTGGCTCAGAAAAGTTAATCTTATCTCCGACGCTATATTCTTCTTTATAAGTTGAGGAAAGAGCGATTTCCCCGTCCTTAGTAGGAAGTTTCCCCTCAATAAGGTCGTAAGTAGAGATTTTCTTAGGTTTAGAGAAAATACGAAATGCTGTATTCTTCCCCTTGATGACAGCATCCTTGAAATAACCATACTCGATGTCTACATTCTTTTTCTTAATCGAATTGAGAAGGTCCTGATCGGTTTGGTTGATACTGTAAGTGCTGATTAAGCTCAAGTCAGCTGTTTGATGCGTCTTGAAGAAGTGTTCCCCAGTTTTTTTCATATTAGGAGAAGTTACTTTAAGACCAATCAAGGCAAAGGATCCCAGTGCCATAAGTAAGGCAATAGAGAGCATACGCCCTTTAGAAGCTACAAAGGTTCGCCAAACATCTTTCCAATAAGTTGTTTTTTTCATGACGGTGCTCCTTTCTAGTATTCCAAGTCCTCGATTTTTTGTGGATTAGGATTAAGTTCCACACTCTTAATCTTGGCATCGTGCATTCGAATGACACGATCGGCAATTGGAGCTAGAGAAGCATTATGGGTCACGATAATAACAGTTGTTTCCTGTTTGCGAGCCATTTCTTGAAGGAGGGTCAGGATTTGTTTCCCTGTTTGATAATCCAGAGCCCCTGTTGGTTCATCACAAAGAAGGATCTTTGGATTTTTGGCAACGGCGCGTGCAATGGCAACACGCTGTTGCTCCCCACCAGATAGTTGTGATGGGAAGTTGTCTAAGCGGTCTCCCAAACCGACTTCGACGAGTGTTTGAGTAGCATCTTTAGCGTTTGGAACGATTTCAGATGCTAGTTCGACGTTTTCCCTGGCCGTAAGGTTTGAAACTAAGTTGTAAAATTGGAACACAAAGCCAACGTCCTCACGACGATATGTTGTCAGTTCTTTGGCTGTGTATTCAGAGATATCCTTACCATCAATAATGACGCGGCCTTCGTCATTGGTGTCCATACCACCCAAGATGTTAAGAACGGTTGATTTCCCTGCACCAGAGGCACCGAGAATAACGACAAGCTCCCCTTTTTCAATATCAAAGCTTACGTCGTTGTTTGCGATAATTTCCAGATCACCGGTTTTATAGCGTTTATAGCTATGCTTCATTTGAATATAAGCCATGAATTTCCCTTTCATACGAAAATAATGATGCTGATAATTACCTATCTTTCCGTACTCTATTGTAACGGATTTTCCTTGGAATATCTAGGTTTTGAAGCAAAAAAAGGTTTAAAAGACGATAAGATTTTCTTACATGTGACAGAAATTTGAGCGAAGCGTTTACACATGAGAAAAACCTATTCTAGATGAGCTTTGAGTGAGGTGAAAATTTGGTGGAATAGTTATAAAGTTAGGTTATTTTTAGTCTTTTACTGAGTAGATTTACTGTTTTTCCAAATTTACATCATTGTCGGAGAGTTTAGGTCGGTAAATGTTTCATAATAGGGTTGTCATAGGGAATCTGCTTTTGCGTCAGAGTCGATGATGAATAAAGAGTTTTCATAGTTTCGAGCACGGATCTATCCAGAATACCGTCATTTTTTTGAATTTGGAGGATACATTTTCTATAAGGGTTAATTTATTCATTGGGAAATAGGGGCCTTTTGGTAATCGTTTTTTTTGTGTTAGTTATTTTTTAAAAGAAGTTGTGATTACCTTAAAATGTGATATCTAAATGAGGGATGTACATTTTTAGAATGAGTTGTTTATTGGGAGGTGGTTTATAAAGTTGTTTATAAATCCTTTTGTTGTAACTTTCTTTGAACTAATCGAGGGACTTTAGTTTCTAATCTTATTTTAGGGTATTGAGAGTTCGACATTCTTACTCAAGAATTCTATTTTATAGTTACATTTAAAGTGTTTGGACAGAATTTTGCTATCCGATAAAATTTTTGGGAAGATGAGTCAGCAAAAGTGGTTTTTGAAGAATCTGTCTAAAAAACAAAGTTAATTGTTTCCCTAAGTACTACTTAAAGAAATTACCATTTGCATAGCGTAAAAAAGCTAATCTGATAATAGATTGTCATCAATTTTAAGACATGAAGTTGTCATTTATTTAAAATGCTTAAAAATTAAAGAAATGCTTGAAATCAAGGGTTTTGCATGCTAAGATTGTTATCTGGGTGAAGGGTTGGTCAAACAGCTCAACCAACCTTTTACCTCCTACAGCAGCAAATTGGACTCGTTGTTAGCCAGTTAGAGCTAACCAAACAAATAGTGAGGGATTTATGATTAAGAAAAAAAATAATGGTTTTATCGGCAAAGCAATAATCAGCTTGATTGCTACTTTGGGGACTCTAGCTCTATTCATGGGTACCAGTGGAGCTTCAGCTGACGTTAAAGAAGCGCCAAAACTTGATTTAGATGCCAATCAGACTAAGGTTCAAACCGTTAGTGATGAGGAATTGAAGACTCATGATGGGCAAGCTCAAGATACGAAGAAACAAGATACACCTGGACAAAAACAGGAAACTGAAGAATCTAAGACTTCAGATGAGGAAACTCCTGATTACATCGTTATCACTGAAGTAGTGGATTCGTCGGAGCATAAGCAGGACTCTAATCAAGTGGTTGATGGCGTCGCTCAAACGCTCGACCCAGACTTGTTGAATGAGATTTTAGCTCAAACTAGCGAAGTTGGAGAATACCAGATTTATGTCAAGAATGCTGATGAGCTATTAATTTCAGGACCGGTACCTATCCAAACAGCGAATGAAGATGTGAATTACCCTAATTTAGAAAGTTCATTAAATTCAGCGAGCATCTACTTAGGTCAAAAGAATCGCTATGAATTGGCCAACGAAGAAGACGCACAGTCAGGTCTTGCTTTAGTTGAAGAATAAAATTTTTATATGACTATCACAAAAAGACTTGGATTTCTTGTCCAAGTCTTTTGTATGTTATGACTGAATTGTTAATAGAAAAAAGGAACCGCGAGATTCCTTTTCATTTTTTAGAATGGCAATTTACCGGCAAAGGCACCCATTGATTTTTTAGTCGCTTCGTCAATTTGTCCAAGAGCATCGTTAAGTGCTTGAACAGTCATATCTTGAAGTGTTTCCACATCATCAGGATCCACGACAGCATCAGCGAAAGTGATGTTAACCACTTTTTTGTCACCAGTTAATTCAGCAACAACCAAGTCTTGTGCTGATTTTCCAGTGAAGGTTGTAGCAGCCAATTCAGCTTGGCTTTTTTCCATTTGTTTCTGAAGCTTTTGAGCTTGCTTCATCATGTTCTGCATGTTCATCATAATATTTTCTAGATTCCTTTCATATCAAGGGGTTTAGCCCCTGTTTCTTAAATTTTACTGCCCACTTCTGCCCAGAAATGAGTAGTATAAAAATCTTAACTATTATACCATGTTTAGCTTGATTGACAAAGTGGGGAGAGGCGTTGGAGAAATTTGTAAAGACTTGATTTTTTTTTATTCATAACAAATGTTAGAGCAATTACAAATCATTAAATTGTAAGACTTATGATAAATACGGTACAATGGTTTATTGTCAATCCAGTCAAAAATTGATTGGAGATAGAAAAAGAAAGAGAAGGCAAGAATGCGAAAAAGAAATATTTTGGGGCTCTTTGTAGGATTAATTATAGGGCTGTATACAGTCTTGGGAATGAGCCTATTTACTTTTTTTAATTTAAAATACCACTCTGTTTATTATGCTCAGCATATTCCTCATAAGGAAGGGACAGAGCCAGATATCGTTATGTTGGTAGAGAATATGGGATAGGATTTATGATCATACCGAGATTATGGTATTCGATACGTCGATGATGGAACAATGCTAATTATAATACTAAAAGACAAA
>ENA-OQBJ01000664-OQBJ01000664.1-human-gut-metagenome-genome-assembly--contig:-NODE-664-length-17261-cov-2.586320_pt1 | contig 17261 bp, 28 predicted proteins | sample MGYA00242743_ERZ504545 | MGnify/ENA primary metagenome ERZ504545 (study PRJEB26092, sample SAMD00036252) | human gut metagenome | host: Homo sapiens | study: EMG produced TPA metagenomics assembly of...
GTCTATCCAATCCACCAATCATATTTAGCAAAGTTGATTTACCACTTCCTGATGTACCAACGATAGCCACAAAATTCTCCTTTCTCAACGGTTAAAATTTATTCCGTCCAGTGCTTTCGTAATGTTGGGTTCTACTCCGTAATATTTTTTCAAATTTACTGTTTCTAAAACTATCATATTTTACATCTCCTTTTATACTTTTTCTCAATTCACATCAAGATATATCAACGAAAGGCTACTCGATTTTCCTCGAATAGCCTTTCAAATATTTATATGTATTACTTAGTTGTGTTTAAAAATGCTCCGCCACCAATACAATCATTTTCACACTGTTTACGAACTATATCACAATCCGTTAAGTCGTAAATATTAACTTCTTCGTTTAAGAGTTCTTCGTTTTCAGTTACTTCTATTCTCTTTTCTTCCATGTCAATAATCCTCCTTTTTAATAATCCGGATTCAGAAAAGATCCGCCACCGAAGCAGTCCTTTTTACAATGATTCTGGATTTCTCCACAATCTGTTGCATAAACATTAATTTCTTCTTTAGATAATTCCTGACTTTCTCTCTTTTTTAATTCGTCCATAAAATCTACTCCTCTCTGCTTTTCTCATCTACTCCATAGGTGTAATCAAAGCCAACACTCCAAAGCAATCTGTCACACAATTATATCTTGTTGTATCACAATCTTTTGTGTATACATTTACTTCCTCATTGTTAAGTTCCAATGCTATTCTTTCTGTATTGAATTCTTCCATAGAACTCACCTCCTTATGCCTATATTTATACGCTTTACCATACCTTTTATCTATATTTCTTGTCTAAATTGCTCTTTTTTCTTCCTCGTTGGCTTTTTCCTTCCATTTTCTCTTTACTTCCTCCATATACTCAATATAGATTTCTAGATTTTTCCTCCTATTTTCTTTAGAATTGTAATAAAATAACACATAATTTAACACTGCTTTTAAGAAAATGCACCGGTAATCATAAGGTTCTTCTGATGCCATACAACGTCCACCGCATATATAGCGGTAATCACATTCTTTACATATCTCTTTATATTCAGCACAGAACAATCTCTTAATTTCATCTTTTTCCAATAAATTTTCTAATTCCTGTAAAATTTTCTGTGGCTCATCGGACAGTATATTTCCCATTCGAACCTGGTTCTGCTCCATACACTGACACATGTAAATATCGCCTTCCGGGAAAATTGCCATAACTTTTCCATAACCCCCACAAGAATTTCTTACCTGAATTCTCTGATAAAAGGCTCCCCCTATTTTTTTATTCTCGTATCCCTGTTTCAATATATATTTTGCTATCTTCAGGTTCATATCAAGATGTTCCATATCTGTTAAAATTTCAGAGTTTTCTTTCGCCCTACCCACAGATGAAACAATATTAAAAAGAACATCAACGTCATATTTCGCAGCTATATCAATCAATCGATACAACTCCCTTTCATTGGTTTTCTCATAAATGAAACTAAGGACCACCTTTATTCCAGCTTGCTGACACATCTCGATATGATTAATTAGCTGCTGCTCCTTTTCAGGTGTTCCAAACATGTGCATGGTACTGAAATCAATTTCATCTATATATCCTTTGAGTTGTTCTGTTAATTCCCCGGTAATAGCAAGACCATTACTCTGCAGAGTAATTGGGCAAGTCAAACCATTTCTTAATGCTTTTGCAATTTCCACAATTTGATCTTTAATCAGTGGCTCTCCACCTGTAAGAATCATTTTATGTGGTTTATTTTTCTGAAAGAACGGAATCACCTTATTCTGTATATCCTCCAGCTTAAATTCTTTTTCTGGACGAAGCTTGTCGTTTGCACTGATCGCACAAAAATCACAATTCATATTACATTTCCTGGTTACCATCAAATATACCGTATTGATTTTCTCATGATTATTCTCTATTTCCTTTATAAATTCAGTTTGCTGCTTCCATACAGGGAATAACTTTTCCTGAAACTCTGGTTTATCTAAATTGTCTGCAAATCTTTTACTTACCCCCAGGCAGACTTTTCCTACCGGATCAATTAAAGCCACTTTTTCTCCCTCAGTTATCTTAATAAACTCATTCATCTTACTTTCCATGGCGTAAATATCTCCTTTCATATTCTTGTTTCAGCTTTTCAAGCTGTTTTTCAGTTAAGTTTGTTTGAATCAGATGATACATCCACTTCGTCACTTCACAATTCACTTTTATAGGTTGATATACATTTTGGTGAATTTCATAATTTGCCACCTGACAGCCTCTTGTTTACAATGTCTAATGTATTGACATTCTTTACACATTGTATCCTCTTGATCCTCTAGGTAAATAATCTCTCGAATCCTCGGAACATCCAACCCGGCTTCTACAGAACCGATTTTAAATTCTGGAAGTTCCGCACAAGTATAAATCCCACCATCCGTTGTTACATAGCAAGTTGTCAAACCTGCCTTACATGCGTAAAATGGACATGGAATCAGGAAAGATTTCAGATATTGTTCCCAAAGATTCCAAAAGATTACTTCTTGATTTTTTTGTATATGTGCTTTATATAAACCAAATACCTTCTCTATCTGCTCTCGTAATCCCTGTATCTGCTCATCACTCCAGGAGCAATAATAATCAATTCCCGACTCTAATTTTTTAATTCCTAAATCAAGCAAAAACTGGAAACTTTCTGCATAATATTGATAGTTATTACTTGTCACAACACTGGCTACCGAAATCTGATTTCCTGTTTCCTGCTCATATTTTCTCAATAACGGAAGGTTCTTCATAATTTTTTCAAAGCTTCCGGTTCCTGCATAATCTCTCCTGTTCAAATTCTGAACATACTCAGGACCATCTAAACTCACCTTCACCTCAAATGTATTTTCCACAAAAAAATCAATTACTTCATCTGTAACTAACGTTCCATTTATCGTAGTACTGAACTTGCATATTAAGTTTGTTTCCTGGCATTTTTTCTTCGCATAATCTACCACATCTTTCATCAGATTAAATGCCATAAGGGGTTCCCCTCCAATAAAGTAAACCATAAGTGTCCGATCATGCTGTTTATTTGCTTCATGCACAGCAATATCGATTGCCTTTTGAGCCGTTTCTAAACTCATGTATGTATTTTTCTTCTCGCCCAGATAGCAGTAAGTACAATTCAAATTGCACTTATTTATAATCTCTAATGACAATGTATACATTTTCCTGCCTCCTAAACTGTAAATTGGTTCAGATTTTTATTTGTTTTCTTCTGGAAATCCAATCTTTCCACCATATTAAATAAGGGATATCGCAAAACAATTTCTGTCTCCGGATGTCCCATGGCATATCCCCTGATTCTCTCTTTATACTCACATATTTCCTGATAATTGTTGTGATCAATAAATAGCACCGGATACTGTTCTGCTGTTTTTATATTTCTCAATTTTTCCATTCCACTTTCAAAAGTATCACATCTCTTTGTTCTCGTAACTTCCCGTATGAAACGCTGCTCTAAAGGTTCTTCTATACGGTTCGTTAGAAAATAACACTGTTTCTGCTTCAATGTTTGATATGGATAATACTTATTCAAAGTGTTAAGAGTAAACTGTAAAATTGCCTGTTGATACTGCTTATAATTACTCAAATAGCCTGTTACCACAGCACAGGCAAGGCTATTTCCTGGATGTAGCACCGGTATTCCTAAGTGATATAAAAAGAAAAGCCCACAAGAAAAAATTACATCATTTTCCTTTTCATCATATTGAAGCACTTGTATCGGGTTCTCCATATCCAGGCATCTTACCCCCATTACAAAGGGGAAGGAAGCAGGATAGGTTGCTTCTGCTTTCTGATTGGAATGTGCAGCCACAATCAGAATACCCTTTTCTGTAGCAGCCCTACACACTTCCTCGATTTCTTTGTGATATTTGTACTCATCTCCCATACTCATATTAATTATATCTACCTGTTCCTCTATCAGTAATTCAATACCTTCTATCATATCCAGAACCGTACTCTTTTTGTTCTTCCTCACAATAGGTACCAGAACAATTTCAGCTTCTGGGTTTTCCTTTAAAATAAAAGAACAGACATATTCCGCATGGGTAAATCCAAAGGCATCTTTACTGTATTCCTGACCTTTCCACTTGCAGTCTATTTTTACAATTTTCTTATCTTGAAAAAAAGGATTATCAAAAGATCCATTGGAATCCAACACACCTATCCTCACTTTTCACTCACCTGCCTTATATGTAGCTTCTCCAAATCCACAATAATATCTGCTTCTCGCAATTCTTCCAGATTGTGCGTAGAAAAAATAATAATTTTCTCCCTTGATAACGCATGCAATAATTGATAAAAACGCCCTCTTCGTTTTTCATCAATATTTGCTGTCGCTTCATCAAAAATCAGAATTTGTGAATTTTTCAAAATATTCCTCATAATATCCAAACGCCGCATTTGTCCCTCTGAGAAATTGCATGGATCTATCTTTATCTCGGTATCCCATACCATTTCTAAAGTATGGATTTCATCATACAAATCCAAGCACTTTGCCACTGTATCCATTTCTTCCTCCGAAACAATATGTAGTAATCCCATATTCCGTCTTACTGTATCATTGAAGAACTGTGTACGCTGCATAACATATCCTGTATTTTCCCAATAGCTGTTAATATCTAATTCCTGCAAATCTGTGTCGTTCACAACTACTTTTCCTTCTGTCGGTTGATACACACCTGTTATAATTTTGAACAGGGTGCTTTTACCTTGTCCACTTTTTCCATGAACTCCGTAAAGAGTGCCTTTTTCGAACTTCAAATTGAGCCGGTCAAATACTTGTTTATTTGACTCTGGATAAGAAAAGCTCATCTCTTCTAAGGAAATGTTGTTAACTGTTGTTACTTTCTTTCCGTCTCCTTGTTTCTGATCCGGATACTGAAGCAGACCATTGATATCCTTTAAGGAAACTACGGCTGTATGATACTCGTTAGCAAACTGTGCAATTCCAATAATAGGATTCATAATAATTGTCTGGTAATTCATCAAGGCCATAATGGTACCTATGGTCATATTCCCTTTGAATACTTCTTGTGCACCGACTACCCAAATTATGACTGTTCCTATAAACTGAATCACGAGTATCGTAGATGTATTCAATATATACAACAAATTCTGGCGATTCGTCTCTTTTTTGTATTTCTGATTTTTCTCAAAGTACATATCATGCACATATTGCCCACATTGAAAGAGTCTTGTAATAAACCAATTATCATAGGCGTTTGTCAGAATATTCGTGATGCTGTTATATCCTTCCAATACTTGACCACTGGTTTCCTGTATCAATTTCCCCAGGATTCTACTAATAAAAGGAACACTGACAAGTAAAATAATATTGGATACGGCAATTCCCTTATGGATAGAAAACATATATGGAGGAACAACCACCAGGATAACAATATTGGAAACCAATGTGATAATACTTGTAATTCCACATTGTTTCACTGCTGAAACATCTTTATCTACTTTCAGCAAAACGTCACTTAGCTTTATCTTCTCAAAAAAATTCACGCTTACTGTTGATAATTTATCTTCTACCTTTTGTCGCATATCTGCTGCTATCTCTTCCGATATGACAGCCACAACATAACGCTGTACATAATTCATAAGGTAGTTCAGCAGTAACATGCCCAGGAACACCGCCAGGAGGAGCATAAACGCAGATAAACTGGTACTATGTGGATTCCCCAAATCATCTATCACTTTTCCCTGCAGTTCCGGACGCACCAAAGAACCCCCCGCTGTTAACACAATTATCGCTATCGTTAAAATGTAGGAAGGTAGCAGCTTTTTTCCTAAAAGCATACTCTTTTAAAAATCCAAGGTATGGGTGGCTTTGTTTACCTTTCATCACTTAACCTCTTGGCAATCTTCTCTCCGAACTCACTGAATTTTAAATCTTCCTCCTGGATATAGTCTATATACACTCCTAATTTTTCTCTAACTATTTCAATCGGCTGCTGTAAATAATATTCAAGAATCTGCACCATTGCCTTATAAAAGATATGTTCAAAAATACACTCTGCATCCGATGGTACATTAATCTTCCCTGTATTGATAAAATTCATATATCCGCATTTCATACCATGACAAAAATCTCGTATTGTGCATCCCTTGCACTTCGGATCGGTTTTATCAAAGTTAGACATTGCTATTAATTTTGCCTTTCTTATATCAACACCTTCCTTGATATTGCCTATACAATATTTTTCATTACTTGTAAGAAATCCGCATGGGTATATCTGACCGTTCGGAAAGATCTTGAAATTTCCAATTCCAGCATCGCACATGCCAAAGCAGTTTCCAAAGTTACACAACATATTAAACATTTTTCCATCAAATTGATCTATAGTAAAAACTCTGCCCGCTGCTGCCTCAGCCAAGTAGTACTGCAAAATTTGTCCCACCTGTTTTTCAAATTCTACCTTCAGTTCATCAGATATTTTTAAATATACATCCATAATCATACAAATGTTATCCAAGCCATGCTCATGCAGGTAACAGATGTTTTCGAACATATACGGAATGGTATTTTCTGTGACCGTCATTCTTACAGAAAAATTCAATCCACTATCCTTTACCTTCATGATATTCTCAAAAATTTTTTCATAGCAAGAAACTCCATCTTTCGCAGCTCTGTTCAAATCATGGGTTTCCTTATTCCCATCAAAACTAAGGCGTACTGTAAAATGATTTTCTTTCATAAATGCAATGAACCGATCATCCATCATGGAACAGTTGGTAGTAATATAATACTTTACTTCCCTTTCCGGATAATTATCTTTGATATAGGCTACTGCCTTGTAAATTAAATCTTTCTTCAGCAAAGGCTCACCGCCCAAAAAATCAATCAAGACTTTCCCTCTATCCCCATAATTCATCATAAACTCCAAAGAGTCCACAAGTGTTTTTTCATTCAACTGATAATGGTTATGGTAGTCTTCATAACAATACTGACATTTAAAATTACAATCTGTTGTCATATATAATGTGAAATTATACATATCTGTCTACTCCTTTCTTGAATATACTAAAAACAATTTTAATCAAATTCTCCTATCTCGCCATATATTTTGATTATTTTGCGTATTTTAGTGTCTAAATGGCATAAAAAACAGGCCTCGATATTCTTAATACCAAGACCTGAAAAACTCTTATTAATAGATTCCAACTTCTTTTCCAAATTTATACATATATTGAGTTACCGTCTGTATAGCATGCTGCACAGATTGTCTGCCTGCACTATCATAGGAACTTTCCTTTTGAGCATCCGCCGCAAGCCCTTTCGCATGTTTTGCTGCGGAATACATCAAATCTCCTGTTGATGTATTTAATGCGGTTGTATATACGGATGAGCCAAACGAATTTCCTGCTATTGTGTAAGATTTACGGTTTTTATCAACATATTTTTCAAAAGCGGAATGATTGCTGTTTACTGCTGTCAAGTTCGATGCATGATGCGGTTCATTTAAGTCTGATACATAATGGGTGCCTTTTCCTAAGTTTGACATAGCCAATTGTACATCTCCTGCACGATACGCATTTACTGCTGCCTGAAAATATGACTCTGCTCTTGTCCTAGCTGTCGGAGATTTTTGACCAAGCCAGTTTTTTCCAGTATCAGGATCATAAAAGTGTCCTGCAAAAGTTCCTGCATCTGTTTCATTTCCAAGTTTATCCGGCCAGTCGGTTGCTCCATAAGAATAGATGAGTTCAGCTCACCATTGAATGCACTATTTCCTTTATCATTGCTCAGAATTTTAAGTGCGTTTGCAACAATATACTGATGTGTATGATCTACCCCACCAGACGAAAATCTTTCATCTGGATTTGTGCCATGCTCAATCGGAACTCCTTCCCCGTAAAGTTCATCAGAACCATTCGCAATATCCTGCACTTTCGTTGGAAGTTCTGGTTGTTCCGCTGCCATAACTGGCATCGTTCCCAATAAAGCCCCCACTGATACCATGGCAATAAATAGTTTCATTTTTTTTCGCATACCCATGCCTCCTCTTCTTTTTTCTTTATTTTACATCCTGCTTCAAGAAAAAACATATAATTTGTTTAGTTTGCATTTTTTATGCCCTGCCTGGACCAATAAAAATGCACTTATTTTCCATAAGCACCATCTTGTCACACTATATTTCTATCGGAATAATCACAGAAACAGAAAACATATCATCTAAAACACTAAATGATACTTCTCCTCCATAATCTTTCACCACACTTTTAATATTTTTGACACCAAACCCATGATTTTTCTTATCTTCCTTTGATGTTTCCAGTGTTGCATTTTCTCGCAGATAACGTACTTGTGAATCTCTTAGGCTATTTTCACATAAAATTGACAAGAACCCCTTTACTTTTTTAGCCTTTAACTGTACTAAACACTCTACCATAGGATTTTCTTCTTTCATTAACCGGCATTCTCTTAATGCGTTATCTATTGTATTCGAAATTATGACACATAAATCCTCATTTCTTATCTGTCGAAACTCTGTAAAATCGGCAAACACCTTAAATCAATTCCCTTTTCGATAGCCTCCAATCGTTTCGTATGAAGCAAATTATCAATAAAAGTATTCCCTGATTTATAGTAACTTTGATACTTATTTAATTTACGTTCAATACCATTAATATACTCTATTTTTTGTTCTGGCTCTATATTTTCTTTCAATGCTCCAAATGATTTTTTATATCATGGGAAAGCCTGCGGATATTTTCCATATCTTTCGATTGTTTCATATAATAATCATACTGCAAGCTCATCTCACTTATTTGAAGCTTTTTTTTCATTTTCGATTTTTTTTACATTTAAGTAGTTCTCCAAAATCACTATGTTACAGACAGTTCCTAAAACATAACAATAGGAACTATTGATATTGTAATAACTGACCATATGTTTCCAATAATTACCTTTTTATCATTATATAGGTTATCGGTACATACTGCCATAACTATAATATTAAGCAATAACGGGATGAAAATTGTCATCACATTAATGCTTGATAAATGCGGTGGAATTCTTTCTATAATTTTCTTTAATGTCAAACATCCGGCAATAATAACACTTTCTGCAATTACCATCATCACCACTTGGTATATTCCTGGTAATTCAGCTAATACTCTATTTCCACTATATGGATATAGGAAAATACTGCTTAGTAATTGCCCTAATAACGAAATAGATAAGAAAATACTGCCTATCAAAATACAATATTTCATATTCCGTTGAAATAAAAAATGTCCTATAAACATGACAATAATCACAATCGTAATATAATTATAAACGATATGTATGGATACCCCATTCTCCATTACCCGCACCAGAAAAATACTTCCAATGCACAAAACATAGGAATACCAATTTTTCTTTCGATACTCTTGATTGTTTTTTCTATCAATTAACAAATATGTAATCAGAAAAAATATTAAATTATTGAAAAAAAGATTCTTTATAATACTCTGTGCATACACACTATACACTTCCTCCCCGTTCTGCCATTTTTTTCATTAGGTTTTGTTTTCTAGACCGTGTAATATAAATTTTAGCTCCGGAATAAAGTGTAGTGGTAAGATCATGTAATGATTCAATACAATCGACATTTACAATAATACCATTATGACAACGTACAAAATAGTATTTTTCCAAGCGTTCTTCTAAATCTCTCATTTTAAAATATCCATCTTCCTGATTTCCATTTCGTAGATGAAATAAAACCTTTCGTTTCACGGTTTCAATGTATTCTATATCGGAAAGAAATAGTTTAAGTATCCTTTTCTCATTCTTTACTGCTATGTATTTTTTGCTCATATGACTCTAGTTTTCTTAATGCTCTATTCATTTCACAATTAATCTGTACTTGTGTAATTGGTTTTGTAATAAAATTTTGGACATCATACTTATATCCAACCCCTAAAAATTCATTATGAGATGATACATAAAGAATAATTGATTTTTCATCATGTCTGCGGATAATATCCACCAACTCCATGCCATCCATCGCAGGCATCTCTATATCCAAAAAGAAAATTTGGAATTCTTCTTTTAAAGATTCCATTAACTGCAACGGCTTTGTATATTTTTTTATACAAAAGTCCTTACCATTTTTCTCTGCATAAATTTTTAGCATTTTTTCAACTGTATCTACAAAATATTTTTCATCATCACATATCGCTATTTTTATCACTCATATCACCTATCTGCTTCTTCAGCATATTTTCCATCTGTGCTTCATTTAGCCTTCTTCCCATCAACAATAACGTAGCTTTATTTATCTCATCTAACTTTTGAAAAACATCCCATAATTCTTCAATTTGACTTTTACACAAATCACTATTATCTCCATATACCAAAACATCTATTGGTATGTCAAATATATTTGCCAGTTTCACCAATAAGCTACAGGGAATATTTTCAATATCTGCCTTTTCAATCCTGCTGATTGTCTGTTGACTCGTACCTAACTTTTCGCTTAATTCTTTTTGAGAAATCCCCAATTCCTTTCTCTTTCGCCTAATTATATTCATTTTCACCACCACATCAATATAATAAAACACTTACTACCAGTCACTTCATAAGTTGGTATTTATAATAAAAATAGCGTATTTTTACCCATATTTCAAGTTTTATTTTCAAAAAATTATGATTGAGGAGCATATATCTCCCATAGATTCCTCTTTTTTCCTTTCAAAATAACACATATCAGGATTATGTTCACCTACTGTTCCACTATATGCCAAACTGTTCATGATGCAATTTTTGCTTTGGCACTTCACAGCAAAGCTGCATTTTTGAACAACATTATTACCTTCTTTTCCTATTTTCCTCAATCTTTTGATACATTCCTTAGACAATCCATTTTCAACATCTCCAATGCACCCACTATCTTCTAAATTTGCCGCACAACCAAAGATTCTCCCATCCACCTTTATATATATTTGAATAAGACCTACACCACAAAATCCTGATTCTCCATTATTTTCTCCGTATTTCTTCAAATCTAAAATTGGTCCCCAAAGAAATGCTTTTCCTGCTTTTTTCCTTTTTAAATAGTAACGTAATACTTTTTCCCATTCATCAGCCAAACCATCCAACTGATCGGTTGTCCATCTATTCATAACATCAATAGAAGAATCCACTATGCTAAAATTTAGATTTTCAACTAAATGGCAAACAGATTCAAATGTTTCCCCATAATTATTCTGTGTAACAACATGTGCTGCCTGAATATATTGCTTGGTTCTCTTCTCGTATTCTTTGAAATACATACAGTTTTCAATAATATTAGAATAACTTCCAACACCATCAATCCTCTTTCTGTTTTTATTATGGGTTTCCTCATCTCCATCAATACTTACTTTTAAATGAATTCTATATTTAATCAGCCATGCTAAAATCTCATCATTTAAAATAGTTCCATTTGTCGTGATAGAATATGTCACTAAAATATTTCTTTTTAATGCCTGCCCCTCTATATAATCCACCAAATGCTTTAAAAATGAAAGACTTAAGAGTGCCTCTCCACCTACAAAATCCACCCATAATCTTCGATCTCTATGATTTTCCGCATTTAAAAATGCAATTTCCAATCCTTTGTATGCTATCTGTTCGGACATCTTTTGGTTTGTCTTTCTTCCAAGATAACAATATGTACAGCGTAAATTACATATTTGGTTTACTTCTAAAGTAATTGTATACATATACTTTCCTCCAAAAAAGAAACCGCACAGACTATCATATCCGATAGGCTACACGGTTCTTTGTTTTAACTAGCTTCATTAATGTATGCCCCTGGAAATGGCCATGGGCAATCAGTTAAACATCTCTGCGTTCTTTCAGAACATCCGGTATAACTTTCTATTTCTTCCTCTGTTAAATCCAGTTCTTTTACGAACTCTTCTGTTGTTTCAGTATTAACCATGTTTTTTCTCCTTTCTGTTTAGTATATGAGGACTATAATCCAATTTTTTCCATACAACAATATTCTTTGTATAAATCAACATATTTTTGACATAGATTTTCAGTTTTCCCATTTTCCCACATATCTAGCTAATGCTCTCATGAACTCTTCTTTCTTATATTTACTTATTGGAATAGTCTTTAACTTCTGAACTTTATCTTTGATTAACACACTATCTTTCTTAACCCCTTCAACATAATCAAAATTGACCATATAACTATTATGACAGCGAAAAAATTGCTTTTTGCTTAAACGCTTCTCCAGTTCACTCATTCTTTGGCTACTTTGCACATCTCCATGAATTGTATGTAAGATCAACAGCTTGTTTTCTGTTTGTATATAGATTATATCGGAAAGTTGCAGCGTAATCAATCCATCGTGACATTTCAAAAATAATTTTTCCTCTGCATTCAACAATTTCTTTTTATATATTTTGTTTAAGATATTCTCAACTTTTCTATACAGTAAAGGTTTTGATAAAAATCTTCTGCCGCAACTTCAAAGCCTTTCCCTGCATTAGTGATTGTATAATAAGAAGTACAAAAACGATTGAAACATCAGTATCACTCTTCCGAATCTCCTCTGCTGTTTCAAATCCATCCATTTCAGGCATAGACACATCCAAAAATATAACATCAAACTTTCGTTTCTGATAATTCAATATAACTGACTGCCACTTCCATACGAAGTAATTTTGACTTCTACATGATTTTCATTTCCATATTTTTCGATATAACTCTCCATTTTTTTATTATAGTCAATAATATCATCACATAATGCCACTTTAATCAACTTATTCCCTGCCTTTCTCGTGTGCTAATAATCGCTGGATCAAAATGTTGATGGTTAATTTATTTTCTTCACACAAATTTCTATATTGTTTTAATAATTTCCATTCTTCCTCTGTTACTTTTTCTATTTGCTCCGTACCATTTTCTTTGCACACTATTCCACATTCTTTTTGGTTCATCTCCATCGAAATTTCCTCCTACTATTTTTTACTATATTAGGGGAGTTTAGTTTATCCCGTCTAGTATTCTTGTTTCAATTGCGTTTTTTATTGCCTAATTGGCAATTATAATTATGTAATCCATTTACTAAAATGGCAGAATATGCTAGGGAGGTGTATGGATTATACCGCTACACCTCCTATAATTCTATTCTACATCCCTAAAATACCGTATGCACTTCAACAATTCTGCTGTCAATTCCTGGTACAGATCTTCATCAAAGATTCCATCTACCAAGCATTTTTAATCAAGAGTGGTCGGTACATTTCAAATATTTCCAGAATAGCATCTTCATCCCCTTGTCTTGCCCGATATAACAATTCTTTAAAATTCATGATTTCTTTCCTCCCATTCTCTTTCGTATTTTGCGGATAGCCCAATAATACGCACCTTTACAGCGTTCTTCCGTCATCTGATTTAAGATGCTCATCTCCTTAAAAGTACGCTCCTCAAAGACATGCTGATAAATAAGCTTCCGTTCTTCTTCCTGCAAAGAAAACATGGCTTCTATAAGGCTTATATCCGTCATTTCGTTCCACTCTGGATATATCCCCTGTGCTTCTTCCATAAGCAGTTGTTCTTTCTGCTCCAATTCCAGCCTTTCCTCTGGAGAAATATCCGCATCTGTATATTCTTTATCTTCCAGATTTTCCTCTGCAAATAATATTTTCTGCTGCTTTTCCAGATACCGAAGTCTTTTTCCCCTTATAGATGCCAGCAAGTAAGCAGTGAAATAATTTCTTGTTTTAGATCCATTATATTTTTGTTCTTCTTTCATTTTCTACCTCCGAAATTTGAAATCAATAAGTTTCCAAATTTCAGAGGTGGAGATCTGCATCTGTGAAGGATATTTTTATTTTGGTAAAAGAAAACGCCGAACCACATTTCTTCTGGCTCGACATCATTCTTATTCCATGCATCATCCTGCACAGTAGCTTTATAGATTAACGCATATACTGCATATAAATAACCCTTTTGGCACCCCTGCAAAAACAAGATTTTTTTGACGAATCATTACACAAATACCCTGTCTTTCCTTTGCAGCATGGATGCTCCTCCTTTGTAGGTTCTCCTGCCCCGCAATCCACATTATATTGCGTATCTTCATGCACTATAATGCGTTTCTTTTACTATCAATCTACGATAAAATAAAACAATAAGTGAGGTAATGCGGATGCTGATGGATACCGTCAAGAAAAAATTAGGCTATATGGTAAGAAGTGAACGAGAAAGGCGTGGTCTGTCACAAGCAAAACTTGCAGAACAAGCCGGTGTGTCCACCCGGACCATTTCGGATATTGAAACCTGTAATGGCAATCCGGAACTTGCAACTTTAATCCCGATTGCTCAATTTCTGGATATTTTGATGCAGCTGTTCAGGATGAGCGAAAAGAACCGGACACTACTACCTATCAGATTATGAAAGAACTGCAAAACTGCTCTGAAGACGAGCGGCAAATTGCCCTACGCACCTTGCGTGGGCTTCTTTCTGCATTGAAAGAAAAGGATACACTCAATTAAGCTTTTTTCTGACAATATCTGATTTTTGATTATACGGATGAAATCTGTGAGAAACCTGTGCGGAATCTGTGAGGTTCCTGTGAACTGGCATAAATGTGCAACAAAAAAGAAGCACTCAAAAAACCGATGCTTCTTTTTTATTTTCTATCTATTTCTAAATGCACTCATTGCATCTCTAACGCTTTTGGCAACTTCAGGTGCAAGGACAAATTCAGATATCTTCTGTTTCTCTATTACATCTTCCTCTGTTTCTTCTTCCACTTGAACATTCTCCTGTTTTGAAAAATAATTCTGCATGAACCACCTGATAATCCGTCCGGTATTCCCCCTTTCCCAGAGCTTCCCGGATCTGTCGGTTTGCCTCTGCACTGGAAACACCATGCAGTCTTCCGTGTAATTCCAGCATTCCGCCGGAAGCATCACACCGATTACACCGGAACACATTTTTCTGAAGATTAACATTCATTTTCCCTTTTGTTTCTCCACAAAATGGACAATTCACATCCATTGACGAAGAATTTTTATGCCGTACTCTAAGCTGCAGTAAATGCACGACATCTGTGATATCGTAGCTAAAGCCTGACATATCATACACTCTATGGTTCCTCCTTTCTTCCACAGCACATAAACAGCCAAAGCTGATTGTGGCAATCCTGCCTTTCATTAGGGCATAAAAAAAGAATGAAAAGTGAATTATTCCTTCGCTATCCATTCTCATATCCCTGATAATATTACCGAAAAAACAAAAGTGCCGCTATTGCCCCATAAGGACAGATAGTGACACTTTATACAATCATAAACAACTTATGCGGAATAAGCAGCCTTACTGCTCTCCTTGAGTCTTCGGATTTATACAAATCCAAAACTCCCCCTATGGGTGCGCATAAAATTAACTATAGCAGTATAGTATCACATGATATAGTATATGTCAATCTTCATGCACAATATATTGTATGTTCTTAAATACTCTGCTTTGCATATATGACTTCAATTAAAATATTGAAATATCACGTATCCCACCTCTCTTTTTTCAAGTTTACAGAAATTTTTAATAAAAAAGTACATAATCTGTTCAATCTGAAAAAATCTCAGTTAATTACTTAATGAAATTGTTAAGACAAAACCAAGTCTTACGCTATTGTACCTTAATAATTTTATACCTTATCAGGAAATGTATATAGGTGCTGCAGATAGTGTCGCATGAATGCACGCCTGCAGCTTGATGATTACATAGTAACACCTCATACGTGCATGAAACATGGCATAGGAAACGGTTTCCTGATATGTCTACTCTTTCATTAATCTAATTTATAGAGGTGATTATATTGAGTGAAACAGACAATCTCTTTAAAGCATACTCCGTTCAGGAGATAGCATCCATGCTCGGCATTGGAAAAACAAAAACTAGGGAACTTCTTGACAGTGGAATTCTTCCAGTTACAAAAGTTGGGCGGCAATATTTTACTTCACCAGCTTCTATTCAGGAGTTTCTCAAGAAAAACATAGGAAAACAAATATTCTTTTAGCCCCTTTAGAAAGTTATTGTCAATCAGGCTTGGCTATATTAAAATAGAGCTTATACCTGATTTGGCATGAATATCTCATTAAAGAAAGGGAACTATTCATGGCGAGAACAACGAAAGGTACACAACAAAAAAGAAGATCCAAAGGGGATGGATCACTATTTCCAAATAAGAGAGGAGGATGGACTGTGCCCGATATAGAAAAAATGGCTACCGGACAAAGAGTTTAATGCTCCTACCAAAGGAGAAGCGAAAGCATTATTAGATGACTGGAAGATAAAAGTCGCAATACAAGACGCAATTACTTCAAACATCAAAATACAGGACTATGCGAACAAATACTTATTCCGCAAAAGTCTCATGGTTGAAGCTGGCAAATTCAAACAAACCAGTCTGGATCGATTAGAAAAATTAGGTCAATCTTCTATCGTGCCCTTTTTAGGACGGCGTGGCATTAAAATCACACATACTCTTTTTTTAGACAGAATTATAGGATTCTGAAAAAAGAAAAAGCCTAGAAAACCTTGATTTCCTGGGCTTTTCAAGAGGTGCCACCCGGATTTGAACCGGGGATAGAGGTGTTGCAGACCTTTGCCTTACCACTTGGCTATGGCACCATATTCACTTTTTATTATATGTAAGAAATCTTACATAATGACTCCAAGGGGATTTGAACCCCTGTTACCGCCGTGAAAGGGCGGTGTCTTAACCGCTTGACCATGGAGCCTGGTAGAAAATTGAATTTGATATCGGACTTCATGTTTCCGAAAACTCCCCCTGTTGGACTCGAACCAACGACACTGCGGTTAACAGCCGCATGCTCTACCGACTGAGCTAAGGAGGAATAAAGGTTTTTGCACCTTCAAAACTACATACATGTTGACATTTCCTTGAGATTCATTCTTCCTGCGATTCTTGGTCAAGCCCTCACCCGATTAGTAACAGTCAGCTCCATGTGTTGCCACACTTCCACCTCTGCCCTATCTACTCGTCGTCTTCAAGGGGGTTTACTTCTTAACGAATGGGATATCTCATCTTAAGGGGGGCTTCACGCTTAGATGCCTTCAGCGTTTATCCTTCCGGGCTTGGCTACTCGGCCGTAGACTTGGCAGTCTAACCGATGCACCAGCGGCCCGTCCATCCCGGTCCTCTCGTACTAAGGACAGCTCCTCTCAGATATCCTACGCCCACGCCGGATAGGG
>ENA-OQBJ01000665-OQBJ01000665.1-human-gut-metagenome-genome-assembly--contig:-NODE-665-length-17252-cov-4.169985_pt1 | contig 17252 bp, 16 predicted proteins | sample MGYA00242743_ERZ504545 | MGnify/ENA primary metagenome ERZ504545 (study PRJEB26092, sample SAMD00036252) | human gut metagenome | host: Homo sapiens | study: EMG produced TPA metagenomics assembly of...
ATTATATATACCTTATTATTACGAAACAACCGACTCCTGTGGTATAATTTTCACAGTGAGTCAGAAAGGAATGTGAGCATATGCATGGTGATACACGGTTGGAAGCGGTTCTTCGCGTTTTGAACCATTGGCCTCGATTTCGGCTGCAGCTTTTTTTGGAAGGCATCTTAGTCGGTTTGTTGTCGGGAACGGTCATCAGCTTTTTTCGCTGGGGACTCGAAACAGGATCTGTTTGGCGCCAGTGGTTTTATGCCAACGTCTTGAGTGGTGGCAGCCTCGTTGTAAATGGCTTATGGTTTGCCCTGTTACTGGCGGCAGCCCTTATTCTATGGCTTCTCGGTCGTTATGAGCCGCAGGCCGGCGGCAGCGGGATACCTCAGATCAAAGGGGTCATCTTGGGGGCCATTCGCCTCCGCTGGTTTCGCGTCCTTTGGGTCAAGTTAGTCGGTGGGATACTCGGCATCGGATTAGGCTTATCCTTAGGTCGGGAAGGGCCGTCGATTCAGATCGGTGCCGTCGCGGCTCAAGGGATGAGTCGTCTGTTCGGACGGACGCGGATGGAGGAGCGATACCTTATCACAGCCGGGGCCAGTGCCGGGTTAGCGGCGGCATTTAACGCGCCCCTGGCAGGCGTCATGTTTGCCTTGGAAGAGCTGCACCGCAATTTTTCCGGTGTCGTCCTGGCACCGGCCATGGCAGCGGCTTTGATGGCGACCATGGTCAGTCGTTACCTTTTTGGACGGGAACCGGTTTTTCATTTCGGCATCTTGCCGCACTTTCCTCTGCGGTATATGTGGCTGGCCGTAATTTTGGGAATCATTGTCGGAATTGCCGGGGTGATTTTTAATAAAGGATTGCTAAATATACATTATTTCTATGAGCTTCCGGTATTTCGCAATCGCTATATGCCCATCGCCTTTGCCATGAGCATGGCCGGCGTCTTAGGCTATGTTTTTCCCGACGTCCTAGGCGGTGGCAATGAGCTGGTTAACGCTTTGTACACCCTGCCGCTGTCCCTTCAGCTGTTTGCCCTCTTGTTGGTCGGAAAATTTCTCTTCACTCTTATCAGTTACGGCTGCGGCGTTCCTGGCGGCTTCTTTTTGCCCATGCTGGTACTAGGGGCGCTGACTGGCGGCATGGTGGGAATTATTTTCATTCAGATGGGCCTTATTTCATCGTATTATCTATCGAATATCGTCGTCCTTTCCATGGCCGCTTTTTTTGCCGCTTCCGTTCAATCTCCGGTTACGGGGACCATCCTCATTATGGAAATGACCGGTTCCTATGAACACCTGTTGGCTTTGTGTACGGTCTCTTTGGTAGCCCTCGTCGTGGCCCAGCTCTTTCGGGGCGAACCGATTTATGAAGTACTGCTCCAGCGCAGTCTGGCCAAGCATAAACCTGCCTTATCGTCGAGTGAACGGCGAAACCTCTTAGAATTGACCGTCGTCAGTGGAAGTCAGGCTGACGGCAAGTATATCGGACGCATTGCCTGGCCCTCTCATACGGCCATCGTTGACGTAAAACGCGGCAGTGGCGACATCATCCTGATGATGAGACTTGTCTTCGAGCGGGAGACTACCTCTATGTACTGACCGACTCCATTGAAGGGGCCGAAGCGATAAGAAATATTGTGGAGAGAACAGGCGACGAGAACATGTAAAATTGTATAATAATTATAGAAAAATAAGACTAGGTGCTAAAAAATATCTGTCATACTTGAGTATTAAGGCATATATGATGTTTCGAAAGTAATCAGAACAGAGAATAAAACAATCAAAAAGTAGGTTTAACTATCCATTTTTTTGACTTATGGTGATGAGTTTGCTATAATTCAGGACGTACTTGAGATTGTATTCATTCGAAGAGGTGGTTTTTTGCGAAATCGTATTTTGAAACATCGTATGTTAATCTTAGTGATAATGATCTTTGTATTTGCATTTTCGTCTTTGGCTTGTGCAAGTGTACAAATGGGAATGAAGGGCTCTCTTGTTCAGAGCGTTCAATATATGCTTCAAGATGCGGGCTACTTGTCCGGTAGTGCAGATGGTGATTTTGGTGCTCAGACGCAGCAGGCTGTCGTACAATTCCAGACAGACCATGGTCTGTCTGCCGACGGTATCGTCGGCTCGCAGACGATGGAAGCGCTCTCTGAAGCCAGTGGCCGTCCGGTTCCGGAAGAAGCTGCGTCGGCGACGGAAGGTCATCAGCGTCGGTTGGTTATGGAAGCTACGGCTTATACGGCTCAAGATGGCGGTGGCAGCGGTTATACGGCTACCGGCCAGTATCTCCAGCGTGGGATGGTTGCCGTTGACCCGTCGGTTATTCCCCTTGGCTCACAGCTTTACATCGAAGGTTACGGCTATGCCGTGGCTGCCGATACCGGTGGAGCTATCGTAGGTGACCGTATTGACTTGGCTATGGACTCCACGAGTGAAGCCTCAATTTTGGCCGTCAAGACGTCGTCGTTTATGTATTAGGTTAATCTCAAGTTGATGCTAGGATATCAATTAGCTGAAAAGGGGCTGTTGTACAGTAAGTTGTGCAACAGCCTTTTTTTTTCGCCCCGTTTTGTGGTATCCTTAAAAGGATTTATATAGTGATGTAATTCAGGGAGGCTATTGCTGAATGAAAAATACTATTGCACTTATCCTCGCTGCCGGCAAAGGGACTCGGATGAAATCGAAGCTCCCCAAGGTTTTGCACAAAGTCGGCGGCGTTCCGATGGTGGAACAGGTGCTTCGGGCTGTTAAGACAGCCGGAACGACGCGCCAAATTGTTGTTGTCGGTTTTGGCGGGGAAACGGTCCGCGATTACCTCGGTGATCAGGCCGAAACGGTCGTACAGCAGGAACAGCTCGGTACGGGTCATGCCGTACTTCAGGCAGAACCGCTGTTAAACGGCGTTTCCGGTACCCTTTTAGTCACTTGCGGTGATACGCCGCTGGTAACGACAGAGACCTTTACGGCCCTCGTCGACTGCCATGAAAAAAGCGGTGCTGCGGCAACGGTACTGACGGCGCATATGCCGGATCCTACGGGGTATGGCCGTGTCATCCGCGATGATAAAGGCAGGTCGTCAAAATTGTCGAACAGAAAGACGGCACGCCGGAAGAACTCCTTGTCGACGAAGTAAACGCCGGCATTTACTGCTTTGATATGCCCCTTTTGTGGGATATGCTGCATAACGTTACCAATGACAATGCCCAGGGCGAGTATTATCTGACCGATATCATCGGCATGCTCGTATCGTCGGGCCACATTGTCAGCGCCTTTGCGGCACCGTCTTATGACGAAACGCTGGGCGTCAATTCCCGCCAGCAAATGGCCGAAGCCGAACAGATTTTGCGCCGTCGCAAGCTTCAGCAGCTCATGGCTGACGGCGTTTCGATCATCGATCCCAATAATACCTATGTCGATACGACCGTTACCATCGGCCGCGATACGGTACTTTATCCGGGGACGATCCTCGAGGGCCATACGGTCATCGGCGAAGACTGCCACATCGGACCCTATGTCCGCATGACCAATGTACAGATGGGCGACGATGACCATGTCCAATTCATGTACGCCCACGACTGCCAGATCAAAAATGGCTGTGAAGTCGGACCCTTCGTCCACTTCCGACCCGATACGGTCATCGGCAATCACGTAAAAGTCGGAAATTATATGGAAGTCAAAAACTCGACGATCGGTGACGGCACGAAACTGCCCCATCTCAGCTATATCGGGGACAGCGATGTCGGTCAGAACGTCAATATCGGCTGTGGGACGATTACCGTCAATTACGACGGCAAGATCAAACACCGTACGACCATCGGCGACCATGCCTTTGTCGGCTGCAACAGCAACCTCGTGGCCCCGGTTACGGTCGGTGATTATGCCTATGTCGGTGCCGGATCTACGATTACCAAAGACGTACCGGCAAAATCCTTATCCGTTGCCCGTGCACGGCAGCGCAATATCGAAGGCTGGGTTAAAGACGATACATATAAGAAATAATACTTTCTCCACCTAGCGTTTATCGGTTTTTATATCGAATCATATATTACAATATTCATATCAGGGAGGCTCACTATGAGTTACGAAGACGGGAAAAAGCTGAAGATTTTACGGGGAACGCCAATCCGGAATTGGCCAAAGAAATTGTTGAGTACCTTGGCTTAGAATTAGGCAAGGCCTTTGTCGGCAAGTTCAATAATGGTGAAATTCAGGTCATGATCGATGAAAGCGTTCGCGGTAAGGATGTATTCGTCATTCAGCCGACCTGCCAACCGGCTAACGATACCCTTATGGAACTGCTGATCATGGCAGATGCCTTGAAACGCGCTTCGGCAAAACACATCACCGCCGTTGTTCCGTACTATGGTTACGCTCGTCAGGACCGCAAGACCCGCGGCCGTGAACCGATTACGTCTAAATTGGTCGCTGATTTAATGACCAGAGCGGGCATTACCCGCGTCGTTACGATGGACCTCCATGCCGGTCAGATCCAGGGCTTCTTTGACATCCCTGTCGATCACCTCGGCTCGGCTTCCATCATTGCTCGGTATATTAACCAGAAAAAAGAAGAAACGGATTTGGGCGACCTCGTCGTCGTATCTCCGGATCTCGGTGGCGTAACCCGTGCCCGTGACTTGGCTGACCGGGTCAGTGCACCTATCGCCATCATTGAAAAACGCCGTCCTCGTCCGGGCGTCGCTGAAGTCATGAATATCATTGGCGACATCAAAGGCAAGACTTGTATCCTCGTCGACGACATCGTCGATACGGCAGGTTCCTTGTGCGGCGGTGCTAAGGCCTTGAAAGAAATGGGAGCTTCCCGCGTCTTTGCTGCCTGCGCTCATGCCGTCCTCACCGATCCGGCTGTCGAACGGATTCAGAAATCGGTCATCTCCGAATTGATCATTACCAATACGATTCCCTTGCCGCCGGAAAAGAAGAGCGACAAGATCAAAGTCCTTTCCGTAGCACCTCTCTTAGGGGAAGCTATCATGCGCATCTTCCATGACGTCTCTGTCAGCCGTCTTTTCGATAAATAAGGAAACTGCACCGTGCATATGATCGTAGGCCTGGGCAATCCGGGCCGCCAATATGAACAATCAAAACATAATACGGGATTCGATGTCATCGATGAACTGGCCAAGCGCTGGGAAGTTACGTCCTGGCAGGAGCGGATGGACGCTCTCGTCGCCCAGGTGACCGTTGACGATGAAAAAATCATCCTGGTCAAGCCCCAGACCTTCATGAATGACAGCGGCCGGGCTGTCGGCCCTTTGATGCGTTGGTATAAGGTAGAGCAGCCTGACGTCTACGTCGCTTATGACGACATGGATCTGGCTGTCGGCCGCCTGCGCATTCGCAAAAACGGTAGTGACGGCGGGCACAATGGCATTAAGAGCCTGTTTGCCAACGGCTGTACCGATTTTACCCGATTCCGCGTCGGCATTGGCCGCCCGCTGCCTCATCACGATGTCATCGACCATGTCTTGACGCCGTTTCCGGAAGAACTTCGCGAAAAGTATCATCAGGGAATCGAAGACGCGGCGACGGCCATTGAAGGCTGCCTGCGCCTCGGTGTCGATAAAGGCATGAACCGCTATAACCCGCGGAAAAAGAAACAATGAGATAAGAGGCTGCCGCGTCTGCGGCAGTCTTTTTTTCTACGTACCTTTCAGGAGGAACCCTATGATTGAGAAACTGCATACGTCGCCGGACGTATACCGTATCCGCGTCGTGTTACCGGATAATCCGCTCCAATATTTAAATGCCTATGTCATCAAGGGCAAGACCGAGAATTTGGTCATCGATACGGGCTTCAATCGTCCGGAATGTCAGGATGCCCTGTGCCGTGGTTTGGAAGAACTGGGCATCGAGTTCCGACACACGTCCCTCTTTTTGACCCATCTCCATGCCGATCACACGGGCCTTGTCGGCCTGTTTGCCAAAGAAGGCTGCCCGATTTACATGCACCCCGTCGACTATCAATACCTCGTCGACTCTGAAGACGGCTCGACCTGGAAGGCGGCCGAAGATAATTTCATGCGTGAAGGGATGCCGCCGGAAGAAATTAAAAGCCAATTTTCCAACCAGGCCCGGACCTTTTCGCCGGATCCGCACTTCCCGATTCAAGCCGTCGGCGATGGGGACGTCCTGCACCTGGCAGATTGTGAACTCACGGTCATCCATACGCCGGGCCATACACCGGGCCTGTGCTGCCTCTATATGCCTGTGAAGGCCTTTTCTTTACGAGTGACCATATTCTCTTCGATATTACGCCCAACATCCAAGTCTGGTATCATATGAAGCATGCCCTGCGGCGGTACTTGGAAAGTTTGCAAAAAGTGAAGAAACTTCCCGTCCGCCTGGCCCTGCCAGCTCACCGGGAAGGGGATACTGCTATTACCGGCCGCATTGATGAACTCTTGGCTCATCATGACCGACGCCTGCGGGAAGTCCTGCGTTTGGCCGGAGACTATCCTCACAGCACGGCCTATGAAATTGCCCCTCATATGACCTGGTCCATGCGCGGCAAGCCCTGGCATGAATTCCCGCCGACGCAGAAGTGGTTTGCCTTAGGGGAAACCTTGTCTCATATCGAATACCTCATGGATAAGGGCCTTCTCCGATGCACGGAAGAAGGGGGCGTCCGCCGGTATGACGTCGTCCCCGGGATGGACGTCGCTCATCTCGTTGACGGCGTGTAATTAATTATCTTTTGTTTATCGAAACGCACTGCGATATTTCACCTTCGCAGTGCGTTTTTTTACCCTTTTTCGTTTTACGGGCCGTTTTTTTGGCAAGACAGGTGGCCCCTAAAAAGCTCATGTTGTCTAACCTGATGGAGAACGATTTGTGATGAACGCGGCGTAATCCGAGCGGATGAAAAAATTATGGAACTGATTTGTCTTTTTGTAAAGGGCGGCAAAGCCCGTAAATACTGCATAAAATCATACAAACTGGAACTATGTAAGGTCTTCCTTCATTTACTTATATAAAGAATAATAATTCTCCGTTATTGACAAATATGACAATTTGACCTATAATAGTCACATAAGAAAAAGTATTAATTAGGAAGCAAATGCTTATAATTTATTTAGATTATATAGCTTATTTTTATTTTGATTGAGGGGTACAATCCCCTGGAGGAGGAATTGATATGAAGCATGTTGAATTTTACCGCAATGATGCAGATGGTAAAGTTTTGGTCGTCGTCGGCGCACAGGCACCGGAAGAAGTCATTTATGCAGGCCAAAAATTGACGCATCTCGTCGCTGGCTCTGTTGATGCAGCACAGGAAAAACACGTACCGTGTATCCAGAAGATTGACAACCATTTGGAAGTTCAGGTCGGCTCTGTCATTCATCCGATGGAAGAAAAACACTATATTGAATGGATTGCCTGGTCGATGATAAAGGCGTAGATATCCGTTATCTCAAACCGGGTGAAGAACCGAAGGCTCATTTCGAAACTGGTGATAATGGCGAAGTTTATGCATACTGCAACCTCCACGGCCTGTGGAAAGAAACTTTCTCCGTTAAAGAAGCTCCGGCCCTTGACAGCGCAATGTGTTCACCGGAATTTGGTGGCTGCGTAATTCACGACGTCTAAGAGAAACAGGAGGAATAACACCATGAAAGTATTTGATTTTACCGTTAAAGATATCCGCGGCGGTGACGTTGCCTGAGCCAGTACGAAGGCAAATTGCTGCTCATCGTCAACACGGCCAGCAAATGCGGATTTACGCCGCAGTACGACGGCCTGGAAGCCCTTTATAAAAAATATAAAGACAAAGGCTTAGTCATCCTCGGTTTCCCGTGCAATCAGTTCTTGGAACAGGATCCGGAAGATAATAAACATATCGAAGATTCTGCCGCCTGAACCACGGCGTTACCTTCCCGCTCTTCGCTAAGATCGACGTTCGCGGCGAAAAAGCAGATCCCCTTTACAAATATCTCACCGAAGCAGCTCCCTTCAAAGGTTATGAAACGGATAAAGACAGCGGCCGCCTGATTCAGCAGGTCGTAGCTGAACACTATCCGGACAATGCCGAAGGCAACGGCATTAAATGGAATTTCACGAAATTCCTCGTCAGCCGTGACGGCAGCCAGGTTCAGCGTTTTGAACCGAGCACGACTCCGGAAGAATTAGATCCCATTATCGAAAAGGCTCTCTAATCTCTAAGAATCGAAGCCCTACATTACACTTTGTGTTGTAATGCAGGGCTTCTTTTTTTGTTTGTTGTATTGACTTTTGATGGGAAAACTTTCACAAATTTAAGACAGTCTTGTTTTTCAGAACCTTTACGGATTCTTTTCTTTATAAAATGTAATCGTCGTCACGATGAATCTTTGCTCCTTGAAAAGGCCATGCGACGATTACATAAATATGTATGCGTTTAGACAGAATCGGCATAAGATGAACGTTTTACTGGAAAGCTCTTGCGTAAAATTTTTATAAATAGTACAATGAGGATAACAAATAGTCATCTAGTTAATACCATAGCTACATAGCTTATAGTGATTATTTTGTCCTTGCAATGTAATGGGATGACTCCAATGTGTACACGGATTCTTTCAAGTTACGATGTTTTACAGAAAGGGGAACAGTATTATGACACAGAAAGTTTTTAAGACAATGGATGGCAACGAGGCAGCCGCCCATATCGCCTATGCCTTTACGGAACTGGCATCCATCTTCCCGATCACGCCGTCGTCGCCGATGGCTGAACACGTTGATGAATGGGCTGCTCATGGCCGTAAAAACCTGTTTGGCGCTACCGTACAGGTTCAGGAAATGCAGTCTGAAAAAGGTGCTGCCGGCGCGATGCACGGTGCTTTGAATACCGGTGCCCTCACGACGACTTTCACGTCCTCCCAGGGCATGATGATCATGCTCAGCAATATGTTCAAGATTTCCAGCGAATTGCTGCCGGGCGTTTTCCACGTCGCTTCTCGTACGGTTGCTACCAACGGCTACACGATTTTTGCCGGCCACGACGATGCGATGGCTATGCGCGGCACGGGCATCAGCATGATGTGTGAATCCAGTGTTCAGGAAATCATGGACCTGGCTGCTGTCGTCCATGCGACGGCCATTACCTGTCGTATTCCTATTATCAACTTCTTCGATGGTTTCCGTACGTCTCACGAAATCCAGAAAATCGAAGTTATTCCTTATGAAAAACTCCGTCCGATGCTCGATATGGATGCCGTTCGCGAATTCCGTAAACGCGGCATGAACCCGGACAATCCGGAAGCTATTTCCTTCTGCGAACCGGCTGAAGTCTTTATGCAGCATCGTGAATCTTTGAACAAATTCTATGACCGCGTTCCTGAAGTTGCTGAAGGCTACATGAAGCAGATCAGCGAAATCACGGGCCGTGAATACCACCTCTTCAACTACACTGGCGCTCCCGATGCTGAACTCGTTCTCGTCGCTATGGGTTCCGGCGCACAGACCATTGAAGAAACGGTTAAACTGCTTGTCGAAAAAGGCGAAAAAGTCGGCTGTATCAACGTTCACATGTTCCGTCCCTGGTCGGAAAAACACTTCTTGGCAGCCGTTCCCGATACCGTTAAGAAAATTGCCGTCTTAGACCGTACGAAAGAAACGGGCGCTAACGGCGAACCTCTGTACCACAGCGTAGCTGCTTCCTTCGCGGCTGCTGACGTAGCTCCGAAAGTTTACCACGGCCGTTATGGCATCGCTTCGAAAGAATTCTTACCGGGCGACGTCGTTGCTGCTTTTGACAACTTGAAAGCCTTCGAACCGAAGAACGACTTCACCTTGAGCATCGTCGACGATGTTACCCATAAATCCCTGCCGCGCGTCCAGAACGTCGATACGGCTGGTGAAGGCCTGAAAGCTTGTAAGTTCTGGGGCTTCGGTTCCGACGGTACGGTTGGCGCTAACAAGAGCGCTATCAAGATCATCGGCGATAACACCGATATGTACGCTCAGGCATACTTTGCTTATGACTCGAAAAAATCCGGCGGCGTTACCGTATCGCACCTGCGCTTTGGCGATACGCCGATCAAGATGCCGTACCTCATCAATGACGCAGACTTCATCGCATGTCATCGTCAGTCCTATACGCACGGCTTCGACCTCCTGCGGGGCATCAAGAAGGGCGGTACTTTCCTGCTGAACACCGTATGGAAACCGGAAGAACTCGATGAAAAATTACCGGCTAAAATTAAACGCTCCATCGCCCGCAACGACGTCCAGTTCTACATCATCGACGCCGTCGGCATTGCACAGAAAATCGGTCTTGGCGGCCGCATCAACATGATCATGCAGTCGGCCTTCTTTAAACTGGCTGACGTCATTCCCCTTGACTTGGCTATCTCTAAATTGAAAGAATCCGTTGTCGAATCGTACGGCAAAAAAGGTCAGAACATCGTTGATATGAACAACGAAGCCATTGACCAGGGCTTGTCTGCTATCGTCAAAGTTAATGTTCCGGCCGCTTGGGCTGATGCTGTTGACGAACCGGTCGACATGTCGAAACACACGCAATTCTTCCGTGACTTCTCCATTCCTGTCAACGCTCTCGAAGGCGACGACCTCCCGGTCAGCGCTTATGACGGCTTTGAAGACGGCCGTTGGCCGACGGGCACGGCTGCTGAAGAAAAACGCGGTGTTGCCATGTTCGTACCAAGCTGGGATGCTGAAAAATGTATCGGCTGTAACCAGTGTTCCTTCGTATGTCCTCACGCTGCTATCCGTCCCTTCCTCATGACGCCGGAAGAAGCTGCTAAAGCTCCGAAAGGCTATCAGGACAAGGAAATCAAAGCAGCTCCAGAATACAAATACAATATCGTCGTATCGGTCATGGACTGCCTCGGCTGCGGAAGCTGTACTCATGTCTGCCCGAAACAGGCCTTGACGATGAAACCCTTCGACGAAGAAGAATACAGAGCAGATCTCTGGGATTACGTCATCAACCTGCCGATTAAACCGAATCCGATGGATAAGAACACCGTCATCGGCAGCCAGTTCGAACAGCCCTTGCTCGAATTCACCGGCGCTTGCGCAGGCTGTGCTGAAACCCCGTATTGTAAAGTCATTACCCAGCTCTATGGCGACCGCATGATCATTGCCAATGCTCATGGCTGCTCCAGCGTTTGGGGCGGCAGTGCACCGGACTGCGGCTACACCAAGAACGAACAGGGTCACGGCCCAGCTTGGTCGACGTCCCTCTTCGAAGACAATGCTGAATACGGCTTTGGCATGATGTTGGCTGAAAAGACGGAACGGAAACTCCTGGCTCAGTACGTTGACGCTGCTATGGAAGTTGCCAGCCCTGAACTTCAGGCTGCATTGAAAGAATGGAAAGACAACATGGCTAAGAGTGAAGGCACGCGCGAACGGTCCGATAAGGTCATCGCCCTCCTCGAAGCTGAAAAAGACGGCAAACCTGAATTGGAACAGGTTTACGATATGAAACAGTTCCTCGTTAAACGCAGCCAGTGGATCTTCGGCGGTGACGGCTGGGCTTATGATATCGGTTACGGCGGCTTGGACCATGTCCTCGCTCAGGGTGAAGATATCAACGTCCTCGTATTCGATACCGAAGTTTACTCCAACACGGGCGGCCAGGCTTCCAAAGCTACGCCGACGGCAGCCGTTGCTCAGTTCGCCGCAGCTGGTAAGAAGACCCGTAAGAAAGACCTCGGCATGATGCAGGCTCAGTACGGCTACATCTACGTCGCACAGGTCGCTATGGGCGCCGATAAGAACCAGTTCATGAAAGCCCTCAAAGAAGCTGAAGAATACGATGGCCCGTCCCTCATCATCGGTTATGCACCGTGCATCAACACGGCCTCAAGATCGGTCAGGGTCAGAGCCAGCTCGAAGAAAAACGTGCTGTCGATGCAGGTTACTGGCATCTCTGGCGCTACAATCCGGAATTGAAGAAACAGGGTAAGAATCCGTTCATCCTCGATTCCAAGCCGCCGAAAGATAACTTCCGCGAATTCCTCATGGGCGAAACTCGCTTCTCGTCCTTGCAGCGCACCTTCCCGGAAATTGCCGAAGCTCTCTTTGAAAAAGACCGAAGAAGACGCTAAGGATCGTTATGAAGGCTATGTACGCTTAGAAAAAGCATACGATAAGTAAGATTTGACTGTTAGGCGGGGCTGTCCCGGGAGGACGGCCTCATGAAAAAACGGACTACCATAGGTATCTATGGCAGTCCGTTTTTTTGTATGCTATCAGAAATAAGAGTCCTGCGGCCTGGCGACTCACAGGCTATTTATTGACCCCATAAGATTTGGCAGAGGAGGGGACTTGTCGGTCACCAAGGCTCCTGGGCGGCCGTGTATCGATGTAGGGCGATTGGGAGGCTGGTGGTGACCGAAACGTCTATCAGGACGGAAATGGGCCTTGATCGTCGCTGTAAAGGCTTTTTATCCCTTGAGACTTTATGTTGCCCGGAGATGTATATCGAAGCAGAGCCGCCTTTTTTCGTCATCAGAAGACATCCTGTACGCCCTCGGCCTTCTTTTGGAGGAACGGGGATAAACGTAACAAAGACTCGGAGTCACGAATCTTTTTCGTGAACTCCGAGTCTTTGTTTTTGTCCGGATAGCCTTACTCGCGGCCCGTAAGCAGTCCCGACAGGATGTCGATGTACAGGAGGGCTTCCGGCGGCAGGGATTCCTCTTTTATCTTGATCCAGCCGACGGTCATCGTATCTAAGGGATTGGCAATGGGAATGGCCGTAATGTGGCGGCCGATGATGGCTGGGGCGATATGGCCCGTGCGATGGTGTAGGCATCGGTAGCGCGGATGACGCTGAACAGCGTCGACCGGTCGGTGACGTAGATACTTTGACGGCTCGATGGGTCCGACAGGAGCAGCTCTTCGGAAAACTGCGAGCGGTCGTGACCTTGTTCGAAGCGGACGCAGGGGTAGTCCTTCAGCTTACTGGGAGCGATGCTTTGACTCTCTGCCAGGGGATGGTCCAGGCGGACGTAGAGACAGGGCGTGAAGGTGCAGAGAGACGTAAATTCCAGCTTGTTTTTTTGGAACAGGTCCTGCAAAAAATTTTCGTTCATGTGCGATAAAAAGAGGATGCCCAGTTGACTTTCGCGGGTGACGACGTCGTGGATGACCTGCGATGTCCGCCCCTCACGCAGGGTGAAGGTGTAAGCCGATGTCGGAGAAATACGCTGCAGGGCATGGATGAAGCTTCGTCGGCAAAGGGGTAGTGCTGGGATGAAATGGTCAGGGTATGCGAGGCTTCCTGGCCGATTTCAGGGTGAAAATGGTCATGCATTTCGTCGGCATGAGTCAAGATGTGGTCGGCATAGTGCAAGAACTCTAATCCGGCGGACGTGAAGGTGATGCCGTGACGGTTTCGCTTGACCAGGGTTAGGGCAAATTCCGTTTCCAAATCTTTGATAGCCGCACTGAGACTGGGCTGAGCGATGTTCAGGGCTTGGGCGGCGGCGGAAATGGAATTGTGCTTAGATAACTCGAGGATATAACGTAATTGTTGTAAAGTCATAGTAAAACCACCTCAAATATAAACCGTACCTATAGAGACGCCCTTATTGTCTTTATTGTATCAAAATAAGCAAAGTTGGGAAAGTTATGATTTTTGACACAGTAAAGAAAGTTTTAAAATGAAAATTTTGATCTCGAAACAGCAAAAATGAAAAAAGAAAAATCCCACTTAAAAATTTAAATTATAAAGAAAAGTTAACCAAATTTGGCTTTTTGAAAAAGACAAATGTTCGTGAAATTTGGCCTACAGTGATAATGATTCATTTTTAAATCCGATATATTTCCTGTTTGCCTGACAAAAAAGTAAGGAATAACGACCTATTCCATAGATAAATACTATGAATGCAAATTGCACAATGAATATTTTACAGCCAATACCTTTCATGATATACTTTAACCATAGAATAGAACGTTTAAGTAAAAGGTAAAACCCCGACGTGTACATTAAAATTTACGGTTTTAAGAAAAATGATAAAAAACGACATAGGTAAAAAGTATATACACTGAAGTTGAGAAAGGAGAGCCGCATCAGGGGATAAAATGTAAGTGTCGAGGGGACATCATTCATTCAATCTATTCACCATAGGAGGTCTTTGATATGAATTCATCAGCAGCACTGGCCCGCCAAGCGGGAATGACAGATGCACAATGGAAAGCAGCCGTCAAGTTCGACAGTACGGACTGGGGCTGGATTATTATGAGTATCGGCATGGCTATCGGTGCCGGTATCGTGTTCTTACCGGTTCAGGTCGGCTTAGTCGGCGTATGGGTCTACTTATTCTCCGCTATCATCGCTTACCCTGCCATTTATCTTCTGCAGCGCTTGTTCATCAATACCCTGGCCGATTCGCGCGGTGTGAAGACTATCCCAGCGTTATCAGCGGTTACCTCGGTAAAAACTGGGGCTTCCTGCTGGGCATCCTTTACTTCCTCAGTATTCTCATCTGTGTTTTCATGTATTCGACGGCACTGACTAATGACAGTGCATCCTTCCTCTATTCCTTCGGCGTCACCGATACGCTCCTGTCCGACAACCCCTTCTATGGACTGGCTATCATCTGTGCCATGGTCGTTCTCGCGTCTCGCGGCGAACAGCTCTTGTTCCGGATTTCGACGCTGATGGTCCTGACGAAATTGTTAGTCGTCATCTGCTTGGGCGGCATCATGATCCAGCACTGGAACATCGCCAATATCGGTGTATTCCCCGATTTAGCTACCTCGTGAAAAACACGATTGCCATGCTGCCTGTAACCTTGACCTCGATCCTGTTTATCCCCAGCATCAGCCCATGGTCATTTCTTACCGCTCTCATAACAAATCGATCCACGTCGCTCGCTACAAAGCCATGCGGGCTATGAAAATCGCTTTCTCGGTCTTGTTCATTACGATCTTCTCGTATGCGATGTCCTTTAACCTGGCACTCGGCCACGACCAAGCCGTTCTCGCTTATTCCCAGAACATTTCTGCCTTGGCCATCGTCGCCAGAGGTTTTGACGGCAGCGCTGTTAAAATCTTCAGCCTGGTACTCAACGTATTCGCCGTTATGACTGCTTTCTTCAGCGTTTTCCTCGGCTTCCGCGAAGCCTGCCAGGGTATCGCCATGAACATCCTGCACCGCTTCATGCCGGAAGACAAGATCAATAAGAAAATGGTCAGCTTCGGCATCCTCATCTTCGCCGTTGCCGTTGCCTGGGGCGCTATCGTCCTCAATGCACCGGTCTTGAAGCTCCTGACCCTCCTCGGTCCGATCTTCGGTATCATCGCCTGCCTTATCCCGGCGTACTTGGTCTACAAAGTCAATGCCCTTCACAAATACAAGGGAATTTCGCTGGTCCTCATCGTCTTCGCCGGTATCCTCTTGATCATCTCGCCGATCATCGCCATGATGTAAGACGAAACTTTCTCAACAAAAAAGTCTGTGCTTAAAAGTAAGTAAAACGATTATCTTAAAAATTATACAAAAACTACCTTGACAGTTTAAATCATGCGGTGTATCATACAAACATCAATTGAACATCGTCCATGAAACCATTGAGGCGGAAGTAAAAACGATGACGTGCACGTACAGAGAGCCGGGGGGCTGAGAGCCGGCCGACGCAGCTCGTTAAATGGACCGCTGAGGGCGCAGTCAAAGGCCGCAAGGCTGAGTATCCTGCGACGTGTTGGTATACGTCAGTTACCGGGAATATGTTGGTATTCCGTCGAGAGTAGGGATCAAACCCTAAAACAAGGTGGCACCGCGGAACTTAAATCCGTCCTTGACAAATCGTATTGTCATGGACGGATTATTTTTTTTTAGGAGGTTTGTATGGAAACGCTCAGCTTAGAACAGGTAAAAGCCTACCAGGATCAATATAAGGTCGTTCCTGTCGGCGTCAGCTTGTATGCCGACAGTTGTACGCCCATTGAAGTCTTGCGAACGGTCAAGCATATCAGCTCTCACTGCTATATCTTGGAAAGTATGGAAGACTCCCAGCGTTGGGGCCGATACACCTTCATCGGCTACGATCCGCAGATGGGAATTTTCTGCAAAGACGGGACGGTTACTCTCAAAACCGGCGCTGAAGTTAAAATCCATACGGATCATCCGGAACAACTCATTTCCCAGATTTTAGCCGACAACAAGGCGCCCCGCCTTGAAGACTTACCGCCCTTTACGGGCGGGTTGGTAGGCTACTTCTCGTACGACTTCATTAAATATGCCGAACCGTCCCTGAAACTCAACGCCGCCGATGACGATGGCTTTAACGATTTCGACCTCATGCTCTTTGACAAGGTCATCGTCTTCGACAATTTAAAGCAGCAGATGTACCTCATCGTCAACGTCCGCCTCGATGGGGTAGAAGAAAACTATCATCGGGCTATGTTGGAATTACAGCGCATGGAAGATTTGATCCGCTATGGCGAAAAGGCACCGGCTCAGCCCCTCCAGTTAAAAAGCGATTTCAAGCCCCTCTTTAATGAACAGGAATACTGTGAAATGGTTGAAAAGGGGAAACATTACATCCGCGAAGGGGATATCTTTCAAGTCGTCTTAGCCAATCGCCTTCAGGCTGAGGCCGAAGGCAGCCTCCTCGATACGTACCGCGTGCTGCGGACGATCAACCCGTCGCCGTACATGTTCTTCTTCTCCGGAGACGATATCGAATTGGCCGGTTCTTCACCGGAAACGCTGATCCGCCTCGAAGGGCGGGACCTCTTCACCTTTCCGTTGGCAGGCTCGCGGCCGCGGGGAAAGACGGTGGAAGAAGATCACCAGTTGGAAGATGAACTCCTTCACAATACGAAGGAACTGGCCGAGCACAATATGCTCGTCGACTTAGGCCGAAACGACTTGGGACGCATCAGCGAATTTGGCAGCGTTCACGTCGAACGCTATCTCAACGTCCTGCGCTTTTCCCACATCATGCATATCGGTTCCACCGTACACAGTACGATCCGGGAAGATAAGACGGCCGTCGATGCCATTGCCGCCGCTTTGCCGGCCGGCACCTTGTCCGGGGCTCCTAAGATCCGGGCCTGTGAAATCATCGACGAATTGGAAGGCCACAAGCGCGGCGTTTACGGCGGCGCCATCGGCTACATCGATTTTACCGGCAATATGGATTGCTGCATCGGCATCCGCCTGGCCTATAAGAAAGGAAATCACGTCTTCGCCTGCTCCGGTGCCGGCATCGTCGCCGACAGCGTACCCGCAGCAGGAACACCAGGAATGCCTGAATAAAGCCAAGGCCGTCG
>ENA-OQBJ01000666-OQBJ01000666.1-human-gut-metagenome-genome-assembly--contig:-NODE-666-length-17250-cov-1.539975_pt1 | contig 17250 bp, 29 predicted proteins | sample MGYA00242743_ERZ504545 | MGnify/ENA primary metagenome ERZ504545 (study PRJEB26092, sample SAMD00036252) | human gut metagenome | host: Homo sapiens | study: EMG produced TPA metagenomics assembly of...
CAGATTTGTTCCGGCTGCGAACATGCCCGTTGCAATCGGCACAAGAATCGCGAACGTTCCCCAGGAGGTTCCCGTCGAAAAGGAAAGGAACACCGCCACTGCGAACAGCACCACCGGGATAAAAATACTTGCGGATGCATGGTCTCCCACGACGTTTCCGACAAACTGGGCCAGGCCCATCGCATCACCGACGCCTTTTAAGGTCCACGCAAAGACGAGAATCGTAACCGCCGGAACCATCAGCTTGAAGCCCTCGGACAGGCTGTCCATAAAGCTCTTGAAGGTGATGACCTTCCGCGGCAGATACAGCGCCATCATAAACAGGATCGTCACGACGGAGGCAAAAATCAGACTCGTTTCTGCATCACATCCTGCGAACGCGGAAATCACATTGTCCGCGCCGCCGAGGAAGCCAGTGTAAACCATCGCTCCAATCGCTGATACAATCAGCACGGCAACTGGGAGCACGAGGTCGATGACTTTTCCGTTCGGATTGACCTCCTGCTCGGAAACCTGCTCAAACTCCTCGCCTCCGGTCGTGAAAAGATCACCTTTGGCGGCATTATCCTCGTGGAGCTTCATCTGACCAAAATCAAAGCCGGTGTAGCAGATGTAAAAGACCATCGCAATTGTAAGGATCGCATACAGGTTATACGGAATTGTCCGCAGAAACAGCTGGAATCCGCTGATTCCCGCATCCGCCGGCACATACGAGTTGACGGCTGCCGCCCAGCTTGAGATCGGCGCGATAATGCAGATTGGCGCTGCGGTGGAGTCGATGATGTATGCGAGTTTCGCGCGGGAAACCTTGTGGCTGTCCGTGACCGGGCGCATGACAGAGCCGACTGTCAGACAGTTGAAATAGTCATCCACAAAAATCAGAACACCAAGCCCCATCGTTGCCAGAAGCGCACTCCGCTTCGTTTTGATCTTCGTCCCCGCCCATTTTCCATACGCCGCCGAGCCGCCGGATTTCGCCATCAGCACGACAACCATGCCAAGCAGGATATCGAAGACAGAATGTTGATGTTCATGCTGTTCCGTAAAATTTCAAAGAAGCTTGTGAACGCATCCCACGGATGGAAGCCGGTGTACAAAAGGACACCGACTGCCGATCCGATGAACAGGGAACTGTAAACTTCTTTTGTTACAAATGCAAGCAGAATTGCAAGCAGCGGCGGGACGAGTGCCCACCAGGTTCCGATAAACATTGAACCATTCATGTCGTCTGTTTTCCCTTTCTGCTGTTAAGTTCGTTTACACTTCCGGCGTCACAATTTTTCCAGCTACTGCACATGCTGCCGCTGTCTTTGGAGATGCCAGATAAATTTCAACTTTAGAAGTACCCATTCTTCCAAGAAAGTTTCGGTTGTTCGTTGCTACAACACGCTCGCCGTCAGAGAGGATTCCGCCCGCTCTTCCGCAGCACAGGCCGCATCCCGGATGTGTAATCATGGCGCCTGCCTCTGCCAGTGTATCGAGAATGCCCATTTTGCTTGCCTGCAGATAAATCTTGCGGCTTGCCGGTGTTACGATCAGTTTTACGTAGTCGCTACTTTTTTGCCTTTTAAAACCTCGCTGCCGCCTGCAGATCCTCGAGACGGCCGTTCGTACAGGAACCAATGAAGACCTGATCGATCGGGGTTCCCTCGAGAACGCTGGTATCACGGATCTTGTCTACCTGGGACGGGCATGCCATAACCGGCACAAAATCCTCGGCGCGGTAGGTGATGGTGCACAGATATTTTGCATCCTCATCGCCTTTTAAGCTCTTCTGATAGTCATTGAGTTCGATCTCGCAGTATTCTGCGGTCTTCTCATCCGGGGTAAAAAAGTGCACATTTGGCACCTGCCTCGATCGCCATGTTGGCAATCGTCATACGGCTTGCCACGGTCATATTTTCTACGGTGCTTCCTGAGAACTCCAGTGCGCGGTACGTTGCGCCGTCTGCACCGAGGTCACCGATCAGACGCAGGATAATGTCTTTTGACATCACATTTTTCGGCAGCTCGCCTTCGATGACAACTTTGATCGTCTCCGGCACTTTGATCCACATCGTACCCGTTCAAGGATGCTCGCCATCTCTGTGTAGCCGATTCCGGAAGAGAATGCACCGACACAGCCGTATGTCGTCGTGTGGCTGTCGGTTCCGAAAACAACGTCGCCCGGTTTTACGTAACCTGCCTCTGTCATTAACTGATGGCAGATTCCGTCGCTTCTGTGTACGTTTTTCATGCCGTATTTCTTTGCAAATTCATCGCCTTTGTGGAAATGTCTCGTATCGTCCACCTGGCTTGCCGGAACGAGGTGGTCGTAGATCAGAACGACTTTATCCGGGTCCCACAGTTTGGTAAAGCCCATCTCCTCGAATTTATCGCCGACAAACGGGATGAAGATATCATGAATCATGACTCTGTCCACGTTGACCGTCACAATGTCGCCCGGTTTTACGTCTTTTCCGGTGTTGTGGCGGATGATTTTTTCAATTACTGTATTGCCCATCGTTTCTTCCTCCCGCTCTTAGTCCAATCCGTTGCGCTTGCGCATTGCCTTTACCAGCCGCCTGCCTGAATGATATCCATCAGGTTCTCCGGCAGAGCTGCGATCGGGTATGTTTTTCCGTTGTAATCAACATGCTCATTCATCTTGACGGTGATGGTGTCGCCCTCTTTGATATCGTCGTGCAGATCCGGCTGCTCGATCAGAAGAAGGCCGTTATTGATGGAGTTGCGGAAAAAGATCCGAGCAAAGGATTTCGCGATAACGCAGGAAATGCCGAGCGCTTGATGATCTCCGGTGCCTGCTCTCTCGAGGAGCCGCAGCCGAAGTTCTTTCCTGCCACGATGATGTCGCCCTTTTCGATCTGTCCGGCCAGTTCCGGGCGGAGCGGGGAAAAGCCGTACTGTTTCATATCGTCAATTGTCTTTAAAGCAAGATACTCGGTCGGGATAATGATATCGGTATCAATATCGTCTCCAAGCACCCATACTTTTCCTGTAAATGCTTCCATATGTTTATTCTCCCAAAAATATTATGTATCCCTCAAAGAAAATGGTCAGATCTGATCTGCCGTCGCAATCTTTCCGGCAATTGCAGATGCGGTTACGGTTGCGGCAGAGCCCAAGTATACTTTGGAGCTTGGATGACCGGCACGGCCCTTGAAGTTACGGGTTCCGGTGCTGATCAGCACTTCGTTCTCGCCGATGACACCCTGGCAGCTTCCCCAGCAGACGCTGCAGTTCGGGTTCATGACGATGGCTCCGGCCTCCATGAAGGTGTCGATGATGCCTTCTTTTAATGCCTGGCGGTAGATCGTCTGGCTTGCCGGAACAACGAGGAAACGGACGCCCTCTGCGACTTTCTTTCCGCGGATGATCTCTGCGCCGACGCGGAGATCTTCGATTCTTCCGTTGTTGCAGGATCCAAGGAATGCTTCATTGATCGGCGTTCCGCAGGTCTCTTCTGCCGGAACAACGCGGTCTACGAAATCCGGTTTTGCAACAACCGAGCGGACTTTGGAAAGGTCAAAGGTGTACTCTCTGACGTATTTTGCGTCCGGATCGCTGTGGAAGATTTCTTTTGGCTCTCTTCCGTGCTCTTTCAGGTACTCGATGGCTTTCTCATCTGCCTCAAAGATACCGGTCTTGGCGCCGGCCTCAACTGCCATGTTGCAAAGTGCCATACGGTCGCTGATGCTTAAAGTCTTTGCACCCTCACCGGTAAACTCCATCACCTGGTAGTTGCATCCGTTTGCGCCTACCTCGCCGATGATGGTGAGGATCAGATCTCTCGCATAAACGCCTCCGGCAGTTTTCCTACAAGATTGAATTTTACGCTTTCCGGTACGAGTACCCAGGAAGTTCCCGTTACCATGCCGTACAGGAAATCGGTACAGCCGACACCGGTGCCGAATGCGCCGAGTGCTCCGTAAGAGCAGGTATGGCTGTCAGCGCCGAAGATCAGCTCGCCCGGGCGGACATAGTTCTCGATCATCACCTGATGGCATACACCTTTTCCCTCCCAGAAATCAATGTTGTTCTCTCTTGCAAAATCACGCATTTTTTTTCTGGGATGCCGCTGTTTTCGGGCTGTCGGACGGTACATTGTGGTCAACGATAAAAACCAGCTTTTTCGGATCCGCGATGTGCGGATGGTTTAATTTATTGCGATACATATCAACCGTCAGATGAGTAGTTCCGTCATTGCTCATCAGACGATCCAGTGTTACGGTATGAATATCTCCCGGTTTTACTTCCGGAACGCCGGCTGCAGCGGCGATAATTTTCTCTGCAATTGTCATTCCCATGGTCTTACTCCTCCTCGCGGTTCAAAGAAGCGATCAGGCCTCCCTGATTCAGTATATTCTGCATATATTCCGGCAGTTTCGTGCAGGTGTACGTTTTCCCGTTCACTTCTGCGGTTCCCTCGGACATGTGAAGGATCATGGTATCACCGTTTTCTACGGCATCCGGCAGTCTTTACAGACAATCGCCGGCAGACCAATATTGATGGCGTTGCGGAAAAAGATTCTGGCGAAGGATTTTGCGATAACTGCCTGCACACCCAATGCTTTTAAAACACCCGGCGCCTGCTCTCTTGAGGAACCACAGCCAAAGTTTTCTCCTCCTACAACAAAATCTCCCGGTTTTACTTTCTTTGCAAAGTCCGGATCTAACGATTCAAACGCATGGCCTTTCATCTCATCCAGATTCGGCAGAAGCAGATACTGGGACGCGATGATCTGGTCTGTATCAAGGTCATTATGAAATTTAAAAATTTTACCCTCTTCCATTTTCTTTCGTTCCTTTCGCATAAAAATTCTGACAAAATCTATTGTAACACAAAAGATATGGTTTGCAAAAGGGAAAAAAGCAAAAAATATAGGCCGCCTCACCTTTTTCCGGTAAGACGGCCTGAAATGCTTCTTTAGTGGGTCGTTCCCATTGCCTCTTTTACTTCTTCTTTGTTGGTTACAACCGCCTCAATGCAGTACTCCAGAGATTTTGCAATCGTTTCCAGCGGCATGCTTGCATGGTGCTTGCTTTTCCGACTACCTGCTCGCATGCGAACGGTACGTGGATGAAGCCTGCGCGGATGTTCGGATATTTCGTTGCGCACAGGTGAAGCACATTGTACATGACGCAGTTGCATACGTAGGTGCCTGCGGTGAAGGATACATGGCACGGAAGGCCGTGTTCGCGGACGTTCTGAACCATTGCTTTGACCGGAATCGTTGCAAAGTATGCGGTCGGGCCGTCTGCCTGCAGCGGTTCATCGGACGGCTGCTCTCCGGCGTTGTCCGGGATTCTTGCGTCTGCAAGGTTGATGCCGACTTTCTCTACGGTTACGCATGCGCGTCCGCCTGCCTGTCCGACATCGATGACAACGTCCGGATTGTGCTCTTTGATGGCTGCTTCCACGCAGGAAATACTTCTGGTAAACTCGGTCGGGATCTCAACTTTTACGATCTCTGCTCCGGCGATGGTATCCGGCAGAAGTTTGATGGCCTCGAATGCCGGGTTCACGCTCTCTCCTCCAAATGGGTCAAATCCTGTTAATAAAACTTTCATCGTCTTTTCTCCTTTTGTCTCTTAATTTTTGTCTCCTGGTTCTGTCCTTTAGTATAACACAGGCTCGGGTGCAATAATCTTTCCCCGGTCCATAATCTGACGGTTATCGGTAAAAATATCGGGTTCCCGGCAGACCAGGTCGAAGTGGCCTTTCGCATTCTGCACGCCGCCGAGCGCGATATTGCGTCCAAGCCCTACGTGGAAAGTTCCATACGCGGATTCATCCTCAATGTAGCAGTTGCCGAGGCAGTTCGAGCACGAATTCAGTCCGATGCCAAGCTCTCCTGCGATATAAATCCGTGGATCGAAATATTTCTCCATATACTTCTTTAAGCGGATGCCGGTCGGTGTCTCCTCGATATCGACATATGTTGTAACTGTAACCAGCGGTTGGATTCGTCATCCAAAATCCGCCGTTTTCCGCACTGCATCATGAATTCAATTCTACTAAAATGTTCAAAAGATATCAACCTGTTTCTGATTTTTCTATGAAATTTGCACAATTCTTCCAATAAAAATCAATTTTGCGTCCGTACTGTCTGAAAATTTTGCAGAAAATTTCTTTTCCTCAAAAAGAAAAAGAGGCGTTCACAGCCAGCAGAAACATTTCTTTCCTGCGGACCGTGACAGCCTTTTTGCCGTCTTTCTTTTTCTTATTTCCAGACCGTATCGTAGTTGATCGGTTTATAGAATGCTTTTCCCGGCTCTCATGATCATCCGGACGGTTGCCGAGAAGCCACATGGTTTTAGTTGCGACTGCCTCCGGGGTCATATCGTATGACTCGAGAATGTTGCACAGGGTTTTCATCTCATGGCCGACTTCATAGACGGTCATATCGCTTCCCTCGTGAGAAACCTGGGTACACATGATGATGAGTTTTTCCGGGTACTTCTGGCAGAGCTCGTAAAACGCTCCTTGATGCTCGCCGGAATACCGCCGACACCGAAGCTCTCCACAATGATCGCATCGTAGTGCTCAAAAATCGCCGGAAGCAATACCGGGCTGATTCCCGGGATCAGTTTCAAGAGAAAAACGTTATCGCTTAAGTTTTCATAAAAACGAACCGGCTTTTCATACGGCAGCATCGGCAGATACCGCAGAATCCTGCGGTCCTGTATTACCGCAAGGTACGGGAAATCGATGCTGGAAAAGGCATTGTAGCTCTTCGTCCGCACCTTCTTTCGCGCGCGTTCCCGCGATGACTTTTCCGTCGAACACAATCTGTACACCCTGGGATGCATCATCACAGGCGTAATAAAAGCTATCGGACAGGTTTGTCTTTGCATCCGTGATATCCAAATTGATCGGCCGCTGTGCTCCGGTGATGACGATCGGCTTTTCCGAATTCTGAATCATATAGGAAAGCGCCGCCGCGGTGTACGCCATCGTATCAGTTCCGTGCGCGATGACGAAACCGTCGTAATCCTCGTAATGCTCCTTCGCCACTTTCACCAGCGTGCTCCAGTTCTCCGGAACCACATTCGAGCTGTCCAGATTAAACGGATTCACCGCCGTAATCTCACAGAGGCCTTCCACCTCCGGAATATAAGACAATAACTCCTCCGGCGTAATCTGCGGAGTCAAACCATTTTCCGTCTTCTTCGAAGCGATTGTGCCGCCGGTTGCGATAAATAAAATCTTTTTCAATGTAAATCACTCCTGTTTTCTCGTTTGGTAACAAGTTTTCTTTATCTTAGCAGACTTTGGGGACGGCGTAAATGATGAATTTGGAAATCGAGAAACCAATCCTTTCCATTGACGCGAAAAATTCCGTTTGCTATACTGAATTTTAGACACAGAAAATCCTTATCTACGAATTCAGGAGCTGCATAATGAATTTCTGACTCAGAAAGATAAAGCTGCCGCAGATCACATGGTTTCCATAAAGATTCTTTTTCGATAACAGACACAAGCAATCACACTCTGACATACCAGTTTGACAGAGAACTGAAGGATTATGTTCTGCTGGAAGATGACACGGTTGTCTATTCCCCACCGGCCAAAACCAGTAACAGCAGCACCAGCGGCGGACCGCCAGGGCTTAGCAGACATGACTCCGTAGTTTCCAGCAAAGGGCAGACACCTGCTCCAACATCCGGTCCGAAACGGGATGATTTTATAGGTCATCGTAAACCGCGCCGGTATTGAGTACATCAACGGATATACCGTGGCTACTACCATTTTCAACCTCCTGCTCCTCCCAATCGTGGCAACCAGTGTCGGATTTGAGACGTTTGCCTCGCAGAACATCGGCGCAAAAGAAATGGGCCGCGTGAAAGAAGCTATTTCTTGTGACCAGCAGCTGAACCGCTGTGTTGATCTCGCAGGGGCGGATTCCCTTTACTACCATTGCGGCTCCCACAAGAACGCCGCATCCGAAAAAGACAAGCGCTGGAAAATAAGAAAAGTTCCGTTTTAAAAAGCCTCTCACTACGGAAATCACCGGCATGTACGCTCCAAAAATCAGGAGCAGTGTGGAACCGGAAATTCCTGGAAGGAACATGGCGGAAATAGCAATCATTCCGATCAGGAAAAGTTTGATGCCAAGGCCGATCAAAAACTGACCAAGATCCATCGATGTACTGCCGCCCTGTCCGTTCAGCCATGTAATTCCTGCGACGAGCGCGATGCCGAGTAAAAAAGCGGCTGACCCCGATCAGAATCAGAACACAGGCGATGCCGTCTGCCGCAGTCAGCAGTAAAAATTTATTCTGGTACAGGATCCGCTGTTTTAACAGTTCTTCCAGCTCCTGCGCATTCACAATCTGCTCTGCGGAATCCAGAAATGCTTTCTCGATTGCCTCCGAGTAGATCTTTAGCACAAGCAGATTCACCAGCAGGAAAAGAAACAGCGTCGTCAGAACCATCGCCGTGTCGGATACAAAAATGCGTCTTCGAACCGTTCCTTTTTTCATCGCTTTCTCCTTCGTCTGTTCTTCTGTCTCTATCATACTTGGGAAAGATAAACAGAACATCATAGAAATATTAAACACATGTTAAACATACGTGAAACGCCCTTTACCGGCTACGCTTCAGCAGCACCTTCTGCCCGCAGACCGGGATTTCCTCGAGATACTTAAAATACCACTTCTTCCTCCGCGCCGAATACCGCACCACCACCGGAATCCAGCAATTTTCCACTTTCAGATACACATACTGCCCGGAAGCCACTTCCACCTCGCCGTTCTGCTGTTCTACAAATGCACGGTTTTTCTTTATTTTTACAATGCCTTTCGTCATAATGATCATCCTTTCTGAACGGGTTTGAAAAGATACTCTACCTGTATTGTATGCAGAGGGGATAGGAAATTTCCACTTTTCAGGGGCAAAAAAACAGGACACGGGATTCCCCCATTGTCCTGTTATCCTTTTATCACACACCTGCTTACCCCTCAGCATCGTTCTGCTGCCAAACTTTATCGCTCGAATCAGAACAGCTGCCCCAGCAGTTTCAGCTTTTCCTTTTTGGGGAATGCGGCTTCAAATTTTTCAAAAGCTTCCGGGTTCTTCTCACAAATAAAATTCCCTCTGCCAGCGTCGTTTTTCTCGCATCCACATGGGCGAGAATGCCTAATGCCAGTTTCTTGGTCTGTTCCATATTTTTTTCATCCTGTCTGTGCTTTTTTCAGGCAGCCACATTCCCGGCAGCCCGACTCACTGATTATCGTAACACGTAACCTCTCTTTGTGAAACCCCGGAGTCAAAAGCAAAAATCTCAAAACCAGTTGCTCTTGTTCTCCTGGTTTTGAGATTTTTTATGCTGTGTATCTTTTATTTTTCACCCGCCATCGGCTGATGGTCTGCAATTTTCAGAAAAACAAATCCAAGTGCAAAGAAAACCGCCAGACATGCAACCGCTACGTTGATCGTTCCTCCCGCCAGCTTTACAACTGCAATGACTACAGATCCAAGGAAGGAAGCGCCCTTGGCAAAAATATCGTAGATGCAAAATATTCTCCCGAATTCTCCGCCGGAATAATTTTGGAATAATACGACCGCGACAACGACTGAATCGATCCCTGAAAGCATCCCACTCCAAATGCCAGAATCGCAAAGTGCACCAGCGTCCGCAGTGTCAGCGCATAGAGGCAGATGACAAAATAGCCTGCGATGCAGATCAGAATCAGGGATACCGTATCTTTTTTCCGCGACAGTTTTGCAAAAAACAGAGATCCTCCAAAAGCGACAACCTGCGTGGCAAGCAGGAAAACAACCTGTCCGACCGTATTCAGGTTCAGATCGGTTCCGATGTTGATGCAGTTGTCAATGATAGTTCCGACCCCATCAATATAGAGAAAGAATCCAATCAGAAAGAAAAATACTTTCCGGTCCGAAACTGCGATTTTTTTCAGAGTTCTGAATATTTTTCCAAATGTCTGACCGACGGTAACCGTTCTCATTTCCACGTAATTCTTCTGCCGATACTCCTTCAGCAACGGCAGCGTCACCACCAGCCACCAAAGAGCCGTCACGCTAAAACCGATCATCTTGGAGACAAAATCCGGCAGCACCCCGACCATATCCGGCCCTAACACGTAAGCAATCAATGCTACAAGAAACGGAATGCAGGATCCCAGGTATCCCCACGCATAGCCATAGGAGGATACCTCATCCATACGTTCCTCCGTCGTCACGTCATTCAGCATGGAATCGTAAATCGTCAGCGATGCATTATAGCAGACTCTTGTCACAATGTAAATGACCAGAAACAGCACCCAGCTCGTTGCAACGCCATTCAGCACACATCCTGTGATGCCAAGACCTGCCGTTGTGGTAAAAAAGATCTTTTTCTTATCCTTATGATCTGCCAGCACACCACAGACAGGACCGATCAGTGCCACCACCACCGTAACAATGGAAATGGCAATCGAATAATACGCCGTCGCCTGATCCGAACTGATTTTTCCCGGCCCTGTACCGATTGCCAGACTCTTAAACCAGATCGGAATCAGCGAACAGGCAAGCATAATAAATGCCGAATTTCCCACATCATATAAAACCCATGCAAACTCCTGCTCCGTCAGATTTCGAAACACTTTTGTCCGATGAAGAGCCCGAAACAGACCACTCATACTCCAATCCCCACTTTCTTTTATTTTGTCGTGCAGTATCAGTGTAGCATAGATTTCTTGATATTCAAAGTATTTTTTGTATGAAAACAGGCAAAATCATTTGCGAAACGCCAGTTTTCCCATCCTTCCATGATCCGCCGGAAATTTCACAGCAGATCATTTCGATTTCTCAGATTAATGCCGGTGTCTGCGCCAAAACGGAAAGAATCGCAATCACCGCAAAAATCACAGCAGCTGCCACTGCAGCAATCATAATTTTTCTTTTCATAGCATACCTGCTTTCTCTATCATGTTTGCGGAATTATTTTGTTTTCGTAATCATATCTTTTTTCCTAAAGACATTATACTCTATGCATAGGAATACATCAAACTTTTCCAGTCCAGGCCATTTCCAGACAGCTTTTAAAAACAGTCTGGCATGACTCCAAACGATTACAGCGCAGGCGGTCATAACCGTCTGCGCCTGTAATCGTTTCACTTTTTTTTGCAGATGTTTTATAAGAATCTGATTACTATTTTTTTATTTCTCTGCTATACTTATGCTAAGATACCAGACACGCTCTTGCACCGGCCTGGCAGTCCGTGCATTGAGAAAAAATAAGAAAGCAGAGGATCAAAGAGATGACGAAAATCCCAAACAGACTTCACAAATACGTGCCATCTATGCTGCTGTTTCTGCTGTTTGAAGCAGTGGCAGTTACGCTGTGGCTCACAAAGGACAATTTTTTCTATCTGCTGAATTTCAGCTACATCGGAGCCTGCCTTGGGCTTGGAACAGCACTATTTACCGCCGGGAAACGGTATGCCCGGCATTTCGTCCAGTTGGCGGTGGGCAGCTATATGTTGCTGTACCTTGGCGTGATTTCCCGTGAAAATATGCAGATCGAAGGGTTCTGGTACTACCTGTTTCTCGGCGTTTTCGAAGCAGCAACTATCCACTACGCGGTTGCAAAATTTTCGGACCGTTGCTTTTTGGGCGTGGCTGGTGCGGTTACGCCTGCTGGACAGCTATGGTGCTGGACTTCTGCCTACAATCAGCCGCAGAAGCCACGAAAAGAAAAGCTGGGCTTCCTTCGCTATGTGATGTTTCTTCTGTCTCTGGCGTTGGTGTCTGGGCTGTTTCTGATGCAGGTGGCACATCTGGAGCAAATCATGTTCTGGCTTTTCCTGGCCGGAAATGCGCTTTATTACCTTGTCGGTATTGTGTTCGCCTTCCTGTTTCAAGATAACCGGGCATTCTGCAAGTACCTGTGTCCCATTACGGTTTTTCTCAAACCTATGAGCTATTTTTCTCTTCTGCGCGTCCACTGTGATGAGGATAAGTGTGTCCATTGCAGGAAGTGTCTGCAGGTCTGCCCCATGAACGTGGAGGTTAATAAGGAAACCCGCAAGCGAAAACGGAACAGAGTGTATTCTCTGCTATGAATGCACGAAAGTTTGTCCCTCAAAAGCACTGCATTAACCGTTTTTCCTCATCCGTAAGTTTATTCCTCGCTTCGGCTGATTGATCATATATAGTACATTAATGATTGGAATTATCTATATCTTCTTTTAGCATTCTACTGCTACCTTAATTACACCATCTCTCTTACCTTCAAAGAGTTCATAAGCTTCCTCTATCCTTTCTAAGGGATAGGTGTGGGTGATAAGCGGCTCTGTGTTCAGTTTTCCCTCTGCAATCAACCGTAATGTTTCTTCACAGTCACAGCCATCCACTCCTCCGGTTTTAAAGTAAGATTTTTCCATACATATCCGGAAGCGGCAGGATCTGTGCTGATCATAAAGAGCAACCACCGTCACCAGACCATTGGGTCTCGCGCATTCCCAGGCCAGACGGAAGGTAGCTTCCGCCCCCGCAACCTCCAGCACAACGTCAGCTCCCCCATGATCGCTGTTTGCCCGTACAAACGCTTCACACTTCTCCGGAGAAACCAACAAAATCTCCGGATAATGCTGTCGGATAAACTGCAGACGATTTTTATCCTTTTCACACACAATAATCCGTCTTGGTTTTTTCAGCATTACCGAAAGCAGGGTACAGATACCGGTGGGGCCGGCTCCGATGATCAGCACCGTGTCCTGCCCTGAGATCTCTGAAATACGCGCTGCCCAGTAACCGGTAGCCAGAACATCGCCCACCAGCAATGCCTGTCGATCCGTAACGCCATCCGGAATCTTAATTCAGTCCCTGATCTGCAAAGGGTACACGCACATATTCCGCCTGGCCGCCATCGATCCGGCAGCCCAGCGCCCAACCGCCATTTTCATCTGTACAGTTATTCACATACCCTTTCTTGCAGAAAAAGCATTCACCGCAGAAGGTCTCCACGTTTACTGTCACCCGGTCTCCCGGTTTTACCTTGGTAACTGCCTTTCCAACCTCTTCCACAATCCCCACCATCTCATGACCAACCGTGATCCCGGGTACTGCCCGCGGAACGCTGCCATGTTTGATATGCAGATCGCTGGAGCAAATGCTGGCGAGTGTCACTTTGACAATAGCATCCCGCTCCTGCATCAGGGTCGGTTTTGGCTTCTCTCTTAATTCGAATTTTCCTTTTGAAACGTAGGTATACGCCTGCATATTTCTATTTTCCTCCACGTTTTTTATAATCCTCATCTATACGTTTTTTCCAGTCTGCGTTCAACGGGGCACTGCACCGGACAGAGCTGATTGCTTCGCTGACCACCTCATAATTCAACGCGGTTCCTTCACTGTCGCACTGATAGTTGACTGCACGGTCTGCACCGATTCCGAACTGGCTTGCGGTCTCTACCGCGTCAATATTGGCACCGAGGAACAAAAACTCCCAACCGTATTTCGCTTTCTGCCGCTCGATCATCTGCTTCACTTTTTCGCTGTCATACCGGCGGCTGGCATTTTCCATTCCGTCCGTAGTGATTACAAACATGGTATGCTCCGGGACATCTTCCGGTCGTGCTACTTATGAATATTTCCAATGTGATGAATCGCACCGCCGATGGCATCTAAGAGCGCTGTGCATCCGCGAACTGTATAATCCCGGTCGGTCATCGGTCGGATTTTCTTTACATCTACACGGTCGTGCAGGACTTCACTCACATTGTCAAACAGTACCGTTGAGATCAATGCTTCGCCCTCTGCTTTTTTCTGCTGCTCAATCATAGAATTGAATCCGCCGATGGTGTCCCGTTCCAGTCCGTTCATGGAACCGCTACGGTCTAAGATAAAAACGATCTCTGTTAAATTCTTTCTCATATGCTTGTCCTCCTCCAAAAAGATCTCGCCCTTGCGGGCTCGCTGTCGCGGTATTCGCCAAGGTTTCGAGCAAGCTCGAACTTTGGCTCATTACACGCGCATATGGCTGCTCGGTTTTGTACCTTACAGTCATAGTATAGCGATTTTCTTTTGTGGAGTGGTCGCATGGAAAGCGACATTTCTTTGTTCTTATGCTCCGATCAGACTCTGGTCAAAGGCAAACAGTGCCTCGTTAATTTCATACACATTATAGTTTCCCCGTTCGACAAAATATTCTACAATGATGTCAAATTTACTTGAATGGGACAATGTGAATCCTGCCTTGCCGAGCATCTCCTGCATCTGGGCAAGCGGCAGCTCCAAAGCGAGGGCAAATGCCAGCACCGTAGGTTTGGATGGCTTATAGAATCTATCCGAACGGATTTTTGAGAAGAGCTTTCTGTCAATATTTGCTTTCTTGTAGCACTGTGCATCCGTCATACCGCTTTCCTCAATCTTTCGAAGCAGCATTTCTGAAAAGCTCTCATCCATCTGCCCAGCGCCTCTTCCAGAGACTGACTGCTGCAGGATTTACAGATTGCTTCGGGCGGCAGCGGGACAGATGCAGCTTCAAAGCAGGATTCCTCTTGCCATGCTTCGGAACACCGACTCTGTTCTGCCCTCCTGTCGGTATGTTCTTCCACATACCTGTCATCTATGTACACTGCGATGTCATCAAACAGCTTTCCGCTAATCTGATATGTCTTTCGGTCAAAAATAACGATATAGACCATCATCTCGTTTTCCAGCAGAAATTCGCTGATGGTATCGACTGCAACCTTCAGAGCCTGGTCTTTTGGATAGCCGTAAACACCGGAGGAAATCAGCGGAAAGGCTACAGACTGACAGCCATTTTCTTTCGCCAGATTCAAAGATGTCCGATAACAGGATTCCAGAAGCTCCTGCTCCCGATGCCTGCCATCCCTCCAGCGCGGACCGACTGCATGGATCACATATTTGCAGGGCAGACGGTATCCCTTTGTAATTTTTGCACTGCCGGTTTCGCAGCCATGCAGCGTACGGCATTCTGCAAGCAGTTTCGGTCCGGCCGCACGATGAATGCCGCCGTCCACACCGCCGCCGCCCAAAAGGGACGTGTTGGCAGCATTGACGATTGCGTCAACGTTCATTTTTGTAATATCGTTTCTGATCATTTGCAACGGCATGAAGCACCCCTCCCATTCGTCCAGCAGTTGAAAATCAACATTAGTAAATAAAATATCCCATAACATAAGCTTCTTTAAAAACACTTTGATTCTTGACTCCAGAACTTTATCGAGATTATTCCATGTCATTACTTGTCAATCTTAACTCTTTTTAAGTTAAGATGCAATATTTGAGTTAAAAGTAGTTGAAAATCAACATTATTAAAAATCATTTTCGAAAAAAGTCCGATGCAACATGAGCATTACACCCACACTGCACCGGACATTCCATCATCAACTGCTCTGTCTATTTTCGTCTTCCTTCTGTACTTCCTGCTCATGCAGCTGCTCTTTTCTACTCGTCCCCTTTCAGGATTTCCTGCACAGTCTCCTGTGCTCCAGGCCAATCCTGCATTTCCGATTTGATTTTCTCTTAGAAATCCCCCGTACACCTTGTACTGATCAAAGAGCCATTCCCCAGAACATTGTTCATCACTTATTCTCCAAGGGTTGCTCCATCTTCTTTCCATTCTCGCATACAAACCCATGATATCATATTTACATGGAAATCACCTACTGGACGACGGCTTTTTTCTTTTGCTGTCGTCCGGCAGATGATTAAAATTATTTGTTTTTCTCCCTACTAACTAGCGAATTCTTTAATATGTTCATATCCCTGAAAGATAATTGAGCGAACATGGTCATCTTTAAGAACATAGTAAATAGCCTTTCCACTCCTGCGCCAGCGAACCAAACCGTTCATGCGCAAAATATGGATATGGTGAGAAACAGCGGACTCTGACATATTCAGTTTGTCTGCAACTTCACTGACACATGCTTCCGAGGGTCCAATTTGAAATAAAACCTTCATGCGGGAAGGGTCCCCCTTTCTGTTTTCGTTTATTTCTGAACTTTAAAGATTTTTCACAAACAGTGCCCGGATAGCGTTGAGGACGGCTATAATCATCACGCCCACATCCGCAAACACGGCCAGCCACATATTGGCGAAGCCCAGAGCGACCAGCACGAGGCAGGCCAGTTTTACGCCGATGGCCACCACGATGTTCTGATAAACGATGCCAAGCACTTGCGGAGATTTTGATTGCTTTGGAGATCTGCAAGGGGTCATCATCCATTAGGACCACATCAGCAGCCTCAATGGCGGCATCAGAACCCATGGCACCCATGGCGATGCCGATGTCTGCCCGGCGAAGCACCGGGGCGTCGTTGATGCCATCTCCCACAAAAGCCAGTTTTTCTTTCTCTGGTTTGTTCTGAATCAACTGCTCCACTTTCTCCACCTTGTCAGCAGGAAGCAGTTCACTGTAAACTTCATCCAACCCCAAAGCGGAGGCCACACTGTCAGCCACCTTCTTGGCGTCACCAGTAAGCATCACAGTCTTGCGAACCCCAGCGACTTTAATGCCTGGATGGCTTCCTTGGAGTGAGGCTTCACGATGTCGGAAATAACAATGTGTCCGGCATATTTCCCGTCAATCGCCATGTGAATGATCGTCCCCACACTATGACACGGAATAGCCTGGACCCCCAAACGATTCATGAGTTTGTCGTTTCCAGCTGCGACCTGATGATCATCACTGTGGCGATGACACCGTTGCCGCTGAGCTCCTGAATATTGGTTACACGGCTGCGGTCAATTTCCATGCCATAGGCTTTCTGTAAGCTCTTGCTGATGGGATGACTGGAAGCGCTCTCTGCCAGGGCCGCGTACTCCACCAGCTTGCGTTCGTCCATCTCGTTGTGGTGGATGGCGTTGACCTCGAACACGCCCTGGGTCAGAGTACCGGTCTTGTCAAAGACCACGATCTTAGCCTGTGACAGGGTCTCCAGATAGTTGGACCCCTTCACCAGAACGCCCGCCTTACTGGCTCCGCCGATGCCTGCAAAGAAAGACAGAGGAATGGAGATGACCAGAGCACAAGGGCAGCTGGCAACGAGGAAGGTCAGCGCCCGATAGATCCAGGTCTCCCAGTCTGCATCCAGTCCCATACCGAACATCCGCACCAAAGGAGGCAGAATTGCCAAGGCCAGTGCGCATAACATACCGCAGGGGTGTAAATTTTTGCGAAGCGGGAGATAAAGTCCTCCGACTTGGACTTCCGGGAGGAAGCATTCTCCACCAGATCCAGAATCTTGGAGACAGTGGACTCGCAAATTCCTTGG
>ENA-OQBJ01000667-OQBJ01000667.1-human-gut-metagenome-genome-assembly--contig:-NODE-667-length-17231-cov-3.164581_pt1 | contig 17231 bp, 18 predicted proteins | sample MGYA00242743_ERZ504545 | MGnify/ENA primary metagenome ERZ504545 (study PRJEB26092, sample SAMD00036252) | human gut metagenome | host: Homo sapiens | study: EMG produced TPA metagenomics assembly of...
CCAGGGAAAGAAAGGAAAAAAGTAAAATTGAAAAAACAGGTTCCACTTGAGACTTTCCAAGGAGCTTTACGATGAGATCGCACAGTGGGCAGAGGATGAGTTTCGTTCGATGAACGGACAGATCGAGTATCTTCTGACAGAGTGTGTGAAGTGGCGGAAGCGGTCTGGAAAGAAGGATGAGTAATATCATTTATATACAGAAAAGCTAGGGATGTCGTTTGACATCCCTGTTTTTAACTGTATTTTGCCGCATATTCTTTTGGAGAACACCCGCAGGCTTTTTTGAATTTCTTACTGAAGTAGTACACATCCGAATATCCGGATGTCTCTGCAACTTCGGAAATTTTCATCGTGCCTTCTTTCAGAAGTTTCTGAGCAGCGCTGATCCGGATATCGGAAATGTACTGGAGTACAGAGGTATGTTGTACTTTTTTAAATACGCTTCCCAGGTAGGAAGGATGCAGCTGAAAATTCGCAGCCACCTGAGAAACGGGAAAGGGAAGCATCTGTATAATGATTTCCGATATATTCCATGACCCGGCGGCAGAGTGCGATATCTGACGGAACGGCTTCCATTTTCTGAATGCACTGCAGTCCGTAAAACAGAACTTCATTTTTCAGGTTCTCCAGAGAATGTTCGGTATCCAGTATGGAAGCGGAGAACTCGGTTACGGGCTGAGCCAGATTTTCCGGAATATGAAAATACACATGGTACACAACAAAAATCTCGTGGATTACAAGGGAAAGATACTCACTGTTTTTCTTCTGACTGATGGAAAGGAACAGTGTTTCCAGATATTCCAGCAGATCTTTGCGGTTCTGGGCGTGCAAAACTGTAATAAAGTGCTTCCGCATTTTTAAGAGTTCCTCGGAAAATCCGGGTCTTTCCGGATGGGAATAGCTGATACAGAGATTGGATTCCCGGGAAAAATAGCGTTCTGTCAGAAGGTGCAGGCAGCGGGTGTAATATGGCTTCCAGTCGGTTGTAACAGGAAAGATATTTTCAATATACAAAAATGTATATTCGTTTTGCTGTGCAATAAAATCCGTAAAACAACTTCCGATATGGAGTAGTTTTTCTTTGTCGGAGAGGAAAATCTGCAGCATGTAGATGTATTCGCTTTCCTGCATATATTCGCAGAGAAAATCCTGTCCGCGCAGACGATCCACCAGCTGTAATACTGCATCGTGAGTGTGTTCCGAAACATAGACACTGCAATAGATGCTGTATGCCAGATTTTCAAATTCCGGATGCTGTACACACAGATCGGAATAGGAAAGCACGCCGTCCCGGATATTGGCAAGCATACTGCACAGATGAAAGTGCTCATAATGCTTTAATGTATGGCGGGTCTGTTCTTCAAAATGGATGGCCTGGATACATTCAGACAGCGCCCGCTCCAGCTCTTCGGCGGCAACCGGCTTCAGCAGATATTCTTTTACCCCGTACCGGATCGCGGTGCGCGCATATTCGAAGTCATTATAGCCCGATAAAATGAGCATATGCACAGAAGGAAAATGCTCTTTGATATATCTGGCAGTTTCGATTCCGTTCATCTGCGGCATTTTGATATCCAGAAGCAGCAGATCTACGGGTTCTTTTTCCAGATGGTCGATGACCTGCTGTCCGTTTTCGGCTTCTCCGGCAAAAGTAAGATTTAGTTTTTCCCAGGGTATGATCTTTTTAATACGCTGACGAATAAAATATTCATCATCTGCAATCAATAGTTTCAATGACATGGCAATCCCTCCTGTTTGGGTAATGTGATCATGGTGATGCAGCCGCCAGTTTGGGGACTTTGCATGGACAGTCCATAACCCGGCCCGTAGTAGAGCAAAATTCGCTGCTGGATACTTTTGATTCCGAAGTGGTCGGCATCCTGCTGCCAGATTTTTTCGTAGTCTTCTTTTGAAAATCCACGTCCGTTGTCTGAAATCGTAAACCGGATACAATCCCCAGCATCTTCCGCCTCAATATGAAGAATTCCGTGCCGGTCAAGTCCCTTGATCCCATGGTAAATACTGTTTTCCAGAATCGGCTGAAGCAGCAGTTTGATGCAGCTGTAGTTTTTTAACGCTTCCGGACAGGTGATGGTGAAATCGAATTTATGGAAATAGCGAATCTGCAGGATTTCCAGATATGCTCTGGAAATTTCCAGTTCCTGTCCGATGGAAATATGCATCTTTCCATTGCTTAAGCTGGAGCGGTAAAAAGAAGAAAGATTCATAACAAGCTGAATCAGAGTTTCTTTTTCATCAAGCTCCGCCAGAGCGCAGATGTTATCCAGAGTATTGTAAAGAAAATGAGGATTTACCTGCTGCTGAAGGAGGTTGAGGGAAAGCTGCTGTTTGAGTTTTTCGGCTTCGATCAGGTCGTCTCTCATTTTCGTCTGGATCGCGATCATACTGTTGAAAGAGCTGAGAAGCGAAGCAACCTCGTCATTACACGGAATCTCACGGATTGGAACCCAGTTTCCCTCCTTGACTGTCTGAATATGCGAGATCAGATAGCTTAACGGATAAGTGACTTTCTGTGCAATATGGTGAGAAGCAAATACGCAGAGCACCATAACCAGTGCGGCGATCAGCAGAGACAGGCAAAATATCGCGAACAGAGGCGCCAAAAAGCTGACGATCGGAATCTGGTTTAAAACATACCAGTCAAGGGTAGAAAAAGGTGTGAAAAACAACAGATTTCCGCCTGCAAAAAAATACTGGGAATCCAGATTTTTAAGAATGAGATCCATATATTCATACTGGCGTCCAGTTCGGGATTGCCGTTACTGCTCTGGACCTGTCCGTTTTTATCGATCAGAAACCGTTCATTGGTTGTATTGTATTGTTTATAAATGCCGGAAATCTGTGTTTCTGGTATGGAAAGCTCTACATATCCGAGCATTCGTCCGGAATTGATATTATAGAACGGGCGAATGTAGGAGAGGACTTTTACCTCTTTATGTCTGTCGTTCAGGTGTCGTTTCATACCAACCTGCCAGACAGGAGAAAGAGCCGGATCACTGAGGTTCATCTGACTTGAGTCCGGCTCGGTAGATACCAGAAGAAGTCCCTGATCGGAATACAGACTTACAGAATGGATGAACGGTGTAGACTGTATGATCTGTCGGATATGCTGTTTGACATTGGTTGTTGCATTGGAAGAATACTTTGCGGCAAGATAGTCTTTCATATATTCCTGTACAGTGTCATCAGACAGAATAGTTTTGGAATAATTTTCCGTGGCATCCAGATAATATTGAAACTGTCCGGAAATATAGCTGAGCTGCTGCAGAGCATTTCTTCCCTCCAGTCGAAAAGAATGCTTCAGAAATAAACCGGAGATCCCTAAAAAAAGCAAAACCATGAACAGGATAGAAGTCATGGATATGCTTCGGAAAAAGCTAAAGCTGATGGAATTTTTGTTGTGTTTGATCTTTTTCATTGCAGGAATTCTCCATAGTATAGTCGATGTAACAGAATTAAAATCATTATAGAGAATGTAGGAAGAAATGTCAAAATAAGTTTATTTGAGATTCCATATTGAAAAAGAACAAAAAATATAGAAAATGAACATTGTGAAAAACCCGCTTATTTTCTATACTAGGTGCATCACATAAATGTTTCAAAGGAAAACGGAGGAAAAAGGAATGAAATTGAAAAGAATCACAGCGGCGCTGCTGGCAGGAGTGATGTGCGTGGGACTTCTGGCAGGATGCGGAAGCAAAGGGGACGGAGACGAAAAAGGTTCAGGCGATAAGATTACGATTCGTCTGTTGACAAGAATGGCAGGAACGACAGCGCAGGTGGATATCTACAATGATATTCTGGATGAATTTAAAGAGAAACATCCGGAAGTGACGATCGTTGATGATTCACAGGGGGATGAATCTGCATTCAACAATATTTTATCGACAGATATTGCATCTGGAACAATGGCAAATATTTTCCGTATCCAGGGTGTTGCCAATCTGTCAGAATATATCGATAACGGGCTGATCCTGGATGTACAGCCATATTTAGACGAAGATCCGGAATGGGGCGGCGGATTTACAGAGGGAGCGCTCTCTTATTATCAGGTGCCTGGAAAAGAAGGAACTTATGCGATTCCGATGGAATCCGGACTGATCGGAGTTTATTACAACAAAGATTTGTTTGAAAAAGCAGGCGTGAAGGAATTCCCTGAAACATGGACAGAATTTCTGGATGCGATCAAGAAGTTAAAAGCCAGCGGTGTGATCCCGATCGCAATGGGAACACAGACAACTTATATGGCAGGACATCTTCATGATCAGATATTCTACAAATGGCTCGGAACAGATGCTGCGAAGAAGTTAGGTTCCAGAGACATGAAATGGACAGATCCGGAAGTGGTAGAGACACTCCAGTTTGTACAGGATCTGATCGATGCAGGCGCATTTGACAAAAATGCAGCAGGTATGACAGACAATATTGCAATGACACAGTTCCAGCAGGGAGAAGCTGCGATGGTAATCACAGGTCCATGGAATATCGGAACTTTTGAAGATCCGGCAGAGACACCGGTATGTGACAGCATTGAAGTTGCAAAATTCCCATACTTTGAAGAAAAACCGGAGTTTAAGAATGAAGATATGCAGACATTGTCTCCGTATATGATCAGCGGAAAACTGGAAGGAAAAGAACTGGAGCTTACACTGGAACTCGTAAAAATGCTGACAGACAAAGATGCAGCGAAGAGATTTGCAGAGGAAGCAGCCTTCTTGATTCCGAGAACAGACATTGATCTGGATGAAAGTGCGATCTCTCCACTGTTTGCCAAAAATGTAGAGCTTGGCGGAACATCTGAGGGAATCGGAGTCGATGTATTTGATTTTGATCCGCTGGCTTCTATGCAGGATCGAACAAGAAACTCTATCTCAAGCATGTTCACCGGAGAAAAACCGGACAGCGTTGCAAAAGAGATTCAGAGTGAGATTGATAAATAGGTATCAATAAAATAGGACGTACAAAAATGCCCTGTCAGCTTTGTGCAGGGCATTTTTTTAAAGAACAGGAGGTTTCCGGATGATAAAGTTAAAAAGTAAAAAGACAAGAATGGGCATTATGCTGTTTCTTGTTCCGGCACTTGTGATCTATCTGGTATTTCAGATTATTCCGATTATCGGTTCCATCTATTTTTCTCTGGTTGACTGGAACGGAATTGCAGGATCTGCGCCGAAATTTGTAGGACTGAAAAATTATATCGATGCATTTCACAATGCAGATTTTATTCTTTCTTTAAAGAACATGGCAAGAATGGTCATCATCAGTGTGATCTGTCATACCCCGATCGCACTTCTGATGGCAGTTGCGATCAATACAAAGTGTAAAGGCTACCGGATCTTTAAGGCGTTGTTCTTCGTACCGACTGTATTCCCGCTGACTGCAGTTGGTCTGATGTGGTATTTCATCTTCATGCCGACCGGATCTTTCAACTCTCTGCTGGAAGTGATCGGACTCAGCGATCTGGTGATGCCATGGCTGGTAGATCCTTCAACAGCGATGAATACGATCGTATTTGTCAATGTCTGGGCAGGTGTTGGTTATTACATGGTTATTATTTTAGCCGGTCTGACGACCATCCCGGATGATGTATATGAAGCGGCAGCGATCGATGGAGCAACATCGATCCAGAAATTCTTTAAGATCACAGTTCCAATGCTGAAACCGATCCTGGCAATGTGTATTCTGATGGATATCATCGGATCTGTCAAAGTATTCGATCTTGTATTTGCCATGACAGGAGGCGGACCGAACGGTCTGACCAACCTTCCGACAACATTGATGTACAATGAGGCGTTTAAGTACAACCATTACGGAGTAGGAAGCGCGATCGGAATCATTATCATGGTGATCTGTATTGTGGGTACGGTTGGAAGCAATCTGATCACAAGCAGAAAGAAAGCGGAGTAGGGGGAAGAACACATGAAAAAGAAAGTAAAAACTCGTAAGAAAATTACGCTGCAGAGTGTGATCATGTATATTCTGCTGATTTTGACAGCGCTGATGTTTGCAACCCCGATGTTGTTTACCCTTTTGTCTTCCATTAAGACAAAAGTAGAAATTTTTGCGAAACCATTCTCCTGGCCGGAAGTCCCGCAATGGTCCAACTATGTGGAAGCCTGGACAAGTGCCAACATGAGTCACTACTTTTTAAACAGTTTGATTCAGGCAGGAGCGACAGTGATCGTACTTGCGATCGTGTCTACAATGGCAGCCTACGTACTGTCCAGATTTGATTTTAAATGCAACAAATTTTTACTGTTATTCTTTATGTTGGGAATGATGGTTCCGGTACATACTGTACTTGTTCCGGTTTCTTACATTATCGGAGCGCTGAATCTGAAAAATAATATCCCGGCTCTGGTTATGATCTATGTGGCATTCAGCCTTCCGTTCAGTATTCTGGTCGTGACCAACTTTATGAAGGGTGTGAACCGTTCTCTGGAAGAAGCAGCTCTGATCGATGGAGCAACCTATTTCCAGATTTATAAAAATGTGATGCTGCCGATGACAGTACCGGCGATTTCCACGATTTCTATTTTTAACTTCCTGGGTGCATGGAACAACATTCTGTTCCCGCTTCTGTTCATCAATGACAAGAACTTAAAGCCGATCGCACTGGGACTTCTGAACTTCAACGGAGAGCGTGGAAGTGATTATGGCCCGTTGATGGCGGCAATCGTGATCACAGTTGCTGTTCCGCTTGTGATCTACCTGTTATTCCAGGAGAAAGTAGAAGGTGGTCTGGCAGCAGGTGCCGTAAAAGAATAATCGTTACAGCATGAGGAGGAGACAAAAATGAGCAAGATCAGATACAGACAGGTGCATCTGGATTTTCATACAAGTGAGTACATACCGGATATCGCAGCAGATTTTGACAAAGAAAGAATTTGCAAAAACATTGGAAGAAGCACATGTAGATTCCATTACATGTTTTGCAAGATGTCATCATGGATGGCTGTACTATCCGTCAAAAAAATTTCCGGAGCTCATCCACCCGGGATTGAAGAACAAAAACTTTTTACTGGAGCAGATCGAGGCGTGTCATAAGAGAGGGATCAAAGTGCCGGTTTATACAACTGCACAGTGGGATGGAAGAATCATGCGCGAGCATCCGGAGTGGCTTGCAGTAGATGAAAATGGAGAATTTATTGATACCCAGGGAGTTCCGGCGCCGCATTTTTATCACACGATCTGTCTGAACAGCGGTTACAGACAATTTTTCAAGGATCAGCTTCAGGATATGATCGAGGTGATCGGCGTGGAAAATCTGGATGGAATTTTTATGGATATTCTGTTCCAGGTAGACTGCAAGTGTGAGCATTGTGTGAGGAAGATGCAGGAGCTTGGAATGGATACCGAATCCAAAGTGGAACGGATGCGGTACGCAGAGCATATGCTGGATGAATTTAAGACGGAGATCAGCGAATTTATCCACAGCATGGCGCCGGAGGCAACGATCTTTTACAATGGATCTCATGTGGGACCAAGAAGCAAGAACAGTTTTAAAGAATACAGCCATCTGGAGCTGGAATCTCTGCCAAGCGGCGGCTGGGGATATGATCACTTCCCGGCAACCAGCAGATATGCCCGTAATCTCGGAAAAGAGATGATTGGAATGACCGGAAAATTCCATACATACTGGGGAGATTTCCATTCTCTGAAAAATCAGGCAGCGTTGGAATATGAATGTTTCCATATGCTGGCAGTGGGAGCAGGATGCTCCATCGGAGATCAGCTTCATCCAAGAGGTGTGCTCTCCAAAGGCGCTTACGACCTGATCGGGAATGTTTACAAAAGCGTAGAGGAAAAAGAGCCGTATTGCCGGGATGTCAAAGCACGGACGGAGATCGCAGTGATCACACCGGAGGAATTCTATCCGGAGGATGCAAAGGATTCTGTTCTGTCACCATCTTTGATCGGAACGGTGCGTATCCTGCAGGAGCTGGGCTATCAGTTTGATATTATTGACAGTCAGATGCCGCTGGATGATTATCAGGTAGTGATTCTTCCGGACTGCATTTATCATAATGAAGATCTGAAACAGAAGATGGAAGCATATCTGGCACAGGGTGGTCATGTGATCGGTTCTTTTGATTCCTGTCTGCCAAAAGACGGAAGTGAGAGCATTTACGGTGTGGCATTTGAGAAGGAATCGGAATATTACAGAGAATTTGTGATGCCGAATGACGTGATCGGAAAAGATCTGCCAAAAGAAGAGTTTGTCATGTACTTGAGAGGATATGATGTAAAACCGGTACATGCAGAAGTGCTTATGGATAAGATAGAGCCGTATTTTGACAGAAAAGGAAACACCTTCTGTTCACACCAGCATGCACCGTCTTCCGGGAAAGTGGGAAGCCCGGAGGTGACGATCTGGAACAATGCGCTGTATTTCTCCCACCCGGTTTTTGCACTGTACCGTAAAAATGCGGCAAGATGGTGCAAGCTGATGGTGAAAGATGCGCTGGAATATTTCATCGGAGAAAAGCTGGTCAAATATGAAGGCCCGTCTACACTGAATATTCAGTTGAATGCGCAGGAAGAGAAAAACAGAGATGTTCTGCATATCCTGCATTATATTACAGAGAAGAGATCGGAAGATATCTATACCGTAGAAGACAAGATTCCTCTGTATGATTTGGAAATTCAGGTAAATACAGATGGAAAACAGGTAAAAGAAGTCAGAAGTGTTCCGGATGAAACGCCGCTTTCTTTTGTTCAGGAAGGCAAATACGTTAAATTTTCGGTAAAAAAAGTAGACGGACATCAGATGATTTGTATTCAATATTAAAAGAAGGGGATGTTCTGGAAATTTGTATAGGGATACAGGTTTTCAGACATCCCTTTTCTACAGGAGGTTCAAGGTGGAAGCAAAAAACTGGAAGACAGAAAAAGAGACCATCATCCGTTGTGTGCTGTTAAATCTGGCAGGCGTTTTTATTTATGCGGTTGGAATCAACAGCTTTGCGGCGCCGCACAAGATTGCACCCGGAGGGGCAAGCGGCATTGCGATCCTGATCAATTATCTGACAGGATGTCCGATCGGTCTGTTTGTCTTTGTATTTAATATTCCGCTGCTTCTGATCATTGTGGTCAAAAAATATTTTCCGCGTTCTTTTGTGTTTCGCACCCTGGTGTCTACGGCTCTGCTCTCCATTGTGACAGATCTGGTGATCGTCAGGATTCCGGTATACAAAGGAAATCCTCTTCTGGCGGCTATGTTTTGCGGAGCCATGATGGGGATCGGTCTGGCGCTGGTGCATATGGGACAGTCCAACACCGGGGGCATTTCTCTTCTGGGACTGATCATGCAGAAATGCAATCCGCAGTTTCAGGTAGGCGCCTGGATCTCGGGATTGAATATTGCGGTTGTACTTGCCTCTGCAATGGTATATCGTAATATTGAAAGCTTATTATATGCGGTTGTGACGGTGTATATTTCGGGAATGTTCATGGATCATATGCTGGAGAATGCAGATGCAAAAAATCTGATGATCGTGATTGCCGAATCTACCGATAAGGTACGTCAGGTATTTCTGGACAGGAAGATCGGCGTGACCGTATTAAAAGGAGAAGGCGGTTATTCCAGTGAGGTACAGCGTGTGGTGATGTGCGTGTCAGAAAAGAAGGAATGCGAGCTTTTGCAGAAGCGGATCCACAAAGTGGATGACAAAGCACTGGTGATTATTACAGAAGCGGAAAAAGTAGCAGGAAAAGGATTCAAACATTTGACATAGAAGGAGGATGACGAACGTGATTGTATTAGCAGAACAAAAAAAGGCATCCGTACGGGTGGCATTTATCGGAAAAAAAGAGGCAGAAAATCTGACATACGTGTCAGCAGATTATCAGGCAGTATCCAGAGTGGGCGGTCTGGATGAGAATCTGACGGTTTATATCGGACAGGGGAAGGAACCGCTTACGATCCGTAACATTCAGGAACTGTCCGCAGGAGCAGCCGGCGCGGTGAAAGGAATGGGGATCAAGGCGTATGAGATGGACATCCGTCCGTTTCTTGAAGCAGCAGGTGTGCGGGCGGTCAGTGCCGTGATCGAAGGAATTTATACCGGAGCTTATGAAATCTGTCTTCCGGGAGAGGAACCGAAAGAAATTCCGGATGTGACACTGACTGGAATCGATGAAAATCTGTATCCGGCAGCACAGGGGGAATTAAAACAGGGGATTTCTCTGGCAGAGGCACAGAGCTGGGCAAGAAATATGGTGAATGCACCGGGAAATCTGTTTCATCCGATGGACTTTGCAAGAGAGATCATGGAGCATATGAAAGAAACATCTGTAGAATGTGAATTGATCGTATACAGTAAATTAAATGCAATGGGCATGGAAGCGCTGACCAGTGTGGGAAAGAGCAGTGAGAATCCACCGTGTATGCTGGTAATGCGCTATCGTGGGGACGAAGAGGCACCGGTAACCGGACTGGTTGGAAAGGGAGTGACCTGTGATACCGGCGGGTACTGTCTGAAACCGGCAGGATCCATGATGGGGATCAAAGGCGATATGGCAGGCGGTGCGGCAGTTGCGGCGGCAATTTATGCACTTGCGGCAAATCAGGTCAAGGTCAATGTAACCGGCGTAATCCCGATGTGTGAAAACAGGATCAGCCGTCTGCGCTGGTTCCGGGAGACGTGATCGGTTCCTATGGCGGAAAGAAGATTGAAATCTGTAATACGGATGCGGAAGGTCGTCTGATCCTTGCCGATGCTATGGCATATATGGTGAAGGATGAGCATGCAGACCGGGTGATCGATATTGCGACACTGACTGGTGCAGTTGTGGGAATGCTTGGATTTTCCACAGCAGGATTGTTATCAGATGACGATGCGTTCTGCGGAGCATTTTTAAAGGCAGCACAGACAAGCGGAGAACGCTACTGGAGACTTCCGATTTTTGAAGAACAGAAACAGATGATCGAAAGTAAGATTGCGGATATCAAAAATATGGGACGGGATTACTGCGGAACGATCACGGCAGGTCTGTTCATTCAGGCATTTGCCCAGGGACGTCCGTGGATCCATCTGGATATCGCGGGAACCGCATGGACAGACAATCCGCTGTACCAGGGACAGCCGCAGGGAGCGACTGCTGCGGGAACATCCAGCTTGTATTATCTGTTGGCAGGAGGAGAAGAGACATGTTTTTAAAAGAGACAGAAGAACATATCCGGAAGCAGTTTGCTGCTTTCACGGAAAAATTTGAGAGGGCAGGAAAAGAGATCGAGGTCAGGATTCATGCAGAGCCGGCAGATATTGCACTGCTTTTAAAATATTTATACGCCAATATGCCGTTTAGTGATGTGGCAGATTATTCCTACGAGATGTTTCGAGAGTTTGCAGCACATGGTGCACAGTTAAGAAAAGAACAGATCTGGAAAGGAGAAACCCGGATTCCGGATGAGATTTTTCTGGACAATGTGGTATTCCACCGTGTCAATACCGAAGGAATTACTTCCTGCAGACCTTTATTTTACGCACAGTTACAGGAGAGAGTTGCAGGAAAACAGATGGAAGCAGCGATTCTGGAAACAAATTACTGGTGTGCCGAAGAAGCCACTTATCAGGCAACGGATGACCGTACCATCTCTGCAGAGGCCGTGTATCGAAACGGGATCGGACGCTGCGGAGAAGAGTCGGTATTTACGGTAAATGCGCTGCGCAGTATCGGAATCCCGGCAAGGCAGGTATATGCGCACCGCTGGGCACATTGCGATGACAATCATGCCTGGGTCGAAGTATGGTGTGAAGGAACGTGGCATTTTCTGGGAGCCTGTGAGCCGGAAGAGATTCTGGATCTGGGATGGTTCGTCAATGCATCTTCCCGCTCTATGATGATCAATTCCAGAATTTTCGGTTCACAACAGGCAGACGGAGATGTGATTGAACATCCGGATGTGACCTCAGGGGTGAACCAGCTTTCCAGATATGCAAAAACAGTTGATCTGGAGCTGTTTGTGACAGAAGAAGACGGAACTCCTGTGGCAGATGCGGAAGTTAGCTTTGAACTGTTGAATTATGCAGAGCTGGTTGCAATCTCCCGAAAGAAAACAGATGCAAACGGGAAGGTCGTGCTCAGGACCGGAAAAGGAAGCCTGTTTGTTTCCGTGTGGAAGGAAGATAGACATGTGACTGCCATTTTGGATACGCGTGAAATTTCTGCGCAGACACTGGTTCTTGCAGGAAAAAAAGCAGAAAAATCAGCAGAGGAGTGGGTGGCGTTCGATATGATCGCACCTTCGGATGCTCCTGTCAACACGAAAAGACCGACAGAAGAGCAGAAGCAGACAGGTGCGCAAAAATTCCGTCAGGCGACAGAAAAGCGGCTTGCGAAAGTAAACAGTTTCTTTGGAGAAGAAGCAGGGAACGCACTGGAAAACAGTAAGGGAAATCATCAGGAAATTCAAAAATTTCTCGATGCAGAAACACCAAATGCACTTTGGAAAAAGGCGCTTCTGGATCAGTTGAGCCTGAAAGATTTCAGAGACTGTAAGGCGCAGGAACTTTTGGAGCATCTTGAGGAGGCATGTGTATGGGGACATACATTTCCTTCGGAGATTTTTGCAAAATATGTTTTAAATCCAAGGATTTCAAGGGAACAGCAGAGTGCGTACAGAAGAAAAATTCAGGCATTTTTTACAGAAGAGCAGAAAACACAGTTTCAGAAGAATCCAAGAGAGATCTGGAATTGGATCTGCAAAAATATTCAGGAAGAACCGGCATATGAATATGAAGAGCTTTTAACAACCCCGGCGGGAACGCTTCGCTATCAGAGGGCAAGTCTGGAATCGAAGAAGGTGTTGTTTGTGGCGATCTGCCGTACACTGGGCGTTCCGGCAAGATTAAATCCACTGGATGGAGAAATGCAGTATTATGGGGAAAACGCATTTTTGAATGTGGAAAACTCTGAAAAAACAGAAGAAGTATGTGAAAAAACAGCGCAGATTCATTTGAAATCCGGGGATGATACGAGATGGGTCTATATGCAGAACTGGACGATTGCGAAAAAATCAGAGACAGGTTATCTCTGGCAGACCCTGCAGCTTGGGGAAGGATATCAGGGAGAGGCAAAGCTGGAAGTGGAAGCGGGGACATACCGTGTGATCACAACAAACCGTCTGCCGAACGGGAACCAGTTTGCTGCCTGCACAGAATTTGACATCGAAAATGGTCAGACAAAAGAAATCCAGCTGACTCTTCGAAAAGCGGAGCTGAAGGATATGCTGGAAGAGATTCCGCTGGAAGAATTTGCGGTAGAAGATGAGCAGGGAATAAAAATTTTGGGAAGTCAAAAAGTCAAAGAGGGAACCTCGTTGTTTATCTGGCATGAGGTTGGAAAGGAACCAACGGAACATATTTTAAACGAACTCCGTGAGAGAAGTCAGGAATTTGCAGCGCTTGGAAGCCGGGTAAATCTGATTTTGAAACATAAAGAAGATCAGGCAGATCCGACATTTGCAAAAACAAAGGCAGAGCTGCCGAAAGCAGCGGTGTACTATGATGAAGGAACGGAAAATATCAATGTACTGGCGCGCAGAATGTATGGGGACCCGGATAAGCTGCCGCTGATTCTTGTTGTAAAAGAAGGAATGCAGGGTGTGTATTCGGCAAGCGGATATAATGTAGGAACCGGGGATATGCTGCTTCGGGTTCTGAATAGCGGGATATAGGAAGAAAATAGCAAGTTGATTTCTTTTCGAGGCATCCACTTTAAAATGGATGCCCATATAATATGACAATTATAACGCACATTATGATGATTTCATTTATTAGATGTTACCTCTATCTGAAGCAAATTTGCAATTTAAGGAAAGAAAGCTTTTTGGGGATTGACAAATAAATTCAATTCTAGTTATACTATTAATAACTTGTATACTAGTCAAAAAACTGTGTGGTATACAAATTATTTTTATTTATTGGGAGTTGTGGTTTTCGTTTATAGATCTTAAAGTTTGAAAATGTGATGAAAGAGCTAAAGTTGAGGAAATAGTATGATTGTAAAAAAACGCTATGGAAGAGAAACAGGGCGAGAATACGCATTGCGTGTGTTGAAGGAAAATATTGTAATGTTGGAGTTAGAGCCTGGAAGTCGGATCAGTGAAAATGAACTTGCAGCAGAAATCGGAGTTTCGAGAACACCGATTCGTGAAGGCATTGATAGAATTAAGTAAAAGTAAGATTGTGAAAATTTATCCGCAAAAAGGAAGTTATGTTTCATTGATAGATTGGGAAATGGTAGAGGAAGCACTGTTTATGCGTTTGACTTTAGAAAAAGCAGTGGTACAGCTTGCCTGTCAGGGAATTTCAGAGGAAAAAATGCAGGAATTAGAAAAAAATGTGAAATTGCAGAAATTTTATATTGATAACAATGAACCAGGGGAGCTTTTGGAGTTGGATAATCAGTTTCATAAGGAATTGTTTGCAATTACCAATAAGATACATATTTATAGGTTGATGAGTGTCATGATGCTGCATTTTGACAGACTTCGTACTTTGCGAACAAAAGCAGTTGATCAGCAGTATGTCATAGGGGACCATATAAAAATATTGGAGGCTATTCAAAATAAGGATCCATTTGAGGGGGAACGTGCAATGGAACGACATCTGACAAGATATGTCATAGACGAAAAGATTGTCATGGAGAAGTATCCACAATATTTTGAAACATTAGAAGAGTAAATAAAAATTAGAAGGCAAAAGGACCAGGAAATTTTCTTGGTCTTTTTTTCTTATAGGAAAGTTCCATTTTTATTGAATCCCTGAATGAAAATAGCACACACAAAGATTGGGGAGGGAAGTTGAATCTGCAAAGCCTATTTTTATGAAAAATAGAAAAAGATAAGTATTTTCAGGTGATGATATAAGTAGAAAATTGTGCAATGTGTGGAAATATATTTGATAAATAGAAAAGAAATGCGAAATAGTTGACAAAGTAAAACGTGAATGTTAATATACTAGTATACAAGTTGAGAGAAAAAATAAATCAATAATAGGAGGAAAAGAAATGAAAAAAAAGAGTATTGGTGTCATTATTGGTAGCTGCAATGGTAATAACCATGGCTGGATGTGGAAGTGCCCAAGAAGACAGAAAAGTTCAAAAGATGATGGAGAAAAAGGCGGATATAAGATTGGATTGACAAATAGCTTTAACGGGAACTCTTATCGTCAGCAGATGGAGGCTTATGCGCAGGAAGCGGCAGATGAATTATCGGAGTCTGGAGAGATTTCTGAATTTGTAATCGTAGAAGCAAATAATGATGCTTCAAAACAAGTGCAGCAGATTGAGAATTTTTATTCTGGAGGGCATGGATGCTATTATTATTGATCCGATTTCTGCAACTGCTCTTACGGGTGCTATTCAGGAGGCATCAGATGCAGGAATTCCATGTATTATTATTAATGATGGACCGGTAGAGTCCGATGCGGAATTATGTTATCAGATCAACTTTGATACGATTGAACAAATGTCTGCATTAACAGAGTATGTTTGTGAAGCAATTGGCGGAAAAGGAAAAATCATAGAATTAAGAGGAACTGCTGGTGCAGAATTTGATAATATCGCACATGAAGGTGTTTTAAAAGCATTGGAGAAGTATCCTGAAGTAGAAGTTGCCGCAGAAGTCTACACAGATTGGACAGGATCTAAAGCACAGTCAGAGCTTGCTTCTGTATTGCCTACGTTGGATGATGTGGCAGGAGTTGTTACTCAAGGTGGGGACTCTTATGCAGCAGTTCAGGCATTTGAAGCAGCAGGAATGGAATTACCCCGTAATTGGAGGAGACAATCGCGGATATTTCTTGAAATGGTGGGCAAATGAGGCGCCAGAAGGATATGATACGATTTCTGTATCATCAAATCCGTGGGACGGAGCAACCGGAGTATATGTTGCCTGTGATATTTTGAGTGGAGAATATGAGATTCCAAATGAAATGACTCACCATTTGCAGTTGTGACAAAGGATGAGGTACAGAATTATAAAGAAATGGGAGATGAAGAAATCGGAACACCGACATATGATCGTGATTGGGTAAGAGAAAACTTATATAAATAAAAATGAACAGAGGCCGGGCAGTGAAAGGCATGAAAATGCCCGGCCGCCCTTATATCCAGAAGCAAAGAAAAGAGGGGAATTGATATGGATGAACAAATGATAACCATGATGCAAAAAATAGTTAGCGATGCGAATATTGTTGATCTTAGCTATACACTTGAAACAGGTATGCCGGTTTGGCCAACGCACGCAAGATTTGGAACAATTGTTTATGAAACATATGAAGAAGGTGCGATTTCCTATCATAGACAGGTTTGTTATGGAGAGCATACGGGAACCCATCTGGATGCCCCGAGGCATTTTTTTAAAGAAGGTGCAGCTATCGATGCAGTAGATGTACGATCTGTTATGGGAAGAGGAGTTCGGATCGACGCATCATTTTTGAAACCATGTGAAGAGTATACACTGGAGATGCTGAAAAAATTTGAAGAAGAATATGGTCAAATCAGACAAGGTGATGTAATCCTTTTATATTTTGGATGGGAAGATAAATATGCGATTGGACAAAAGGGCGAAGAATTTTTAAAAGACTGGCCAGGTCTAAGTGGAGCAGCTGCGCAGTATCTTTTGGAAAAGAAGGTTGCATCTGTCGGAACAGATGCACTTGCGTTGGATCCATTTGGAAGTAATGATTATCCGAGTCATCAGATTCTTTTGGGAAATGGCATTCCAATTATGGAGAATGTAATGAATCTGAAAAAGCTCCCGATATTTTCTTATGTAATCGGTTTGGCTAATAAGTTAAAAGATGGATCTGGTTCTCCAATCAGAATAGTAGCATTGACATAAAACGTATGAGAAAGGTGGCTTGGAATCGTGAAAAGAGAAAAATTACAGACTCCTTATATCGAGTTGTCAAAGATTGACAGATTCTTTGGCATTACAAAAGCACTTCAGCAAATTGATCTTCAGATATTTTCCGGAGAGGTAATCGGTCTGGTTGGTCCGAATGGCGCTGGAAAATCCACAATGATGAAGATTTTGACAGGAGTTCTTCCTCCAACAAACGGAAAATTATTGTAGATGGAAATGAAATGACAAAGTATGCAACAAAAGAAGCAAAAGAAATTGGTGTTGCATGTGCATATCAGGATTTATCACTTTTGTACGAATTTTAAGCGTGTATGAAAATTTTTGCGATGCTGAA
>ENA-OQBJ01000668-OQBJ01000668.1-human-gut-metagenome-genome-assembly--contig:-NODE-668-length-17209-cov-2.175623_pt1 | contig 17209 bp, 20 predicted proteins | sample MGYA00242743_ERZ504545 | MGnify/ENA primary metagenome ERZ504545 (study PRJEB26092, sample SAMD00036252) | human gut metagenome | host: Homo sapiens | study: EMG produced TPA metagenomics assembly of...
CGGCGGCAGGGCTGCCGCTTCACGAGGCGCTCGGCGTGCTGGCAGGTCCTGGCGAAGTGGCGCCATCGACAGCGCCGGCAAGGGGATACAATCGGGGAATCACAGCGCTTATGCGGAGATGGTGGCTGTCTCCGCGCACAGGTACTTCGCGGTGAGCCGCTTTCTGCTGCACTGGCAGAGCGGCCGGATGTCTTTCCCGCAAGTGTCTGCCAGCTGGTGCGGATGGGGGAGGAAAGCGGATCTCTGGATTCCATCCTGCCGGAACTGGCGGACCATATGGAGCTGGCCATGAGGACACGCGCCAAGCTTCGGGCGGCCATGGCATATCCTTTGCTGCTGTTCGTGACTGCCCTGGTGGCAGGTGTGCTTATGACACTCTTTATCCTGCCTGCTTTTGCGGCCTTGCTGGCCAGCCTGTCAGCTGAACTGCCCTGGCCGACGCGCATGCTGCTGGCATGTTCGGGGTTCCTGCAGTCGCACGGCTCATCCTGCTTCTCGGCACAGGTGCAATCCTGCTTGGCAGCAGCTGGTTCTTTTCCCGGCCGGGCCGCGCGGCAAGCTCGATTCCATCCTGCTGCGCCTGCCCTTCTTTGGCCCGCTGCTCGCGTATGGTGAATGGCAGACGGTTTTTTCTCTGCTGGGCATCCTGCTGCAGCATGGCGTGCCACTGGATCGCGCGTTGGCTTTGGGCGCAGAGGTGCCGGGCAATCGCTTCCTGCGCAACCGGCTGCGGCAGGCACAGCTGCGCCTGCAGGGCGGCTCCTCGCTGATGGCTGCGCTGGGGGACGCAATGCTGCCGCCTTTTCTGGCGGCCCTTGTCGCAGCGGGCGAGGCAGCCGGGAAACTCGAGGAAATGATGGCACGCGGGGCAGACCTAGCGCGATTTTCTTATGAAGAGAGGCTGCGTCGCCTGGAGGTCCTCGTGGAACCTGTCCTCACGCTCCTGATCGGCGGCATGATCTTCTTTTTCGTGCTGAGCGTCATTTTGCCTCTCTTGACGACAATGGACGCCCTCGGCTGAGGACGTCCACTTTTCTGCCGGCAGGCCGGCAAGCCGATATTCGTTTGACGAGGAAACAGCGCGCTGCGTCCCAGGGGTCACTTTTGGAGCAGCTTGGCCTTGAGCTCGCGGTAACGGCGCGTGTAATAGGCGCCATTCTGTGCTTCGCGATGGTCGAAGCCATAGGCGCGGCGGCTTACGGCGAGGACTGGCGGTGCCTGGATGCGCTTGGCGACGGCCATGCCGCAGAACAGGTTCCACCAGCGTTCCAGATCTTTTATGAAGTCGGCGGCCGTCGGGAAGTATTTGACCACAAGTCCTTCTTCGCAGCCGAGATTCTTCTCGACCGTACCCTCCTCGTACCAGGTTAGGAGATCTTCCGGCGTGGCTTTCTGCCAGCGTTCGATGAAGGAGCGGAAGAGATAATCGTGATAGGGGTACTTGATGGGGTCGCCCTTGCCCTCATCGACGTTTTGCGCCGAGGAGAGTTCGGCGGAAGGCACGATATCGATGATGCCCTGCGGCACGACTTCGCGGCCATAGATGGTGTCGTTGAGGTAATGGGCAAGAGCGTAGACCTGGTGCTTCCAGAGGTCGGCGAGGGCGGCGAGAAAGCCTGACTGGTCGCCGTAGAGCGTGGAATAGCCGACGGTCGTCTCGGCTTTGTTGGCGTTGCAGGTGAAACCGGCACCAAAGGCCGCGGCCGCACCGGCGAGTACGCGCGCACTGCGGTCGCGCGCCTGGATGTTCTCAGCGACAAAGGAGGAGACCGTGAGATGCGACTCGCTGCCGTCCTTGAGCAGGACCATCGGCGTCTCCTCGAGCTGATGGATCGTATGGTCGACGGCTTCCTGGATCGGCAGGATCATGTACTGGCAGCCGATGTTTTCGGCGAGTTTCTGCGAAAGCCCTTTCGTCGTTGCGGAATTGTAGACACTCGGCATATTGACGAGCAGCAGATTCTCAGGCCTATCACCTTGGCGTAGAGTGCAGCGGCCACAGCAGAATCGATGCCGCCCGAGATGCCGATGACGACTTTCTTCATATGGATGTTGGCGAGGAAGTGACGGATGCCGTAATGCAGTGCCCGGTAGATATGGGCGATATCCGGTTCCTCGGGAACCGGGGCGGGAGGCATATCCTTGAGGCCTGCAAGCGGCAGTACTTTGAGATTCTCTTTGTATTCCGGTGCCGTATAGACGACGTCGCCGCTTCCGGCATAGGCTGTACTCGATCCGTCGAACGTGTAGACCGTCTTGCCGTTGTTCTGCAATCCGATGCAGTTGACGTAAAAGAGCGGGACGCCGGCTTCTCTGGCCTGACGACCGAAGACGCGGTTGCGCTTGTCGTTCTTGCCGAGCGTATACGGTGAAGCGAGATATTGACATAGAAGTCGATGGCGTCCTGCTCGAGGATCTTGAGCGGCGCGAGTTCATAGTCGTCGCTCCAGCCGTCTTCACAGAGCAGGCAGCCCACGTTGAAGCGCTGGCCGCGGATTTTCAGGCTGACTGGCGAGAGCAGTTTCTGTGGTGTCGTGCCGAGTTCGCGCGCGAGCTTCTGCAGGCTGAAGAAATGGCGTGTATCGTCAAATTCGCGGTAATTCGGCATCAGTGTCTTGATCGTATAGGGATACGGCATATTGTCCGGCTGCACAAGCTTGCCGTCCTGCGCGATGAAGAAAGCATTGTATTTGCGCACGCGGCCGTCGTTGTTCTTCTTCTGCCAATCGATTGCCACGTTGCCGAACATGACGGTGATGCCATGCGAGGCAGCGATGATGTCCTTTCCATAGCTCTCGCAGTCGCGCAGGAAAGCAGGCTGTTCCCAGGTATCTCCCAGGAAATAACCGGGGACGGCCATCTCGGGGAAGATGACGATATCGGCGTGGTTTTCGCGAGCCTCGCTGATGAAGGCGAGGATGCGCTCCGTGTTCTTGTCGGGATGGCCAGGAATGACCTCCATCTGTGCCATGGCAATGTTCAGCAAATTCAACACCCTTTCCGTGTCCACAATGATTACAAAAGTGTATTGTATAATGAAATATACAGCTATTTATGTAACAAAAATTAAAGAACCGTATTTTCCGTGATGACATTTTAGCAATTCCTATAGGCTTCGCTGGAATCTATGGTATAATGTCAAAAACGAGATGACGAGTGGGGAACCTTTTTCCATTTTAACATAGTTCGTTTTATTATCAAATATCAAAGTGGCCCCTCGGGGCGCTGGCAGGAGGAGATTTGTCTTGAATTACAAGAGTACCAGAGGAAATGCAGCATCACTCACTTCAGCACAGGCCATCATCCATGGACTGGCAGAAGATGGCGGCCTGTTCGTGCCGGAAACCATTCCCACGGTCACGCTGGATTTCATCCGCGGCTTGCAGCCCTTTCCTACGAGGAGCGTGCCAAGGCCGTCCTCTCGCTGTTCCTTACGGATTACACGGCAGAAGAGATCGAAGGCTGCGTGCAGCGTGCTTACAACAACGGCCGCTTTGATACGGCAAAGCGCGCCCCTGTGACGCCTGCGGCGATATGAGTGTGCTGGAACTGTGGCACGGCCCGACGAGCGCCTTCAAGGACATGGCCCTGCAGCTCTTGCCGCAGCTCATGAGTACGGCACTCAAGAAGACGGGGATGCAGGATGAGGTGCTGATTCTCGTGGCGACTTCAGGCGATACGGGCAAAGCGGCACTCGAAGGCTTCCGCGATGTCCCGCAGATCAAGATCATGGTATTCTATCCGGAGGGCGGTGTCAGCCGCATCCAGCGCCTGCAGATGCTGACGCAGGAAGGCGGGAATGTCAATGTCACGGCTGTCCGCGGCAACTTCGACGATGCACAGAGCGGCGTCAAGCAGATCTTTGGCGACCGCCCGTTCAATGAGAAGCTTGCCGGAGCGGGGATCCGTCTCTCTTCGGCCAATTCCATCAACTGGGGCCGCCTCGTGTCGCAGATTGTCTACTATTTCAGTGCCTATGCCGACCTTCTGGAAGATGGCCGCATCAAGCTGGCGAGGAATCGATTTACGGTGCCGACGGGCAATTTCGGCGATATCCTCGCCGGTTTCTACGCAAATGCATGGGCTGCCTGTCCACAAGCTCGTCTGTGCCTCCAATACGAATAATGTGCTGACGGATTTCCTGCGTACAGGCGTTTATGACCGCAACCGCGATTTCTACAAGACGATTTCGCCGTCGATGGACATCCTGATCTCGAGCAATCTCGAGCGCCTGCTCTACCATATGACGGATGACGCTGGGAAAGTCGCCGGCTGGATGCAGCAGCTGCGCGAAACGGGGCGTTATGCCATCGATGCCGATCTCCTCGCGAAAATCCAGCAGGTCTTCTGGGCGGACTGGACTTCGGATGAAGATACGAAAGCCTGCATCGGCGAAGTCTTTGCCGATGCGCATTATGTCGCTGATCCGCATACGGCCGTGGCCTGGCGTGTGGCCGAGCATTATCAGAAGGAGACGGGCGATACGCATCACATGGTCGTCGTTTCGACTGCCAGCCCGTACAAGTTCAATGGCAGTGTCCTTGAGGCCCTGGGTGAGAAGACCGAGGGACTTGACGAATTTGCGTTGCTCGACCGCCTCGCTGCCGTGAGCGGCACGAAGATCCCCGAAGGTCTCGCGTCCCTGCGCAACAAGGAAATCCGCCATGATGCGCCTGCACGCCGGAGACGATGGAGCAGTCCGTACTGCACTTTGCCGAACAGAAGAACAGCTGAACAGCAGATTCCCGCGCACGGAGAAGAGACTGCCACAGGCGGCAGCTGAGGTCGGCGTCCCCTTTAGGAAGCTGGCGGCACAGCCGATTGAAGGGGTGCCTGCGGGCCTTGCTGTATGGGATTTGATGTATTTGATGTAAACGAGCGTAAAGATTGTGAGGTTCTTTCAAGGGAAGTCTCTGCTTCATGGACTTCGTATTCTGTCGCTCTTCCTATCAAAAGCCTGTAAGTAAAGCAAAATAATAACAATAAATAAAAATTAAGAAGCAGAGGAAATAAATATTTGACATTTATGAATGGATAAGTTAATATAATACTTGAATTGAGGGGTTGCACGAGCAAAAGCATGTGAAATATCTCTCAATAGGTTGAAAAACCAGATTTTGATGAAAGAGGTTGACAACAAATGGCAAACATCGATCTTAGTCAGTATGGAATCACGGGTGTAACGGAAATCCTCTACAATCCTTCTTACAAGACGTTGTTCGAGGAAGAGACCAAAGAAGGCCTCACGGGCTATGAAAAAGGCCAGGTTTCTGAGCTGGGCGCCGTTGATGTTAAGACCGGTATTTTTACGGGCCGTTCTCCAAAAGATAAATTCATTGTTGATGATGAGACCTCCCATCGACACGGTATGGTGGGATTCGGAAGAATATCACAACGATAACCACAGAGCTTCCAAAGAAGCATGGAAAGCAGTAAAGGAAATTGCCAAGAAAGAGCTTTCCAACAAGCGCCTGTTTGTCGTCGATGGCTTCTGCGGTGCCAACAAGGATACGCGTATGGCTGTCCGTTTCATCGTGGAAGTTGCTTGGCAAGCTCATTTCGTTCGCAACATGTTCATCAAACCGACGCCGGAAGAGGAAGCAAACTTCAAGCCGGACTTCGTCGTCTTCAATGCTTCCAAGGCAAAGGTCGAGAACTACAAGGAACTCGGCCTGCATTCCGATACGGCTGTTGTCTTCAACCTCACGGAGCGCCAGCAGGTCATCATCAACACCTGGTATGGCGGTGAGATGAAGAAGGGCATGTTCTCCATGATGAACTACTTCCTGCCGCTCAAGGCATCGCTGCCATGCACTGCTCCGCCAACACGGATAAGCAGGGCAAGAATACGGCCATCTTCTTCGGCCTCTCCGGCACGGGCAAGACGACGCTGTCGACGGATCCGAAGCGCCTGCTGATCGGCGATGATGAGCACGGCTGGGATGATGATGGTATCTTCAACTTCGAAGGTGGCTGCTATGCCAAGGTCATCAACCTCGACCAGGATGCAGAGCCGGATATCTTCGGTGCCATCAAGCGCAACGCCCTGCTCGAGAACGTTGTCCTCGACGAGAACGGCAAGATTGATTTTGCTGACAAGAGCATCACGGAGAATACGCGTGTATCGTATCCGCTCAATCACATCAAGAGTACTGTTGAGGGCTTTGTCAATGACCGCAGCGCAGCACCGGCTGCCAAGAGCGTCATCTTCCTCGCAGCAGATGCCTTTGGTGTCCTGCCGCCGGTTTCCATCCTGACGCCGGAACAGATGCAGTATTACTTCCTCTCCGGCTTCACGTCCAAGCTTGCTGGTACGGAGCGCGGCATCACGGAGCCGACTCCGACGTTCTCCGCTTGCTTCGGCCAGGCTTTCCTCGAACTGCCGCCGACGAAGTATGCGCATGAACTCGTAAAGCGCGTCAAGGCCAACGGCACGAAAGCATATCTCGTCAACACGGGCTGGAACGGCTATGGCAAACGTATCTCCATCAAGGATACGCGCGGCATCATCGACGCCATCCACAGCGGTGCCATCAACGAAGCTCCGACGAAGAAGATCCCGTACTTCGGTCTCGAGATCCCGACGAAGCTCGAAGGCGTTGCTACGGAAGTCCTCGATCCGAAGGATACCTACAAAGATCCGTCCAAATCCAAATGGGATTACAAGGATGAGTCCGAGTGGGATACGAGAGCTAAGAAGCTCGCTCAGATGTTCATCGACAACTTCAGCAAGAAGTACACGTTCGATGATGAAGGCAAGGCACTCGTTGCTGCTGGCCCGCAGCTCTGATTCCTGTCAGACGTCTGCATCGAAACCCCTGTATATGAAAAGAGCCTCGCTTGAGGCTCTTTTTTGATGCCAGGCTTGGACGCCCTGTAGATCCCCGTAGGAAAGTCCCCGCCATTGTGCAGAAAGGGGCTTGTCTTGCGTGGGCATTTCACCTATACTTAATGCGAGCGTGTCCGGGAAAATCCGTGCGCGCCATTAAATCACAGAATAGAGGTCATAAGGCATGAAAAGTTTCATGGACATGGTGAACATGGTATCAGTAAGATCGTTTGCACGGGCAGGGAAGACTGCCGGACGCATATGGTCAAAGGCTCGTGGCAAGAAGTCCGCGTCGCTCTGCGTGCTGCTCCTGGCAGGACTCGCGTTCTTTGCAGCGCCACCATCTGTTACGCAGGCCGCTTACGTCACGGCTTACCAGAATATCGTCTACGAGAAGGATGTCGTCGACACGAACAGCATCTACAATCCCGACAAGGATCATTTCAACTGCGTCGTCTACACGTTCCATTCCGATACGGACAAGGGACAGCCGTATATCTACAAATACATGTACGACGAGGGCGAGATGGTCTGGAAGATCCATGCTGACGGACAGTGGAACACGGTGGAATCGGGTTCGCTCGCTGCGTCGGTCCTCAAAGTCTGCCTGCCATATCTCAAATGACGGCTGATGGCTGGAGGGATGGCATTTCAGGCAAAGAACGGTATTTGACAGCCGCTTTGACGGACATTACAATAAAGATAGCATTATTTCAGGAGGTTTTTGGCATATGGAATCGATGATCCGTGATATCAAGCTGGCTCCTTCGGGCCACGATAAAATCAATTGGGTGAAGAACTTCATGCCGGTCATGGCGGCCGTCGATAAGGAATTCTCGGTATCGAAGCCCTTTGCGGGCAAGAAGATGGTCATTACGCTCCATCTTGAGGCCAAAACGGCTTACATGGCGGAGATCTTCCAGCATGCCGGCGCGAGGTCGCCATCACGGGCAGCAATCCGCTGTCGACGCAGGACGATGTGGCCGCGGCACTCGTCGAGGATGGCCTGCACGTCTTTGCTTGGCACGGCTGCACGCCGGAGGAATACGATACCTTCATCAACAAGGCCCTCGATATCCATCCGGATTTCGTCATCGATGATGGCGGCGACCTCGTGCACATGCTGCATACGAAACGCCGCGAGCTGCTCTCTGGCATTGTCGGCGGGTCTGAGGAAACAACGACGGGCGTACACCGCCTGCGCGCGCTGGCCAATGAGGGCAAGCTGGAATTCCCGATGATCGCGGCCAATGATGCGTACTGCAAGTACCTCTTCGACAACCGTTACGGCACGGGGCAGTCGACCTGGGATGGCATCATGCGCACGACGAATGTCGTCATCGCCGGCAAGAACGTCGTCATCGCCGGCTATGGCTGGTGCGGCAAAGGCGGTGCGATGCGTGCGCGCGGCCTCGGTGCTAATGTCATCATCACGGAAGTTGACCCGATCAAAGCCGTCGAGGCCGTTTTTGACGGTTTCCGCGTCATGCCGATGGATGAAGCAGCGAAGATTGGCGATATCTTCCTGACGCTGACGGGCGATAAGGATATCATCCGCAAACAGCATTTTGAGGTCATGAAGAACGGCGCCATCCTCGCCAATTCCGGCCATTTCGATGTCGAGATCAACATCCCCGAACTTGAAGCACTGTCCGTTTCACGCCGCACGGTCCGCAAGAACATCGAGGAATTCAAGCTGCATGATGGCCGCAAGCTTTATCTGCTCGCAGAAGGACGCCTTGTCAACCTTGCTGCCGGCGATGGTCATCCGGCTGAGATCATGGATCTCTCGTTCGGTGTCCAGTTCTTCTCGGCCCTGCACCTCTTGAAGCACGGCAAGGAGATGGCGAAGGGCGTGCATCTGATGCCCGAGGAAATCAACACGAAGATCGCGGAACTCAAGCTCAAATCCATGGGGATTGCCATCGATGCGCTGACTCCGGAGCAGCGCGCGTATCTCAATATGGCTTGATGGCTTGATTTCCTGTTGACCCAGAATAAAACAGGAGAAAACCGGCGGGAATGTGACGTATGGCCTTTTCCTGCCGGTTTCTTCGTGTTACGATAAAGACAGTGAAATGACAGAAAATCATGAACAAGGAGGACTCATCTCGTGAAAACACTCATCAAAGACGCTTATGTACTGCTGCCAGATGGCACGACGCCGCGCACGAACATCCTGATTGCTGGCGACAAGATCCAGGCCATCGGGGACGTACCCGAGGACTTCCGCCCTGCCAAGGTCATCGACGGGCGCAACCATCTGGCCGTGCCGGGCTTTGTCAATGCGCATACGCATGCCTCGATGACGCTTTTGCGCAGCTACGCCGATGACATGAACCTCATGGACTGGCTCAACAATAAGGTCTGGCCGGTAGAAGCCAAGATGAATGAAGATGACATTTACTGGGGAGCCATGCTCGCGGCCGTCGAGATGATCGAGGGTGCACGACGTCGTTTGCCGATATGTACGGGCCGTATATGGATAAGGTTGCCGAGGTCGTCGCTGATTCCGGCCTGCGCGGTGTACTCTGCCGCGGCATCATCGGCGTGGCTCCGGACGGCGAGCAGAAGCTCGAGGAGAACGTTGCCCTTTACAAAGATTTCCATGGGGCTGCAGATGGACGCATCACCGTCATGTTCGGCCCGCACGCGCCGTATACGTGCCCGCCGGCATTCCTCAAGAAAGTGGCGGCTGCCGCGCAGTCACTCGGTGCCGAGATCCACATCCACATGCATGAGACGCAGGCCGAGATCGAGGGTTCGTTCAAGGAATACGGCAAGCGCCCGTTTGCTGGGTGGAGGAGACGGGCCTCTTTGACGGCAAGGGCACGCTGGCCGCTCATTGCGTCCATCTCGACGATAACGACATCGAGATCATCAAGAAGCATCATATCCGCGTGGCACACAACCCAGGCAGCAACATGAAGCTCGCGAGCGGCACGGCACCGGTGCCGCGTCTCCTCAAGGAAGGTGTCTGCGTGGCACTCGGTACGGATGGTGCTTCTTCCAACAACAATCTCGATATGCTGGAAGAAGTCAATCTGGCAGCGATGCTCCACAAGGTCCATACGCTTGACCCGTTGGCCGTTCCTGCACGCACGGCCGTCAAGATGGGGACAGAGTATGGTGCCGAAGCCATCGGCCTCCAGGATACAGGCAAGCTCGAGGCTGGCTGCAAGGCTGACATCACGCTCTTCAGCATGGAAAGCGCCGTCTGGTATCCGCGTCACGACCTCGTGTCGCTCTTGACGTACGCCGCGCATGCTGACAGTGTGGACACGGTACTCGTCGACGGCAAGGTCCTCATGGAGAACCGTGAACTCACGACGCTTGACAAGGAACGCATCTTCTTTGAAGCGCAGCGCTGCGCCGAGCGTTTGACAAGATAAGCCGGCTACGATAAGATTAATCCTATAGGGAAGCCCGCCGCTCGTCTCCCGTGCAGGGAAGGACGAAGGGCGGGCTTTCTCCGTCTGCAGTTTGTTTTTTGCAGCCACATCAGCAAATGAGGTGATTCCTTGAATAAGAAAACGACCAGCCGGCGCAAGACGGCCAGGACCGCGAAAGGGACGCGCACACGCGCCAAGGGCGGTCCATCCGGCAAGTCCAGGGCCGGGAAGGCGGCAGGCACCGGCCGGCGCTATGAACTCCTGGGACTGGCTTTGCTGGCAGCAGGACTTCTTTCCATCTGCGGCATCCTGGGCTCAACGTCGGTTTTGTGGGACTTTATTTTGCCAAATTCCTGCGTTATTTCTTTGGCCTGGGAGCCATTGTCATCGCTTTCCTGATCCTGCTCATCGCCTGGCAGTACATCACGAAGCACAGCGGCCCGCGCTATACGCCGCGCTTCTTTGGCCTGCTGGCTCTTTTCGTCTGCATACTTGCCATCTATCATCACTTTGTGATTCCCGTCGGTGCAGAGATCCTGCCCGACAGCCTGCCGAAGGGCGGCGGACTCCTGGGCGGCGGACTGTTGCTGCTTTTGCGCAAGTTCTTCGGCGTTGACGGCACGATCATCATCCTGGGAGCCGGCGTTGTCGGCGCAATCCTGCTCTCGACGACATGGTCGCTCGCGACGGGACTCCTGAAGACGAAGGAACAGGCGAAGAAGGGAGCCATTGTCGCAGGCTCTGCCATCTCGAATACCTGCGGGCGCGTGGCTGAAGTCGGCAGCCGCGTCGAAGAGCAGCTTTCCGAGACGGTGCGCGAGAAGATGCAGCGCCGTTCATCCTTTTACGATCAGGATGAAGACCCGCATTTTGCGTCTCGGCCGGAGCCTGTGGCCGACGCGTCCCATCTATCTGACGATATGGCCGAGGCTCGGGCGGAAGCGGCTGAACTCATGCCCGAGCGCACGCCGGAACCAGGTTGCGGTGCATATGGTACGGAGCCCCTGGCAGATCCGGAACCTGAAACGCCGCACTTCACCATCGAATACGGCCGCAACGATCACGCGGCAGGCAACGGGCTGTCACAAACGGCTCCTGGCGAGCCTGTGCAGCCACTTGAAGTGCCGCACACACAGCCTGTCGTGCCGCCTTCGCCAAATCCCATGAAGAAGAACCGGTGCCGGTGCCGTCCTACGATGAGATTGCGCCAATCATGCCGGCCGCTGCCCTGCTCGACGGCTCGGGCAACGGCCCTGCACCGCATACCGGGGGAGCTGCGGCAGAGCAGCCGGCTCCGCGGCCCTACGTGCTGCCGCGTGTCACCGAGATCCTTTCGAAGCACGTTAAACGCCACAATGCGGCACTTGAAATCGAGATTGAAGACAAGGCGCGCATCCTGCAGAAGACGCTCGAGGATTTCCATGTCAAGGCCAAGATCATCAACGCCTGCCACGGCCCAGCCGTCACGCGCTACGAACTCGAGCCGGCCCCCGGCGTCAAGGTCAGCAAGATCACGAACCTTGCCGATGACCTGGCTTTGAGCCTCGCTGCGACCTCCGTGCGCATCGAGCCCATCCCCGGCAAGGCGGCCATCGGCATCGAAGTGCCGAACGCGGAACTCGAGGGCGTGCAGCTGCGTGAAGTACTCGAGAACGAGAAATTCCTCGCAGCAAAATCGAAGCTCACGGTGGGGCTCGGCATGGACATCGGCGGCCAGGCCATCTTCGCAGACCTTGCCAAGATGCCGCATCTGCTCGTCGCCGGTGCCACGGGCTCCGGTAAATCCGTCTGCATCAATACGCTGATCACGAGCATCCTCTTCAAGCCAAGCCGGAAGAAGTCAAATTCATCCTCGTCGACCCGAAGATGGTTGAACTCTCGAATTACAACGGCATCCCGCATCTCATGGTGCCAGTCGTCACCGAAGCCAAGAAAGCGGCCTCCGTACTCAACTGGTCTGTGCAGGAAATGGAGAAGCGCTATGCGAAATTTGCGGAACACAACGTCCGCAACATGGAGACCTACAACAATAAGTTCCCCGACGACAAGATGCCAGCCATCGTCATCATCATCGACGAGCTGGCCGACCTCATGATGGTCGCGCCGCACGATGTCGAGGATGCCATCTGCCGCCTGGCACAGAAAGCCCGTGCTGCCGGCATCCACATGGTACTCGCGACGCAGCGTCCGTCCGTCGACGTCATCACGGGCATCATCAAGGCCAACATCCCCTCGCGCATCTCGTTTGCCGTCTCGAGCCAGATCGATTCGCGCACGATCCTTGACCGCAGCGGGGCAGAGAAGCTTTTGGGCAAAGGCGACATGCTCTTTTACCCGGTCGGCGCTGCCAAACCGCTGCGCGTGCAGGGCGCTTTCATCAGCGATGATGAGGTCGAGCATCTCCTCGACTTCATCCGCGCTCAGGGACAGGAAATGGAAGCCAATGAAGAAATCATCACCTTTACGGAGAATGCCATGAAAGAGAACGAAGAGAAAGAAGAGGGCAAGGGCGCCGCGCACCGAAGCGCGACGAGCTGCTGCCCGATGCCGTCAACCTCGTCATGTCGACGGGGCAGGCTCGGCCTCTTCCATCCAGCGCCGCTTCCGCGTCGGCTACACGCGGGCGGCCCGCCTGATCGACGAGATGGAGGAACTCAACATCGTCGGCCCGAATATGGGCAGCAAGCCGCGCGAAATCCTCATGAATTCCGAGCAGGCCCAGGCTGCACTCGCCGCCGAAGCGGAATCTTGATACGATATCCTGCCGTACCGGCGCTCCGGGATGAATTTTCGGGAAGTTTTTGGGAACTACTGGAAAAGCACCAGAGCGTTGTGGTATACTGAGGGTTAGTTAACGTACAAAAACCAGAGCATGCGGGATGCTGGCAAAGTGTGTCAGTGTAAACCGGCTGCTTGTATGGGGGTAGATTTTTTTGAAGTACATGAGTGGTAACGATCTGCGTGAAGCCTATCTGCAGTTCTTTGCAGAAAAGAAAGGCCATCTGCGCCTGCCAAGCTTTTCGCTGATCCCGAAAGATGATCCGACGCTGCTTCTTATTGGTGCTGGCATGGCACCGCTGAAGCCGTTCTTCACGGGCAAGATGAAACCGCCCCGCACGCGCGTGACGACGAGCCAGCGCTGCGTCCGCACGGGCGACATCGAGAACGTCGGCCGCACGGCGCGCCATCAGACGTTCTTCGAGATGCTCGGCAATTTCTCGTTCGGCGATTATTTCAAGGGCGAAGCCATTCCCTGGGCCTGGGAGTTCCTGACGGAAGTCATCGAGCTGCCGAAGGACAAACTCTGGGTCACGGTATACCCGGATGACACGGAAGCCATCGAGATCTGGAAATCCCAGCCGGGCTTCCCGCAGGATCACATCGTCAAGATGGATGACAACTTCTGGGAAATCGGCCCTGGCCCGTGCGGCCCGGACTCCGAGATCTACATTGACCTCGGCGAAGAGCGCGGCTGCGGCTCGCGACGTGCGCCGTCGGCTGTGACTGTGATCGTTACCTCGAGATCTGGAACCTCGTCTTCACGCAGTATGACCGCCAGGAAGACGGCTCCTACAAGAATCTCGCCCATAAGAACATCGATACGGGCTGCGGTCTCGAGCGCCTGGCTTCCGTCGTCCAGAACAAGAAGACGAACTTCGAGACGGATCTCCTGTATCCGATCATCGAGTACGCAGCCAAAGTTGCCGGCGTTGAATACGGCAAGGACGAGAAGACGGATATCTCCCTGAAGGTCATCGCCGATCACGCCCGCTCCATGGCCATCATGATCATGGATGGCATCCTGCCGTCGAACGAAGCCGCGGCTACGTGCTGCGTCGCATCCTGCGCCGTGCCGTCCGCCATGGTCGCATGCTCGGCATCAAGGACAAGTTCCTTGAGGGTGCCGTTGACGCCGTCGTCGACATCTATCGCGATGCCAGCGACTTCGGCGAACTCGTCGCCAAGCACGATTACATCAAGAAAGTCATCAGCATTGAGGAAGACCGCTTCGCTGCCACGCTCAATCAGGGCATGGATCTCCTGGATGAGGAGATTGCTACGCTCAAGAAGGAGGGCAAGGAGCAGCTGCCGGGCGAGATCGGCTTCCGCCTCTACGATACGTTCGGCTTCCCGTGGGAACTCACGGAAGAGATCTTGCACGAGAATGGCCTCGACCTCGACAAAGAGGGCTTCGACAAGGCCATGGACGAGCAGCGTGAACGTGCGCGCAGTGCGCGTGCTGAGAATCAGCGTGTCGCCGTGCCGGATCTCTCGGGCATCGATGTCTCGAAGCTCGCCGTTGACCCCGAAGCCAAAGAGGGCAAAGTCGTCGCCATCTGGAAGGACGGCAAGCTCGTCGATATGATCACGGACGGCGAAGAAGCCGGCATCATCCTCGACAAGACCCCGTTCTACGCCGAAGGCGGCGGACAGGTCGGCGACGAGGGCATGCTCATCGGCGAATTCGGCCGCATCAAGGCCGTCAACGCCAAGAAGCTGCCGGACGGCACGGTCTACCATGTCGCTTATGTCGAGGAAGGCCAGCTCAAAGTCGGCGAGACGGTCAAGATCGAAGTCGACCAGGTCAAGAAACTCGCTTCGGCTCGCAACCACACGGCCACGCACCTGCTGCAGGCTGCGCTCAAGCGCGTCGTCGGCGACCAGATCAACCAGGCCGGTTCCCTCGTCACGCCGGAACGCCTGCGCTTTGACTTCACGAACTTCGAGCCCGTCACGGCTCAGCAGCTCGCCGATGTCGAGGAACTCGTCAACACGGTCATCCTCAAGGGCCAGGATGTCGAGATCACGCATATGAGCCTCGAAGAAGCCAAGAAGTCGGGTGCGATGGCACTCTTCTCCGAGAAATACGGCGACGTCGTGCGCGTCGTTTCCGTACCGGGCTTCTCCAAAGAACTCTGCGCCGGTTCCCACGTCAAGAACGTCGGTCAGATCGGCATGTTCAAGATCATCAGCGAGACGGGTGTCGCCTCGGGCGTACGCCGCATCGAAGCCATCACGGGACAGGCCGCTCTTGACTACGTCAACGGCAAGCTCGCAGTCCTTTCCCAGACTGCCGGCAAGCTCAAGACGAAGGAAGACGACGTCGTGGCAGCTGTCGAGAAACTGCAGGCTGAGAACAAGGATATGGCCGTCAAGCTCGCCGAAGTCGCTGCCATGCAGGAAAAAGCCGATGCCCAGCAGCTCGTAGCCGGTGTCCAGGAAGTCGCCGGTGTCTCGGTCATCGCAGGCAAGGCCAATGTCGAGAACATGGACGGCCTGCGTGAAGTCGCTGACCTCACGCTCGGCAAGCTCGAGAGCGGTGTCGTCGTGCTCGCTTGCGTCAATGACGATAAAGTCAACCTCGTCGTCAAAGCTTCCAAGGACGTGGTCAAGAAAGGCATCCATGCCGGCAAGATCATCAAGGAAGCTGCTGCAGTCGTCGGTGGTGGCGGCGGCGGACGCCCGGATATGGCACAGGCTGGCGGCAAGGACGCTGCGGCTCTGCCGAAAGCGTTCGACAAAGCCCTTGAAGTCATCAAGGCACAGCTCGGCTGAGTCTTCGTATAGAAACAGCAACCTCCCTCGCTAAGAGGGAGGTTTTCTAGATGGAGGAATCAATCTTGGAAGTTGATATCACAAAAAAAGTACAATACTTGATGAAATACGGCCTGCCAGCCTCATCATCATCGCGGTACTCTGTGCCGGCGGCATTTACTACTACCAGCATCAGCACAAATATTTCAAATGTCTATGACGCGCAGGTCGCCAGCTCGCTCGTCGCCTCCAAGGCCCGCACGAACGGCACGATCACCGAACTCGTCGTGCTGACGGCGAACACGTCGAAGCTGGCGATGTCATCGCGCACATCAAGAGCAATATCACGGATGACCAGCTCCAGCAGCTCGAGCAGAACGTCGCGCTCTCGCAGCGCAACCTCGACGAGATCAAGAAAGGCCAGACTGTGACCGTCGCCGTGCCGAGTGCCGCACCGGCTCCTGCCGCTTCCTCGTCGGGCGGCTCTTCCGCGAGTGTCGCCGAGCGCCGCTGCCCGCATGCAGCGCATGAACGAACTCTTTGAGATGGGCGCCATCAGTGCCGTACAGCGCGACCAGGCCGCAGCCGACTACCAGGCAGCCAAAGCCGCTGCCTCGTCAAGCGCTCCGGCAGCTTCATCACCGGCCGTGACGTATCAGACGACGACACAGCCAGCGGATCCCAAAGCCGTGCAGAACGCCGAACTCCAGCTCCGCCAGGCCCAGGCTGCACTCGACAACGCCAAGCAGGATGCGCAGCAGACGGATATCGTCGCCCCGGTTGCCGGTACGGTCTACTATGCTTCTGACATCGCCGAAGGCACTGTGGTAACAGCCGGACAGACCGTCGCGAATGTCGCAATGCCGATGATATCTGGGTCGAAGCCAAAGTCAAGACCGAGCAGGGCCAGAAACTCCGCCTCGGCCAGTTTGCCTCCTACGAGATCGACGGCCACAAGCTCCAGGGGTCCATCCAGGACATCGAAACGGCCGCCGACAAAGCCGCAGCCGATAAAGCCGCCCAAGAGGCCGCCGACCAGGCCCTCGGCATCAACGACAACGCGAATGCCAGCAGCCCCGATGCTGCCAATGCCAACGCCAACCAGGCAAATGGCGACAGCAATGCGCAGAGCGCTGACGCTCAAAGCGGTACAGCTCAGAGCAGCACCGCCACACAGGGCAATCCCAGCCCCAAGACGACTACAGACACCGAAGACGCCGATGTCGACGACGACACCATGATCGTCAAGATCTCCATCCCGACCGGCCTCTCCTTCGACCTCAAACCCGGCATGAAAGCCGTCGTCAAGTTTGCCTTGAATGGCTGAGACGCCTGCTGAACCAACTTCATCACGATAATAGCTCCCCATGATGCAAATCTCATCGATGGGGATTTTTTTATTGCAGGAAAGAGCAATCCTGTTGAAATAGCAGGATTTTCTTTTTTATTCGCG
>ENA-OQBJ01000669-OQBJ01000669.1-human-gut-metagenome-genome-assembly--contig:-NODE-669-length-17199-cov-1.845478_pt1 | contig 17199 bp, 23 predicted proteins | sample MGYA00242743_ERZ504545 | MGnify/ENA primary metagenome ERZ504545 (study PRJEB26092, sample SAMD00036252) | human gut metagenome | host: Homo sapiens | study: EMG produced TPA metagenomics assembly of...
CCACGATGTATATTGTGGCGAACCGAATGCCAACGGGCAAGTTCAAGGTATGCCGGCAGTCTTTCCTTCTGATTTCTCTTGGATTGATATGGATGAAAGATTCAGATTAGGAACCATAGCTACGGGAGATAAGTTTGTCACTACGAGGGAGCAGGTATTGGCAATTAAGGAGTTTCTTCCTAATTCTTATAACGTATGTGCTATTGACATGGAGTCTGCTGCCCTCGCGCAGGTATGCTACAAGAAGGGTATTGGTTTTACGTCCATCCGAGTTATTAGCGATAATCCCCTGGAGCCGAACCAGACCGAGCAGTATGCAGGTTTTTGGGATAGTCTTGCCGAAAAGGCATTTAGTGTTGTTTGTAAATTATTAGAGAATGATACCAAGTTTTAAAGTTGATCATACGAAACTGAAGCCAGGTCTTTATGTTTCGAGAGTAGATAAATGGGGCATGGAGACTGCTACCACATTCGATATTCGCGTGTGCAAGCCAAACAAAGATATGATGTCACCTGCTGTCGCGCACACAATAGAGCATTTGATGGCGGACTACCTAACGCAATGATAGTCCTTTTAGCAATTCCGTTCTGTATTTTGGACCGATGGGTTGTCTTACAGGTTTCTATCTTATCCTTAAAGGTACGTGGACTTCAAAGCTCATAAAGGAAATGATAGTAGAAGCCTTCAAGGCTTGTTCGCTATCAAAGACGATTCCAGGTGCATCAGAAGTGGAATGCGGTAATTACAAGCTCAACGACTTAAAAGGAGCAAAAGAGCTATGTGATATGTTCTCCGTATATCTATCCACAGCTGGACCGGATAAGCTCAATTATCCAGATTAATATTTATATGTAACCATAAAGTATTTAATCATTAAGTATATTTCCTTGCAATATATTTGGTGATTAAATACTTTTTTTATAATTTTGCAGCATTACTTATTGCTATCGCTTCGTACTGGGATATTTCTTGAATTTTATTGTTTCAATTTAAATATTTAGTTAGAATGAAAAAAAGAACGAAGCAAAGTTTTAGTTATTTCTGAAACCCAAATCAAAGGCGTTGGGGTTCAGTAGAGAGGAGTTAGAGGGTATTGCTGCCGATGTTGCCAATAACTTAGAACTCGATGAAGAAGCCTCAGACGAGGATGTAAACGCAGAGATTGAAAAGCAGGTTAATGCGGTTCTTCCTTATCTTAAGATTGCGCAAAAGACTGCGCAGCGTACTATCCAGAGTTTTAAGGATAGTCAAGACTTGGATGACGACGAGGTCGATGACGATGATGATGACCCTGCCGGCAACAAGAAACCAATCCGTAAACAGAAGAGAGAGAAAGATGAGCAGGTCCCAGCATGGCGCAGGCACTCATTACTCAGAACAAAGCCTTGCAGACCGAAATCCTCGGTTTGAAGTCAGAGCGTGAGAATGATGGCCGCCGTTCTAAGCTGAAGGCACTCCTTAAGGACAAAGGTACGTTCGGAAAGACTGTCTTGAAGAATTTCGACAAGATGAAGTTCGAGAACGAATCTGAGTTCGATGATTTCTACGATGGTATTGTGGAGGACTTGGCAGCTATCGATCAAGAGCGTGCTAACGAAGGTCTCGGAAAGCTTGGTGCTCCTGCGGCTCAGAGAAAGCCTAAGAAGGATGAGGTTGAGGTTATCAAGGACAATGAGATTGATGAGCTTGCCGAAAACAATGTAATCTTTAAATTTTAAAGTTATGTATGGCGTAAGCAAGACAGAAACGTATGATTCAGGCAAGGAGTCTGTAATCATCAGAAATTACGTGAATGGCATCATGGGTGGTGTCGTTCTTGACTTGACAGGTTTCTCTGGAGAGTTCATCCAGTGCGGACACATTATCATTCGTGACACTACGTCTGGCGAGTACAAGCCAATGCCTGTAACAGGTGGGGCTTATGCTTCTTTGCCAGCGAGACACGAGTATGTTGGCATCTGTATGACAACAGTTCCGGTAGATACCCCTCATGTAGGTGTTATGACGGCAGGTGAGGCTAATGATAAGGCTGTCCCTTATCCTGTTGATACAATCAAGGCAGCTTTGAAAACAGCCGTTCCTACTCTTCAGTGGGGACACGATGCAATCGGTTAAGGAGGTGATTTATGCAACAGAGTTCTTTATTTCTTAAGTATATCTTGAGTTTCTTCCCAATCCTGAAGACATTGATTGAGAAGATTAACGGAAAGCGCAAGAACGAGATGACGTATCTCCACAAGGATACATCCATTCTCCGCCGCGTTTATTCTACCGACAACAAATGGGAAGCCGATACAGTTGATACCTCTTACGTAGCTGCTGACTACGTAGCAGTGGATTCTCCGGTTCCTTTGAAGTCTCGTGACAAGATTTCAACCGCCAACGGCAAACTGCCAAAGGTTGGTATGAAGAAATTCTTGAAGGAGTCAGATATCCTCGCTCTCAGACTCATGGAAGCACAGGGCGGTCAGACAGCAGAGATTCGCCGTAAGTTGGCGCAGGACCCGGTAGCTTGTAATGTCGGTGTTGATGAGCGTAATGAGTACGCCCTTCTGTATGTCTTTCTAACGGCTACGTAGCTGTTCGTGACGACGATAATCCAAAGGAGTTGCTCCGTATCAAGTATCAGTACTTGCCGAAAAATCAGCTCGGCATCAACAATGTTGATACTGGTATTACCGTTGCAGACTTGAAGGAATGTATCGCGAGAGCTTCGAATGATGGAAACACCATCTTGATCTTCTGGATTGGAAAGGCTAAGTTTGACGAACTGAAGAAGGCACAGGATGCCCGCGAGCTTGTTGCCAACTACAAGGGCCAGACTTATGACTCCAACACAAAGCTGCCGGTTCCTACTGCCAGCGTATTCAAGGAGGCATTCTTGGACGAGACCGGTGTATCATTCCGCATCATCAACCGTACTGTCCGCTTGGAGCATGATGGTGTGAAGAAGAGCGTTAAGCCTTGGAACAACGATATGATTATTGGTGTCTGCTCACAGATGATTGGTGCCCTCGTTTACGGTCAGGTAGCAGAGGCAACAAACAGAGTGGCAGGTGTAACCTATCAGCAGATTGATTACAAGCTTATCTCTCAGTATTCAACAACTGATCCATTGCGTGAGACAACTGCGGTGCAGGCATACTGCTTGCCTGTCATCGAGGACGTTGACACAATCTATCAGATTGATACTAAGCTGGCAGACCCAGACGTTCGGTTGATACCGAAAAGGAGAAAGCAGATACAGAGGACGCTAAGGTAACAATCTCTGATGTGACCTACAAGAAGCCGGAGCTATCACAACCCTTAATGCTCTTGGTGCTACACTTCCTAGTGACGCCAGCGACAAGGAGGTTATTGATGCCTATAACGAGCTTCCTCCTGTGAAGAAGAAGGAGTTCAAGGAAAAGGCAGCTAAAGCTGAGGAGTAATCATGAAGACGGTCGGACAAGCTTTGGTGGATGAGGTACACATACCTATCCCCTATGGTTTCGTGGAAAACGCCTGCATAAAGCGTGACCTCGATATCGAATCAGAGTTCACTGGTGACGTTGCCAGAAGTGACGCCTACAAAGGAACGCTTGCCGACTGTCTGCTTTCTCTCATACAAGCCGTTAGCTTCTCCGAAGCGGACAAATCCAATAGGTTCCCTCTCGGAAGACCAGCGAAAGGCTATATTAGTTCAAGTCAATCGTTTATATAACTCTATCGGCGAGGAGGAGGTTTCACTTACTCCAAAGCCGACAGTTTACATTAATTGCTGATGAGTCTATTGAGTTTTCATGCCTCAAAGCTATACCGGCAGCAGAAGGTAGCTGGCTATACAGATGATGATGGAAATTATCACCAGGGCAAGACCGAGTGGAAGTTCTGCTGCACTTGTGATGTAGTTCCTGCTGGCGAGGCCAACAAGTTAGTTACATCTGACGGTTCTATTGATTACTACTCCTACGAAGTGCATAACTTGCCCGTAGGGATTGAAAAGTTCTCTTATGGGGATTTTATCAAGCTAGATATTTTAGGGGCTGAGGAGGTAATTATCAAGGTCAAGGGATTTCATCGTTATCAACTTCAGTGTAAGATATGGGCATAAGAATGACAACCAGCGCTTCCGCTCTTGACGCCTTCCTACAAAGAGCCGCAAGGAAGATACAGGAGAATGTGCTTAAGGCATTGAGCAAGCTAGGAGACGAATCTGTGGTTAGAATCCGTAACAGGTCTGCCGAGGAAAGCTGGATAGACCATACGGGCAACCTAAGAAGTTCTATAGGCTTCGCCGTGTACGAGCAGGGAAGTAAATATATGGAATCAGCCTTTTCGCAGGTTCTCAGTGGCACAGACGGCTCTGTAAAGGGCAAGAAGATGATCAATGACCTTGCAAAGGAATATTCCAGGGTTTATGCTTTGGTTGTCGTTGCCGGAATGGAATACGCAGGAGAGGTGGAAGCCTTGGAAAGCAAGGATGTCCTCGCATCAACGAAGATATGGGCCACATCCATTGTAGAGCAGCGTGTGAAGACAGCAATAGATCAGCAGTTAATGAAATAAACAAGTGGAAGATATGAAATCAGACGGAGCAATTAAGACTGATGTTTACCGGTACATCAATGAAAGCGGTTTCATGAGCAACGTCAATGGCAAGCTGTTAAAGACGATGAGACCGCATAATTCTCATAAAGAAGATGTCGTTATCTCCATCTTGGCTAATGAGGGAACGCAGCTTCAAACGGCAATTATAAATGTAAATATATATATACAAGACCAGGACGTAGATGGGCAGTTCGAGGAGAACACTATCAGAGTTGACGAAATCTGCAAACTGGCTTGGAATCTCTTGGAAACGTTCAGAACGAGCGAGATCGCTGTCCACGCTAATTGAGCAAAGTATATGCAACAAGCACGGGAGAACATGTAATAAATAATCAAGTTGAATATAAACTCATAAATGATTAAATTATGTCAGTAACAGCATGGGGAAAATGTTCTATCTTTGTTCAGAAGGTAGGTGCTACTAAGAATGAATGGGATAAGCTTCCTACACCGAAGGGAAGATACCACGAATGTGACCCCTACAAAGGGCGACACAATGGAGCAGAAGGAAGAGGGAGGCGGTACTGTTGACCGCAAGACCAAGAAGTCAACCTATGAAGCTGCGTATCAGCTCTTTATTAAGAAAAACCAATCTCAGCCTTTCAAGACAATTGACGGCATTATTGAGGGTAATTACAGATTGCTATTCAGCCAGAGGATCCTGAAGTACCTGGAGCTTACTTAGGTAACACCACAATTAGCGCAGAAGAGGCCTTCTCTACAAATGAAGGTGCTCTTGTTACTTATACACACTCAGGACTTATTCCAGAAGGTGACGTGGTGGCTAAGACTGTAAACGCAAAGGGTGAGGATGTCTATTGTGCTTACCGCTGGCGTGTCATCACTGCCACAAAGGGAACAGGTGGAAAGTATTCCTTGACTTTCAAGAAGCCGCAGGATGGTGATACCCCTCCTGCTGAAATCACGGAAACATACGCAGAGACATAGGCATATCCTAATATCCCTTCCGCCGACTGAGGGTTATCAGCCGGCAACCTACCCAAGTAGCTCAGGGGAAGAGCGAGACCAAATAGTCCGTCGCATGAAAATCCAGGGTCTTCAAAAGCTGGTTGAAAGTCGCAGGTTCGAGTCCTGCCTTGGGTGCCAACAATTTAAATTCGAGTGATATGGAAGAGTTAGGAATCATTATATCGAATACGCTCACAGATATGCCGATAGGCTTTGATACTGAGCACGCTCACGTTAACATCTACCAACTACACTGGGCATGATGTATCTAACGTCGCAGTTAGTAGATAGCTTGGAGCTAGACAAGGAGTTACTTCAAGCTGATCCATTCTTGGAAGCATTGCGAGTTGCAAACACCAAAAGGGAGACATGCTGCAGATTGATTGCATATCACTCACTCAATACAAAGAACGAAATACTAGACTCCAAATGCGTAAGCAGGCAGACGGAGTTAATCTTCAAAGAATGCTCCAACGAGGATATACCACTCTCCTCATCATCATCCTTAAGGCTAATTCATACCAGACAATAGCCAAAGAGACAGGAATGGAAGAAGAAGCGAAGCGTATGGCAAAGGTCAACGCAGCAAAGAAGTCGGAGAATAGCTTTATCTTCGGAGGAAAGACGATATGGGGAACTCTCATAGATGCTGCTTGCGAAAGATACGGATGGACTTTCGATTACGTGGTATGGGGAATATCGTATAACAACCTGACTCTCATGCTCAAAGACAAGATTACTTCAATCTATCTGTCTGACGAGGAGAGGAAGAAAGCCATATACCGGCAGCAGGGGAAGAGGTCATCGATGGCAACAACAAGGAGGCGGTCATGAAGGCGGTGATAGAGTCCGAGACCGAGATTTAACCGAAGTCTTCCTGCGCACGCACGTAAAGTTCCCATATCGAACACTCATATTTGGTGTTTCCACGGCGATTCTTTATAACACAGTATAAATTCAAGGAAAAATAGAACATTATGCCAAGCATTAAATTCGATACAATAGTCGAGACAGCCAAGGTCGTTTCCGGTTTTCGAGACATTCAGAACGCAGTTCATCAGACTGCCGAGAGGGTTGAGAAGGACGGAAAGTCTATTGACGATGTAATCTCGAATATACAGAACAGCATGAACATTGCCATTGGCGGTTGGAGCATCGGCAAGTTCGTCAATCAGATGATGCAGGTCCGCGGTCAGTTCCAGCAGACAGAAATGGCATTCAAGACGATGTTGCAGTCTGAGGAGAAAGCTGATGCTCTCATGAAGCAGTTGATCCGCACGGCAGCCGTCACACCTTTCGGGGTTGAAGACGTTACAGAGGGAGCCAAGCAGCTTCTTGCGTTCAACGTAGCAGCCGAGGATGTCAACAAGACGCTTATCGGATTGGGAGACGTGGCGGCAGGTATGGGTCTGAACCTTAAAGACCCCGTAATGCTTTACGGCACCACCATCGCCAAGGGCAAGATGGACACAATGGATTTGTACCAGTTCCTCAACCGAGGTATTCCTATTGCAGATGAGATAGCCAAGGTTATGGGTCTTGACGTTACCAACGCCATCAAGGAGGTACAGAAGCAAATCAAGGCAGGCAAGGTTACCAGCGATATCTTCATCCAGGCAATGCAGAATATGTCTGCAGAGGGTAGTAAGTTCGGTGGCTTGATGGAGGCTCAGTCCAAGACTATTACAGGTCAGATAAGCAACATTGAGGATGCCATCGAGCAGATGTTCAATGACCTCGGCAAATCCCAGGAGGGTGTTATCAATACCGGATTGGGAGTCGTTTCCACCCTCGTTGAGAATTGGGAGACGGTAGGCAAGGTGCTTATGACTGTCGTTGCAGCATATGGAGCATACAAGCTGCGGTGATAACAATGATAGCAATATCTAAGGCACAGGTAGCTTGGGAGAGTGCGAAAGCATTCTTGTCTTTAGCGAAGTCTATCACAACCGCCAAGGATGCCATGGCTCTGTTCAATTTGGTCTCTTCTTCAAATGTTCTCGGTCTGGTTCTTGGTGCAGTAGCAGCTGGAGTCACGATGTTCAATCTTTTCGGCAATAGCGCTGAGGATGCCGCTACCAAGACCTCCAAATTTACCGAGAGTGCAAATGAAGCATCAAGCAAGGTCGAGTCGCTAATCTCCATTCTGAAGACTGCAAAGGAAGGCTCCAAGGTTTACAAGGACACCATCAAGGAGCTGTCAAACATCTATGACAACTATGGGATTGCTATTGACAAGATCAAGGAAGACGAAAGCAACCTTGTGGATGTTAAGCAGCAGGAGATAGATAAATCTAAAGAACTCGTCGAGCAAATCAAGCTGGAGGCTACAGAGCGCAACAGAGCCAATGCAATCTCCAAGGCTAATGAAGACTACAACAACCGTGTTGATAGCGCTCAGCAAGCCCTTTTGGGTAAGTTGAAGGATTATGGAACCTCTAGCAGCGGTATAGCGGTCGGCATACAGAACATCGTATCTGACTCGGTTATCAAGCAGTTTGATGACCTAACACAGAAGATGGCTGGCTTGAATGAGCACTCCAAGGAGTATCAGACCTATCTGAAGCAATACAATCAGTTAGAGGCTTCTTTGATATCCGAATCTGAAAAGCTTGCTAATGCTTTCGGTTTTACAGGAGACAAGACAAGCGATGCCAGGAAGGCATTGATAGGCTATCTCTATGAACTTCGAGCTGCAAAGAAGCTGCATACCGAGGAGGCAGATAATATCAACAAAGCTGCAGATGCTACCGAGGATTTCGGTAATAAGTCTGCCTCAACCAAAGACAGAATAAACGCTTTGCAGAAGCAGCTCCAGGGTGCCGGCGAGGATGTACACGTTCTCTACAACCGTGTCAAGGAGTTCATGCAGAACTATTCCGAGAACAACATCAACTTCCACGTCAACTTCGATGCCAAGATGCCATCGTGGATGCAGAATATGAATATTCCGGAACTGGGACGCTTAGGTAAGTACTTTTCCGCTTTGGCACGCGACCTTGCAAACAACAAGAAGTCAGGTGCGCTAGTCAATGGCAAATGGATGTCAACCAACGATATCGCCCAGCGAGGATGGGATTATACCAATGCGGCCAACACCAAGCAGACCAAGGCAGAAGACGATGCAAAGAAGAAGCGGCGTGAGAAGGAAGAGGCAGAAGCCAATGCCAAGAAGAACGCTTCCAAAGCCAAGAAAGCAGCCGCCGATGCCAAGAAGCTAGCAGAAGACCGCAAGAAGGCCCAGGAGGAACTGAACGAAGATTTGAAGCAGCTGCAGCAGGAAAATATCGACACCGATATATCTCAGATGCAGGAAGGCACGGAGAAGAAGATTGCTGAAATCAAGAACGACTACGCCAAGCGTAAAGCCGAGATTGACAAGCAGGAAGCAGAGTTCAAGAAGAAAAACAAGGAAGCTGGCAAGAAGGCATCCCTTACCTCTGCTCAGTCCAATGCTCTCTCCAAGGCTAGAGACCTCGCTACCCAAGAGTATAACAAGAAGCTTGATGAGGTCAACAGGGAAGCCCTCACCTCTATGCGTGACTACTTGAAGGAGTATGGTTCTCTCTATCAGCAGAAGCAAGCCATTGCCGAGGAGTACGAGGAGAAGATTGCCAAGGCTCAGACACAGGGTGAAAAGCTCTCTCTTCAGCAGCAGAGAAAGAAGGACCTCCAAACCATCGAGATAAATGCCATCAGACAGAACATCGATTGGGGAAGCGTCTTCGGAGACTTCGGCGCTATGTTCAAGGACCAACTGGAGCCTACCATTGAGAAGCTGCAAGAACTCTCCAAGAGCACAACAGATGTTAATGAGCAGAAGACCATACAGGAACTTATCTCCAAGTTACAAGGCTCTGCCACCGTCTGGGATAGTGACATCTTCAAGAAGGTTTCGGACGATATCAACGCCTATCAGTCAGCCATGCAGGGCTATATTGACGCACAAGAGCGAGAGATTGAAGCCACGAAAGCCGTTACCAAGGCGCAGGAAGACCTCGCCAAGGCTAAGAAGAGCGGTGACAAGACAAGTATCAGCAAGGCTGAAAGCAACCTCTCTAGAGCGCAGGGCGTACTTGCTACCGCATCTAACAACGTTTGGAGTTCGGTTCATCAGTTCAGAAGGCAACCTCAGACTTGCAGACATCATCACAGAAGGCGGTCTCTCAGTTTCAGCAGCTTGAAAATGGCTTGCAGGGTCTTACATCGGGGTCGCTCAAAGGCATAGGAAACTCCATTCTAGGGCTTGACAAGCTTTTCGGCGGCAACATGCAGAAGGACGTTGCCAACACGCTTGCAAAGGGCATCCAAGGGTTGCTCGGTAAAGATAGTGACGCAGCCAAAACTCTGACGAAAGCTTTAGGGGATAGCGGTATGGCAGGTGAAATAATCTCCGCAGTACTCGGCATCCTCGATATTCTGAAAGATGGCTTCGGAACGCTCATCAGTAACCTCATGGACACGGTCTTTGGCGCAGTAACGGGCATTCTTGATGATGCTTTGTCGGGTAACATCGTTATGAAGCCATTGAAGAGTATCGGGAACAACGTTTCTCATATCCTCAACACGCTTTCATTCGGTGGCTTCAATAGTCTGTTCGGTGGAGATGGAAATGCCAAGAAGGTCAATGACACCATCGAAAGGCTGACGGATAGAAATACCCTCTTGCAGCAATCCATCGAGGATTTGACTGACGCAATGGAAAACTCCTTTGGCTCCAAGGCAACCTCATACTACGAACAAGCCTATAAGAATCAGCAGGAGACTAATCAGAACTACCTCGACATCGCCAAGGCGCAGGCAAGCTATCACGGTTCTCACGGCTCATGGAATCGCTATTGGAGCGGTTTCAGTAGTGATGAGATGGATTGGATCAAGAAGAACGTCAAATCAGACTTCAATGGCGACCTCTTCTCCCTCAGTCCAGAGGAAATGAAGCTCCTCCGTGGCAACGTTGCTATCTGGGAGCATATCGAGAACACTGGAAAGGGTAACTATGGTGGACGTCTGACAGAGAAGTTGAATGATACATAGACCAAGCGGGCAAGCTGGAAGAGTTGTCAGAGCAGTTCAAGGAGAACCTTACTCAGATTTCCTTCAGTGGAATGAGAGATAGCTTTTTGACGGACCTCATGGACATGAAGAAGGATGGTAGCGACTTTGCTAGCGAAATGGCAGATGATTTCGCAGAAAAGATGCAGAAGTCCCTTCTCTCTTTCAGTATGGAAGACCTTATCAATGGAGACTTGAAGAAACTCTACGATGATTGGGCAAAGGCTATGAAGGATAAAAACGGAAAGCTAACCAAAGAAGATGTAGATGCTTTCTATAAGCGTTACGATGATATAGTCCAGGAAGGCTTGAAGAGACGTGACGAGTGGGCAAAGGTAACTGGCTACACCGGTTCCTCATCCTCATCACAGACCGCAACAAGCGGAGGATGGGCATCTATGGGGCAAGATACCGCAGACGAGCTGAATGGTCGCTTCACCGCCCTGCAGATTGCAGGAGAGTCCATCGCTCAGAACATGACTACCACCATATCACAGATGGAGAGCATCGTTACACTCGGTATCTCAACCAATGGCGCGGTATTGGAGATTAGAAACATGATGATCATGACAAACAGCTACCTCGAAGACATCGTGAAGTATTCAAAGCTCACATATAATGACTTCGGAGCCAAGCTGGATGACATGAACAGAAGATTAAAGGATATTTGACCTCTATAGGCTTTTCGCTTGTCAACCCTTACAACTATACTCAACAATAGCAAAAGCGGCTCACAGCGAAGCCTACGAGGTTATTTAATGATTAAATAGTTATGCTTAAAGGACAACTTTACATAAATGGCAAGGATGCCTACCTTACGTGGGGCATCTTCTTAGACGAAACTGCCCTCAGCACGCTCATGACCCCTGCACCAAACAAGGAGTTCATCAGCAACAAGTATCGTTCAAAGGACGGAAGTCAGTTATCAAGCACAATCCTAGGTTGGACGAAAGGGAGATAACGCTGCCATTCAATATGACCGCCAAGGACTCAGATACGTTCATGACGAACTATGCTAGGTTCTGCGAGGAGGTTCTTGCCAAGGGAGAGTTGGTTATCCGCACCCGATTTCAGCCTAATGTGTGGTATCGGTGCATCTATCTCTCCTGCACTCAATTCAGTCAGTTCATTCAGGAAATGGCAAAGTTCAGCCTAAAGCTCAACGAGCCAGACCCTAGTGACAGAGGTGAAACAAGTAAATACACAAGCTATGATTCAGATAAAGAGAAATAACAAGGTATTCTTCACACTAGAGGACTTCGGTGAGGGCTCTAAGCTGTCATATCAGCTTATGGACCACCACTACATCATCTTGAAGTTCACTACGGCTACTCCTATCTATTTCGAGATTGGGGACTCCGTGGAGATTCCCGACTTCGGCTACTTTGAGCTTACATCATCATACTTCCCTAAGCACAATGATAGTGATGGCTATGACTACGAAATGCAGATGGATGCCTACTATATGTCTTGGAAGAATAAGCTTTGCAAGTATCGCCCTCAGCACGGAGCCAACGAGACCTCCTTCAGCCTTACCACAACGGTAGGCGTACACATGAACGTTATACTCGGCAACCTAAAGGCGCTAGGTCTTACGTACAATGGCAAGGATTTCTCCGTTGACTACACTACATACAACAACAAGGCTTTCGATGTTCAGAAGAGATTCTTGATCGAGTACGGCTCCATCAGTATTCTTGATGCTCTCAACGCCATCTGTTCCGAAGACGCACTCAACTGCGAGTGGTGGATAGATGGCTCCATTATATACCTTGGATATTGCGAAATGGAAGGACAGACAACATTCGAGCAGGATGTTAATGTTCTGTCTATGTCCTATTCGGAATCCAAGTCAACTTATATCACGAGACTGTACGCATTCGGCTCAGATAGGAATATTCCGAAAGGATATTTCACTGGTGCCGATGCGGACGTCACCACCGATGGTGTTGCTACTGATTACCTCATGCTCCCTAACAAGGAAGTGGACAGTGATGGTTTCTACGCCAAGGATGGCTATCTGGAGAACGTGAATGTCGTGAAGAATGACAAGCAGGCTATCGAAGGTGTCGTTATGTTCGATGAAGAATATCCGAAGGTTGAATGCAGGGTCAGCAGTATCAAGACCTATGATAGCACCGTTGATAACGAAGACGGAACGAAGACTACACAGACATTTTGGCAGGTCACTTCTACAGACTCTTTCACTAATAACTTCAAGGAGAGTTGGATAAAGAGTAACCTCACTTTAGGCATCAAGTTCACTAGCGGTGCTCTCATGGGTATGGAGTTCGATGTCAGCTTCAAGGTTATCGACAAGGTTAACTACTTCGAGATTGTGGCTAATGACACTTACGGAAGAACTCTTCCCGATGGCGTTATGTGCCCAAAGGTTGGTGATAAGTACTTCCTGTTCAACTGGGACGCAACCAAGATTACAGATACGGACCTCATCCCTACTGCTCAGTTATCTCTGTTCGATAGATCGAAGCAGTACTATCAGAAGACCATGATCAGCAACTCAAACTTCACCTGCACGATGGATGGCGATAAGTTCTACAATGATGGAATATACGATTACCATCCTCTCGGTGAACAGGTAAAGCTGATTAATGATATGTTTGCGCAGGTGGACGCGGATGGTAAGCACTACCGAAACTCTCGTATCATCGGAATGGAGATACCTTTGGATATCCCTTACGACCATCCTCAGTACATAGTAGGAGAAAAGGCAGCTACTAGCCGGTTGGGTAAGTTGGAAGACAAGGTTGATTCCATCAAGGTGAATGGAATGCAGATAGGCGGCACAGGAAGCGGTAATGGTGGAGGTGTCTATGTAATCGGCATGAACGATACCACTCCTGCATCCGATAGTAACGTTTATTCTGCTAGACGTTCTAGGATGGAGTTTGTATCTAGGCTGCAGGATAACACCGCAAAGAGCACAATCACTTGGGAGAAGGTACAGAAGTTCTTACAAGGATTGTTCCTTGGCAACGGAAACGACTACAGCATAGACGGCAACGGAAACGCTATCCTCTCTAGTGCGTTGGTGAATCTCTTGAAATCACTCGATTTTAACGAGGCAGAGCAGAGAGGATTTGCAATCAAAGCAGAGAAGCGATGGAAAGTATCAGATGCTTCTCACGGACTTGATAGTATGGGGTAAGGCGATTTTCAATACGCTGCTTATTCGAGAATTATCCTACGTTGGAGGTAACATCGTTCTCTCCCCTTCTGCTGGCAAGATAAGCTATATCAAGGAAGTATATAGCGAGACAACGAATGAGCTGATTGGCTGGAAATGCTATCTCCTCGCTGATGATGGAACGACAGCAACTATCAACTCATTCAAGGTGGATGACCAAGTTAGGTGCAAGACGTTCAACATAGCGCCTGGTGTCTATGAGAACGTCAGCAACAGGGACTACTGGAGACTTGTCACAAAGGTGTCAACCGAGAATGAGGTAATCACCGATGAAGAAGGTCACGAGCTATATGACGGAAAGAAGTTCGCATGGATTCAGATAGCAAAGGATAACTGCATGGAAGGCTCGGATAACCCTGCTGTAGGAGATACCATTGTGCTCATGGGTAATAGAAGCGACAAGAGCCGCCAGCACCTTCTGATGATGGAGACCGAAGGAGATTCTGCACCTAGGTTCACTATGTATAGGGGTATCAATACATACTCGCTGAAGGACAAGTCTATCTTTGACGTTTCCTTCGATGGCATCAACATCGTGAGCAAATACTTCAATATGGTGAGCGTCAGTGGCGAGAAGGTATGGACTCCCGTCTATCGTGGTGATTGGAAGGAAGGTACGGAATATAGCTACTATGATGAGGTTACATGGCTTGGTACAAGATGGCTCTGTATCTCTCCAGAAGGACAGACCACGACCGATGAACCGTCTGAGGATTCACCTTTTTGGAAGGCGACTACTAATATATACAAGCCGCAAGTTATCCTATATACCGATATTGTTTACAGCGGTATGCTATAGGCGAGACTCACAACATTACTTCCAAGTTAATGCTTGGTGATAAGGATGTATCAAACGGAGTAGCATCATGGAAGGTGACACGCAAAACCAATGATTCCGTAGATGATGCTGCATGGGCGACTAAGGATAAGGTTAAGAACTTCAATGGCTCAATAGATATTGTCTGGTCTAATGATGGAACAGAAGACGATTTGGGCAAGGGTGATACTGCGAAATTTATATTCACCGCAACCACCACAACAGGCAAAATACATCAAGAATATATTAAAGTTTAAAAAATAGGAGTTTAAATATGGGAAAAGAAATTCATCTTTCGGCAACCGCAGCAGTCAGAAGAACACCGAAGGGAGACACGTTATCCATCAATCTGCAAACGAATCGGCGTTCCGCTCTTTCAGGGTTTGAACCCAGACACGTTTACCGTCTCTCCTAAATGGAGTGAAGACGGAATACACCCAGTCATTACACCGACTGTAGGCTCTGCACGCAAAAATAACGTGACATTAACAAATCACGCATGGGCTTACAATGGCAAGGATTTAGGTTTCGGCTTTAGTGGAACAGGATGGGAGACTTCCACAGTAGATGGCAGATTCAAGCTCAATCATGCGGATGGTTCACTCGCTATTATCGCAGACCTCGCATCAAAGGTAACAGCATCGTCATACGCTTACATATTCGGGTGATGCCGTGATGGGAGCCAGTATCTATCCGATGTCTAAGAGTATAGATATATTGGTGTCCATGTTGGGTGGCTCATCTTATTTCGGAGGTGTGTCAGCAGATACTACGGTATTAAGTAAGGGACAGACAAAAGCTACCCTCAGACCTTGGCTGTTCAACTCAGCAGGTGGTGAGGTTTCTACCTATTCTATTAATCTATATCGTGGCAGCGGAACAGACCTTGCAGGAACTTACGATAATCCTGCGAGTGGAATCATTATTCACAGAGACAAGACAGGAGATACGGATAAGCTCTATGTAGATAGTCACCAGCTCTTCGTTCTTGAATTTATCGTTGATGGTGCAGCAGTATACAGAACTGGTATCAGCATTGATGATATATCAGATATTTATCAGCTTGCCCTTAATTCGGTAGGACAGGTTGATGAAGATAGTAATCAGACGTTCCGATGTATCGTTACCAACTGCGAGACAGGTAAAGTACCGAAGGCTATAACTGGCAATGTTACTTTCGTTATCTTCACCGATAACAATGGTAAAATAGCGAATAAACGCTCAGAGACAATGACTTGGGCTAAGAATGTCAGTGACGGATTTATTGTGAGGAATGCTGATACCCTTGATGAGAATAATAATATCATCGGTGTATCGGTGTCAGCAGATGCTTATTTAACGGTTGATGATTAGGAGGAACGCTTATGCCAATAGTTAGTAATAAGGCGAATAGAAAATTCGCCCCTTTGGACGTTTCTGTATCAGTAGTGTGCGCATCGCCTAAGTCTCCATTCATGCAGACTATGGCTGGTAATAAATTCTTCCCAGACCGAACTCAGAGCGGCTTTGAATGTGTTGCCTACCCACAGATAAACGCAACAGCAAAGGATGATTCGTGGGATAGCAAGAAGTCGAATATGTCTCTTGCCAATATGGTATGGAAGGTATCAACTGGTACGGAGTGGAAGGATATATCTAAGATTAATGTTTGGAGCGGAAAGTATAGCATTGATACAAGCAATACATCTAATCGTGGTTCGCTTACTATCAAGAGGAATCTTTCAAGTAATGATAAGCAGCAGTTGCAATTCGAAGCTGACCTGTATGATTATAGAACGAACTCTATATTGCATATCACCGCTGACCCTATCACTCTGTATACGGCAGATAAGGGCGCAGATACCTATGGTATGGGCATTCGGGAAGATACCGATATATCCTATAACCCATTCCTTGATAAGCTGGCACTCTACGAGTATAAGGTTGCCAATAATATCGTATCGGCATCTACGGAAGCAAGAAACGCTTGCTTTGACGGCAATCAGTATGAATGTCACATTCCGATTGATGTATATAAGTCTAAGGATAGAATTACAAGCGGATTTACAGTTGAGCTATATCGTGGAACGACTAAGATGTCTGCTTCGTCTGCTGCAAGCCCTAACGAGATTATATCTATCTCCACATCTGAGATTGTGCTTGACCTTAGACTTGTAGAGAAGAATAATTATACCATCAAGGCGGTAATAAACGGCAAGGCTGTTGCTCAGTTCCAATTTTCCGCTTCTAGGTCTATCCTTCTTTCAATCAGCCTAAGTTCATGGTATGCAATGATATTGAATGGGGTAAGATGTACAGAAGCAACAAGGCTATTTTGGAGTACAACGGAAGGGTTGTTGAATACCCTAACCGCATCGTAGAATTGCAATGGCATACCGAAGCAACTAACGGTAATATCGTTACAAGTAAGTCGTGGCAAGAGGGAAATTCATGCTACTTCTCAATCAAGGAATCTGGTCTTGGCGATGTTGAGAGTGATTATCTTGAAGAACAGATAGAATACGGACAGAGACCTGCCAACGACTATCTCCTTGATGAAGATAGCAATTACCTGCTTGATGA
>ENA-OQBJ01000670-OQBJ01000670.1-human-gut-metagenome-genome-assembly--contig:-NODE-670-length-17187-cov-2.261313_pt1 | contig 17187 bp, 24 predicted proteins | sample MGYA00242743_ERZ504545 | MGnify/ENA primary metagenome ERZ504545 (study PRJEB26092, sample SAMD00036252) | human gut metagenome | host: Homo sapiens | study: EMG produced TPA metagenomics assembly of...
TTCCGCCCTGGCCGTCAGGAGTCAATATTTCCCTCTTCAATCTGGTAGGCATGCGTATCCGCCGGGTGGAACCGCGGATGATCGTGCTGCCCTCATCAAGGGGACCAAGGCAGGGCTGGACTTGAATGTGAATCAGCTGGAAGCCCATTACCTGGCCGGCGGCAACGTGGATAATGTGTGGATGCCCTGATTGCGGCCCACCGTGCCCAGATTGATTTGTCCTTTGAGCAGGCCGCTGCCATTGATCTGGCAGGAAGAAACGTGCTCGAAGCCGTGCAGATGAGCGTAAATCCCAAGGTCATTGAAACGCCTACCATTTCTGCTGTAGCTAAAAATGGCATTGAGCTGAAGGTGCGCGCCCGGGTTACAGTGCGGGCCAATATTGACCGGCTTGTAGGCGGCGCCGGGGAAGCAACCATTATTGCCCGGGTAGGGGAAGGAATTGTCACCACCGTAGGTTCTGCGGAAAAGCATACAGATGTGCTGGAAAATCCGGACCACATTTCCCAGACAGTACTGGAGAAAGGGCTGGATTCAGGCACTGCTTTTGAAATTCTTTCTATTGATATTGCCGATGTGGATGTAGGCAGAAATATAGGTGCCCAGCTGCAGACGGATCAGGCGGAAGCTGACAAGCAGATCGCCCAGGCAAGAGCGGAAGAAAGAAGGGCCATGGCTGTGGCTAAGGAACAGGAAATGAAAGCCTATACCCAGGAAATGCAGGCCAAAGTAGTGGAATCGGAAGCTGAAGTGCCTAAAGCCATGGCTGAAGCGCTGCGGAGCGGCCATTTGGGAGTTATGGATTATTACAACCTGAAAAATATAGAAGCTGATACGGATATGCGGGGCAGCATTGCCGGACATGAAGTCAAATGAAAGTGATTCATTCACAAAGCCTGCTTTCGGAGAAATTTCCCTGCACTGGAGCGTCATGGAATTCCTTGAGCAGGCCCCTGTTTCTGCTGCCCGAAAGTTTAGTCATGACGGCAGTGAAGGAATGGAATCCTTCTTTCATGAGAAGAAGGCTGTCATAAGGAGGACCTATGGAACATCCAGATCTCAAAGGCTATGATTATGAAAAGGTAAGGGAAAAGATGCTCCGTTCCTGGGGAAAGACCACCGGAGCAGTCCCTGAAAAGAAAGAGAAAACAGACGATGAGGATCAGCCTGAAAAGAAATTCTTTAAAGTTAAAAATAAATCTGTTAAAATAAAGACAGGAAGTAATGATTTAACGACAGGAAGCGAAGACCTCACCAGGGAAAAGAGGAAAACTTTCTCTGTTGGAAAGCAGGAATTGAAAGGAAGAAATTCTTCCATCTTCACTTCTTCCTTCAAACAGAGTTTAAAGCAGGGGAATACCGGAATGAAAGAACATTCTGGTGCCACTGAAAAAGCCGCTTTTCCTGGTTCCATTCCGGATCCCAGGCAATGGGTCATCTATGATGCCCTGTTTGGTCCGGCCCGGTGCAGAAGGCCATGGAAGCCTTTTAAATAAAAGAGAAAGAGTTGATTGCGTTGGATACCTATAAAGAAAAATTATACGGGAAAATACTATGGGAATGTTACCGGTCAAAGCTGTATATCATTTTTTTATCCCTCGTTTATGTGCTTATCAGTGCAGCCGCTGTGATTTTTGCTATATCTCACAACACCAATCATGGCTGATATTCTATTTCATTGCTGCCCTGGTGGTTGCGTTATCCCTTTGGCGTATCAATCGCGTTCACAATCCGGTGGCCCTCATCTGCGAGAAAAAACTGCTGGTAGCGGTGCCATGGTCTTTCATAAACTCCGATTACCACATTTCTTTCCGTGCTTTCTACATGCCTGTAGAATATAACGAAGTGGCCGGCGTTTCCCATAACTGGAGCCAGCTTTATATCGGTGTCCGGATTACCGGAGCCTGGTGGCCCTTCCGGTACAGCTTTCCTACGTTTCCCTGGGCGATAAGGCAGACTTCCAGAACTGGGTGGAACGGAAACAGGAAGAAGTCATGGAAAATACATAAAACTATGAAAAGGAGCTGCGATACGCGGCTCCTTTTTTTTATCTTTCTGCAGGCCTGGGCTGAAGGCAGATGCAATCCGCTGTACCAGCGTTCTTTTTATTTGTCAGGGAACCGCTGCAGCCCTCATATCCATGACACTCTATTTTCTTCATCCCTTTACTTTATTTTCTTCATCCCTTTACTTTCCACTGTCCGTATGATAGGATAGTCCTAGTTTATGACTAATGAGGTGATTGATAAATGGCTGCAAAGATTACGTATACCATTCAGGATGTATTAGGTGATTTGTCCGTGGCTGCCAATGGCTGGAAAAAAGAGCTGACCTACACGAGCTGGAACAACCGGGACGAGAAGTTTGATCTTCGTTCCTGGAACCCGGACCATTCAGCTATGACCAAAGGAATTACTCTGACAAAGGAAGAAATTCTGAAGCTGAAAGACATTCTGAATGACATAGATTTTGATAAGTATTAATAGTCAAATAACTGCGGTCCATGGAAGGAAGGCTCTCCGAAAGGGGAGTCTTTTGGTATATATGGGATATTTTAGGTACTCCTTTTTTGATTTAGAAAGCATGCAAATCCAGAAAATACTGATTTTCTGAACATACACAAACTTTCAAGAGGTGAATTTTTCTATGACATTTCTATTTTCTGGTCCTAACGGGGACAGAACTAAAAGAGCTTTTATGGCAGGACTGGTGGGTCTTCTGGTGAACCTTATGCTGGGTGTCTTCAAAATACTGGCAGGCTGGCAGAGTGGTTTCCTTTCCGTCATGGGCGATGGATTCAATAATATTACCGATATGGGTTCAGTAGTGCTTCTCATGATGACCTTTTACTATGCCGCCAAGCCGTCGGATAAAGAACATCCCTTTGGACACGGCAGGCTGGAGTATATCAACTCCACTGTCATGGCAGCGGTGATTCTTTATGTAGGAATCACCCTTCTGGTGGAATCGGTACAGAAGATTATTCATCCAAGAAATACGGAATTTACTGTTTTTGTTGCCATTATTCTTGTCATTGGCCTTCTGGCCAAACTGTTTCTGGCCTGGTGGTATAAAAGGGCAGGGGAGAAGATAGGTTCCAAAGCCTTCGAAGCCTACAGCGCTGACTCTTTATCCGACACTCTTTCCACTAGCGGCGTACTGGTGGCCACACTGGCGGAATATTTCTTCGGAATCCAGATCGATGGTATTATGGCTGTCTCATGTCCCTTTTCATTCTGTGGACGGGGTACAGTATTATGAAAAATGCGGTGAACTCCATCCTTGGCGCTACGCCTGACAAGGAAGTTTATAGAAAAATAAAGGAATGTATTCTTTCCTGTCCCGGCGTGTATGGTGTCCATGACCTAATCGTCCATGATTACGGTCCGGAAAACCACTTCGCCACGGCCCATGTGGAGCTTGACAGCAGCCTGAACCTGGTAGAAAGCCATGAACTGGCAGAAAACGTAATGACTACCCTGCGGGATAAACTGAATGTGCAGGCTACCATTCACGCAGACCCCAAAGCCGTATCAAATCCAAGGGAAGCAGAGTACAGGAGAGACCTGGAATCGGCCATTTACAGAACAAGACTTCCTCTTTCCTATCATGACTTCTTTGTGGAAGAAAAGAAGGGGGAAATCCACCTGTCCTTCGAACTGGCATTGACAGGCCCATGCAAATTGAAGGACAAAGAGATTTATGATGAAATCTGCAGCCACCTGAAGGCCATCAACCTGAATATACCGTGGAAACCATGGTGGACAGAAACTTTATCAGCGGCAAATTATATGGATGGGATGAAGAGGAAGTCAAAGAAATTGCGGACAGAAATAAGGAAAAGTAAGGAGATAGGGGCCTGTAGAAGTGACATGTCAGAAAGATGATGGTAAGTCTTTAGAACCACCCTTTGCACGCTCTCCATCTTTTTTCAAATGAAGCTCCTTCCTGCTGCCTGATAGGGGAAACTTTCCTTTTCCAGAAATTTTTCATGATTTCTGTATAAATTATGTATCCAATTTGGTATAATAATTACTACGAAAAGTTTGTTATGAGCCCATAAGCGGCAGATCGTCTTATACCGGAGTTCAATTCCGGGTAAAAGTGGGATTCAAGAGAGTATATAAAGAGGGATTTATAAGATGCCGGAAAAAATTTTAAGAGGAATATTCATATTGCTCTTTACCGTTCTTGGCATCGTTCTTTCCAGGCAGGGTGAAACCGTTTTGGCGGCGCTTCTTCCCAATTCGGTGTTAACGGAAACCATTCTGGGCGTAACGTTCATGTCTCTGGGAGCGATGCTGGTAGGAGGGATACTGGGAGCCATTGTGGGCTGCTTCATTTCCCCCTATCTGAACAGGAGCCTTTTTGCTTTTACTTCCAGGGTGGAAAAGTCCCTGTCCTCCATGTCGGTACAGGATCTGGTGGCTGGTACGCTGGGCCTTTTCCTGGGCCTTATCATTGCCAACCTGGTAGGTCTGGCTTTTATCAGTGTGCCTTATATCGGACCTTATGTATCGGTGGCCTTGAGCATTATCCTCGGTTATCTGGGCATGCATCTGGCGGTAAGCAAGAAATCGGAAATGGCCAGCTGGTTCCATTTCCATTCAGAACCGGAGCGGAAAAAGAATAAGGATAAAAAAGACGGAAAGCTTCTGGATACCAATGTGATTATCGACGGCAGGGTGGCGGATATTTATCGCACCGGCTTCCTGGAAGGTCCTATTTATGTGCCTGTTTTTGTACTGGAAGAACTGCAGAAAATTGCGGACTCTTCTGATGTGCTGAAAAGGAACCGGGGCCGCCGGGGACTGGATATACTGAACCACATGAAAAAGAACAGCAGGGACTTCCATATCATTACCGATGATTTCGAGGAAATGAACGAGGTGGATTCCAAGCTGGTCAAGCTGGCCCGTGCCAAGGGATATAAAATCGTAACCAATGATTACAACCTGAACAAGGTGGCGGAGCTGCAGGGGGTCAGTGTACTGAACATCAATGACCTGGCCATTGCAGTGAAGCCTGCCGTGATTCCCGGTGAACAGCTCTTTGTGCAGCTGGTCAAGCAGGGAAAGGAAGAAGGCCAGGGTGTAGCTTACCTGGAAGACGGTACCATGATTGTTGTGGAAAATGGCAGTACCTGCATCGGCAGGGAAGTGCCCGTTATTATTACATCAGTCCTGCAGACCTCTGCAGGCAAAATGATTTTTGCAAAGCTGGACTCCAATGATTAATTCGCTCATACTGGTGGCTGCGGGAAACGGAAGCCGCATGCAGGCGTCCCTGAATAAGCTGCTTCTTTCCTGCGCAGGCCATCCTCTCATTTATTACACCTTAAGAAATGTATTCCAGAGCCGTCTTCTTTCGGAACTGGTCATTGTTACCAAGCCCGAGGAAAAGCCGGTTTTTGAATCCATTGTCGATTCCATTCCCCATTCCATCCGCGTCATGTTTGCTCCCGGCGGCAGTGACAGGGCAGGGTCCGTGAGGAATGGATTTCACATGATTTCAAAAAATCGGATAAAGTTCTTGTCCATGATGGCGCCCGCCCGCTGGTAGACGGTAAGACCATTGATGATGCCTTTACTGCCATCAGCCGGGAAAATCCAGCGGTGGCCGTAGGCGTTCCCTGTATTGATACCATTAAAAAGGTAGAGGGAAATACCATTGTGGAAACGCCGGAGCGCAGCAGCCTTTTCCGGGCCCAGACGCCCCAGGGCGCTTTGACCGGACTTTTCCACCGGGCGGTGGAATTTCTGTCCCGGGGCGGCAGCTTCACCGATGATGCTTCCGTGTTGGAACAGCTTGGCGTACCGGTGAAACTCATTCCGGGAAAGGAGCGGTTCTTTAAAGTGACGACGCCAGACGATATGGATCGACTGGAGCAGGCTCTCCGGAAAGACCGCTGCCCTTTCCGCATCGGGCAGGGCTATGACGTGCACCGCTTTGATGAAGAAAGGCCCCTGATTCTGGGAGGCGTCCGTATTTCCGAAAAGGGAGGCCTTCTTGGCCACTCCGATGCGGACGTACTTCTTCATGCCATTATGGACTCCCTTCTGGGGGCCTGCGGCCTTCCCGATATCGGCCATTATTTTCCCGATACCGATGACCGGTTTACAGGAGCTGACAGCAGCCGCCTTCTTATGGAAGTGAAGAGAATCATTGAAGATGAAGGTACATGGTGGGGAATATCGACAGTACCGTCATCGCTGAAAAGCCCAAACTGGCCAAATACATACCGGCCATGAAAGAAAAAATTGCCGGTATTTTGGATATCTTGCCTGGTGATATAGGCATCAAAGCAACAACCAATGAAAAGATGGGAGCCATCGGCCGCCGTGAAGGCATAGCCGCCATGGCATCATCCATCGTATGCAGGAGGAGTTAATTTATGGAAAAGAAACTGAAAGTTCGTTTTGCTCCAAGCCCTACAGGCCCGTTCCACATCGGCGGCGCCCGTTCCGCTTTATTCAACTGGCTGGTAGCCCGCCATGCAGGCGGCACCTTCCTGGTCCGCATTGAAGATACAGACCTGAAACGTTCCTCCCGGGAATCGGAAGAAAATATTAAAGACTCCCTGAAATGGCTGGGCCTTACCTGGATGAAGGCATTGATGTGGGCGGAGAAAACGGCCCTTATCGCCAGACCGAACGCCTTGACATTTACAAGAAAGAAGTACAGCGCCTCCTTGACGAAGGAAAGGCCTACTACTGCTACTGCACCGAAGAAGAACTGGAAGAAAGCCGCAAGAAGCAGGTGGCTGCCGGACAGACACCGGTGTATGACGACCACTGCCGTCATCTGACGGAAGAACAGATGGCTCAGTACAAAGCAGAAGGCAGAAAACCGGTTATCCGCCTCAAAGTCAGAAAAGACGGCGTCTTTGCCTTTGACGATATGGTGAGAGGCCATGTGGAATTCCAAGCATCCGGCGTAGGTGATTTCATTATTGTCAAATCCGATGGCATTCCGGTGTACAACTTTGCCGTGGTTATCGATGATTCCCTCATGGGCGTGACTCACGTTATCCGTGCCGAAGAACACCTGTCCAACACCCCCCGTCAGCTTGCCATTTATGAAGCACTGGGCTATCCGATTCCGAAATTCGGCCATATTTCCCTGATCCTTGGCGCTGATCATAAGAAGATGAGCAAGCGCCACGGTGCTACCTCCGTAACGGAATACAGAAATATGGGCTACCTGCCTGATGCCATGGTCAACTACCTGGCCCTCCTCGGATGGGCTCCCAAGGGTGAACAGGAAATCTTCACCAGGGACGAACTGATTAAACAGTTCTCCATGAAACGGGTTTCCTCCAACGATGCCGTTTTCGATATCGAAAAACTGAACTGGATTAACTTCCAGTATATGAAGAAACTCTCTCCGGAACAGCTGCTGGACCTGACCCTGCCTTTCATTGAAAAAGCAGGCTACGTAAAGACGCCGCTGTCTGCTGAACAGAAAGACTGGCTTACCAGGGTAGTCTGGTACGTCCGCGATCATCTTTACTACGGCGCCCAGGCTCCGGAAAATGTCAAACTCTTCTTCGAAGACCTGCCGGAAGTAACTGACGAAGAAACCCTGTCCATTATGAAACAGGAAACCAGCGGCAAAATCATTACCGCCTTCGCCGATGCACTGGAAAAGCTGGAAACCTTTGACGAAGCATCCATCAAGAAATGCTTCTCCTCTCTCATGAAAGAAACCGGCATCAAAGGCAAGGCAGCCTTTGAACCGGTGAGAATCGCTTTGACCGGTGTCACACACGGACCGGGCCTTTATGACATGATCGCCCTCTTCGGACGGGAAAAGACCCTCTCTCGCCTGAGAGACAGCCTCAAATACTGCTGAAATCCATAAGAAAAGCTCCGGATTTTCCGGGGCTTTTTGTTGTGGGGAAAAGGCCGGACTGTTAGGCAATCAGACTGCAGATGTCCCCCGGGAAGGGTAGTAACAACTGCCACTGCTTCACAGAATGCAAAGGGCCTCCCTTTTTTCTCTGCAAATCCACTTTCCCCTGTGACTCCAGCTTCCTTTAGGAGATAAGGAAAATGCAAAGCCCCTTCCCTCTACCATTAAACCTTCTGAAGCCTCCATCATAATATGGTATAATAAAGCCGATAACTCAAAATACGAGGAAAGTGTTGGACTATGAATATAAAAAGATCAAAACTCATACTGGCCGCCGGTCTCCTGGGGGCGTCCCTTCTCTTTGCCGGCTGCGGAAACAGTCTGGATGACCAGTTTGTTTTCGGACGGAATCGCATTCACTGTGATAACCAGACCATTACCGTATCCACTCCTTTCGAGCTTGTTTCCAACGGAAAGCAGGTGGATCTGGGTGATAAGGGAGCTTCTGTGGTGAAGGCGGAGGGCCATAACAGTCATCTGCAGATTCTTGTGACCGGAGAAAAAGTGACTGCGACATGAATGAAAAGGTTCTCATCTCCCAGGCCCGGAATGTGCTGAGAAGCAATTCTTCTCTTTCCAATGTAAAGTTTGACAGCCAGGATGTGAAGATTGGAAATCTGGACGGTAAGAAGCTGACCTTTACCTTTACGGAAACGAGCAGGGGCAAGAGTACGGATCTTACGGTGGATGAGTATATTTTTACCCAGAAGAATACGGTATGGCGGGTCATTTACCAGTATCGCACCGCCGATTCCATCGGAAAGGCCCTGGCTGAAAGAGTGGCTGGAAAAATCGCCCTGGGAAGCGAGTTCTGAAATCATAAGTTTCAAGGCACCTGAGGAATGTTTCCGCTTTCCTAAAGGCTGCTGGATACAGAGGGGCTTAGTCACTCTGACTTTGTGATTTTTCCCTAGAGTCGTCAATCCCCGAATTTTCCCCCGGGACCGTCAACTTTGGAATCTTCGCAGCCGAAGCTGCGAAGATCCGATCACCTTTAATCTATAGGAGCTGTTACCATGCATTTTTCCAAGGGATTTTTCCCGCTTCTTCTTTTTCTGGCAGCCGGTGCTTTAATCGGCGGCATTCTGGGCCAGGTGATGGAAGGGGTTAATTTCGTAGGACTTATGCCCTATTTGACGAAAACTTTTGAAATTTTCGATTTGAAGGATATCTTCCTGAATCTGGCATCATCCAGTTTCATTTCGGACTCCGGTTTGCACCGAACCTGATCAGTATCGCCGGTATTTTGATAGCCGCATGGCTGTACAAGAAATTTTAATTTCATAAGCATATCAATGATTATTCCGCAATGAGGTGAAAATCATGTTGATACGGGAAATGCGAAGCGAAGATAAACCAAGAGAGCGATTCCAGATTTCTCCCCGCCTTGCCAGTAATACGGATCTGGTAGCCATTCTTCTGCGAACCGGCAGGCAGGGCCATTCGGTTATGGAAATTGCGAAAGAAGTGGTAGATCTTCTGGAGCGGGAAACGGGTATCAACGGGTATGAAGACCTGAACTGGCGTGATCTCACTGATATCAAGGGCATAGGGCCTGATAAGGCTGTCACCATCTGCGCTGCGGTGGAACTGGGGCGCCGGCTTTCTCTTATCTGCGATAAGCGGAAGCTGGTCAGTTTCAGCGCGCCGGATAAAGTGGCAGCCTTTTTTATGGAAAAACTGCGTCACGAGAATCAGGAACACTTCGTCACAGCTTATGTCAATGTAAAGAACCGCCTTCTGGGATATCGCATGATTACAAAGGGAAATCTGAACGCTGCGCCGGTGGATATCAAGGAAGCTCTGAAGTGGGGCATACGGTACAAGGCCTATGGCCTCATCCTGGTTCATAACCATCCTTCCGGCTATCCGGAACCGTCAAAGGAGGACCTGGATATTACCAAAGCCTTCGCCGCTGCGGCCAAACTGCTTGACATGGAAGTACTGGACCATGTCATCATAGGGGATGGTACTTTCGTCAGCCTTCATGAAAGAGGCTGCCTTTGATGGGGAAGGGCTGTGGCATTTCTTCTCTGTCTAAAACTTCCCCCTCCATGCAGAAGCCGGTGAAAGATGTTATAATGTAAATGTAATATTTCAACTGTAAAGGACAGGTGTTTATTCATGGAAGAAATGGAAAAAGGAAAAAGATATTCTGCTGAATCTAAGGGTTATGACAGCACGATTTATGAAGTCCGGTTCACTCCTGTGATGGAACGGCCTGAATATCAGGAAGGACCGACCAGGGAAGCTCTGGAGAAGCTGCAGAAGGCCATGGCGGAAAAGGATTTTGAAAAGTACGTGAATAACGGCCTTATCCGTGTGACTTTTGACAGCGGACGGCTTCTTCTCATTGCGAAATCAGAAATCTACAGGACCATGCTTTACGGACCTTTCTTCGGCGCTATCTGCAAAGCTTTTGATGTAGATAATTTCCGCGTGGTAAGTCAGGTTAACGGATATTAATATCATCCATGCCAATGAGGGCCATAAAAGATGAAACCATCTTTTATGGCCTTCTTTATGTCCCGGAGAGGGGCGAAGGAATATTTTTACCATCCATTTTTTTACCTGTCATTTATCATTTACGCCGGATATTCAATGAATTTTATGTTCCTCATATAACCACTTATTTATAAACACTGGCAAAAATGAACTGTAAATGGTATCATTAAATTTATAGCGATGTGTATTTTTTATGGGAGAATGTTCATGAAAGCTTATATCCGTATCAAACATACCGGGGAGTTTTATGATCCCAGCTGTTATTATGCCTATACCGGCTGCAGGGAACTGGAGATTCCTGTGGTGAAATACAAGGCGGTGTATTCTCTTACGGATAATGAGCCGGACGATCCGGTGGTGGGGACAGTTTCTGATGTGAAGGTGGCTCTTGAGCGGTTTGGCGTGAAGCTTGTGCCGCTGGATTATCCCGATGAGCTCCTTCCCTTTACAGGCCGCAAAATCTGGAAGTCCACTCTCTTTACGATTACTAGTCATCCGGAGGACTGGCACGTGTTTGTGAAGCCTGTGGAAGATATCAAGCGGTTCCACGGTACGGTACTGGATAAATCGGAGGACCTTATCAAGCTGGGCGGCGGTCTGGAAGATATTGATGTATGGTGCAGCGAAAAGGTGCACTTTATTTCAGAATGGCGTCTATGGGTGCTTCATGGGGAAATACAGGCCTGAATCCTTATAAGGGCCGCTGGGATGTATTTCCTGATGTGAAGGTGCTTCGCGAGTCTGTGAAGCCTATAAGTCGCGCCTGCCGGTTATGCCATTGATTTTGGCGTAACGGAAGAGGGGAGGACTCTTCTGGTAGAGGTAAGCGATGGCTATTCACTGGCCAGTTTTGGTTTGTCTCCCCGTGTATATATGAATATTCTGGCAGCCCGCTGGAAAGAACTGACTTCTGCAGTAAAGTAGCAGCATCTTTTCCGGGCCTGCATTTGGCACCGATGAGTGAGTGATTTTATGTTTCTCTTTTCTGTCGGTGCTTTCTTACTCTATAGGAAAAAAGAAATGGTTAAAGGGCAGAGGGAGGAGATTATGGCTGCTTTTAATGAGTTTATTCAGCAGTTAAAAGAGAATATCAATCTGGCAGACCTTATTGGCTCCTATGTGCCATTGAAAAAGCATGGACGTTACTATATGGCTTCCTGCCCTTTTCATGGACCGGAAAGGACTCCTTCCTTTGCCGTCTCACCGGATAAGGGATTTTATTACTGCTTCGGCTGTCATGAGAGCGGCGATGCCATTACGTTCGTAGAAAAGATGGATCATCTCACCTTCATGGAAGCAGTGCGCCGCCTGGCCGATTATGCTCATATGGACATGCCGGAGCGGGAGGAATCGCCGGAGGAAAAAAGGCGGGCCGCCATGGCTCGCGAGCTCCAGTCGGTGACGGAGCTGGCCGGTTCCTATTTCCACAGCTGCCTTACCAGGACACAGATGGGGAAGGCCGGTCTTGCCTACTTTGATAAGCGCCATCTTTCCATGGAGACCATAGAGAAATTCAAGCTTGGGTTTGCGCCGCCGGACTGGCAGAAGCTCTATCGGGATTTCACCACCAAGAAGAAGATCGGCGGAGATCTTCTGGTGGAAGCAGGACTCTGCGCCCATAAGAATGGTCGTTATTACGATGTGTTCCGCAACCGCTGCATGTTTCCCATATGGAACCTTTCCGGAAAAATCGTGGCCTTTGGCGGCCGCGTCATGGATGACAGCAAGCCCAAGTATCTGAACTCGCCGGAAAGTCCCATTTTCAACAAAAGAAGGCTTCTCTTTGCCATTTATCAGGCTTTGCCCACCATTAAGGCCAAAAAACAGGCCATTATGGTAGAAGGATACATGGATGCCATTTCCCTTCATGCCCACGGCGTGACCAATGCGGTGGCTTCCCTTGGGACCGCCTTTACCATCGAGCAGGCCAGGCTTTTGAAAAAATATGCAGATGAAGTGGTTTTCAGTTACGATATGGATGCGGCCGGGCAGAATGCTACGAAGCGGGCTTTGGAAATCGCCGGCTCCGTTGGGCTGAAGCTCCGTGTAGTGCATCTCGGGGAGGGCAAGGACCTGATGAATTTGTAAATCTCCATGGCGGCGACGCCTATCTGGAAGCGGTGAAACAGGCGGAACCGGCTATGGATTTCCTTTTCCATTCTCTTTTGAAACAGTATGACAGCACCACCCTGGACGGGCAGCACCGTATTCTGGATGATATGTTTTCCGTCCTTCTATCCACGGGCGATGCATTCCAGCTGAATGCTTTCATTAAGAAAATGGCCCGGGCCATGCACATGGATGAAGGCATGATTCGCAGCGAGGCCTGATATATGCCAGGAAGAATAAATCCCATGTGTATATTTCCCAGAATATGCCGGTGGAGAAGGAAGAATTGGATTTGAATCCGTTAAAGAAAAGGCAGCGGCTTCTGGAAGCGGGCTTCCTTAATTACTGTCTTATTTACCATATGCTGCCAGAGGGCTATACAGAGCTTGACCGCTACCAGTTTGCCGATGAATTCCATGGAAGGCTCTTTGCTCTTTTGAAAGATATGAAGGCAAAAAATATGCCCCTTACGGAAGAAGCGGTGGAAGGCCAGCTGCCCAGGGAGGATATCAGCCGCCTGGCCAAGCTTCGCATGGAAGGAGAACAGCCGGGCTCGGTGCCCAGGGAAGAATACATCTGGCCTATGAAGAAAATTTATCTGCAGGAGGAATATCGCATACATACGAAAAAAGCGCAGGAACTGATCAGCAGCGACCCGGTGAAGGCCCGGGAAGAACAGCTGCTCTGCATCCAGATCAGTAAAGAAATACTGGCATTAAAATAAAAACAGTATCATTCAGATTTTATCGGGGCGCCTGTGGAAACGCCGGAAGCGGACCTTTTTTCACCGGATGAGGGGTGATGAGGGCTTTGGAAAGCCGGCTTTTTTCCAGCCTTTCTCAAGGGGGGATTATACTATGGCAGCTAGGGATGAAAGATTGGAACAGTGGATCAGTGAGCTCACTGCAAAGCGGGAGTGGGTCATTTCCAATAAGGATATCATGGACCTTGTGACAGAAAAAAATTTGAGCGGCGATGACCTGTCCAACCTCTATGAAGCCCTTCATGATGATCATTATGAAGTGAATTTCGATGAAGATGTTTCTGAAGAGGACATAGACTTCCTGAAAGAGGAAGAGGAACTGGAAAAAGAAGTGGAAAAGGAGGAGAAGGAACCGGTTCCTGACATGGATAACAGCGTTACCATTGACGATCCTGTCAAAATGTATCTGAAAGAAATCGGTGCGCTGAAGCTTCTTGACAGCGAAGAGGAAATTGTGCTGGCCAAGCAGGTGGAAAAAGGTTCTCTGCCTGATGCTTCTGATGAAGATAAAGCGGCGGCCAAGGCGGCAAAGAAGGAACTGGCTGACCGGAACCTTCGTCTCGTCGTTTCTATTGCCAAAAAGTATCTGGGTCGGGGGCTCCAGTTTCTCGATCTCATTCAGGAAGGAAATCTGGGCCTTTTAAAGGCAGTGGATAAATTCGACTACACGAAGGGCTATAAATTTTCCACCTATGCCACCTGGTGGATTCGCCAGGCCATTACGAGAGCCATTGCGGACCAGGCAAGGACTATACGCGTTCCCGTGCACATGGTGGAAACCATTAACAAGCTGAACAGGATTTCCCGCCAGCTCCTCCAGGAAAAGGGCAGGGAAGCCACCAATGAAGAACTGGCCAGGGCTATGGGCGTTACTGTAGGGAAAATCAGGGAAGTCAAAAAAATCGCCCAGGATCCTATTTCCCTGGAAACGCCTATTGGCGAAAAAGAAGATTCCCATCTGGGGGACTTCATTGAAGATCACGAAGCTGTTGCTCCCGATGATGCGGCCGGCTCCATTCTCCTTCGGGAGCAGATTGAAGAACTTCTTCAGGGCCTGACGGAAAGGGAAAGACAGGTGCTGGAACTCCGCTTCGGCCTTAAAGATGGAAAGACCAGGACCCTGGAAGAAGTGGGCCGTTACTTTGACGTGACCAGAGAGAGGATCCGGCAGATCGAAGGGAAAGCTTTGCAGAAACTTAAAAAGTCCGCACGGAACCTTATCATTAACCAGTAAGACGAAGTAAGCGGCACTTTTTCAAGGCAGAAAGTGCCGCTTCTTTTTTATGAAACTATTGTAATCCCAGCCTCATTTCTGTATTTGTGATTTTACATTTCTTTCTGGCAATCTTCCTGTTCTGTTTTGAAACATCTTTTACGTTCCTTCTATCTAGTGTGCTTCATGCTGCGTTTCCCCGCCGCTCGCTGACAGGTCGGCTGACAAAGGGACGGAAAAGGGAGTAAAAGTATGGAAAATGGAACCATGGGGCAGTTATCCGGGAATGATGGCATACTTGACGCCCGGGGCGTTAACTGATAAAATAGCATAAGTTGGTGATTGCGGGCCCATAGCTCAGTTGGTCAGAGCCGACGGCTCATAACCGTCTGGTCCCCAGGTTCGAGCCCTGGTGGCCCACCCAATGATACTCCCGCTGAGCGAAAAGCTCAGCTTTTTTTTTATTTCCGGGAGGAAGATGATACAGTTGATCAGCAAGGCTCCGCCATGTGGCGGACCTCATACCTTCCTGCCAATCCATGGCAGATATTGGGACGGACCATGCGTATCTGCCCCTTTTCCTTCTGGAGAAGGGAAAGGTTCAATGGGCCATAGCCTCAGATATTCACAAAGGGCCTCTGGAAAGGGCCAGAGCCATTTGAAGGGACAGGAGAAAGGGGGAAACATAGAACTTCGTCTGGGCGGCGGCCTTTCGCCCCTTGAGGTGGGAGAAGTGGATGGGGCCGTTATGGCCGGCATGGGCGGCCTGATGATGAGAGATATACTGGAAGCAGATTTTCCCAAAGCCCAGGCTCTTTCCTGGCTGGTCCTGCAGCCCCAGAACCATGTGGCAGAGCTGAAGCAGTACCTGGCAGGTCATCATTTCATGATTATGCAGGAAGATATGGCTATGGAAGATCGGCGGCTTTACGAAATGATGCTGGTGAAGCCGGGTGCCATGAAGGGCATCTCCCTTCTGGAGGGGGAAATCGGCGTTACTGAAAACTACAGGCAGCACCCCCTTTTTCATGAACACCTGCGCCGGCTTATCAGGAAACGGGATTTCCTTATTCAGGGCGTGTCAGAAGATACGGACAATGAGAGAAACCGCAGGAGAAGAGAAAAAGCGGTGGAAGAAAAGAAAAGACTGGAGGCGTTCTTATGAATATCAGGGCACAGGATTTGATAAATCTTATGGATGAATGGGCACCGGTAGCACTGGCGGAAAGCTGGGACCATCCGGGGCTCCAGGTGGGAAATCCGGAAGAGCCGGTAAAGAAAGTGATGGTTTCACTGGATCTTACAGAACAGAATATAGACAGGGCCTGCAAAGAAGGAGTGTCCATGATCATTTCCCATCATCCCTTCCTCTTCAAATCTCTCCATAGAATCGATCTATCTACCTACAAGGGCAGGGTTATTGAAAAACTCATCTGCCATCACATCCTTTCCTTTGCGCTCATACGAATTTGGACACTGCCAGAGAAGGAGTGAATGACGCTCTGGCTGATGCATTGGAACTTACGGAGCGGCAAGGCCTGGTAACTGAAAAAAGAGAAGCCCTCCTGAAGGTGGCGGCTTATGCAGAATTTGTGAAAGCCAGAGAATTTAAGGCCCTCCTGGAAAAGAAATACAAAGGAAGGGCCGGCCATTTCTACCTTTTGGGAGATGCCGATGACAGCAGCCGCATGGGGAAAATGGAATTTAATGCCCTCCCTTCTGCCATAGAGGAAATTATGGATGATGTAAGACGCATCTGCGGGGATGTACACTGTGACATGTATGAACTGAAGAACGGCGCCTCCTTTGAGTATATGGGCCGTGTGGGGAAGCTTCCGTCCCATGAAAGGGAAGGAAGCTCTTCTGTACATTAAAGAAAAACTTGGCATCCCGGATTTTCGGTATGCAGGAAATACAGATATCATTGTCCATAAGGTGGCAGTCCTCGGTGGCGCAGGAAGTGAATTTGCCTCCCTTGCCAAAGCCAAAGGGGCGGACCTTTATCTTACGGGGGACCTGAAATACCACGAAGCCCAGGATGCGGCAGCTATGGGCCTTCTTATCGCTGACGGCGGCCACTTTTACACAGAAAGAGTGATTGTACCGAAACTGGCTGAAAGAATCAGGAAAGAAGCGGAAAAAAAGGCACTGGATCTGGAAGTACTGGAAGATAGCGGAGCCGAAGATATCTTTTCCCATCTTTGAGGGATATGCCTGGCGGGCTTGAGGGTTCAGGCGCCTTTCGGCGCGGTCGGGATCGGGACCTGGACGGTCGGGACCGGGACCTGCGCAGTGCGGTGCTTGCCAGTATTTCCGAAGGTTGATGTGCACATCCTGCATAGGATGTGCAAGTCGGCCCGAAGTTGGCCCTTAGCCTGCCCATAAAAGGGCCTTCCGATTGTCGACTGACCGACCCCGGATGACGAGTGTCCGGCGGGAAGAAATCGAGGCAGCACTGGTCATGGGATGGCCCCTTGACTCTGTCATTCTGAACGCAGTGAAGAATCTCGGTGCGTGGCGAGGATGACGTCATTGGAATTCATGCAGGGGCCTGGTACTTCGCCCTTCCCGCGACTGGTATTTACTATCGATTAGCTCATAAGTGCCTTGTACCGAGATTCTTCGCCTACGGCTCAGAATGACGATGAGGGCGGGAAGGCAATCCCGTAACGCTGACTTTAAA
>ENA-OQBJ01000672-OQBJ01000672.1-human-gut-metagenome-genome-assembly--contig:-NODE-672-length-17145-cov-2.323070_pt1 | contig 17145 bp, 18 predicted proteins | sample MGYA00242743_ERZ504545 | MGnify/ENA primary metagenome ERZ504545 (study PRJEB26092, sample SAMD00036252) | human gut metagenome | host: Homo sapiens | study: EMG produced TPA metagenomics assembly of...
CCGCCGTCGATCACTCCATTCCGAAGTTTGCAAGAATATAAGCGATCGTTCCGCCGCCGCCGGCATCAATCTTGCCCATCTCTGTCAGCTGGAACGCAACCTTATTTCATCAATACATGTCTCAATTTTGCGATCGTATTCTGCATTCGCATCATTGGAACCACCTTTTCCTCTGGCACCTGTGTGTTTGTTGAGCACCATACCTTTTCCAAAGAACGGATTGGATCTCTTGTCATAAACGTCTGCGTGCATCGGATCAAATGCAGCTCCTACGTCTGATGAGATCATTGTAGAATTTGCCATCGCACGGCGAAGTTTTAATTCAGAAAACTCTCCGCACTTGTCCAGAATCTCTGCAACTGCATTTTCAAAGAAGCGGGACTGCATTCCAGTTGCTCCAACGCTTCCGATCTCTTCTTTATCCACCAGGATGCAGCAGGATGTTCTTTTCTTATTCTCTGTGTGCAGCATTGCCATCAGGGAAGTGAATGCGCAGACTCTGTCATCCTGACCGTATCCGATCACCATACTCTTATCCAGACCGCAGTCACGTGCTTTTCCTGCCGGAACAATCTCCAGCTCTGCAGACATGAGATCTTCTTTTTCCATACTATATGTCTCTTTTAACAATTTCAGAACATTCGCTGCAACTGCATCTTTTTCTTCGCCGCAAAGCGGAGCACTTCCAACCAGGATATCCAGAGCCTCTCCTTCGATCACTGTGGCTGCTGTTTTCTCCATCTGCTTAGATCCGAGATGTGGCAGAAGATCTGTAATTGCAAATACCGGATCTTCTTCTTTTTCACCAATCACAACATTGACCTTTGTTCCATCTTTTTTCACTACAACTCCGTGAATTGCAAGCGGAAGTGTCACCCACTGATATTTTTTGATTCCGCCATAATAGTGTGTATCAAAGTATGCGAATCCACTTTCTTCATATAATGGATTCTGTTTGAGATCCAAACGAGGAGAGTCAACATGTGCTCCAAGAATGTTCATTCCTTTTTCCAGAGAATCCTCTCCAATCTGGAATAACACGATGGATTTCCCCATCCAATCCATATATACTTTATCTCCTGCCTGCAGTGTATCCTTCTTATTTAAGTCTACATAACCTTCTTTTTCTGCAATGCGGATCACTTCTGTCACACATTCTCTCTCTGTTTTTCCTGCATCCAGAATTTTTTGTAATCTGCTGTCAGAGTATCAAGCTCTGCAAGCTGTGCATCATCATATATCTGCCATAATGTTTTTTCCATAGCTGTTTTGATTCCTTTCTGTTATCTTTTTTCCCTAGTATACTATTTCCTGTTCCGAAATACAAGAGACTGCCTGCTTTATACATAATCAAAATCATCCGGTCCCTCAAACCAGGATTTCCGTCCCTGATGAAGGATGATAGCCAGTACCGCCACGATCAGATATCCAATTGCAAACGGTGAAGCAGGATTGAATCCAAGTCCTGCACTGTGAATAAATCCAAAACACGCAAGCACATATCCTACTACTGCCGTGATTGCCACTTTATGAAGCTGCTTGTCAATAATGAACACTGTCATTGTTCCTAACAGAATTCCAATGATGATTGCGCCTGATTTCACCGCAGGTACTCCGTTCCACATAACCCCCGCATCCTTGATCATCTGCGTTACTTCTGCATTGTATTCTGCCAGTCCTGACGGCATTACCTCTGTCATATACCCTGCCAGTCCCACACTTCCTGTGATCTGTGTATACAGATAATCAGCAACCGGCGGAACCATCGCGATTCCAACTGCCGCATAATGCTTTTTGTCACAGTCTTTAAAAGCCTGTGCAACCATGACGATCGCACACCATAAAAATGTCACTGCACATACTGCCGGCGGAACCATGTTGCTTAAGAACGTAAACAGACCGAAGATTCCTGCCGCTCCCAGTACCAGACCTGACACCAGTGCATATCCAACACCTGCTTTGGCTTTTTTCAGGCCTGCATGTCCAAGCCATACTGTATTTGGCACGACACCTCCGCAAATTGCGGAAAGCATCGTACAGATTCCGTCCGCAAACTGTGTTTCTCTGACACTGTAATTATCTCCCGCTGCATTTGCCGCCTCTACATTGTCCATGGTCTCGATAAAATTGTAGATTTCCACCGGAATCACGATCGTCAGATAAGGAGCAACAACTGCCACACCATTGATCAGATGCTGGATTCCGTTAACAGGATTCGGAATATAGAAACCGATTCCGCTGAAATCTACGGTTGTTCTTCCCAGGCAGAATGCATAAATGATCCCACCTACAATCGCAACGACAAGCGGAGGAATCTGCTTTGGAAATAAATAGCCTCCAAAAATACCGACCATTGCCACAAACAAAATCGGAAGTCCGATCAGCGGATCGCCGAATACATCAAACACACCCTGTGTTGCCATCCAGATAAATCCGATTCCCGCCACAGTTCCAAGGAGCGCTGCTCTCGGCAGTTTTTTTCTTCATCCATGGTCCGATAAATCCACCAAAAACTCGACTGCTCCGCCGATAAAGCAGGCTGCCACAGCAGCTGACCATGCAAGTTCTGCATCATTCAATGCATAATGAAGCGGCATGATCACGCCGTATAGCATCACAAACATTGCCGGTGTGGAAACTCCGGAAGGAAGTGCCGTAACATCCGCACGACCTTCTTTTTTGGATAATCTTCTTCCCATATAAGCATAGTAAACTCCACTACAGAGCAGTCCGATAGACATTCCCGGGATCACATACCCGTATACAATTTTGTCCGGCCACTCCAGTACTCCCGAAAGTGTTGCAATCACGATCAGGTAATTTACAATATTATTGGTGATGGAATATGTCATTCCACCAATGTCACCGCGCTGAAACCACGGCACTAATGTCTTTTGTTTTCCCATTTTCCCATTCCTTTATCTTCTTTGTTTCTCTATCTGGAGATTTCTACCGGAATAAATGAAAACGTTGTGACATCGAACAAGCCCATATCTGTCAGTTTGATCTCCGGAATCACTGCCAGGGACATAAAACATAATGTCATCACCGGTTCCACATCTCCACAGATGCCAAGCTCTGTATATGCTTTTTCATGAATACTTGTAAGCTTTTCATCTACCCACTCGCCGCTTTGATCGCTCATCAGTCCTGCGATCGGCATCGGCATCTGTTCGATCACCTTTCCTTCTTTTACAAGGACAATCCCGCCTTCCTGCGCAATCAGGCTGTTTACTGCAAATTCCATCTCTTCGTCATTGACTCCGACCACGATAATATTGTGAGAATCATGCGCAACAGACAGTGCCACAGCACCCTCTTTGATTCCATATCCTTTTAAGAATCCGCAAGCTACATTGCCGGTTCCCTGATGCCGTTCTACAACCGCTACTTTTACAAGATCTTCTTTGGGATTTCTTACAAATTCACCGTTTTCATCCAACTGAATGTGCGCTGCTGCCTTTTTCGTCACAACTCCTCCCGGAAGAATCTCGATCACATTCACTTCATCACTTGTCAAATGCATTTTAAACTTTTCTAATGGAAAATCTTTTACGATCACGCTTCCTTTCACAGAAGAAATATCGTATGGTGCAACCTCCGGCAGATACTTTCCGTTATCTGCAGTCAGCTCTCCTGCGATCCATACCTTCTCCACCCGGAAGTCTTTCAAGTCATCCAGAAGCACGACATCGGCACGGTATCCCGGTGCGATCGCACCTCTGTCATGAAGCCGGAAGCATTCCGCCGCATTCAATGTTGCCATCCGGATTGCTGTCACTGCGTCCAGCCCTTCTTCCACACAGATCTTCAAGTGATTGTCCAGATGTCCGTCTTTTAAGATCGTCTTTGGCTGTCTGTCGTCTGAACAGAGCAGACATCTTCTGCTGTTCTCCGGTGTCACTCCTTTTAACAGCGGTCTCAAATTATGGCAGGCAGATCCCTGTCTGAGCAGAATATACATACCACGTTCCAGACGCGCTTCCATCTCCTCCACCGTAGAACACTCGTGGTCTGCCAGAATACCTGCTGCAGAATATGCATTCAGATCCTTTCCATCAATTCCAGGTCCGTGACCATCGATCAGTTTCCCTTCCTCTTTTGCAGTCATCAACTTGTCCAGTACACTCTCATCTGCCTGAATAACTCCCGGGAAATTCATAAATTCTCCAAGTCCAAGAATGCCCTCTCTTTGAATCGGCTCTTCCATCTCCGGCGCATTGATCTCTGCTCCTGCGTGTTCAAACGGAGTTGCAGGCACACAGGATGGCAGCATATATTTGATATCAAGTGCTGTTCCTTTTGCCGCCTCCATCATATAATCGAGTCCTCTGATCCCGCAGACATTGACGATCTCGTGAGGATCTGCGATGATCGTGGCAGCTCCATGAGGTACTAACAGTCTTCCAAGCTCTTCCGGGCTGACATAGGCAGATTCAATATGAATATGGCTGTCAATAAATCCCGGAACCGCATATCTTCCCTGCGCATCAATTTCTTTCACACCCTGATACTCTCCGATTCCTGCGATTTTATCTCCGCAAAGAGCGATATCGCCCTTCTGGATCTTTCCGGAAAAAACATTCACTACCTGACAGTTCTTGATCACCGTGTCTGCTGGGATTCTTCCCGCTGCTGTGTCGATCAGTTTTTTTTAATTCTTCTTTCTTCATACCAATGTCCTCCTTGGATTTATTTTTCGTTTACTTCCAAAACCGGATCAAATGTTGTGAGTGCAAGATAGTCAACCGGTCCTACATCCGTGATCGCGTAATCCGGGATTGCCGTGATTGGCAAAAAGAACATGTACATCATTGGATCCGGCAGATCAGATCCTAACATTCTCGCTGCCTGATCGATCTTCTTCTCCTGTGCGGCAATGACCTCTGGTTCTTCATCACTGACAATTCCTCCGACTGGAAGAGGAAGGAATTCCAAAATTTCTCCGTCGGCCACAACAACCTGACCGCCGCCCTGCTCAATCAGATAGTTGGCTGCGATCGACATATCCTCTGCGCTGACTCCCATCACGACCAGATTGTTGTCATCCGGTGCTGCAGAAGATGCCATGGCACCTTTCTTTAATTTCCATCCGGAACAAAATGCAAGTGATTTATTTCCGTTTCTTCCAAATCTCTCCAGAACAGATACCATTGCCACGTCCTGCTCCACATCCGGAAGTACGATTCCGTTTTCAACTTTTAAAACAACATCTTTTCTCTTTCTCACAAACGGTCCTTTTACATCCATGGAAAGTACTTTTGCTTCTCCGTTCTGAACAGATGTCTTGTATTCAAAATCTTCTTTTGTTGTCAGTTTACATTTTAACTCGCCTTTTAACACAGAGCTTCTCTCCGGTGCTTTCAGATCATACGTAAGCTTATGGTCTTTTGCCACCATCTTTCCGTTTGTCATGACTTCTTTGATTCCAAATGCTTCCAGATCGTCTACAAACAGGATATCCGCAATTCTTCCCGGGCAGATGGATCCTACCATGTGATCAATGCGGTATGCTTCCGCACTGTTGATCGTTGCCATCTGGATCGCAGTCATCGGTTTGACTCCTGCCTGGATCGCCAGACGTACCACATTGTCCAGATGTCCTTTTTCCAGAACATCACTTGCTGTCACATCATCTGTACAGAAGCTGACTCTTCTTGCAAATGCCGGATTTACCTCTGTCACTGCTCTGATATTCTCTGCCAGGAAATGTGTTACGGAAGACTCGCGGATCAGCATGTGCATTCCTTTTCTCATCTTCTCTACAACTTCCTCGTGGTCGTAGCTTTCATGATCCAGGCGCACTCCTGCACACAGGTATCCGTTCAGATCATTGCCTCTTGCCATCGGTGCACATCCAAATACCGGCAGACGGTTCTTGAATGCTTCTGCGATTGCTCCAGTGTGTTTTCATCCTCTTCCTGGATAAACTCTCTTACTGTCTCCCATACTCCGTAACACTGCGGCCATTTCTGTACCTCTTCATGTACCTCTTTTGTAAAGTTAAATGCTACAGTAGACTGAGGAATTGTATATGGTGTCTTATACGGTGCTCCCCAGAACACTTTCAGAGGACTCGCCTGTACCTCCTTTTGTACTTCCTGCAGTCCTTCCAGACCTGATACGGAAATATATTCGTCCAGACCGGAAATCATGCTTGTAGTCCCTCTTGGCACAACTGCTTTTGCATAGCTTGTAATGCTCAGCTTGCTGCACTCGCTGTGAATATGACCATCAATCATACCCGGCACCAGATACCTGCCCTTTGCATCGATCACTTCTGTCTCTTCCCCGATATACTCTTTCACATCTCCCACTGCTACAATCGTGTCTTTGTAAACTGCGATATCTGCCGGATAGATCTCCTCAGACATAACATTGACCAGAGTTCCTCCCATGATCACTTTTGTTGCAGGTGTCTTTGCACGTCCTGCACGAATCAGTTCCTTCAGATTTTCTACTGTTGTTCTTTCCATTCTTTTAAATCCTCCTGTTGTTTTGAGTAACAAAAAAGATACACCGGCCAGAGGCTAAACAGGTTTCCCGTCCTGCAAATGTATCTTGAAGAATTTTCAATATTCTGTTGTCTTCAACATATGTTCATCATAGCACATTGTTTTCAAAATGAAAATATAAGCTGTTATGAATATTTCCTATCATTATTAAGAAGCACATCTTATATATTTTTTTGCCAGAGTAGCTGGAGAAGTACTTCTGCCAAAAAAACTGCCGCACAACATGTGCGGCAGCCTCATACTAAAACTCAAACTTTTTCTCAAAGTATGCTTTCAGATCTTCAATTTTTACACGTTCCTGTTCCATTGTATCTCTGTCACGAACAGTCACTGCACCATCTTCTTCTGAATCGAAATCATAAGTCACACAGAACGGTGTACCGATCTCATCCTGACGGCGATAGCGTTTTCCGATATTTCCTCTGTCATCAAATTCGCAGTTGTAAGTCTTGCTCAGTTCTGCAAACACCTTCTCAGCGCCTTCATTGAGCTTTTTAGACAGCGGAAGCACACCAATCTTGACAGGAGCCAGCGCCGGATGGAAATGCAGAACCGTACGTGTATCTCCGCCTTCCAGTTCTTCCTCGTCGTATGCGCTGCAAAGGAACGCCAGTACCATACGGTCTGCACCAAGAGACGGCTCAATCACGTATGGGATATATTTTTCTTTCTTCTCATCATCAAAATAAGTAAGATCCTGTTTGGATACTTCCTGATGCTGTGTCAAATCATAGTCTGTTCTGTCAGCGATTCCCCACAGCTCTCCCCATCCGAACGGGAACAAAAATTCCACGTCAGTAGTCGCTTTGCTGTAGAATGACAATTCTTCTGCATCATGGTCACGATAACGGACTTCATCGTCCTTGAGTCCCAGAGAACTCAGCCAGTTCAGGCAGAAGCTCTTCCAGTAGTTAAACCATTCCAGATCTGTACCAGGTTCACAGAAGAACTCCAGCTCCATCTGCTCAAACTCTCTTGTACGGAATGTAAAGTTACCCGGTGTGATCTCATTACGGAAAGATTTTCCGATCTGCGCAATCCCAAATGGAATCTTCTTTCTTGAGGTACGCTGTACATTCTTAAAGTTTACAAAGATTCCCTGTGCTGTCTCAGGTCTTAAATATACGACATTCTTTGCGTCCTCTGTAACACCCTGAAATGTCTTGAACATCAGGTTGAACTCACGGATCTCTGTAAGTTGTGTTTTCCACAGGAAGGACATTTGATATCATGCTCTTCAATATAAGCAGACATCTGCTCCTTGCTCCATGCATCCACGCTTCCTTCCAGTTCGATTCCATTCTCCTGTGCGTAATCTTCGATCAGCTTATCTGCACGGAATCTTTCATTACATTCTTTACAATCCATCAACGGATCGCTGAATCCGCCAGATGTCCGGATGCGATCCATGTCTGTGGATTCATCAGGATCGCGCAGTCCACACCTACATTGTACGGACTTTCCTGTACGAATTTTTTCCACCACGCTTTTTTCACGTTGTTCTTCAGTTCTACTCCGAGATTTCCATAATCCCATGTATTTGCAAGCCCCCCGTAAATTTCAGACCCCGGGTAAACAAAACCTCTTGATTTTGCCAGAGCTACAATTTTATCCATTGTCTTTTCTACCATAATTCTTTGTTCCTCACATTCTTTTTCATCAACTGGTAACTATTATAACGGCTTCATCCCGTTTTTTCAAGCCATTCCTGGATTCCCTGCCATTTTCACGCGATTTGCTACACCAATGTCTCAAGAATCTCCAGAGACTTGAACCTTTTTTCCACATAAAGCAGACAATATCGTTCCATGATCCCGGACAGCTTTTCCAGTACTTCCCTGCTGACTGTAAATGTATACAGCTTCTCGATCGTACTGATCTCTATGTACTGCATCGTATAAAGCGTGGAATTGTCCAACGAAATCCCGTCTGAAATATTCCTGGCACAATCTGTACAGACCAGTCCGCCTTCTCTGGCACTGAACACCATCTGTCCGTCTTTTTTCTGACACCGGACACACTGAAAGACCTGAGGTCCCTCTCCATTGATACAGAACGCTTTGAGTTCAAAAATGCGGCGGATCAGCAGATTCGGAATATGCGGGCTGGTCAGTGCTTTCATGGTCTGATACAAAAGCTTTAACATCTCCCGTTCATCATTCTGCTCTTTTGTATAATAATTCGCGAACTCCAGAAAATAAAACCCGTAATAAGCACCGATCATATCTTCCCGAAGCTCCGAAAAATAATTTGTGATCTTCACAGACTGGATCGTATGAGAGGAACGCCCCTCATACATCGTAAACTCCCCAAAGGAAAACGGATTGACTGCACCTACCAGCGGGCTGTTTGGTCTTCTCGCCCCTCTGGCAAATGCAGAAATCTTTCCCTGTTCCTTTGTCAGTATCACAACCCGTCTGTCATACTCTCCAACCGGTGCCGTGGAAAGCACCATCCCTGTCAAAACAATCTGATTCACCTGATCTAACTCCTGCCTGTTCCTTCTGTTCTTCCAAACAGCGACTCTCGCTGCTGCCACTTTCTGCTTTGTAAGAAAGATAATCTGCAATGCGTCCTGTTGTCATAAACTGTTCCCAGTATTCTTCTTTCATCGGTTCACCTCTTTAATTGCTTTCTCATCTGTTCCTTGTTGAGTATACAATTAGGGTGTCCGATTCTCTCCCGGATATACTATATAAAATCTGCCAAATACTACATCTCGTCCTCGTGGTATCCGAAATTCTTCATTAGAAAATCACTGTCTCTCCAGTTTTTCTGTACTTTTACCCAGAGCTTCAGATTCACTTTACAGTCCAGCATCCGCTCGATTTCATAGCGCGCCGTACTTCCGATCTTCTTTAGCATACTGCCCTGTTTTCCGATGATGATTCCTTTGTGGGAATCCCGCTCGCAGATGATCGTGGCATCAATATGCATGACTTTGTTCTGCATTTTCATGCGGTCGATGGCCACTGCGATTCCATGCGGGATTTCTTCCTGCAGACAATGAAGTGCCTTTTCCCGGATCAGTTCTGCCACAATCTGACGCTCCGGCTGGTCTGTCACAGTGTCTTCATCATAGAACTGAGGACCATATGGAAGATATTTTAAAATCACGTTCACCAGTTCATCCGTATTGTCCCCGTTTCTCGCAGATACCGGAACAATCTCCGCAAAATCATACTCTTTGCGGTATGCATCAATAAACAGCAGAACTTCCTCTCTCTTTACCATATCGATCTTGTTGATCACAAGGATCACCGGTGTTTTTACACGTTTCAGCTGTTCAATAATGTGCTTCTCCCCGGCTCCGATAAAGGTGGACGGCTCTACCAGCCAAAGTACCACATCTACTTCATTCAACGTGCGTTCCGCCACATTTACCATATATTCTCCCAGCTTATTTTTCGCCTTGTGGATTCCCGGCGTGTCCACGAATACAATCTGCCCTTCTTCCGTTGTCAGAACTGTCTGAATACGGTTTCTCGTCGTCTGCGGCTTGTTGGACGTGATCGCGATCTTCTGCCCGATCAGCTGGTTCATCAATGTCGATTTTCCCACATTGGGTCTTCCGATCAGCGTCACAAATCCTGATTTAAAATCATCTCTCATCAATTTTACGTTCTCCTTATCCTGTGTTTCCTAAAACAACGTCTTCACTTCCAGAAACATCTCTTTTTCTTCCTCGATCTTTTCTTCGCTTCCGATCACACAGATCTGCTCTGCCTTCAGCATTGCCTCCACTACTGCTGCAAGCGCACGGATATCCTCCTGTGCTGCATGCAGGATCTGACTGCGCTCTGTACGGATCATCTCCTGGGATACATGATTCATATACAGATTCATCGAGCGATCCCCTTTTGCAGCCGGATTCATCGGGCGGTCAATATTACTGATCGTTCCAATGATATATTTTGTCATATCCCGTTCATCGACTGTGAAATTCTTCAGATAGTCTACAACGCCTTCGTACACTTCCATTGTCTTTTTCAGGTTCGGATCCCGATAGGAGATCAGATATCCCTCTCCGATCCGGTTAAAGTTGCTCATACATCCGTATGCACCGCCTTTGACACGGACATTCTGCCAGAGATAATCATAACTTAAGACCACCTTCAAAATCTGCAACGCGCCATGATACTGTGCTCCATGATCGATAAAGTTTCCAACTCTTGCCACATACTGCACTTTGGAAGACGTTTTAAAGCCTTCGTTGCGTTTTCTGCCGTGTAATACACACGGTATTTCTTCCCCGTCCAGTTCCGGATACAGTGTATCCTTGATCTCACGAAATGCTGCTTCCATAGGAGCAAGTCCATCCTCTGAAGAGGTATAACTGATCATCACATTGTCCACACGGAAAATCTGGCGGGAGAGCTGTTTTAAGTTTTGGATCAGCTCTGCTTTTTTCTCTTCAAAATGCTCTTCGATGCCACGGACTACCTCATAGAATCCGATGCCGTCGGTATCATCCTTGAATTTGGACAGCGGAGATCCATAAGACAATGCGCGCAGTGCGGATGTCGTATGTCCGGAAGACTGGAAGGATATCTGCAGTCTGGATTTGAGCATTGCCAGAATCTCTTTTAACCGTTTTTCATCATCCAGTCTGGATTCCATCAGAATCTCACGCATCATCGCAAACAGAATCTTCATCTGCGGATACAATGCCTTTCCTTTGATCTCAAATGTTGCACGAAAATCCTTCTCTTTTGCCTTTGTCACATCCGGATATAATTCCAGAGAAGTTCCGATCCCTCCTGTATGCACATTGATCTCGTTGAACAATTCTCCATACCCATAGTTGTTCGTATCAATAATCCCAAGCACGCTCTGCAGAATTCCGGTATATGGAAGCAGCTCTTCCGACACGCCGGAAAGATCAAACATCAGAGTGGCATAACCGATTCCGTTCGACTCGATTTCATGATGCACCAGTTGATGCCGTCGATTTCCTTTTCTGTATTATAAACAGGAGCGATCTCTTCTGTGATATCTTCTCTGTTTAATACCGGAATCTTTGCCATATCTTCCGGAGCATCTTCTGACTCCTGATACGCTTCCAGCTCTTTTGTAGCTGCCACCAGTCTGTTAAGTTCTTCCTCACTCAGCCCCGCTTTATAAGCTGCCAGTTTTTCTTCCAGCTCTTTGTCCATCCGAGCTGTCCGCCCTTTTTCCGGCTTTACGATCACGATGGAGCCATGCTGATTATCAAGCAGATAAGTCTGGATCAGTTTTTCAAAATATCCGGTAGAAATCTGTTCTTTCAAATATTCAAAGGTCGGGATTGCCTGCATATGCATAAATGGCTCGTTCTCATCATACAGCCAGCTGTCCATGATCTGCAGGCCATACATCAGTCCCTTTGGATAATTTCCAAAATCTGCCTCTCTGAAGCGGAACTCGTGATAGTTGATCCCTGCCTCCAGAGATTTTTTATCCATTCCGTTTTTCACGATCGACTGGAGTGTCTCTTCGATCACACGGATAAATGCCTCTTTCTGATCACGATTCGCATTTTTAGAGACAATAGAAAAGATCGGCTGATAGATTCCATTGTCATAAGAACCCATGATATCTTTTCCGATTCCTGCATCCAAAAGCGCTTTTTTCAGCGGTGCACCCGGTGCAGAGAGCAGTGCATAGTCCAGAATCTGAAACGCCAGATACAGCTTTTCATCCAGACTTGTCCCGATGACTTTATTATAAGAAAGATACGTATTATCCTCCTCAGACTCCTCACTGGAGATCGAATACTCCATCTCCAGTTCTCTGATCTCTTCAAACGGTTTCTGATATTTGATCTCGGAATCCACTTCGATCGCATCAAATGCTGACAGATAATTTTCATCCAGCCATCTTAACTTTTCTTCCATGTCCATATCTCCGTAAAGATAGATATAGCTGTTAGACGGATGATAATATGTCCTGTGGAAATTCAAAAACTGCTCGTACGTCAGCTCCGGGATCACATCCGGATCACCGCCGGATTCATTGGCGTAAGAAGTGTCCGGGAACAGAGAATTCTGGATCACACGGTCCAGCACACCTTCCGGAGACGAAAACGCTCCCTTCATCTCATTGTATACCACGCCATTGTACTCTAGCTTTCCATCTGCCGTATCCAGTTTGTAGCTCCACCCTCCTGACGGAAGATTTCATCATGCTCATAGATGTTCGGATAAATACTGCATCCATGTATACATGCATTAAATTCTGAAAATCCTTCGAATTACAGCTTGCAACCGGATATAATGTCTTGTCCGGATAGGTCATAGCATTCAAAAACGTATTCAGTGATCCCTTTACCAGTTCCACAAACGGGTCTTTCACCGGAAAATTTTTCGAGCCGCACAGCACGGAATGTTCCATAATATGAGGAACTCCGGTACTGTCCGGAGCCGGTGTGCGGAATCCGATCGTAAATACCTTATTCTCGTCATCATTGGCAAACAGTAAGATCTTTGCCTGGCTTTTTTTATGTTTTAACAGGATCCCTTTTGATTTCAGGTCAGATAAATCTTCTTCCCGAATTACTTCATATGCATTCAAATCATAAATACTCATCTTTAATCTGATCTCCTTGTCCTTCACCTTCTGGTGCATATTCTTTTTACATTATACTTTGGTTCACAAAAAATAACAAGCCGCTCTTCATTTCTGAAAAACAGCTTGTATTGCTTTTATAGGGTATGTTGATTTTCGTTGTAGCAGATATATGAAACCGTTATAATATGAAGAAAGCGACAATTATAAATTTGAACAGGAGCATATATTATATGAACACAGATGTTATTGGTAAAAAAGACGGTTTTGTAATACGGTTAGCTAAGGCAGATGACGCAGTAAATTATTATGAACAGAATTATTGCCCTTTGGATAAGGAAGTAGCAAGATTAACTGGCTGCAAAGAAGAATTTTCAAGAGATGAAGTAATCTCTTTTTTTCTGAAATCACTTTGAGGCAGATGATAGATATTTCTTTTTTGATTGTAGCACCTGACGGAGAAATTATAGGCGAAAACGTACTCAATGAAGTTGATTGGAATTTGATGTGTGCGAATTTCCGGATTGGTCTTTATCATCAAGCAGAAAGAGGAAAAGATATTTGAATGGAGAACATTAAAGACACAATACTAATTTCTTTCCCGATCCGAACGGAAAAGGGGGCACAGTAATCCGGCAGAGCAGCGGCGAGTGTAATATCAAGACAATTGCCGCACAAGCAGGGATTGGCGCCCCTCTCTATTTTACAAAAAATTCAAAACATATTTGGGGCAAAACCCCAGTGATTATGCTCGTTTACTCCATCCATCGTCTGGCACTGCAGATCACAAGGTCTGATTTTCCATTCCTACGTTCGCGGTTGCCACGATATCAATTCCTGTCCCGCCACATTTTTCAGAAGAATATCCCCGATTTCTACCGGCGCTTGTGCCTGCACTTTGCGAAGCTGTCGGATACAATCCATGATCTGATCTTTCGGAATCTCCTGCCTTGTTTTTACGGAAACACGGCAGGACGTACCTCCGATCACTGGTACCGTTGTTGTCACGATCCGCATCGGATGCAGAAGTTCTGTCCGGGCATAGGCTGCACCTCTTGGACAGGTATTTCCCGAAACCTCATCCACCTCTCCATTTTGTATGGTTGCTGTGATCTGACAGCCCAAAGGACAGCAGATACATGTCAGTTCTCTCTTTTCCATTCTTACACTTCCTCCATCTGCAGTCGGATACTCCTAATTTCTCCGGCCGCTTCCAATACCTTCTCCGGGATCAGAATCTGTTCCATCTCACCAGGCGCTGCTGACCGTTTCTTTTTCTCCAGTACCAGCTCTTCATTGAGATATACCTGTATTTTGCAGGCTCCAAATACTTGGCTTACCCGAAACCGTATCTTCTGTGCCTGATGCTGCTTTTTATGAAGCCTGGACGGCACTGCATACCGCACGCCTCCTGATGTCTGGACAGGCACACATTCTCTCTGAATTTCTTCCTTCTGAAGTTTTTGTGTTTCCTTCACGTATTCTGCTGCCGCTCTTCCTGCCTGAGCTGCCTCTTCGGATACAAAATCCACCAGATCATGCACATGCAGTACATTTCCGCAGGCAAAAATCCCGGGGACTTCTGTCTCCAGATTCTCATCCACTATCGGACCGTTGGTCACCGGACTTAATGGAACTTCCGCCTGCCTAGACAGTTCGTTTTCCGGCAGTAATCCCACGGATAACAGCAGGGTGTCACAGGGATAGAATTCCTCAGTTCCCGGAATCGGTTTTGCCTGTGCATCCACCTGAGCTAATGTCACTCCTTCTACCCGTTTCTTCCCATGGATCTTCACCACTGTATGGCTTAATTTCAGAGGAATCCCATAATCATCCAGACACTGCACGATATTTCGCTTCAGTCCGCCGGAGTATGGCATCAGTTCTGCAACCACATTGACATGGGCTCCTTCCAGCGTCATTCTTCTTGCCATGATCAGCCCGATATCTCCGGATCCTAAGATCACCACTTCTTTTCCCGGAAGATATCCTTCCATATTGACCAGACGCTGAGCGGTTCCCGCCGTGTAAATCCCGGCCGGACGGTATCCCGGAATGTTCAGTGCGCCCCTCGGACGCTCCCGGCATCCCATAGCCAAGATCACCGCCTTCGCCTGGATCTGATAGATGCCCCGCTCGCTGCTCATTGCAGTGATCACCCGCTCTTTTGTAATATCCATCACCATCGTATGCAGCCGATATTCCATGGAAAGTTGTTTCACCTGTTCGATAAAACGCGCTGCATATTCCGGACCTGTCAGTTCTTCCTTGAACGTGTGCAGTCCAAATCCATTGTGGATACACTGATTTAAAATTCCTCCCAGTCGGTCATCCCTCTCCAGGATCAGGATCTTTTCTGCACCTGCACGCTTTGCCTCTGCTGCCGCTGCCAGTCCGGCAGGACCGCCTCCAATGATCACGATCTTATATTTCTCCATCTTGATTCCTCCCCAGGATCATCTCGGATCCTGCTCCGTTCTTTGTAATTTTCTCCTGTCTGATTTTCAATTCCCGCTCCAGAATCTCCATCGTTTCGGACTGCAAATCCAGACTGGCATCTGCCCATTCCTGCTCTTGTTCTTCGTTTCACCCCATCCATGGTCGTTGCTCCCAGAGGTCTGTGGATGGCATCCAAAATCTCTCCTTCCGAAATCATTTCACACCGGCAGATGATATTTCCATATGCAGGCTGTCTGCGGATCAGTTCCCCGCGCTCTTCCATGGTCAGATCTGCAGGATTTAAGATTCCTTTCCGGGTACTACAAAAATCCGCTTTCTCCTGTAAACCTAATTCCTCTCTGACCAGTTCTGCCGCCATTTTTCCAATTGCCGGAGCGCTGGTCAGCCCCGGAGATTCAATCCCTGCACAGTCAATAAATCCGGGGGCATCCTCCACTTCCCGGATCAGAAATTCGTGTCTGCCTTCATGTGCACGAAGCCCTGCAAATCCGGTGATCACTTGCCGAAACGGAATATCTTTCACACTGTGCGCTGCTTTTCTTCTGATTTCTTCGATTCCCTGCATGGTCGTATCCGTTCCCTCTTTGTCTTCGATATCCACTGCCGTAGGACCCACCAGAAGATTTCCATGGACAGTCGGTGTCACAAGGACTCCTTTTCCGAATTTCCCCGGTACGGTAAACACGGTATGACTGACATGCCCCCCTGCAGTTTTATCCAGCAATACATATTCCCCTTTTCTCGGTGTGATGTGGATTTTCTTTTCACTGACCATATCATGAAAGTGATCTGCATACACACCTGCTGCATTGACGATCACTTTTGTTTCATACGCCGTATCCTGGGTACAGATCCGATATCCTCCGGCAACTCTTTTTTCAATTTTTTTCACTTCCTGCTCCAGATAAAATTCTACTCCATTTTGCGTGGCATTTTCTGCAAGAGCAATATTGAGTCCAAACGGACAGACAATTCCTCCAGTCGGTGCATACAATGCCGCGATCACTTCATCAGAAAGATTTGGTTCCATCTTGAGCAATGCTTCCCGCTTTAAAATCTGCAGCCCTTCCACTTGATTGTTCCTGCCTCTCTTCAGCAGTTCTTCCAGTATTTCCATATCCTCTTCGTTGGTACAGACTACCAGAGATCCATTGTTCTGATAAGGAAAATCCAGCTCTTTTGAAAGTTTTTCCATCATTTTGTTGCCTTCCACATTTAATTTTGCCATCAAAGAGCCTTCTTTTGCATCAAATCCTGCATGAACAATCCCACTGTTTGCTTTGGACGTTCCACAACAGATATCTGCTTCTTTTTCCAGTACACAAAATTTTCCCTGATACCGGGACAGCTCTCTGGCGATTGCCGAACCGCTGACGCCTGCTCCGATTATGATTACATCATACATTTGACTTCCTCCCATACAACATAAAAGAGTCTGACAAACAACGTATCTTTCGATACGCCATCCGCCAGACTCTCTTCTCTTTGGCTTTTCTATTCTGTTATTACCACTATATACTATTGCCTTACGATTTACAAGTCCTTTTTTACAAAATTTATTTACAACTTCCTCTTCTTTTGCCCAGCCGTGTGCATATCGAACTGTCTTTTTTTCCATCCGCTG
>ENA-OQBJ01000673-OQBJ01000673.1-human-gut-metagenome-genome-assembly--contig:-NODE-673-length-17133-cov-2.916853_pt1 | contig 17133 bp, 15 predicted proteins | sample MGYA00242743_ERZ504545 | MGnify/ENA primary metagenome ERZ504545 (study PRJEB26092, sample SAMD00036252) | human gut metagenome | host: Homo sapiens | study: EMG produced TPA metagenomics assembly of...
ATCACAAGGTCTTCAATCTTCGATGTAGAGATTGGATCAAGTGCGCTTGTCGGCTCATCCATCAGAAGAACTTCCGGCTGTACAGCCAATGCTCTTGCGATACAGAGTCTCTGCTGCTGTCCGCCTGACATTCCAAGCGCGCTTGTCTTTAATCTGTCTTTACATTCATTCCAGATGGCTGCATCTCTTAAGGATTTTTCTACCAGATCATCCAGCTTTGCTTTCGAACGGATTCCGTGTGTTCTTGGTCCGTATGCAACATTGTCATAGATGCTCATCGGGAATGGATTCGGTTTCTGGAATACCATTCCGACTCTTTTTCTAAGCAGATTCACATCAATATCATGGAAAATGTCCTGACCGTCCAGAAGAATCTGTCCGTCGATCCTGCAGCCTTCTACCAGATCATTCATCCGGTTGATGGATTTTAACAATGTAGATTTACCACATCCGGATGGTCCGATAAATGCTGTGATCTTATTCGCTTCTATCTCAAGATTCACATTTTTCAGAGCATGGAAATCACCATAGTGCAGATCCATATTCTTAATACTTATTTTACTCATTTAAGATTCCTTCCTGTTCCTCATCTATTCTTTTCTTTACGATTTCGTGATTCGTTTTGCAATCATACCTGATATAGTATTGATCAGTACAACCAGTACCAGAAGCACAACTGCTGTTGCATATGCCTGATTCATATAGAGTCCTTCACTGGATAAGTTGTACATATGAACCGCAAGAGTACGTCCGGAGCCGAATACATTACTTGGTACCTTTGCAACGGTTCCCGCTGTATAGATCAGCACTGCTGTCTCTCCGACGATTCGTCCGATCGCCAGGATCACACCTGCCAGGATTCCCGGTACCGCTGACGGAAGTACGATGCGGAATACGGTACGGAGTTTTCCTGCACCAAGTCCAAAGCTTCCTTCTCTGTATGAATCCGGTACGGCTTTCAATGCTTCTTCTGTACTTCGCATGATCAACGGAAGTACCATGATTGCAAGGGTAAATGCACCTGCTAATATGGAAAAACCCCACCCGCAGGTTGTTACGAAGAATAACATTCCGAAAAGTCCATATACAATGGATGGAATTCCCTGCAATGTCTCTGTCGTAAGTCTGATGACTTCTACGAATTTGTTTCCTCTCTTTGCATATTCCACAAGGAAGATTGCTGAGAAGATACCAAATGGAACAGCGATCAAAAGTGATAAAAATGTCATAATCACGGTATTAATAAGCGCCGGCATCAGGGATGCATTCTCTGATGTATAATGAAGCGAAAAGATCGACGGCTTCAGATACGGCACTCCGTGGACAACTACGTACACGATCAGGAATATCAGTACTACAAATGTAAGGATCGCTGAAAGCATGACCAGAAGCATCACGATCAGAGAACCCGGTGTTCTCGTATAGGCTTTTAATTTGTCTTTCAAAGTCATTTCATTATTACTCATGATTCTTCCCCCTGTTCAAAAGTGCCACACAGAAATTCAGAAGCAGGATGAATACGAAAAGTACCACACCTGTTGCGATCAGTGCCTCTCTGTGAAGTCCCGATGCATATCCCATCTCGATTACGATATTGGCTGTCAGCGTTCTGACTCCCTGGAAGATTCCACGCGGCATTCTCGGCTGGTTACCTGCTACCATGATCACAGCCATGGTCTCTCCGATCGCACGTCCGATTCCAAGAACGATTGCTGCGACCACACCAGATTTTGCTGCCGGAAGTACAACTGTAAAGATTGCTCTTTCATGTGTTCCGCCAAGTGCCACAGCACCTTCGTAATACTGTGTCGGAACTGCTCTGAGTGCTGATTCTGTCAGACCGATGATCGTTGGCAGGATCATCATTCCAAGCAGAATGGATGCAGTGATCATACTGCTTCCGTTGCCGCCCCGGTGAAGACTTCGTCCGATTTCTCTTACCCACGGTACCAGAACGACCAGTCCGAAGAATCCATATACAACGGACGGAATTCCCGCCAGAAGTTCCGTAGCCATTTTCAAGGTCTGTAGATTGCTTTCGGACAATAGAAAGCCATAAATACAGCTGTCAGAATTCCAATCGGTACACCAATGATGATCGCACCTGCTGTCACATATAAACTTCCGACGATCATTGGAAAGATTCCGTAAATATCATTTTTCGGTCTCCACAACTCGCCGGTTAAGAATTTTCCAAATCCAATCTTACTTATTGCAGGAATACCATTTGCAAATAAGAATATACAAATGAGAGCAACCGCCAGCACCGAAGCGCAGGCGGCAACTGCAAATATTACCTGCATGAATTTTTCCGTCCATGCTTTTGATTTCATATTATTTCACTACCTCATCCCAAGCAACTGCATTGCCTGTGTAAATGTCTTTTACCTGATCGCTGCTCAGCTCATCTGTTGTGTTGTTTTTATTCACAATAACTGCGATACCGTCTGTTGCGATTGCCTGGCTGTCAAGTTTGTCTTTCTCATCATCCTGTAATTCACGAGAAGCCATTCCGATATCATAACTTCCATCGATTGCTGATGTCATACCTGTTGTAGAGTCTGTTGTCTGAAGTTCGATCGCTGCTCCTGTGTTGACTTTCTTATAAGCCTCGATCAGTTTTTCCATAACCGGTGATACAGAAGAAGATCCACCGACTACAACTTTTCCGGATGGTTTTGTTCCTGCATAAGCTTCTGCTGAATCATCTCCGATATATCCGTTATCTGAGATTACCTGCTGTCCTTCTTTACTCATGATATATGAGATAAGTCTTTTGCCAGTTCATTGTCTGCACCTTTCTTTGTTGCAATGTTGAATGGTCTGCAGATCTTGTATTTTCCATCTTTGATGTTCTGCTCTGTTGCTTCTTCACCATCGATCTTTAAAGCTTTTACAGTATCATTTAAAGATCCGAGTGATACATAACCGATTGCGTAATCATCTCCGGCTACTGTTGTAAGCATTACGGATGTGCTGTTTGTGATCTGTGCATCATCTGTTGTCATGTCTACTTTTTCGCCGTCTTTCTTTTCTTCAATTCCGAAAAGTTCGATGAACGCTCCTCTTGTTCCTGAGCCATCTTCCCTGGAAACGATTGTTATATCATTGGAAGAATCCCAGTCACCTTTGCTGCTCTTATCATCAGAAGAACCACTATCTGAACTTCCACATCCAACTGCAAGTCCTGCTGCCATTGTTGCTACGGATAAAACTGCGATAAACTTTTTCATTTTCATAATCATACTCTCCTTAGATTCTCATCTTTTTTTATTCTGATTTTTTTCTTTGTCGCTTTCGACAATAGCTATCTTATAAGACGTATGTTAAATCCAAAATCTGCGAATTGTTAAATGTGTGTAAAGTGTATGTAGGAAATGTATGGAAATGTAAAATTGAATTTCTTAATTTTTCATGCTATAATTCCTCTGCAGGACTTTTCCTGATCAGCTTTTTCAAAAATTATATTCGATATTAACCTTTATACAAAAAGCTGACAGTAATATGTTCTACAAATTCGAACACAATGAATACAAACATATGAAAACTTATTATTTGAGAAGAAAGAGGATATAATTCTATGTGGATTGCAGATCAATGGAAAGATTATGAAGTAATAGATTGTAGTAAAGGTGAGAAATTAGAGCGCTGGGGACAGTACACTCTGGTCCGTCCTGACCCGCAGGTTATCTGGGATACCCCGAAAACCGAGCGTGGATGGAAACATATGAACGGCCACTATCACGCAGCAAGAAAGGCGGCGGGGAATGGGAATTCTTCAGTCTCCCGGAACAGTGGCAGATTCATTATAAAGAACTGACATTTAATCTGAAGCCTTTCAGCTTCAAGCACACCGGACTTTTCCCGGAACAGGCAACGAACTGGGACTGGTTCTCTGAGAAGATCAGAAATGCAGGAAGACCGATCAAAGTACTGAATCTCTTTGCTTACACAGGTGGTGCTACTCTCGCAGCCGCTGCTGCCGGAGCAAGTGTTACACATGTAGATGCTTCTAAAGGAATGGTTGCATGGGCAAAGGAAAATGCAGCCTCTTCCGGATTATCTGACAGACCGATCCGCTGGCTGGTCGATGACTGTGTAAAATTCGTAGAGCGTGAGATCCGCCGTGGCAATCACTATGATGCCATCATCATGGACCCTCCGTCATACGGACGTGGACCTAAAGGTGAGATCTGGAAGATCGAGGATGCAATTCATCCGCTGATCAAGTTATGTACACAGATTCTGTCGGATGACCCATTATTCTTTCTGGTCAACTCCTATACAACAGGACTTGCACCGGCCGTTCTGACTTATATGCTTGGAACGGAGCTCAAGAAATGGAACGGACATGTGGATTCACAGGAGATCGGACTTCCTGTTACGCATTCCGGACTGGTGCTGCCTTGCGGGGCTTCTGGGAGATGGGAAGCGGTTTAACGCAATAGGAACTGACTTTCCCGGTCCTGAATAAAATATAGAAGCGCTTTCTGTGCTGATTCAATCATGGAGTAACTCATATGCACAGAAGGCGCTTCTATATTTTTATTCAGTTACGTTTTCGCATGCTCTACTCATTAATCTTCCTTCTTCACGGCCACGTTCTATCCCCGTCTTCTGTAAAATCAATCAGCAGTTCGCCTAACGCAACAATATCAACCTCTTTTTCCATTCTTCAGATCCTCCACAATTTCATTATACCGTTTTTTATTTAACCGGTAGAAAAATAATACAACAGCTGTTACAATCCACAGAATCCCCGGAATGGTTGTAAATGCATATTTCATAATACTGATAACCGTATCATTTTGTGCCTGATTTGCCACGTATCCATATTTTCCAAGTAATGCCGCAAGCATCGCTGTACCGATCGCCATTCCAATCTTATTTCCAAGAGAAACGAATGCATATTGAAATCCATCATTCCGAAGTCCGGTTTTCCATTCTCCGTATTCCACACAGTCCGGAATGATCGCATAGATTGCTGTATTAAATCCTGAAAAAAAGAACTGTGTAACACCTGCCAAAATATAGAATACAACTGCTGAATCTTTTACATTAAAGAAATACATTGCCAGCATTGAAATACCTGTTAAAAAGGCAAATATCGAAGCTGTCCTTCCTTTATTGTTAAGTTTTCGGAATACCGGTTGAAAACATGCGGCACCGATAATGGATGGAATAATAATGCACATAGAATAAGTAGTATAATAAGATGCATTTCCTTCTACATATGTAAAATAATATAAAATGTCAGCATTTCTTCCATATAATGTAAATCCAAATAAAACCTGTCCGATTAATGCAAGTATATACGGTCTGTTCTGCATCACGGCTTTTAACTGTACTTTAATTGATATTTTTTCCTTTTCCGGAATTGTCACCTGCTCCTTCGTCTTCGCAAAGCAGAAGAAATGGCATGCCGCAAATATACATCCATAGATAATTGCTACAAATAAATATCCGTTCTTCGCACTCTGGCTTCCCAGCTTTCCAATCAAAGGTACTGTAATAATGTTGATAATCCCGATTGCAATCATAGCCGCAACCGAACGCGAAGTATTAATTTTTGCCCGTTCATCAATGTCCTGTGTCATCGCACCGCAAAGTGTTCCATACGGAATATTTACACATGTGTATCCCAGTACAAGCAGGCAATATGTAATAATCATATAGATAACCTTTGCCGTATCTGGCCAGTCCGGATGTGCCAGAATGTCAACATTAAAAGCACTGCCGTAATGGGTGCTGCAACAAGCAGCCATGGACGGTAACGTCCCCATCTTGTTTTTGTCTTATCCGTCAACCCTCCGACAATCGGATCATTAATCGCATCCCAGAATCTTGAAAATAACATCAATGCTGAAACAGCCGCCATACTGATTCCAAACACATCTGTATAAAATATCATTAAAAAATTACTTACAAACATCCAACTGAAATTGCATCCGACATCACCAAATCCATATGCAATTTTACTGATCAATGGCACTTTTCCATTCTTACCCTCGTTTCCCATGGCTCCTCCTTATCAGCGTTTCTGACAAAACTTCTGTTCTCTCCTGATCTAATCTTTATTCCTGTACATTAATGATTACTTTCATCGTTGTTTCCCGGTTATCATCGATATACTGATAAGCTTTCAGATACTCCTGGAATGCAAATGTTTTTGAGATCAGTGGTCTTAAATGAACCTTTTCTTCATTTACAAGTCTGATTCCGTCAACATAGTCATCGTGCCGGTACATCATTGTGCTCTTGATATCCAGTTCATGATCATTAGCCACTGCAAGATCAATCTCTGCCATTCCTGCAAACACTGCAACCAATACAATAATGCTTCCTTTTCTTGCATACTTGATTGCCTGTCCCATTGTGATGTTATTTCCTGCACAATCATAAATCACATCGGCTTTGTCTGGTCCGAATGTTTCCAACATTGCTTCACCGAAATCTTTTTCTTTTGTATTCACACAGACATCAATGCCACATTCTTTCGCCTTATCCAGACGGAGATCACTGACATCCGTGATCATAACTTTTGCTGCTCCCATTCCCTTTGCTGCCTGTGCCACAAGATTACCAATCGGACCGGCACCAAGCACGGCAATGTTCATTCCTTTCACATCACCAACCTGCTTTACTCCGTGAACTGCAACAGCCAGTGGCTCGATCATTGCACCTTCTTCATATGACATTTCTTCCGGAATTGGTGTTACTTTCGATGCATCTACTGCAAAATATTCTGATGCTGTTCCGGTTGTCTGGAATCCCATAACTTTTAATTCTTCACACAAATTGTATTTTCCGTGTCTGCATGGATAACATTCTCCGCAATAAACCTGTGGCTCAATTGTTACTTTCTGACCTTCGTGAAATACTGTCACATCTTTCCCAAGTTTTACAACTTCACCGGATACTTCATGTCCCTGTGTTACCGGATATGACGTAAATGGATGCTTACCGTGATATACATGAATATCAGAACCACAAATGCCGATATTCATAATCTTTACCAATACCTGATCATCTTTTACCTCCGGAACTGGTACCTCTCTGAAAATAATCTCTCCTGGTTTTGTCATTACCTGCTGTAACATATTGTTTTCCTCCTTCATTCTTTTATCTTATCTTTTATTAAATGTTTTATTAAAGTAATTACATTATTGTACAACCACTCTATTTTGTCAATATATGAATGCCTATTTCTACTTGTTGCACAAGTTTGATCAACTTTTTTATGCATATTTACCAACTGGATATGCATAGAATTTGCCACTGGCAACTTCTCTTGCATACTTAGATATCTATAAAACCTGCCAATTGCAGCTTCTTCCGAACATCTGACAATAAAAAAAAGAGGTAAATATTCAAAGTCCGTAATCATTACGAGCCTTGAATTTCACCTCAGTTTTTCATTCTTATTCTTTTTCCTACAACATATCAAATTTATAAATGCTGTATATATTCAGAGAGGAAATGTTTTGCCGCTCCGACAGCTGATGCCTCTCTTTTATAGGAGCAATTTTTTAAGTAACGTACATCATGTTCAAAACCATTATATGCCATCACTTTTTCCCCCAGTGGTATCATATACTCTGATAAATACCCCCCGACTTCTCCTCCAAGTATGATATCTGTGTCATACGCCATTCGCAGATTGGAAATCAAAATAGCCAGATTATCCAGATACTGATTCCATTTTTCCACAGTCTTTGTATTTTTCTGCTCCACTTTTTCCATAAATTGTTCCAACGTCATTTCCTGCTCTTCATCAGTCAATGCACTGGCTGCGCAATAGGCATCTGCACACCCGGCTTTTCCGCAATAACATTTCTTTCCTCCCGGCACCAGAATCATATGTCCGAATTCTCCTGCTTTCTGATTCTGACCAGCCACCAGTTTTCCATTAATACAGAATGCGCCGCCTAATGTATTGTTGAGCGAAAGATACACAGCATCCTGATATTCATGCATATCTTCTGCCATCATCGCAGCATTTGCATCATTTGCAAAATACACCGGATAAGAAAATACCTGTTCCAGAAAGCTCAGACTGAAATTCTCCAATTGCAGTGCATGAGATTTCACAACCATTCTATTCGCCTGATCAATAATACCGGGAATCGAAATTCCGATTCCTAATATCTTTTCCCGGTCTTCTACATCTTTCAGGAAGTCCTCCACCATTTCAGCTACTTTTAAACAATAAGATGTTTCTGTTGAAAATTTTAACCGCATCCGGATTGTTTTTTCTATTTCATACTGCATGTTCAGCAATACGATTCCCAGATGATTTGCTGTGATCACTACACCGACTGCATATTTATATGCCGGATTAATCCCTATCCGTTTTGCTTTACGACCGCCGGTAGATTCATATTCTCCTATCTCGATGACCATATTCCGGTCGATCAGTTCGTTTACATTAGAAAGCACCGTCGGCATACTTAAGCTCAGATTCTGCGCCAGTTCTGCCTTTGATGTAATTTTATTATTGATGATATAGTTTACAATTTTAGATTTTGTAATATTCTTTTTTTCATTTCGCCCTGCCATATCAGACCTCTTTTATAAATTATTTTACAAAAGTATCTTAGTCCTTTTTTGCTATTCTGTAAAGAATAAATATGTTGCTTCTAAAAAACTTTTTTTCCAAGGCACAACGATATAAAACAAGCCACCGGGACAGATACCACTCTTTTTTCTCCATCCCAATGGCTCAATTTAATATTCCTATTACATCCGCTAACGAATCACAGACCCGATACGTAAGTTCCCGTATCTCCTGTGTCGGCTGCACAAGATCCGGCACCATGATCACATGCATCCCGGCCTGATGTGCGGACAGGATTCCTCCCGGCGCATCTTCAAACGCCATACAATATTCCGGCTGTATTCCCAGACTTTCACATGCTTTCTGATAAATCTCCGGATCCGGCTTCGCTTTCTTAACCATATCTCCACAGACCACACTGTCAAAATACAAATCTATTCCGGCCCGGATCAGATTCCCCATGGCATACTCTCTGCTGGAAGATGTCGCTACTGCCATCTTATATCCTTGCGATTTTCCATAAGCCAGCAGTTCTTTTGCACCTTTTTTCAGCGGAAGACCTTCTTTATCCACAATTTTCCAGAAGTTATCCCGTGTCAGTTTTCCAAATTCTTCAAATGGAAAGTCTTCCCGGATATATTTTCTGAAATATTCATTCCGGCCTGCGCGGTTCATTCCGAGTGTGTGATAGATGACGTCCCCCATATGCGGGATTCCCAATTCATCACCTGCAATCTCCCATGAGCGCTGTACAATACGCTCAGAATCGAACAACAGACCATCCATGTCAAATATAAAAGCTTTTATATCCATCCTAGAACTCTATGCCTCTTCCAAGTGCATCCTTCAGATAATCTGCAACTTCTTCTAATTTATGTATGACTTCCATCTTCTCTTCAAACTCGTCCCCGACAGATTCTTTATTAATAAGTGCCTGTTGGATTTTCTTTACATCTTTGATCAAATTCTCTGTCATATCAAAAGCCCCCTTTTTATTATCTTGCAGGAAATTTACTTTCCGATAATCGATTTATCCTAATGTATATATTATGATTATAGCATAATTTTTTTACTATTCTCTGAAATTATGTTACATTTCAATTAATTTTTTCATATTATCATTTTTTTTCAGATTTGTTCATGCATCATTCTGATAAATTCCTCCATCACACGTGTTTTGTACTTGTGTGTTTTGTAGTAAAAGAAGACTTTTCTCTTCGCTTCTTCTCCGTCTAATTTATAATACACCAGGTTTTCAAATGTCGGGAGCTGGCTTACCAGGATATCACTGATGAATGTTGCTCCAAGCTGCGTAGATGAGGCCATATATGCTGTCGACTGCTGATTGAATTCCAACACAATATTGGGCTTAAATCCAACATTTCGGCACAGCCTGTCTCCTCTGGTTCTGGTATCATTTCCCTGAGTCAGCATAATAAACGGAAGATCCGCAAATCTCCCTAACGGAACTGCCGGATATTTCCGGCTCAGATAATTTTTATTTTTGATATTCTTATAAGAAAGCTGATACATTCCCAGTTCTTCATTTACGGCAAAATGTTTTGGAACCGCAAGTAATATATTTTCTTCGCAATATAATTCTTTATTATATAGAATACTGTCATAGTGATAATTATCAATGACAAAATCCAGCGCATTACTGCCCAGCATTTCTTCCAGTTCGGCTGTATTCCCCTCTATCAGCTGAATATGTACATCCGGAAATTTCTGATTAAATTGGGTGATCAGAGACGGTACCACATATGCGGCAAACAGCGTACTTGCTCCTACTGCAAGATTCCCCGTCTTCAGACCCGCCAGGTCATTGATGTAATTCTCTACCCGCTGTTCGATCTGGGTGATCTCCTCCGCTGCCTCAATATATACTTTTCCGACCTCTGTAAGTTGGAGCGGTGTTGTACTTCTGTCAAATAACGGTTCCCCGATAATCTCTTCAATCTTTTTAATCCTTGCACTCAAAGACGGCTGACTGATATACAGATTCTGTGCCGCTTTGGTAAAACTTCTTTCTTTATACACTTCATAAACATATTTTTTCCATACAAACATACACGTAACCTCTCATATCCTGCTATCATCTGTTTTCCCTTTTCACATGACAGCTATAGTCAGACTCTTATAATTGTTATAGCACTATAAGTATTGGATTCTCTGTCCACACGGACATATCATTATATTAATGAAACAATTATTCCAATATGAATTTGGGGTTTATTGGAATAAAGATAAAATAATAAAAAGCGGGGAATAAAATTATGAAACCAATCGTACGCGCCGGGCGCATGAAACCAGTACACTCTGATATCCGTGGTCCATTATTCGTAGAAGCCATGAAACGCCAGAAACAGGGGATCGATATCTTAAAATTAAATACCGGAAATCCTGCAACCTTTGGCTTCGGGCTGCCTGACAGCATCAAAAATGCGTTGATGGAACACATGCAGGACGGTGTCGGCTACTGTGACTTCAAGGGAATGCCACAGGCAAGACAGGCAATCTGTGATTATGAGACCAGTAAAGGGATCAAAGGTATCACGCCGGATGACGTATTTATCGGTAACGGTGTCAGCGAAGTTGTATCGTTCGCTTTAACACCTTTGTTAAATGATGGAGATGAAGTCTTAGTTCCTTCTCCTAGTTACTCCCTCTGGGGCAATTCCGTATATCTCGAAGACGGTAAACCGGTCTTCTATACCTGTGATGAACAGGCCAACTGGTATCCGGACATTCAGGATATCCGTTCCAAGATCACAGATAAGACAAAAGCAATCGTTATCATCAATCCGAATAACCCGACCGGTGTACTCTATCCAAAGGAACTCCTTCTTGAGATCATCCAGATTGCAAGAGAATCCGGACTTCTGATCTTTGCAGATGAAATCTATGACCGTCTCGTTATGGATGGCAAACAGCACATCTCTCTTGCTTCACTGACAGAGGATGTTCCGGTCATTACATTAAACGGTCTGTCCAAATCACACTGTCTGTGCGGATACCGCTGCGGATGGATGGTCATCAGCGGTCCAAGAGAACTGACCGAAGATTACAGACAGGGCATCATCCAGTTAACATCTCTGCGTCTGTGCGCCAATACCATGGCACAGATCGTCATCCCTGCAGCTCTTGATGATATGGAGACACCTGCTTCTATGGTTCGGCCGGGCGGCAGAATCTATGAGCAGCGAGAAGCAACCGTTCGTGAACTTGAGAAGATCGACGGTCTGTCATTTGTAAAAAATGACGCTGCATTCTATGTCTTCCCGAAACTGGACGTGAAGAAATTTAACATCACCAATGACAAGCAGTTTGCCCATGATCTGCTGGATGTCACCAATATCCTGCTCGTTCCCGGAAGTGGATTCGACTGGAAAGATCCGGATCACTTCCGTATCGTCATGCTTCCGCAGGCAGATATCTTAAGTGATGCGATTCGCCGGATGGGAACATTCCTTGACGGATATAAGCAGAAATAATATGATCAGCAACCATCCTTAAATAGTACATAGATAAAATACATTCCCGGTAAAAATCCAATCTCTCTTTTTTCGTCGATGTTTCAGTTATCCGGGAATGTATTTTTATCTGCTTTTCACTGTATTCCAGGCTCCGACTACTTCATTTACGGTGCTGACTGTCACAAATGCATGTTCATCTGTTTCGTGGATGAAAGATAATAATTTTCCATATTCATTCTTTTCTAATATCGTTACAACTTCTACATGCTCTGCATGATCCAGACCTCCATATGCCGGATAAATCGTCGCACCTCTGCGTAATTCCCTTACAATATAATTCTGAATTTTTTCATGCTCCTTTGAAAGAATGGATACTTTCTTACGCACATGGAATCCATCACAGAACCGGTCTAATACCTGACCGTAGATCAACGTACCAACAAGACTTATTACCATTGTCTCCCGATCATATACAAAGATCGCTGCCATCGATATGAGCACACCTATGATCGTAATACTCTGTCCTATTTTAAATCCAAGATACTTATTGATCAACTTCGCAACAATATCAATTCCCCCGCTGGATGCATTCATGTTAAATAAGACGGCCTGTCCTGCGCCAACCACGATCATGAAGCATACCAGATCGATCACGATATTCCCGGACAAGGATTCCACATGCGGAGTCAGTATCTCAAAAATCCTCAGATACATCGGAAGCATAAGTGATGCAAGAACGGTCTTCACACCGAATTCCCTGCCGATAAAAATATACCCTATGACCAACAGTATCATATTTAAAACAAATGTAATTGTCGATACCGGTAACGGAATGATCTTTACCAGAACAAGAACCAGTCCTGACAGACTTCCAAGCACCAGATTATTTGGCATCATTTCATAATATACAGCTGCCGACATTAAGAACATGCCGCCCAGCATCATAATAAATTCTTTTTTTTGTTATCTTCATTTCATTCTTCCTTAATTCAATATTTCCGCACAAAGATGTACTCCTCTTTTTTGTGCAAAGAGGAGTACATCTTTTTCTGAAGGGTGTCTATGCCTAAATCTGTTTCAGGCATATCTATACAATTATCATTGTTTTTATCCAGCACCCGGCGGTTAGTCCACCAATGCCGATAATTTCTTGTCCAGAGCTATCATGATCAGTGCCGCTGCAAACGATACAACCGCAACTCCGATACATGCTACTTTGAATTCAATCTTTCCGCCAAACAGCAGTCCATATACCGGACCATAACTCTTTGCTGCGATAAATGTTGCAAATCCCCATACCGACATCATAACAGCCAGATAACGGCTCGGTGAATATTTACTGATAAATGAATGCCCCAGTGGTGAGAAGAACATCTCTCCCATTGTCAGAAGAAAGGCAAATACGATCAGCCATAACACACTTGCCTTTTCCCCACCACGCATGATATCAATTGCTGCGTAGAAGAGATATCCGACACCGATGATCGCAATTCCAAGTCCGGTCTTTCTGAACAGACTCATATCCCCCTGCGGTCTTGCCGCCAGTTTCTTCCATAATGCCGCTGTTACAGGTCCCAGGATAACACAGAACAGTGAGTTGGCTGCATCAAACCATGTAGACGGTACCTGATAACCTGCTACTACCCAGTCCATATTCTCTGCCCAGTAGAAATATACCGGCATATATCCCAGATACCAGAATATCCAGAATACGATGGAGAATAACGAAGCTACAAAGATTGCACCGATACGTTTCTTCTCGATCGTTGTAAGCGGCTGCTTTGTTCCTGTCTCTTCTTTTTTCTTTGCCTCTGCTGCTTTTTCCTCTTCTGTCAGAGTCTTCTTGAATGGAAGCTTTCCAAGATCACCTAAGAATCTCCAGCACACAAAGATATACCAAAGTCCTCCGAGAACCATCATCAATGCTGCCATCTTAAAGCATGGTGCAAATCCAAGCACACCATCTTTTGCAAATACATCCTTATACAGGATTCCCACCAGGAATGTTCCGATGAATGCACCCACATTTACCAGTGTATAACGCATCGAAAATGCCGGATCCATCTGTGATTTGTCCGTGATAACACGTCCGATGATCGCACCGTTTTTGAATAATGCAAGTCCCAGGCTTACCAGGAAGATCATCGCATATACTCCGGCAGAACTCTTTGCGATTCCTCCGGTGAAATATCCTGCCGCAGCAATAAACATACCAACCGGTGTCGTATATCTCGCACCGATATACTTATCTACGATCACTGCCCCAAACAGTGGAAGCAGATAAGAAAATGCGGTCAGGTTTGACTGCATATTGGCAGCCACTGTATCCGAAGTCCGAGTCCTCCGGTTGCAACCGAAGCAGTTACAAAAATCAAAATCAGCGAACGTCCCAGATAATATGCCAGACGTTCAAAAATCTCTGTACAGGCACATACCCAGAACGCTGCCGGAAAGCCTTTTCTTTTTTGTCTTCCATATTCTTTTCCCCACTTTTTTCTAAATTCAGTCCTTACTTTTTATGTACTTTTTATTTTCTCTTCCTTGTTTCGTACATATATCCTTCTCTGTCTTATTTTATATCTTTCAAGAATGCTTTATATCCTCTGTAAGCTTCATAAATATCAGCCTTACTTGTCACCTCATACGGTGCATGCATAGAAAGTACAGCAACACCGCTGTCAATGACATTCATGCCATAATTTGCCATGATATATGCAATGGTTCCGCCGCCCCCAAGATCGACTCTTCCCATCTCCGCTGTCTGGAATCCGACTTCGTTATTGTCTAATACCTGACGCACTTTTGCGATATATTCCGCATTGGCATCGTTACTGTTATTTTTTCCGCGGCTTCCGGTAAATTTATTAAATACCAGACCTCTTCCAAAGTATGCTGTATTCTTTTTCTCAAATGCATCTGCATACAATGGATCAAATGCTGCACTTACATCAGAAGAAAGCATATAAGAATTTCTCAGAGCTCTTCTGACTTTTAACGGATTGCCATCTTCGGTAAGTGCCATCAGTTCTGCCACATAATCTTCAAAGAATCTGGAATGCATACCTGTTGCCCCAACGCTTCCGATCTCTTCTTTATCTACCAGAATACAACAGCTTGTTCTTTCCGGATTCTCTGTTTCCAGCATTGCAAATAATGAAGTAAAAGCACAGACCCTGTCATCCTGTCCATATCCGATCACCATACTTCTGTCCAGTCCGCAGTCTCTTGCCTTTCCTGCCGGCACGATCTCCAGTTCTGCTGAGAGAAAATCTTCCTCTTCCATATCAAGATTCTCCTTTAAGAACTGTACTACGGCTGCCTTTACCAGCTCTTTTTCTTCTTTTTCTAACTCATCATTGCCTGTAAGCGGCTTTGTTGCAACGAGGATATCCAATCCTTCCCCTTCGACTACCACGCCCGCCTTTTTCTCAATCTGCTGCTGTGACAGATGAATCAGAAGATCTGAAATCACAAGTACCGGATCATCTTCCTTTTCCCCAATAATAATGTCCTGCACTGTTCCGTCTTTTTTTGCAATCGTTCCATGGATTGCAAGCGGAATTGTAACCCACTGATATTTCTTGATCCCACCATAGTAATGCGTATCCAGATATGCCATATCACTGTCTTCATATAATGGATTCTGCTTTACATCTATTCTTGGTGAATCAATGTGTGCTCCAAGAATATTCATACCTTCTTCTAACGGTTTCTTACCGAGCTGGAACATTACAAACGCTTTCCCCATGCAGTCTGCATACACCTTATCCCCGGCTTTTAAAGTGGTTCCCTCAGAAATACAATCTTCCAGATTCTTATATCCCCATGCATCTGCCATCTTCTTTCCAGCTTTACACATTCACGCTCTGTCTTTCCGATATCTAGACATTCTTTATAGCGGACACTCAGCTCTTCTAATTCTTTCTGCTGAATTTCTGTGTATTCTTTCCACATATTTTTTTCGCTGCATCTTTTCGCTCCTCCTTTTTACTTTGCAGTCTTTCTATAAAAATAGTATCTCCGTTCACAGAATATATCCAACAAGAAAAGCGCATGTACTATAAGAAAATCTTATTTTTTTCATTGTTCTGTCAAATATAAAATATGTATTTTCCCATTATAAAATCGCAAAAAATTATCGATCGTTTTTCACAATCGATAATTTTTTCTTATGAGTTCACTACATTTTTAATTTCTTCCAGAATCTCTTTTACTTTCTTTTTGTTTCTTTTTTTTCTGTAGAATGCTTTGATCACGCACTCTCCTTCATATCCCGGAAGCAGCAGCATATCTCCATCACTATAGGAGAAATACTGACTGTCTGCCAGTGCATATCCGTCGTTAAATTCTACCTTTAATTTCATGGTATCCACATTGTCAACCAATTCTATTCCTTGTGTAAGCAACTGCGGATCATTCTTTTGTCCATTCATCATACTGCATAAATATGACTTTGTTCCATATCTGGTATAACGCTCAAGATCCTTTGCTTTAAACTCCGGCTGCTCATTTATCGATGATTCCAGTCCGATATATGCTCCGATCCGGCTGGATATCAGCGGCTTTTCTCCTATTTCATCCGGCTGCTCCAACTCATTTAGTCCGTATCCAATATAAATATCCAATGTATTTTCTCTCAGCATCCGGCTGCCCATGTAGGAATCCAGTTTACTGAAGTGGAAGTCTGCTTCGGAATGCTTATCATTAATCATCTTCTGCATCTTTGCCCAGAACAATTTGTTTATAGAACTATCGATTCCGATACGGACTACGCTGCTTTCTTTATATCTTTCTATCTCATGCAGCATCCGTTCGTGCGTCTGCACCATCTCCCTGGCATACTCATAGACAATCTCCCCTAATTCTGTCAGGCAGATCTCACCATTGCCTCTCTCCAGCAGAGTCCCTCCCGCCATTTTTTCCAAAGAGGCGATCTGCTGACTTACTGCCGTCTGTGTTACATAATTTCTTGCTCCGGCCTTTGTAAAACTCTTGAGTTCCACTACATCCAAAAAAATATTTATATTTCCAAAAGACTCATTTCGCATACTTCCTTCCGATGACTGCTTCAGCTGATATATTTTTCTCCTCTTCTCCCTC
>ENA-OQBJ01000674-OQBJ01000674.1-human-gut-metagenome-genome-assembly--contig:-NODE-674-length-17132-cov-2.981182_pt1 | contig 17132 bp, 19 predicted proteins | sample MGYA00242743_ERZ504545 | MGnify/ENA primary metagenome ERZ504545 (study PRJEB26092, sample SAMD00036252) | human gut metagenome | host: Homo sapiens | study: EMG produced TPA metagenomics assembly of...
GGACTGGGGATTGGGGATTGGGGAGCGCCGCTTTGGGACAGAATCTTTGCCCCTGCAGGCAAAAGATTGTATTCGCGCATCGCTGGAGTAGTCAGCTGATTCGGGGGGGGTCCCGTCAATCTTCGCCGGCGAAAGCGGACCAGCCTTCGGAAATACCGTTTCCCCATCAACGCAGGCAGATGCTCAATCCACCTTCACCAGTCTGGCCCTGAAGGCAATATCCCTGGTGGTATCCATGCTGTCAAAACGGATGCGGTAGGAATTGTTCTTTTCATCCACCTCTTCAATGGTGCCCATGCCAAAGACGGTGTGCCGCACCCGGCAGCCCACGGGAAAATGGCCTTTGTCCCCATCATCTTTCAGGTAGGCGCTTGTTCTTTCCACATAAGCCTTCCCCGCCTTCCAGAGGGATTCATTCACCGGCGGATCAAAGGAGAGGTATTTTCTGTCTATGTCCAGAATGAAACGGGAAGGGAAACGGGGCGTGCCGTCCAGATTCGTTCCCTCCGCCTCTGTGAGGTAGAGTTCATCCTCTGCCCGGGTCATGGCCACGAAGGCCAGACGCCTTTCCTCTTCCATGCCTCTTTTCGTCCTTGTCTTCCGGGAGGGGAAGATGCCTTCATTCATGCCGCAGAGGAACACCACCGGAAATTCCAGGCCCTTGGCGGTATGGACAGTCATAAGCCGCACCGCATCCCTCTCCGGCCCCCGGTCCATATTGGAAAAGAGAGCCGCATGGTCCAGGTAGTCGGAAATGGACGTTTCTTCCCCTGCCGTTGATTCATACTCAAAAATAGACTGCTTCAGCTCTGCCAGATCATCCAGCCGCTCCTGGCTGCCTTCGGTGCGGAGCATTTTTTCGTAGCCGCTTTCATCCAGAATGGCAGACAGGACCTCGGACACCTGCTTCCCTTCGCTGTCCTTGGTAAAGTATTCGATAAGGTCTATGAAATCGCCGGCCTTTGTCTTTTTGAAAAGGGGATCTTCCGCATACTTCTTCAGCGTTTCATAGAGCTTGTGTTCTCTTCCTGCGCCTTTTCCGTGAGAAAATCCATACGGCGCCTTCCTATATTTCTCTTCGGCTTATTGACAATGCGGCGGAAAGCCATGTCATCTCTGCAGGCAATCATGCGGAGATAACAGAGAGCATCCTTAATTTCCATGCGGTCGAAGAACTGGGCACCGCTGTAAATCACATAGGGAATATCCGCCTTTATCAGTCCTTCCTCCAGGTTCCGGGTCACATAATGGGCCCGGTAGAGAATGGCGATGTCGCTGTATTCCCGGCCCGATTCATGGAGTTCTTTGACAGCCGACGCCACTGCTTTGGCCTCTTCCCCGCCGTTGGCCGCTGCCATCACGGTCACAGGCTTTCCCTTTTCCTTATGGGAAATCAGATTCTTGGGGATGCGGTTCTCATTCTTATCAATCAGGGAATTGGCAGCATCCAGGATGTCCGGCGTGGACCGGTAATTATCATCCATAATGATGGTTTTCACATGGGGAAATTCCCTGTCAAAATGCAAAAGATACCGCACATCGGCGCCGCGCCAGGTATAAATGGTCTGGTCCGGATCTCCCACGATGAAAAGGTTGTTGTGATAGCCGCAGAGAGCCTTCATGAGCCTGTACTGGAGAGGGTCAATATCCTGGAATTCATCAATCATGATATACTCCAGCCGCTTCTGCCACTTCAGCCGGATGTCTTCGTTTTCCTCAAAAATGTAGAGGGTAAACTTGATGAGGTCATTGTAGTCCAGGGCAAAGCATTTCTTTTCCTGGTACAGGTAGCCGTAAAAAATGATGTCTTCCACCGTAAGGGCCTGATGGTACTTTTCATAAAGAAGGGACAGGGGCATGGCAATCATGTCTTTATAATACTCCGGCTGCCACACACACTTTTTCATTTCAATCATGTCCCTGGCCTTGTTGAAGGGCATATCCCGAAGAGTCAGCCCCCGCTCCTCGTAAATCATCTGCAGCATGTCGTCAATGTCCGAATTGTCGATGACCAGGAAATTTTTCGGATAGGATACGGCATGGCTGTCTTCCTGCAGCACCGACACGCAGAAGCCGTGGAACGTATTGATGTATCCCGTATCATTGTCTCCGGTGAGCTGTGGATGCGCCGCGCCATTTCCCGGGCTGATTTATTGGTAAATGTAACGCAGAGGATATGCCCCGGCAGGATGCCCAGCTCATTCACCAGGTAGGCGAACCGGTAGGAAAGGGCTCTTGTCTTCCCTGACCCTGCCCCGGCAATGACCCCTACATAGCCTTCCGTAGAAGTGACTGCCTCTTTCTGCTTTTCATTCAGCTCATTCCATAATGCGTCCATAGCTGCCCTCCGAACTTATATTCTAAATCCATTATACAATAGGATGAGCATAATGCAAAGGGTTCGGCTGTTAAGAGAGGCTGCGCAGAAGGGTTGTGAAAAAGGGTTCGACAGGTTCAAAAGGTGCAAAGGGTGGTGGTGGCGGCTTCGCCGCATTATAAGATGCCGCCCATAACTCCATCCTACTGCCACACAATGCAGGCAATCCCTGCCAGGGTGAGCACAGCCCCTGCCAGCTGGCGGAGCTTCAGCTTTTCTCCATAGAAAAGGGCGCCGGTCACCATGAGGGCCGCCACAATGAGGCTGTTAGTCAGAATAAAGGAGGTCTGCACCGTCCAGCCGGCCCGGTACATGTACACCACGCCCAGTTCGATGCCTACAATGGAACATCCAAGACCAGGGCCCAGGGGTTCCAGGAAAGCAGTGCCTTCCTTCTATTTTCCCCTTTCGACGCCAGGAAGAAATATAAAAGGAAGGATGTGAAAGAGGCGGAAAGATAGGTCAGCACCAGGGCTGCCAGGGGATGGATGCCGCTGGAAATTTCCTTGACTCCCACCTGATAGGCAGTGCTGCAGCATACAATAAGGCCAATGGGCCACCAGAATTTCATAGGTTACCTCACAATCAGAAACATGCCCGCCGCTGCCAGACATATGCCTGCCTGCTGCAGAGGGCGCAGCGATTCCCCGTACATGAAATGGCCCACCATGAGCAGCACCACAATGGCCAGGGCTGTATACACAAGGAATCCGATATTCATAGGCCAGCCGGCCCGGTACATGAAAATGGAACCACCTCCAGCCCCGTTATGGCAAGCCCCACCATGAGGCCGCCGGATGGGGCGGCCAGATTTCATGGAAAATATGCCTCCCGGTATGAGCATTTCAAAAAGAAGGGCGCAGAGGCAGGCACTAACCAGATAGGTCATGCCCAGCGCGGCCAGCGGACTTTTCAGGGAAGACAGCCGGCGGGCGCAGACCTGGTAAAACACATCGGCCAGCACCACCAGCCCCACGGGCCACCATAAATTCCACAGTTCCATGTTTTCCTTCCTTTCCCCATGGTATAAAAAAAAGTGTTTTCCCCATTTCTCCCGGCTCACTGCCGTACCTGCGGAAATAGGGAAAACACCTGGATTCATAAATCCTCTGCCCCACCCGGTGGCGAAGCAGTGTGTAGTCATATTATAGCATAATGGAGGCGGCTTCGCCTCCCTGGTTCATCAGATAAAAAAAGAGGTGCCTCTTCGCCGCCGGCTGCGGCCTGCCGATGAAGGCAGATTGTACAGAAGGGCTAAGAACATAAGGTTATGAAGTTTGACCGGCCTTTGGCCGGAGAGCCCTTAAGTTTGACGGGCCCTTTGGGCCCGAGGGTTGTGGTGGCGGCTTCGCCGCATTATAAAATGGCGCCAAAGGCGCCCACTTTGCCTCCACGGAGTGGGCTTTATAACTTTCTTTGAATCCATTTGCATTGAGGAATTCAGCCTTCTAATGTCTGCCGTCTGACAGACTAACGTCTTCCCGCCGACCGGTATTTATCAGTATTTATCCCACTGCCTCCACGCACCGAGATCCTTCGCTCCGCTCAGGATTACAGCGTCCGGCGGAAAGCGGATAGCCGATAGCAGCTTCTACTCTCCCACCAGCTCACTAGCCCACCAGCTCACTTTCCTTCCAGTATCCGGAAGAATTCGCTCACCGCTGCCAGCCCTTTTTTCAATGTTTCCTCATCGTGGCCGTAGCCTACGCGGAAGGAGAAGGGTTCATCGAAACAGTCTCCCGGTACGGTGAAGGCGCCGGTTTCATAGTACATGCGATGGGAAAAAAGGGTGGAGGGCAGAGGGAAATCATAGTAAACCAGAGCATGGTGCCTGCCTTTGGGTTCACGAAGGAAGCATGATTTTCCCCATGCACCCAGTCTTCCAGAATGGGAAGGTTGTGCTGGAGGATGGCCCTGTTGCGCTGCAGGATTTTTTCCTTATGGCGAAGGGCCAGGGCTGCCACGGCTTCATCGAAAAGACTGCAGCTCACCAAGTCATAGTCCCTCACCCGCCGGAACTGGGCCAGTGCTTCCTCATCCTTTGTGGCCAGCCAGCCCAGACGGAGTCCTGCCAGGGAAAAGGCCTTGGACATGGAGCCGGTGGCAATGCCTTTCTCATAGAGGTCCGCCACTGAAGGGCAGCGGTCTTCTTCCCTTTGGGAAACGCCGGCATAGACTTCATCGCAGAAAAGATAGGCCCCTGCTTCCCTTGCAATGTCCACGATTTCTTCCATCATATCCTTTGGAATCAAAGAGCCCGTAGGGTTGTTGGGGTTATTGAGGCAGATCATGCGCACCCCTTCTCTGGCTGCCTGCCTGAGTTCATCCAGGTCCGGCATGTAGCCCCTTTCTTTTTTCAGATGGAGCACTGTCACCTGGGCTCCCAGGGACCGGGGCGCCGAATAGAACTGCTGATAGCTGGGCGCATAGGCAATGACCCTGTCGCCGGGCCGGATGAGGGAAAAGAAAATATGCTGGTTGCCGCCGGTGGCACCATGCTCCGTCAGGATTTCATCAGGAGAAATATGCTCATAGAGGTGCGAAATTTCCTCCTTCAGCCCCGGTCGCCCCAGATGGGACCATAGGTCTGCTCCCTTTGGAAAAAGGTTTCCATGAAATCCTGCTTATCTTCCCCAGAAAGGGCAAAAAGCTCATTCAGGGTCAGGGGCTTTGCACAGGTATCGGTAATATTGTACCGAGCCCCTTCCTCATACCGGTCCATCCAGTCTTCTACGCCAAACTGCTCAACAATCATGTCTTATTCTCCATCCATACCATATGAAACGCTTTTATTCCCCACTCTGCCAGTTCTTGCATACATCCACCCAGCCTTTGGCCCGGGACGCCCTTTCCAGTTCCTCCAGCGCCAGCTTCACGGCGCTGTGGTCCGTACCAGCTGCCGGATACACAATGTCAAAACGCTTCAGAGACACATCCAGGTACACCGGCACCGCCTCGGGAAGGGCAAAGGGGCATACGCCGCCGGGGCGATGGCCGATATACCTTTCGCAGTCTGCTCCGGGAATCATTTTGGCTTTCTTATGAAAGGTTTCCTTATATTTATGATTGTCCACCCGGGCATCGCCTGCCACCACTACAATGAGCGGCGCATCGTCCACCAGAAAGGACATGGTCTTGGCAATCCGCGCCTCCTCGGTTCCCAGTGCTTCTGCCGCCAGTGCCACAGTGGCGCTGGATTCTTCCAAATCAATGCACCGGTCCGCGAGGCCGAAGGGTGCCAGATAGGCTTTTACTTTTTCAAAGGACATAAGAATCCTCCTTACTGTAATCTTTCTCCATAATGATTAACTATACCACGAAGGGAAAGGCCCTTTCAATAGAAAAGAGACAGCTCCTCGCGCTGTCTCCATAAGGAAATCAATCTTTCACCCTGCCGAAGGTACCTTCATCTTTAAATCAGGGGGAATGTAGTCATCCCTTCCCCACTCCCCGATATGCATGGTCCCCTCTTCCCCGATATCCACTCTGCAGAGAGCACAGTTTCCGATGGGGTGCTTCCACAAATCATTGAGCCCATAGCCGGCGATTTTGAAAAGGATGGTGCTGAGACAGCCATATGGGATACCAGCAGTATATGTTTCCCCTTGTTCTTCTCCGTCATGGAAAGAAAAGATTTCCACGCCCGTTCCTGCACGGCTGCAAAGCTTTCCCCGCCGTCAATGTGCACATCGCCGGGCGTGCTCCGCCATATATCATACTGCCCCGGATAAAGCTCATCCATTTCATCCGGCGAATGCCCGTCCCAGCGGCCCAGGTTGATTTCAATGAAACCTTTTTTCAGAAATCACGGGGATATCCCTTTCTCCCCGAATGATGTCCGCCGTTTCTACCGTTCTTTTCAGGGGACTGGTGTAAATCACATCCAGCGGGACTGAGGCCATCATTTTCGCCGCACAGGCTGCCTGGGCTCTCCCCCTTTCATTCAGGGGAATGTCGCTCCACCCCTGCAGACGGTGAGCTTTATTCCAGTCCGTTTCTCCATGCCGTATCATGTATACCCTAGTCATTGCCTGCCTCCTTTCCTACTATCATACCACGTTTTTCCCCATGGCCGCCAAGAGGCAGGGGAAAATGATTCATAGAAGGCAGGAATACAGTCCAGCGGTAAAGGGACAGCCCCTTTTTCCCCCATTTCCTCTGCCTCACGCCGAAAGGAAGATTTCCAGTCCGATGCCCATGAGGATGAATCCCCCTGCCACAGTAGCCTTGTCCGCCAGCTTCATGCCGAAGTGCCTGCCCAGGACAATGCCGGCAAGGCAGAGCATAAAAGTCACCACGCCGATGATGACAGATGATGCCACGGCTTCCCTGACTTCGAAAGATGCGATGGCAAAGCCCACGGACAGCGCATCCATGGAAGTGGCCAGTCCCTGGAGGAGGAGACAGGAGAAACTGGTTTCCGGACACACTTCTTCTTCCTCTCCCGAAAGGCCGTCTCGAATCATCATGAGGCCAGGTAAAGAGAAGGACCAGGGAAATCCAGGGAATATAGGGGAGAAGTCTCTGGAAGAGATCCACCACCCAGTGGACGCATATCCATCCCAGAAGAGGCATGAGAAACTGGAAAGAGCCGAAGGTGCCGGCAATGAGGGCCATTTTCTTCTTCTTTATGAAAGGCTCGTGAATCCCGTTGGCCAAAGACACGGAAAAAGCGTCCATGGCCAGACTTGCTCCCAGAAGCACACTGTTAAAAAGAAATAAAAAATCCATCGTCCCACTTCCTGAAAGAATGACCTCACGAAGCCATCAAAAAAAGACTCCGTGCAGGTAAAAACCATGCACGTGAGTCTCGCAATTTCAAGGAAAGCCAGGCCGGAAATACTGATTTTTCATGCCACAGGATATCATCAGTTTTTCCTTCACGCCAGTATGTTGACTTACTCCACAGGGTGGCTGCTACTCCCTCACTTATTGAGAATCATACCATGTTCCTCTCCCCTTGTCAAAGGAAAAGGCCCATAAATACTGAATTTTCTAATCTAAATTTATTCTCAATCAGCTTCCATTTCAGAAAGTACTTCCTCCCAGCTGTCATACCATGCCTCTGCCAGAGGGGCCATACGATTCCTGTCCTTTTCTGCATACCTGTCATAAATGACACCTGCCGGAATGCCCGCTGCCCGGGCTGCCATGAGTCCTGCCAGGGAGTCTTCAAAAATGAAGCACTCTTCCCTTGTCTTTTTCAGGTCTGCCATGAGCTTCTCATGAACCTCCGGCGACGGCTTGATGGAAGACACATCCTCTCTGGTATAGATGGCTGTAAAGTACCTGTCCAGCGGCGCTTTGGACCGGATGTTTTCATTCAGATGGCGGTATATATCCATGTTGGCCCTTTTGGTGGTGGTGGCAATGACCAGGGTCTTTCCCAGACCGTGAAGCCTTTGAATCACCTCCGGCGCCCCTTTCTTGTAGTCCACCTGATGAATGAGAAAATCCCGGGAGATTTCATAGCGCTTTTGGAATACCTTTTCACCGCTCCAGGAGCAGCCGCAGTGCCTGGCCAGGAAGAGACAGTAGGAAAGGTAGGGATTTTCCTCATTCCCGTGGTCTGCAAGAAAGGCATCCCGCCTTCTTCCCACCGCCATTTCTTCTTCTGCCGCTCCTCCCATGGCTGCCATAAGGCCTGGTCCACCTGGTTCCATATGCCTATGGAGTCGATAAGGGTACCGTCCATATCAAAAATGATGGTATTTCTCTGAAGAAAAGATGTCCTATTTCCCAAAGGGCTTCACTCCTGCCACTGCTTCTCTGGCGTCAATCCGTTTTTCTCCATGATCCACATCGATGAGCACGTAGCGGTCATTGCCCATGCCCAGTTCCTTCATATAGGTGAGCTGGCGAAGGCCGTGGCGGGATTCCATCCGTTCCACCAGATCATGATGGTCCTCTTCTTTCATGGCATATACCATGTCCACCGAAGCCTGGTCAATGGCAAGAATATCCAGAGAAGCCAAAATGCCCACGTTCGGCGTCACCACAGGCTGGGCATTCACCCCTTCGCAGTCGCAGGATACGGACATATTCCGCATGACATTGATGAAGCTATGTGTCTGCCGAAATAATCCACTGTGCCTTGGCCGATTCAGTCATTCGTTCCATAAACTCTTCCTCTGCAATAGACCACTGGTCCTTGCCCGGATAGGTATGAATCATGGCCTTGCCGATACGTCCGTCGGCGCAGCCAATGCCGATATTCTTATTGGAACCGCCAAAGCCCCCCTGCACATGGCCTTTGAAATGGGTGAGCACCAGCATGGAATCGTATTGGGTCTCATGACTGCCTACAGACATTTCCGTAAACCATTTGCCTCCTTTCACCGGAAGCATGGTGGTGCCTTCTTCGTCCATAATATCCACCGGTGCAAAGGTCCAGCCGTTCACTTCCAGCGTTTTCCGATGCTCTTCCGTAGTATAGCGGTCTCCGTCATAATAGGTATTGGTTTCCACAATGGCGGCATTGGGGATTTCCTTCTCCATCAGTTCCTTCACCCAGGGACGGGGAATGATATTGGGGCCATGCTGCTCCCCGGTATGAAGCTTCACTGCCACTCTGCCGGTAAGGTTCTCTTTGATTTTCTCATACAGGCGGATAAGTCCCTCTGCCGATAAATCACGGGTGAAATACACAATGGATTCGTTTCCCTTTCTCTCCTCATAGGGAATGTAATGCTCCCCGCCAAGTCCTGCTTTTTTCTCCTGTTCCATTTCTTTTTCTCCTTTCATAAGAAAAACCTGCCCTTCGGCAGGCCCTTCTACTCTTCGTCCAGAAAGCGCGCCGCCTCCGGATTTTTCCGGATTTCCCGTATATCCTCTTCCGTGGGATACACCGGAATATCCCTGTCATGGTTCACCAGACAGAGAAATCCAAGGATGTCTCCCATATCCGCCTTAAACTGGTGCCATTCCCAGGGCGCAATGGTGATGAAATCCCCTTCATGGACTTCCACCACCTGATTTCCCAGAAGGGCATGGCCCTTCCCTTTGAAAATCATAACCGCGTGCATGTGCTTATGATGCTCAAAAGGAGGAAAATCCTCCCTTTTCCACCTGGAAATAACGGAACTGTACCGGAAGGTCCGCCTCGTTGTCAAAAAGGACCTGCTTGGTCACATCCCGGAAAACGCCGGGGTTCTCTTTGTAAATATGGGGCTCCACGCCGTCCCACCTGTTTTTGTCCTGATGAAAGCGATGTATCATATGTCCTCCTGTTCTATGCTTATTTTATCATAGAGAGGAATACACAGGAAACTGTTTCATCCTCCTTATTATAGAAAGTTAAAGGGCACTTGAGTCAAGGGAGATAGTAGGCTGGTGAGCTAGTCCACTAGTTCACTAGTCCACCAGTCCACTAGTCCACTAGTCCACTAGTCCACTAACTCAAAAAACGCCTCCCCAGGGGGAAGCGTTTTTGGCTGCAGACTATTTCAGCGCTCCGATTTCCTTGTAGTACTTTTCAGCGCCCGGATGGAGCGGTACGCCGGCAATATCCTTCACTGCGTTTTCTGCGGTGAGGCCTTTCAGGTTCTTCTGGGACTGTCCCATTTCATCCATGTGTTCCCACAGGGTCTTGGTGAGCTGGTACACCACATCGTCCGGAAGATCGCCGCGGCAGAACATGACCATCTTAATGGCAGAAGTCTGAATGTCCTTATCCTGGTTTGGATAGGTGCCTGCCTTGATGGTGTAGCTGGTGTACCAGGGGTACTTAGCTTTCAGTTCCTTCATAAGGTTGTCGTCAATGGGCACCAGATGGGCACCGCTGGTAAGAGCCTGGGTAACAGCGGAAGCGGGAGCGCCGGACATGATCCAGGCGCCGTCGATGGAACCGTTCTGAATCATATCAGCTGCATCGCCGAAGGTAATATATTCTGCCTTGATGTCGTCAGGGAACTTCATGCCTGCCGTGGTAAGGTGAGCCTCTGCTTCGTTATACACGGAAGAGCCGGCGGAAGCTACGGCAAAATGTTTGCCTTTGATATCCTGAATGTTTTCAATACCCGAATTGGCGCTGGCCACCACCTGGTTCGGATTGAGGTACAATCCGCCGATGACCTTCAGGTCCGGATAGGCATGGTCCTTGAAGGAATCCAGTCCTTTATAGCACTGGTACACATTGCTGGCAATGGCAATGGATACCTGGGCTTCCCCGTCAGATACCATGTTCAGGTTTTCAATGCCGCCGGCAGAAGCCTGGCTGGCTGCCTGGACGCCGGGAACGTTATTGCTCCACATATTGGTAATAGCTGCCCCTACGGCATAGAGGGCCCCCGATGCTCCGGCGGTGGGGAAATTGATTTTCAGGGTCTGTCCTGCAGCCGGCTTTGGCACTACCGCCTTTTTGTCATCTCCGCACCCTGCCAGCACCTGCCATCACCATGGCCGCCATGGATACAGCCAATACTTTTTTCCAGTTTTTCATACTGTTTCCTCCCTTACTGCAATTCTTCACTAATATATCACAGAAGCCCGGCGTAAACCCAAAAACCAAGGCCCCTGTTTCTGCTATGCTGCTTCGATTTCTTTCTTCTCTTTATTTCTTCTCATCCACTGGTAAATGCATACCGCCGCAATACCTGCAGCACCGGCCGCATCGGTAAGGACGCCGGGCAGAAGCAGGAACGGCGATGATACGATGAGGATAATCCTTTCCACCAATGTGCAGCGGCGAAGGATCCATCCTTCCAGCCCGGCCACCAGGCAAAGGTACCCACCATGCCGTAAAGACTGCCCATCCCGTATCAAAGAGAGTGGCTGTCTTGGACACGCCGATGAGAAGCACCGGATTATCCAGGAAAAAGAAAGGAATAATAAATCCGATCAGTCCCAGACGCACCGCCCAAAGGCCTGTCTTCGTCTGGTCCGAATCAGCAATGCCCGATGCCACATAGGCAGACATGGCTACCGGCGGAGTAATGTTGGACAGGCAGGCGTAAATCAGGCAGAACAGGTGAGCAATGAGAGGCATGGCCCCTGCTTTAATCAGCACCGGTACTGCTACGGCCTGCACGATAACGTAGGCAGCCACACCGGGAACGCCCATGCCCAGAATGGCGGACATAATCATGACCAGGAAACCGGCCAGATAAATGCTTCCTCCATTCACCACAGAAAGGATCAGATATCCCATATTGAGTCCCAGGGATGTGAGGGTCACCGTACCGATGATAACACCGATGATGACACAGCAGACCCCGACGGAAATGGCACTCTTGGAGCCCTCCACCACAGCTGCCAGGATCTTGTCCGGCGTCATGCGGGTATCCTTCCGAAGCCAGCTGGCTCCGATGGTAACGAAAATGGAAATCACCGCTGCATAGAGAGGTGTGAATCCTGCAAACATGAGGCCGATAAGGCTGATCAGAGGCAGTACCAGGTGGCCCTGCTCCCTGATGACCTTCATGGCATCAGGAATATTTTCTTTGGCAATGCCGGATAGGCCCAGCCTTTTGGCTTCAAAGTGAACGGCCAGAAGAAGACCCACATAGTAGAGAAGCGCCGGTGTTACCGCAGCCAGAGCCACATAGGTATAGGACAGATTCAGAAATTCCGCCATCACGAAGCCCACGGCCCCCATAATAGGCGGCGTAAACTGGCCGCCGGTGGATGCCACCGCTTCTACGGCGCCGGCAAATTCCTTCTTGTAGCCGGTACGCTTCATGAGAGGAATGGTAATGGTGCCGGTGGTAGCCACATTGGCAATGGCGGAACCATTGATCATGCCCATGAGGCCCGAGGCAATGACTGCCACCTTGGCAGGACCGCCGGAGGTGCGGCCCACCAGGGTGAGGGAAAAATCATTGATGAAATGGGAAAATCCGCTGTATTTCAAAAACGCACCGAAAACGACAAACAGGAAAATATAGGTCGCCGATACACCGATACCGGTGCCCAGAAGGCCCTGGGTGCCCCAGAACTGGGTAATGAGCACACGCTTCAGCGTAAATCCGTTATGTCCCAGGTATCCCGGCAGGTAAGCACCAAACCAGTTGTACGCCAGGAACAGGGCCGCCAGAATGGCCAGATTTCCCGAAGCACGCCGGGCTGCTTCAAATACGCAGATAATGGCTACAAAGCGATGCCAATTTCCAGACTGCTGATGCGTCCTCCCGTCTGGGCAATGCGGGTATAGTTGAAAATCAGATACAGGAAAGACCCTGCGGACCCCAGAATAAAGAACCAGTCCACAGCGGCGGCAGTTTCCTACGCCTCTTCTCCTTCTTATACGTAGGAAATAAAAGAAAGGTAAATACCAGAAGGAAAATGCAGTGGATAGCCCGAAGGTTGATGGCACTGATGGCGCCGATGGTGGTGAAATACAGCTGAAATGCAGTCCACACACATAAAAGCGCCACAATGGCTTTACCCAGAGGTCCATCATAGATCCTCATACGGGAATCGGCATCCTTATCCTCCAGCATTTTTTGAGCCTTCTTATCCAGCTCCGCTTTCGCCCCCTCCACATCTTCCAGGCGGACGTCTGCTTTTTCGTTGTTCATTTGTTAAAACTCCTCCTATACTTCTATCCTCCCCCAGGGATACCCCTGCTTGGAAAGTAATTAATGAAAGTATACCACGAAAGGAAATCCTATGCCACCAGGACTGATGAGCCGCCGGAAAAGCAGGCACATGGTATGGGAAATGGGGACCGGGGATTGGGGATTGGGGACTGGGGAATCGGGAATGGGGAACGGGGCAGCAGGAAAGTGCTTCCGCCGGCAGGGGAAGGGGCCAGCCCATAATTCCCATAGCCCGTCTGGAGCCTCTGTAGTATAATGATAAATGTGATAATTATTCTCTATTACAGGAGGTTTGCTATGAAAGAAACATACAGCAGAACAAAATCCGTATGGCAGCGCATGAATCAGAAAGAGCAAAAGGCCGTTATGGATTATGGTGAAAAATACAAAGCTTTCCTTGACACCGCCCGTACGGAACGGCTGGCAGCGGCTGAAATCATCCGCCAGGCCGAGGAAAAGGGATTCAAACCGGTGTACACCATGAAATCCCTGAATCCCGGTGACAAAGTATACTGGAACCAGAAGGGCAAATCGGTCATTCTGGCAGTGATTGGCGAAGAACCGGTGCATGAAGGCATTAAAATCGTGGGCTCCCACATCGACTCTCCCCGGCTGGACCTGAAAGCCAACCCGGTGCATGAGCAGGAAGGAGTGGTCTATTTCCGCACCCACTACTACGGCGGCATCAAGAAATACCAGTGGCCCACCATTCCCCTGGCCCTCATCGGCGTCATTTACACCAGAGACGGAAAGAAAGTGGAAATCAATGTGGGCATGAAGGAAGGAGACCCCATTTTCTACGTATCCGACCTTCTCATCCACATGGCCCAGGACCAGATGAAGAAGACCCTGGCCGAAGGCATTACCGGCGAACAGCTGCAGGCCATTGCCTGGACCAACGCCGAAGGCAAAGCCAAGCCAAAGGAACTGTTCATGAAATGGCTGAAAGACACCTATGGCATTGAAGAAGAAGACTTTGCCACCGCCGAACTGGAACTGGTGCCGGCCACAAAGAGCCGGGACGTAGGCTTCGACCGTTCCCTCATCGCCTCCTACGGACAGGACGACCGGGTATGCTCCTATGCCAACCTGGAAGCCATTCTGGACGCCAAGCCCGGGGTTAAGACCCAGGCCGCTCTCCTCACCGATAAGGAAGAAATCGGTTCCTACGGCAACACAGGCATGGAATCCTCCTACTTTGTGAAATTCGTCATGAAACTTCTCTCCCTCCAGGGACAGGATACCATCCTTGATTTCTATGAAACCATGGAAAACAGCGAAATGCTTTCTGCCGACGTAAACTCCTGCCTGGACCCCATGTTCCCCGAAGTTTCGGAAAAGGACAACGCTTCCTTCATGGGCTACGGCATTAACCTTACCAAGTACGGCGGCGCCCGGGGCAAAGCGGGCAGCAATGATGCCAATGCGGAATTCCTGCAGAAAATCCGCACCATCTTCAACGAAGCCGGCGTATGCTGGCAGATTGGCGAACTGGGCAAGGTAGACCAGGGCGGCGGCGGCACCATCGCCTTCATGATGGCCGACTGGGGCGCCGAAGTGGTGGACTGCGGCACAGCCATGCTGTCCATGCACTCCCCCTACGACCTCCTCTCCAAGGCCGATGCCTACGAAACCTATCTGGCTTACAAAGCATTCTTTGAAAGTAAATAAAAAGCAATAAAAAGGACTGTGAAAAAATGGAAATCATTTCTTCACAGCCCTTTTTGATTATCTTTTATAGAAAAGTGCTGCCCCTCTTCCGCTTCAGAGAAAAAACAGTTTTCCGCAAAGCCTGTCCCGTCTGGAGGGACCTTTTCCTGCGAAAGAAGAGAGCCCTTCTCCTATTTCCTTTCCTGAAACACCCGGTTCAGAAGATAGGTGAGTCCGGCAAATACGGCCATCACCACGAAAAGAAGAGGATAGGCAATCACCATTAATGCCAGCGATGATTCTACAGTCGTCATGATTTCCTCCTTATCCCAGTACGGGAATCAATGCCAGCACCAGACCGCCGGCCACCACCGACGCCACCTGGCCTGCCACGTTGACCCCCATGGCATGCTGGATAATATAATTGGACGGGTCCTCCTTCAGCGCCATCTTGGCAATGACGCGGCCGGACATGGGGAAGGCGGATATGCCGCAGGCACCGATCATAGGATTGATTTTCTTCGTGAGGAACAGATTGGCCAGCTTGGCAAAGAGAACGCCTCCCACCGTATCGAATACAAAGGCCAGGGCTCCCAGTACCAGGATTTTGAGCACGTCCATGGTCAGGATATTTTCCGCCGTCATGGTGGCCCCTACAGTAATGCCCAGAAGAAGGGTGACCAGATTGGACAGCTCATTCTGCGCCGCATTGGAGAGAGAATCTGTAACTCCCGATACCTTCAGCAGGTTGCCGAACATGAGAGCACCGATAAGAGGTACCGAAATAGGCGCCAGAATACCGGCAATAAGCACCACTATCAGGGGAAACAGGAAACGGGCCGTCCAGGAAACAGGCTTCTCTGCCTTGAAGGGCATGCGGATCATGCGCTCCTTCTTCGTGGTCAAAAGCTTTACAATGGGCGGCTGGATAATAGGCACCAGGGACATATAGCAGAAAGCCGTCACCGTCAGCGGTGCCAGAAGGTTGGTGGCAAATTTCTGGGCCACGAAAATGGTGGTGGGACCGTCGGCAGCACCGATGATACCAATGGACGCCGCTTCATTGAAAGGAAATCCCGCCAGCGATGACAGGAAGGCCGCAGCAAAAATGCCGAAATGGGCAGCCGCCGCAAAGAGCATCACATAAGGCGCCCGGATCAGGGGATCGAACTCACACATGGCTCCCACCGCAATGAAGATGAGCACCGGGAAGAGCTCATTAGCAATGCCTGCCTCATAAAGCACGGACAGAAAGCCCGGCTCCCCGCCGCCTGTGGGAATCACTGCAAAATGACCGGGGATATTGGCCAGGATACAGCCTACCCCCATGGGGAAAAGAAGCATGGGTTCATAATCCTTCTTTACCCCCAGATAAATCAGAATGCCGCCGATGAGGAACATCATCCACACCGAAGGGTCTCCCATACCCATGACCCCGCTGAACAACTCTTTGGCAATACTTTCCCAGGCTGTCATTGAAACCTCCCAAATGAATAAAAATACAAATAACTGTCTTTATGAAATAGATTTTCTCTGCCCATCCTGTTTGATAACCGGCCATGCATATATTTCTAAAAAAAAGGCCTGACATTTTTCAATGCCAGGTCCTTCTATCAGGATGGATTTCCTACCCCTGTGCCATACGCAGGAAACAGAATATGAAACTGTAAAACTCTTACCTTATAAATTATAACCGAAAACAGGAAGAATGACAAATACAAGAACGGCCCAGATCACACCGGAACCGATAAAGATGCCTGCCGTAATGGCAAAGCCTTCTTTGGAATTTGGCACGCCCAGCAGGCTGAAATTGCCAAACACCCCGCGGCGCACCATGAAACCGTTGGATTTGCGCTGCCTGAACCACTTCAGCTTGTTTTCCTGCCCGATACTGTAGGCCACAATGATGGCCACCACAGAAGCAATCAGCCAGTACAGCAGAAAACGGGCTGCGCTGAAATCTTGTACATCAGATAAATCAATTAGCTGCATAATTAGTACTCCTTATCAAGTGTAATGATATCAGCATTTCAGAGAGAATGCAAGGGGATAATGATGGCCCTTAGGACGCGCCTTTGTCGCGAGGGTTGACGGGGCTTCGCCCCGAGGATTCTTAAGGTTCTTAAGTTTGACGGCCTTTCAGGCCCGTCAAACTTAAGAACCCTCCGGCCAACGGCCGGTCCATCTTAAGAACCTTCCCCTCTGAACCCTCACACCCGATAGGTGTGTCCAATGGCAGCGCCGCCAGAGCAAAAAAAGCATCCTCTTTCGAGGATGCTTTTCATTGACAGATTTCTTACAGAAATCAGCCTCCGAACTGTGCCAGCATGGTGCCTGCAGCAACTGCAGTACCGATAACGCCTGCTACGTTCGGGCCCATAGCCTGCATGAGCAGGTAGTTGGACGGGTTGTCGCGAAGACTACCACCTGGGATACGCGGGCTGCCATTGGTACGGCAGATACGCCGGCAGAACCGATGAGGGGGTTCACCTTGTTACCGGACACAATGCGCATGAGCTGGCCGAAGAGGACGCCCCCCTGCGGTGCCTGCTGCAAAGGCTACGAGA
>ENA-OQBJ01000675-OQBJ01000675.1-human-gut-metagenome-genome-assembly--contig:-NODE-675-length-17127-cov-2.467235_pt1 | contig 17127 bp, 18 predicted proteins | sample MGYA00242743_ERZ504545 | MGnify/ENA primary metagenome ERZ504545 (study PRJEB26092, sample SAMD00036252) | human gut metagenome | host: Homo sapiens | study: EMG produced TPA metagenomics assembly of...
TATTTTTTAATTTTTGAAAATAACAATTGACAAATCCAGAAAACAGGAGTAGCTTAGAACCATAAGCTGTCGTGTTCGATCAGATGCGGCAGAAAAAATCACGAAAGGAGAACACCACTTATGATCAATCTTATTTATGCATCCAGCGTAAAACAGAATAAACTTCGTATGGCGATCAAACCAGGTGGCTGCCCTTCTTTCGAAATTCTTTGTAAGCATTAACTCTGCATAACAAATCTCTATGCATTCTTTATGCCTGCTATTTCGCACAGAAGGCGCGGTACGTCGATACTGCGGCTTTTTTTATTGCTATAAACAGTACGAAACCGTTCTTTCCGGCTTCGCTCCGTTTCCGGCAGGCAGATTCCGCGGTCTTCTTACCGCATCGATTCCCTTCTTTTATATACAAACGCAGCCTTCGCTTTCGTTTCCCGTTGTTCCGTTCCCACACTTACGGAGCTTTTGAAAGCCTATGTTCTGCCAGACACCCAAACGACATCAATGAGGAGGTTTTAACATTCATGAAGAAAAATCCAATCGGTAAGTACCTGCTCCAGAACTGGTACTACTACGTTTTCGCTTTTGGTTCCATGGCCTTAAGTGTCTTTCTCGATATGCTCGCGCCGCTTGTCACGCTGCACATCGTGGATGACGTGCTGGTCAGTCACAAAATGGAACTGCTCTGGAAATACCTTGCCGCCTTTCTTCTGATCGGTGCCGCAAAAGCCCTGTTTCAGTACATCAAAGAATTTTTATTCGATGTCAGCAGCGTCCGCGTCGCCAGCCAGATGAGGGACAACCTGTTCCGCCACGTCCAGCGGCTTTCGGTGGAATACTTTGACAAAAACAATACCGGCGAACTCCTCGCCGCGTGCGCGATGACGTCGACCGGATCTGGGATATCCTCGGCTTTGCCGGCATGCTGATCTTAGAAGGCCTGATCTGTATCATGATGGCAATGGTCAGTTATGGTCAAACTGGATCTGCCGCTGACACTCGTCTCCGTGGCGATCCTTCCTTTCGTCGCAGGCATCGCAATCCGCCTCGAAAAAGAACTCGACCGTGTCTACGATGCGATCAGCGAGGAAAACGCCGTCATGAATACCGTTGCACAGGAAAATCTCGCCGGTGTCCGCACCGTCAAATCCTTTGCACGGGAACCGTATGAGATCAAAAAATTCCGGAAACACAATCAGAAATACTGCGATCTCAACATGGATCAGGCGCGCGTCCTGATGAAATACGATCCCGCCATCTCGTTTCTTACGAAGCTGATGCGCGTGCTCGTCCTTCTCGCGGGCGGCTACGGTGTCATCCACGGACGCATTACGCTCGGTGTTTTAACGGCCTTTATGGAGTACACCTCCAAGATCACCTGGCCGATCGAAAACGTCGGCTGGCTCGGCAACTGCTTCGCTTCTGCGATTGCTTCCAACAAGAAGCTGAACAAAATTCTCGCAGAGGAGCCGCAGATCGCAGAACCGGAAAATCCGGTGGAGCTTTCAAAACTTCCGGGTGACCTGGAATTCCATCACGTCGATTTCTCCCTGCATGACACACCGATTCTGCAGGATATCGACTTTACCTTAAAGCAGGGCCACACACTCGGCATCATGGGTATGACGGGTTCCGGAAAAACAACCATCGTCAATCTGCTCGAGCGTTTTTACGATGTCACCGACGGTTCCATCTGTCTCGACGGCCACGACATCCGCACCCTGCCGCTGCGCACCGTGCGCGATACTTCTTCCGTCGTCATGCAGGACGTCTTCCTGTTCTCAGACACGATTTCTGAGAATGTCCGCCTTGGCAGCCGCAGCACAATGAAATCCGAAGAGGTACATAACGCCGTCTCCGCTGCATGTGCTTCCGAGTTCGTCGACCATCTTTCGGATCAGTACGAAACCGTCATCGGCGAACGCGGCATGGGACTTTCCGGCGGTCAGAAGCAGCGTCTTTCCATCGCACGCGCCCTGGCAAAACAGGCTCCGATCCTTGTACTGGATGATTCCACCTCGGCGCTCGATATGGAGACCGAATACGAAATCCAGAGCCATCTCGCCGAGAAAAAAGATGTTTCCAAGATCATCATTGCCCACCGCATTTCTTCAGTGCAGAGTGCCGATGAGATCCTGTATCTCGATCACGGACGCATCGCCGAGCGCGGCACGCATGAGAGTCTGATGGCACAGAAAGGCCTGTACTACTCCACCTGGGAGGCTCAGTACGGTGATTACCATAAAGCAAAGGCAGCCCTCGAGCAGGCACTTCCTGCCAATGCTTAATTCAATTTAATCTGTTACCCGACAACTTCTGTATTTACTTACCCGTTAAGAGAGGAACAATACGATTATGGCTATCAATTCCAGTAAAGTAGATGAAGAGCAGAAAGAGGTCTTAAAGAGCGCGACCATCCGCCGCCTCTTCTCCTACTTAAAAAATTATAAACGCCAGGTTGCCGTCGTTCTCGTGGTTCTCGCCGTTACCATCGCGATTTCCACTGTGAACCCGCTGCTCCTGGAGTACGCCATCGACGTCAATATTGCGCAGAAAGACTGGCGCGGGCTTGTTGCCCTCTGCGTATTCATGGTTGTGATCAACCTGGTTTACGCGGCCGGTGTCCGCCTGCGGATGCTTCTGATGGCGCGCATTACCAACAACATTCTTCTGGAAATCCGTGACGGGCTCTACACGCATATCCAGACCTTAAGCTTCAGCTTTTTCGATACCCGCCCGGCCGGAAAGATCCTGGCGCGCATCATCGGCGATGTCAACTCGTTAAAGGATGTGCTGAACGACGGTGTCACAAAGCTGATTCCAAACATTCTCACGATCATCGCCATTCTGGTGATCATGATGATCAAAAACATCTGGCTCTCCTTAAGTGCGATTCTCGTGCTGCCGCTGATCGCTATCGGCATGTATTTTATTCAGATCGTCGCACACAAGAGATGGCAGACGTTCCGAAAAAAATCTTCCAATGTTACGGCGTATATCCACGAGGACTTCTCCGGTATCCGCATCATCAAGAGCTTTACCGCAGAGCAGGAATCGCAGGGCGAGTTTGACCGGCTTCTTCTTGAGCATCAGAACTCCTTCATCCATGCGGTCCGCCTGGCGGATGGTTTTTCCGCTGTGATCGAAGTGACATGGGGCATCGGAACGTTTCTTCTGTATTTTATCGGTATTTCCGTACTCGGCGTGGATGCCGTTCCGATCGGTACGTTCACGGCGTTTGCGATGTATCTGACGATGTTCTGGGATCCGATCCAGAACCTGGCCGGTTTTTACAACAAGCTGATCACGAACCTTTCCGCTGCGGAGCGAATCTTTGAGATCCTCGACACACCGGCGGAGGTTGCCGACAAGCCTGGCGTCACAGAACTGCCGCCGATCAAAGGAGAAGTAACGTTCGACCACGTCAGCTTTGCCTACTCCGATGATCCGGACACGCTGGTTTTAAAGGATGTCAGCTTTACAGCGGTTCCCGGTGAGACGATCGCACTCGTCGGCCCGACCGGCGCTGGAAAGACGACCATTGTCAATCTGATCAGCCGTTTCTACAATATTACTTCTGGAACGGTCCGCGTCGACGGCTACAGCCTGACGGATGTCTCCATCAACAGCCTGCGTGCCAGATGGGCGTTATGACCCAGGACAACTTTCTCTTCTCCGGCACGATTCGCGACAACATTGCGTATGGAAAGCTCGATGCCACGGAGGAAGAAATCATTGCCGCCGCAAAGGCCGTGCATGCCCATGACTTTATCATAGAACTGCCGGACGGTACGACACCGAGATCAGCGAGCGCGGTGCCCGTCTTTCCAACGGCCAGCGCCAGCTCTTGCCTTTGCCAGAACGATGGTGTCCGATCCGCGGATTCTGATTCTCGACGAGGCGACGTCCAGCATCGACACACAGACAGAAATTCAGGTGCAGCAGGGAATCGAAAGCCTGTTGAAGGGCCGTACCTCGTTCATCATTGCGCACCGTCTTTCTACTATTAAAAATGCGGACCGGATTTTCGTGATCGACCACGGAAAGATTTTCGAGCAGGGAACCCACGACGAACTGATGGCAAAACAGGGCGCGTACTACCAGCTCTACCAGGCACAGTTCCGCAGGGTATCCTAAAATCAAGAAATTTTCTCAAAACTGCCTTTCTTTTTTACAGGGAAAGGCAGTTTTTTTCCCTCTTTTCTATAACTGGTTTTCCTTTCCTTGACAAATGAATCCTCCCTGCTATATGATGATAACTGATCTTTTTTCGGGGACATTTGTTCCCGTCTGCCGCTTCCCACTCCTGCGGCATTTGTCACGAAACAGTCTGATACGGAGCTTTTTCGAATGCCTCCGTGTTTTCTTTCAGAAAGGAGTATCATGACATTTTTTTCAAAAAAAACGTTACGCCTTCTCCTCCTTCCTGCCCTCCTTCTTCTGACGGGCTGTGCGGGATCCTCAAAAGAGACGGCGGATTCCCAGGAGAACACGAAACTCTCCGCCGTGGCTACGATTTTTCCGCAGTATGATTTTCTGCGCGCCATCGGCGGCGATCATCTCGATCTCCACATGCTGCTTTCCCCGGGTGCGGAAAGTCACTCGTTTGAACCGACACCGGGCGATATGATTACGGTTTCCGAATGTGATCTCTTCGTCTACGTCGGCGGCGATTCCGATGCCTGGGTCGAGACAATCCTTGATTCTGTCGATACCTCGAACAAAGAGGTAGTGACGCTGATGGACTGTGTTGACACCGTTGCCGAGGAAACCGTCGAGGGAATGGAGACCCACGGCCACGCACACGATCATGAGGACGAGGATGCGCACGACCATGAGGACGAAGATGCAGATCACGAGGATGTACACGACCATGAGGACGAGGATACACACGACGAATCTTCCCATGATCATGCGCACGAATCCCACGGCGAACAGGACGAGCACGTCTGGACTTCGCCGAAAAATGCGATGCGGATTGTCCAGAAACTCTGCGATTCCCTCTGCCGCCTCGACCCGGAGCATGCGGACGATTACCAGGCAAATACCGCCTCGTATCTTGCTTCGCTTGCCTCCCTCGATGAGGAATTTTCCGATGTCACCGCAACTGCAAGCCGCCATACCATTGTTTTCGGCGACCGTTTCCCGTTCCGCTACTTTGCGGACACCTACGGCCTCGACTACTACGCGGCGTTTCCCGCTGCTCCTCGGAATCCGAGGCAAGTGCCAAAACCCTTTCTTTTTTAATTGATAAAATCAAGGAAGAACAGATTCCCGTCGTTTTCCACACCGAGCTGTCCAATGAACAAATGACGGACTCCATCTGTGAGGCAACCGGCGCGAAAAAGCTGCTGCTTCATTCCTGTCACAATGTATCCAAAGATGATTTCGAAAGCGGCGCTACGTATCTCTCCCTCATGGAACAGAACGTTTCCGCATTAAAGGAGGCTTTAAACTAAATGGCTCTACTTACCTGCAGTGATGTCACCTTCTCCTACGAGGGCATCCCGGTCCTGACCGATGTCAACTTTGCCCTGGAAGCCGGCTCCTACCTCTGTATTGTGGGCGAGAACGGTTCCGGAAAAAGTACTCTGATCAAGGGACTGCTTCACTTAAAAAATCCGTCCACCGGCTCGATCACAACCGGCGACGGGCTTCATCCAAGCGAGATCGGCTATCTGCCGCAGCAGACCGCCGCACAAAAGGATTTCCCGGCGAGCGTCTGGGAAGTCGTGCTGTCCGGCCGGCAGAACCACCCGCATTTCCCGCCGTTTTACACAAAGGCAGACAAAGAGGACGCGCTCCGCAATATGGAGCTTCTCGACCTCCTTCCATTAAAGAAACGATGCTACCGTGATCTCTCCGGCGGCCAGCAGCAGCGTGTGCTTCTCGCTCGTGCGCTTTGCGCCACAAAGAAACTGCTGCTCCTCGACGAGCCGGTCACTGGCCTTGACCCGGTCATGACAAACGAAATGTACCAGCTCATCCGCCGCATCAACCGCGAGCAGAACGTTACGATCATCATGGTTTCCCACGATATCCGCAATATTCTGCCGGACGCAACGCACATTCTCCAGCTCGACCAGAAGCAGGTCTTCTTCGGTCCGACGGACGAGTATCTGAAAACCGAGGCTGGAAAACAGTTTTTAGGAGGTGCCGACTTATGATTTCGAATCTGCTGAAAATGCTTTCTTATCCGTTTATGCAGCGTGCCCTTGTGGTCGGCATTCTCGTCTCTTTGTGTGCCGCACTGCTTGGCGTCAGCCTCGTGTTAAAGCGCTACTCCATGATCGGCGACGGCCTCTCCCATGTCGGATTCGGCTCTCTTGCAATTGCAACGGCACTCGGTTTTGCTCCGCTTGCCTTCACAATCCCTGTCGTCGTGCTTGCCGCCTTTCTGCTGCTCCGCATGAACGAATCCAGCAAGATCAAAGGCGACGCCGCCATCGGCCTGATTTCAAGCTCTGCGCTTGCGATCGGTGTCATCACGGTTTCGTGGTCGAGCGGCATGAACACCGATGTCAACAACTACATGTTCGGAAGCATCCTTGCGATGAGTGATGAGGACGTCGTTCTCTCCGTGGTGCTCTCCATCGTCGTGCTGCTCCTGTTCGTCCTGTATTACAACCGTATTTTTGCCGTCACTTTCGACGAGACATTTGCCAAAGCAACCGGTGTCCGCGCAGAGGTTTACAACATGCTGCTGGCATTCTTAACCGCCATCACCACCGTCCTCGGCATGCGCATGATGGGCGCGCTTCTGATCTCCAGCCTGCTGATTTTCCCGGCACTGACCTCGATGCGTCTCTGCCATACCTTCCAGAGCGTGGTGATCTGCTCTGCGGTTCTCTCGGTGGTGTGCTTCCTTCTTGGCATGTCCCTCTCGTTTTTCCTGTCCTCCCCTGCCGGAGCGACGGTCGTAATCGTGAACCTGCTGGCATTCCTGATCTTTTCTGCGATTGCCGGAATCCGCGAGCATACCGCATAAAAAGTTTCCGATCTGACCTGCTTTGTTTTACTGGAGGTATTTTATGAATCGAATTGTAATTGCACTGTTAAAACCGTTTTCCTTCATCCCGGCGATTCTGATGATGTCGCTGATTTTCTCCTTCTCTTCCCAGAACGGAACGGAATTCTCACAGCTCAGTGAAAAAGTGGCGCGCGGCATTTTCATCACGATCGACCACGTCATGGACCGCGGATGGATGATGAGAAGATCCAGGAACTGGCTGACGAGTATCAGTACCCGGTACGGAAGCTGGCTCATATGACAGAGTACTGTCTGCTTGCAATCTGTGTTTCGCTTCCGCTCTACGTCTACGGCCTGCGCGGCTTCGCGCTCACATTTCTTGCCGGCATCCTCTGTGTCGCCTTTGCCGCGAGCGATGAGTTCCACCAGACGATGGTCGCCAACCGCGGCCCGTCGGTAAAGGACGTCGGCATCGACAGCATCGGCGTTCTCTTCGGCATCACGTTTGTACGGCTGTTCTGCTGGATTGCACTCGGCGGAAATACGAAAAAAAGAAAGCGGCGCAGACGGCGTTACTATTACTAAAAATATTGGATAACAGAAAAATCCCCGTTGAAAAATCATTTCTCCTGAAACTGATTTTCCCAACGGGGATTTTTTCATTTTTCTTAAAAACAGCTCTTAGGAAAGTGAATCCGCATATGCCTGAATATCTGCCTTCATCTGAATCCAGGCATCCTCATGCTCCACGTAGTACAGAGGGCAGAGCTTTTCGGTTACATCATAGTGACGGATCACATCGTCCGAAGTCAGATTGAACCGCTTGCATAAGAAACCGGCGAGCTGGACCACAGAATTGTATGTCTCATCGGTAAATTCACCGCTGTCATCCGGGTGGCAGCATTCAATCGAGATCGTATCGAAATTACGCTGGTTCGATGCATACGACCATTCACTCGTCGGGATACACTGAACGACTTCTCCCTCGATGCCGACGACGAAATGGCTGCTGGCCTGCGCCTCCTGCGTCTCAGGCAGGTTTTCAAAGTAATCACGGTTCTGCATCGCCGTGCTTCCCGGGTTTGCCGTGTAGTGAATAACGATGCCGTCCACCTTTTTCAGCCTCGTCTGCGGTCTGGACCAGCTGTTCGGCGTCAGAAGCTCCACATCAATCGGCGGAGCGCCGGTCCAGTCGGTGATATCGTTGTCCTCATAATCAGAACCGGAATAGTCAACGGCCGTGATATCACTTGCCGTTTTGCCACACGGCGGATGCCGCTGTAAATGCCGACGCAGATCAGCACCACCAGAACTCCCGTCAGAAACATTCTGCGGTGAAGCTGGCGCTGCCTCTGTTTTCTTGTCATTTTTCCCCGTCTCTTCTGTGCCATATGTTCTCTCCCCGCTGCAAATAAGCGCCCCCTCATTTGAAAAGGCAGAAGCTGAAAAGTTTCTGCCCTTTCCCCCTTCTGCCTTTTGCGACTTTTTATTCTTATTTATCGTCCACGCTGTAGTTCGGAGCCTCTTTGGTGATGTGAATATCATGCGGATGGGACTCTTTTAAGGATGCTGCGGAAATCTTCACAAATTTTCCGGTCTCCTTTAAGGTCTCAACATCTTTCGCTCCGCAGTAGCCCATACCGGAACGAAGTCCGCCGATCAGCTGGAATACAGTGTCCTCTACGAGGCCTTTGTATGCTACACGGCCTTCCACACCTTCCGGAACCAGTTTCTTGGCGCCGGTCTGGAAGTAACGGTCTTTACTTCCGTTCTCCATCGCTGCGATGGATCCCATTCCACGGTATACTTTGTATTTTCTTCCCTGGAACAGTTCGAAATCTCCCGGGCTCTCATCGCATCCTGCAAGATGCTTCCCATCATGCAGACATTGGCACCGGCTGCGATTGCTTTTGTCATATCTCCGGAGTACTTGATACCTCCATCGGCGATGATCGGAGTTCCGGTCTTCTTTGCTTCCTCATAGCAGTCCATAACGGCTGTGACCTGCGGTACACCGATACCTGCAACGACACGGGTCGTACAGATAGAACCAGGTCCGATACCGACTTTAACAGCGTCTGCTCCGGCTGCGATCAGGTCTCTTGTTGCCTCTGCGGTTGCCACGTTTCCGGCGATTACCTGCAGATCCGGATAATGCTCTTTGATGAGACGAAGTGTTTTGAAGATATTTGCGGAATGTCCGTGAGCGGAGTCGATGACGATCACGTCTACGTGTGCTTTTACCAGCGCATCGACACGATCGAGCACGTTTGCCGTGATGCCGACTGCGGCACCGCAGAGCAGACGTCCCTGCTCATCCTTGGCGGACAATGGGTACTTGATGGTTTTCTCGATATCTTTGATGGTGATCAGACCTTTGAGGTTGAAATCGTCATCGACAATCGGAAGTTTTTCTTTTCTGGATTTTGCAAGGATTGCTTTTGCCTCGTCCAGCGTAACGCCTACTTTTGCAGTGATCAGGTTTTCGCTGGTCATGGACTCTTTGATTTTCTTGGTGAAATCAGTTTCAAACTTCAGATCACGGTTTGTAATAATACCAACCAGTTTTCCGTTCTCGGTAATCGGGACACCGGAAATACGGAATTTTGCCATCAGATTATTGGCATCTTCCAGGGTGTGCTCCGGAGACAGATAGAACGGATCGGTGATAACACCGTTCTCAGAACGTTTTACTTTGTCTACTTCTTCTGCCTGCTGCTCAATCGACATATTCTTGTGAATAATACCGATTCCTCCCTGACGTGCCATGGCAATTGCCATACGGTGTTCTGTAACCGTATCCATGCCGGCGCTCATCATCGGGATGTTCAGCTTGATCTTCTTGGTCAGATGCGTAGTCAGATCTACCATGTTTGGGGTTACTTCAGAATACTGCGGAACCAGAAGCACATCATCGAAGGTAATACCATCACCAATAATTGTACCCATTTTCATTTCTTCCTTTCTTCTTAAGTCTTTTTGATTTATCACCTAATTTAACATAAAACAAAAAAGCTGTCAATCCATAAATACTTTTCTTGGTGCACGGTTGCGGATATCTTTTAACATCACTTCGTCCGGCTCGAAGATCACCATCTGCATGGCATTGTCCTTGGAGATGACGAATGCGTACGGTTTGTGGCCCTGTCCTTCGATGCCGGAGGAATAGTTGTAACGTTTGATACTCTGGTTGTTTTTGTAGGAATCAAGCTGATGGGACTGGTACGGAGCCAGGATTTCCATGTTGGAAAGCTCATAGCTTGCGGCTCTTTTTCTTCTTGACTGCGAATAGATACGGTCGATATCGAGCTCGCCGTTGACGTACAGATACTCAAACTCTACCGAAAGCTTCGGGATAAAAATATAGTCTACGATTCCAAGTACCAGCGCAAGAAGCAGAATCAGCGGATTCATCATAATTCCTGCGGCTGCAAAAAGAACGGTAAAGAAGATCAGAACTCCTTTGATCGCCTTGTCTTTTCCTGTCTGCTGTTTTTTCACCAGCACTTCTGTGTACAGATCACTCATTTACTCCATCCTCCTCAAGATATTCGATCAGTTTTGCTGCATTGTCCGTGTTCTTTGTATTGACCAACACGGTCAGATAACACGGCTCATAGTACGTAAGGCCCATATCCTGGTACTTTTTCAATTTGGAAATGTCGAGGCAGGTATCTCCCGCCTTTATCCCGTACTTCTCACACGTCGCTTCGTCAAACAGTGTGGACAGATCCAGAAAATAATCGTCTTTGCTGTAGTTGTCGTACACGGCCTGTGAACAGATCAGAACATCCATGCTCTGTGCGGCAATCACGGCTGTGAATTTCATCAGCGTGTTGTAATCCGCGTTTTCCAGGTTTTCACCGAAGCTGTAGCTCGTATCGATGCTTACCTTTTCGTACTTGTCTCCGGTTCCGAGCGCTTCTTTTAGGTCCTCCTCGATCGGACTTACATCCTGCAGTCCTGCGTAATCCACTACGGCAATGCTCACGAGGTCATAATACTTCGCATTTTCATGGATATTCACAATCGTGCCGATGATGAAGATAACAGCGATGATGCCGAAAATGACAGCCTTGTAGTATTCCCAGATATAGGCCAGTTTCTCTTTAAAATTCATTTTCGACAGCTTCTCTTTTTCGAGCTGCATCTTCTCCTTCCTTGTCATGTCGGATTCATAACGACTTGCCATGTGTGTTTCTTCTCCTTTGTTGTATTTCCCCCAACATCCTACAAATCAGTATAGCATAAAACGCCGGAAGCGTCCATATACGCCGCCCGGCGAAAGCATGAAAACTTTCTGAAATTTTTTGTAACGATTCAGGGCCATGCGAAATGGAAGAAAAACTTTCCACTAAAAAATCGGCCGGCAAAGACAGGACTTCGGAACCCATGTTCCGCTACGGTCTTTGCCAGCCGGTTTTCTTATTTTGTTTTACCAGACATTTTTATCCCGGAAATTACATCATTCCCATTCCGCCGTCTGCGCCTGCCGGCATAGCCGGAGCCGGCTCTTTGATGGTGGAAACTACGGACTCGGTGGTCAGCAGCGTTGCGGAAACGCTGGTAGCGTTCTGCAGTGCGCTTCTGGTAACCTTAACCGGATCAAGGATACCAGCCTGGATCATGTCTACATACTCTTCGTTGTATGCATCAAATCCAACACCTACTTTGGACTCTTTTACTTTGTTGATAACAACAGCGCCTTCCAGACCTGCGTTTGTTACGATGTGGAACAGAGGAGCCTCAAGTGCTTTCTGTACGATTCTTGCACCGATCTTCTCGTCGCCGTCCAGGCTGTCAATCAGCTCTGCAAGCTGTGTTGTTACATGGATGTATGCAGAACCGCCGCCTGCGATGATACCCTCTTCTACGGCTGCTCTCGTTGCATTTAAAGCATCCTCCATACGGAGTTTTTCTTCTTTCATCTCGGTCTCGGTTGCTGCACCTACACGGATCACAGCTACGCCGCCTGCCATTTTTGCCAGTCTCTCCTGCAGTTTCTCTTTATCGAACTCAGAAGTGGTCTCCTCGATCTGGGATCTGATCTGGCCGATTCTTGCAGCGATGGCATCTTTTGCGCCGGCACCGTCAACGATAACGGTGTTCTCTTTCTGAACTTTAACAGATTTTGCACGTCCGAGCATTTCCAGAGTAGCGTCTTTTAGTTCCAGACCAACTTCCTCGGAGATCACCTGGCCGCCGGTCAGGATTGCGATATCCTCGAGCATTGCTTTTCTTCTGTCGCCGTAGCCCGGTGCTTTGACAGCTACTACGTTGAAAGTTCCACGCAGTTTGTTGATCACGAGTGTCTGGAGAGCTTCTCCCTCTACATCCTCAGCGATAATCAGCAGTCTTGCGCCACTCTGTACGATCTGCTCCAGCAGCGGAAGAACTTCCTGAATGTTGGAGAGTTTTTATCGGTAATCAGGATATATGGATTGTCGAGAACGGCTTCCATTTTCTCCATATCGGTGCACATGTAAGCGGAGATATATCCACGGTCGAACTGCATACCTTCTACCAGCTCCAGCTCGTTCTGCATGGTCTTGGACTCCTCGATGGTGATAACGCCATCTTTGGAAACTTTTTCCATAGCGTCAGCTACCATCTGGCCTACTTCTTCGCTTCCGGAAGAAACAGCTGCAACTTTTGCAATCTGCTCTTTGCCTGCTACCGGCTGGCTCATCTCTGCAAGGATCTGAACAGCTTTATCGGTTGCTTTCTTCATTCCCTTACGAAGAACGATCGGGTTCGCACCTGCTGCCAGGTTTTTCATTCCTTCGTTTACCATAGCCTGTGCCAGAACGGTTGCGGTTGTGGTACCATCACCTGCTACGTCGTTGGTCTTTGCAGCAACTTCTTTGATGAGCTGTGCGCCCATGTTTTCAAAGCCGTCTGCCAGCTCGATCTCTTTTGCAATCGTAACACCATCGTTTGTGATGAGCGGAGCGCCGTACTGTTTGTCCAGAACAACGTTTCTTCCTTTCGGTCCAAGGGTTACACGTACGGTATCTGCAAGCTGGTTTACACCATTCTGAAGAGCGTTTCTTGCCTCTGCTCCATATTTAATCTCTTTTGCCATGATTGTCATGCCTCCTGATTTTTACTTGATTATTCTTTATTTTACAACTGCCAGAATGTCATCCTGTTTTACGATGATGTACTCTTCGTCTTCCAGTTTGACGTTGGTTCCTGCATATTTGGAATAGATTACCTGATCTCCGACTGCAACTTCCATTTTTACTTCTTTGCCGTCTTCTACTTTTCCAGGTCCTACTGCGATAACCTCAGCCTGCTGCGGTTTCTCCTGTGCCTGTCCCGGAAGTACGATACCGGATTTTGTGGTTTCCTCTGCTTTTAACTCTTTTAATACAACTCTGTCACCTAAAGGTACTAACTTCATTTATGTTTCCTCCTTCAAGATTTCATTCAGTTTTATTTATTAGCACTCAGTTCATTTCGAGTGCTACTTGATGGTTCTTACTATAGTGTTTTCCACCTCATTTCGCAAATGTATGAATTTTGTAATTCTCTTTTTTTTTCTCGTGATAGCTCTTAATTTCTCTTATTTTCTCGTTTTTTCTTATTTTGGCAACTTTTTCATATTTTATACTCTCTTTAGAATCTAATTATAGTTTATTCCTAAAAACGGGAATGATACCATTTTTTTCCGCTCCCCGAATGCTTTTTTGCACAAAAAGAAACGGCGCCATTCTTAAACGGCTCCGATTCTTTTCTACATTCCACTTTTTTATTTTTTCGCCTCGTCCGGATGGGCATCGCCCTTTCCTTTCAGGTTCTTTCTTGCTTTGATCTCGTCGAGTTCATCAAAGATATAATCATTTAATACCTTGATATACGTTCCCTTCATACCGCTGGAACGGGACTCGATGACGCCTGCGCTCTCGAATTTGCGGAGGGCATTTACGATGACGGATCTTGTGATGCCGACGCGGTCTGCAATTTTGCTTGCAACCAGAATGCCCTCATCCCCGTTCAGTTCATCAAAGATATGGATGATGGCTTCCAGTTCGGAGAAGGACAACGTGTTGAATGCGGATTTAACCACCTGAACCTTGCGGTTTTCCTCCACATTTTCCTCGTTGACGGAACGCATCATTTCCAGTCCGACAACGGTTGTGCCGTACTCACTGACGATGATATCGTCGATATCGTACTGCGGGGTGCAGCGGTACATAAATACGGTACCAAGGCGTTCTCCGGCGATCTCGATCGGGCAGATAATTGCGGTGTAGCGCTCTACACCAGGCCGCTCAAAGCCGAGGGTCTGTAAATTGACGTTCTCTTTTGTGGAGAGTACGCCGAGGAGACGCTCGTTTAATGCGGCATCGACATAACCGCCCACCTTATCCTCGATCAGCTCCGTAATTTCTTCCACGCCCGGGCAAAGGCTGATGCCCAGCACTTTTCCTTTTTTACTGATCACCAGGATATTGGAACTTAACGTTTCCATCAGGACTTCACAGATATCGTTGAACACGACCTTCGTGGAGTGATTGTTATGAAGCAGTTTGTTGATTTTTCTGGTTTTATCCAGCAGTTGTACGCTCATGTTCTTCTCCTTTCTTTATTTTCTGCATTTTTTTGGCGTATCCGCCGAAAAAATGCACACTAATGCCTTTTTCAGACAACCCTTAAAACTAAGCTCATTCTATCATGTAGTTTTCCGGAAATCAATATATTTTTCAGAAAACTATAAATTTTATAAAAATTCATGCTAAATTTTTTCGGATCTTCCTGTTTTTCCGCCTCGATAAGCAAAAAAAAACGGCCTGCACCAGTTTTTCACCAGTACAGACCGCTTTGTCATTCTCAGTCTTCGTCTTTCTTTTCGCGTGCTTCTACATAGCCGCACTGCTCGTCCGCGCAGACCAGCTTATTGCCTTTTTCCAGCATATAGCCGCCGCACTGCGGGCATTTCTTGGCAGACGGTTTCTGCCAGACATGAAATCGCATTCCGGATTGTTTTCGCATCCATAATATTTCCGTCCTTTTTTCGTCTTGCGCAGGATCACTTCTTTTCCGCACTTCGGACACGGAACACCGATCTTTTCCAGATACGGCTTCGTGTTCTTGCAGTCCGGGAATCCCGGGCAGGCGAGGAATTTTCCGTGCGGGCCGTATTTGACCACCATGTTGCGGCCGCAGTTCTCGCAGATGACATCTGTCACCTCATCCTCTACCTTAACTTCTTCGAGGTTCTTTTCTGCCTCTGTGACCGCCTCATAGAGATCCGGCCAGAAGTTCTCGACTACTGTCTTCCACGGAACACTGCCATCTCCAACCCTGTCGAGCAGAGCTCCATCGTTGCCGTAAAGTTGACATCCACGATGCTCGGGAATGCCTCTTTCATCATGTTGTTGACCACCTCGCCGAGCTCTGTCATGTAAAGGTTCTTGTTCTCCTTTGCCACGTAACGGCGGTTGATGATCGTTGTGATGGTCGGCGCATACGTACTTGGACGGCCGATGCCGAGTTCCTCAAGCATTTTGACAAGGGATGCCTCGGTGTAGTGTGCCGGCGGCTGTGTGAAGTGCTGCTGCGGATCCATCTTTTCCAGTGCCAGCTCCGTTCCTGCCTCCAGGCTCCGGACAGCGGCGTTTTTTCTCTTTCTTTTCCTCATCCGGATCGGTGTAAACGGACATGAAACCATCAATGCCAGACGGGAGGAAGCTGCTGTAAAGAGATACTCTCCTGCATTGATCCGTGCGGAAATTGTCTCATAGACGGCTGGCTGCATGCGGCTTGCCACAAAGCGTTTCCAGATCAGCTGATACAGGCGGAACAGATCTCTTGGCAGGGATTCTTTTACCATTACCGGTGTATTCGTCACATCGGTCGGACGGATGGCCTCGTGCGCATCCTGTGCCTTGCTGTTTTTATTCTCCGTCGTGTCCCCGCTTGCGGTATATTTTGTGCCGTACTGCTCCTGGATAAAGGAACGTGCTGCCGCATCGGCCTCCTCGCTGATTCGTGTAGAATCGGTACGCAGATAGGAAATCAGAGCGATCGTTCCCTTTCCTTTTACTTCCACGCCCTCGTAGAGCTGCTGCGCCAGACGCATCGTCTTCTGCGTGGAGAAGTTCAGCACCTTCGATGCTTCCTGCTGCAGGGTACTCGTGGTGAACGGAAGCGGTGCTTTCTTGGACGCTCTCCTTTTTTCACTTCGGATACGGTAAAGGTCTCATTTTCCAGTCCCTTTAAGATTTCATCGAGCTGCTCTTTCGTCTCGATCGCCATCTTTTCACTGCCTTTGCCGTGGAATTTTGCGACGAGCGGTTTCTTCTCGCCCGGAATTTTCAGATCTGCTTCCAGTGTCCAGTATTCTTTCGGAATGAACGCATTGATCTCATCCTCGCGGTCGCCGATGATGCGCAGTGCAACGGACTGCACACGGCCGGCGGAAAGTCCGCGTTTGATTTTCTTCCATAACAATGGGCTGATTTCATAACCTACCATACGGTCGAGGCAACGGCGCGCCTGCTGCTCGTCCACCAGGTTCATATCGATGTCGCGTGCCTGTTTGATCGACGCTTTGACTGCTGATTTTGTGATCTCGTTGAAGGTGATGCGGCGCATCTTGTTCTCATCGAGATTCAGCGCAATCGACAGATGCCAGGAAATTGCCTCTCCCTCGCGGTCAGGGTCAGTTGCGAGATAAACTTTATCTGCTTTTTTTGCGGCTTTTCGAAGAGATGCCAGAAGCTCTCCTTTTCCGCGGATGGTGATATATTTTGGTTCAAAGTCATGTTCTACATCAATTCCAAGCCGGCTTTTCGGCAGATCGCGCACATGGCCCATAGATGCTGCAACTTCGTAATTTGCCCCGAGATACTTTTTCACCGTCTTGACTTTTGCCGGTGATTCCACTATTACAAGATATTTTGCCACCTCTGATGCCTCCTGAATACATATTTTTATAACTGTCCAGATCTATATTGCGTTTTTCATATCGCATAGTTCTGCATCATTACAAATTCCAGAATAATTCCTAAATTAGTCGTAACTTCCACTGACTATACACCAAAAAGTTTTTTCTTGCAAGTGTTTTCCATTTTTAAAATGTACCATTTTTCGATGTTTCCCGACAAAATAACAGGATTTTTTCAATTTTTTAACGATTTTTCCTGATTTTT
>ENA-OQBJ01000676-OQBJ01000676.1-human-gut-metagenome-genome-assembly--contig:-NODE-676-length-17117-cov-2.430724_pt1 | contig 17117 bp, 16 predicted proteins | sample MGYA00242743_ERZ504545 | MGnify/ENA primary metagenome ERZ504545 (study PRJEB26092, sample SAMD00036252) | human gut metagenome | host: Homo sapiens | study: EMG produced TPA metagenomics assembly of...
TGTTCGCGCCATAAGTTTCAGTCCCTTACGGGGAAATGGGTAATACGACTCTGTCCCTCAGTACCCGCTCTGGGAGCGGGCCCACAGGCGATTTTTTTCAAACCTCGGGCTTTTTTTTGCCTTTTTTCGGGGACCCGGGTTCAAAACCAAAATCGGACAGTGTCGTTTTTTCCCTTAGTTACGCCATTTTTAGCCCTTTTTGAAATTTTCAAACCTACCGGGTTTTTGACCCTGAAATAGGTTTTCTTTGGGCTAACGTATTACCCTTATTTATATTTAGTATATCTTTTTTGACTTATCTTGTCAATTGGTCAAACTCTCTTGAAGCGGATAGATTCTCGCTTTATAGTAGGTTACTGTTGACTCTCTATTCTCTGCAGCAGGTCTAATACCAAGTTTTTGACTTCCCGCGTCGACATCGTGTCTTCGGCGTTGGCATGGTTGATATTATTGCGTTCTGCCCGGATTTTAAAGTAGTCGTACAAAATCTCTAAGGCCCCTTTTGCCGGCGACCGATATTGAACGATGCCATAAGCAATCATTCGTAAATATTGTTTCTGACGGGTATTCCAATTGGCCTCAGAACGATAAATTCCCGGTATGGTTCCGGCCGCCACGGGGACTTCTTTTTTCTCTTCCACTGGCGGAGCCACCTCAACACCGATAAGTTTAAAAAACACTTCGGATGGTGAGTACGCTATATAGTTACAGATCTTGTCGATCCTCCGACGTCTGAAAAATTCTTCTTCCGTTTGATGAAATTCCTCCCCTCCCTCATGTTTGACGTACAGCGAATAGATGACGGCATAGAGCATCGGATACGCTGCCTTTAGGGCCGACGGTGTGGAGTTTCTGCTTTTTATCTTATTGATTGCCTTCTGCCCGGCCATTAATTCATTTAAAAGCGGTTTTAGTTTTTCCGTCGCTTCAGGATATTTCGTTGCAACAAAATCTATATTCCGGTTTTTGCAAAACAGTAAAATGACCTTACGCAACACATCTTCCTCACTGGGAGGAGCGTTCTTCCTGCGCGAATTAATCGGCGTATAGGTATTGATAAAATAATGCTCCCACGTCTGATAGTCCTTCCGCTTTTGCTCGCATTGATCCTGAATGATCGAACGGATTGGATAAAAGATATGGGACGCTACGATTACCCCGGGAATCCATTCGCTGCACAGGGTCATGGCCTGCTGGAGGTAACCCTTTTCAACGCACCAGCGGATGATATCGAGGTTTGTGAAGTCTTTCTTTCAGGAGAGATCCATATTCCATTTTAAAGATGGCTAAGATGCGCAGAAAAATCTTTTCCTGCAAAGAAACGGCGCCGGCCTTTTCAAAGTTTTTCAAGGCAATCTGAAGTTCCCTGGCCAAGGGCGCGATTTTTCCGGTCCGGCAAATTCGGACGGCATTGGTAAAGTCACGCATCTTTTGAAGGAGTACCGCCGTTTCTTCCGTCTGTGGTCGGCCTTCCATGTAAGCGTGATTTCGCGGGTGCTGCCAAAGTTGATGAACTCGTCGGACCCTGAAATGAGGTTAAACATGCGGTAGATATCGGTTACATTTTCGACCTGTTTCTCATAGCGGTTGGAATAAAGGACGGCCGTCGTCCGGATGCCGCGATATTTCAAGAGCTGCATGACTGATAGCATCATCATCGACGCATGGCGAAAACCGCCGGTAAAATCGGCATGAAGCGCTGCGTCTTCTGGGGCCCATTCCTGTTCTTCCATAAAGGAGCGGATGGTGTCAGCCATTTCAAGGACCTGGCGAACACTTTCCTCGGTTTGACTGCGTTCATCATAATCGATGCGGACGCAGTGTTCTACAAAAGGGCGTACTAGATCGAGAAACACGGCTTCATGGGTCCGATGATACTTATGGATATGTTTATTTTTATCTTTATAGGTGATATTTTCTTTCGTCCGATTCGTCGAAAAATAGAACAGGCAGTCCAATTTCTCCTGCTGACGCTTGAGTGTTTCTGCCGTCCAGCGTACAGCCGATTCGTTTGTTTGAATACATTCCATCATCGTCTTGCCGTCGAGCGTTTTATAGTCAGATTTGGAGAAGTTCCCTTCGTCGTCGAGATGAACTTCGCTCAAAAAAAGCAGCATGATATGTTTCATAGCGTCACATTCCTTTTATTTCAACAATCGCCCTAAGCTGCGGCAGCCTGTAATCTGCCCCTGATCGTCACGGACGAAGTCGATGGGAACCAGGACGTCATCGCGACTGCCGGCCAAAGATTGAGCTACGACAGACGACACAATATAGGCCGTGTCAGCCTGTGGTTCCGGCAAGCCTTGGACAGGACCGTAGGTCATATTGTAGACCGGAACGGGGCCTGCCGTGCCGACTTCTTCCTTGATGACATCACAGCGGGCGAGGATCCCCGAGGCCGGAATGATGTCAATCGATTCATGATCGAGATCCGGATCTTGGTAGACGAGTTGAATGTCGTGAGGTGTAAGATTGATAAAATGCATCTGTGTGCCTCCTTATATCTCATGCTATATAGGGAGAGTCACTATATAGCATGAGAAAAATAATGTGTGTGTTCCTTTTTATGCGGTGCCGTTTTCTTCAGGGTTTTCTGTTTCTGATTTAGAAGCCTTTATATGCAGAGGGAAGCAAACTTCGTTGATGGTTTCTAAGGATTCGTTCAACAAAGCTTTGATATCTCCCAAGGCGTTCAGTTGATGATCATTTCGGGCGTGATTGGTATGATTTCGTTGATCTTTAATTCTACCGTATTGGTCTAAAAGCAGACGCAGGGTATCTTCCGGAATATTCGAATGAACCCAGTTCATTTTCCACAGGTGGATGAAACGATCGGAATAGCGAGGGAAAATAGTAATGTCAGAACAGAGTTTTGGAAACTCGGTTTGGTTCATTCGACCATTAAGAAACTTGATTAAACACCCAGCTTGTTCACGAGGTTCTTTTCCCTGTAATGATTGGGTTTCTTGATCAGATTCATAAACAGCTTTCAAGGCTTTGAATTTATCTTCTTGGGGCTTACTTAACTTTATCTTCTCGTCCACAACCAGGTTCGGTATCCGGAGCAACGCTAACGATTGAACGATGGACAGGCTAGCAGTCAGTCCTTCAGCATCATTGAGAACAGCTGTATCGATAAATTCTGTATGAGAATGTTTATTCAGATAGTCTTCAATTATCTCTTGAGCCTGTGTTGCCCAATCTTTATTTGGATCGTCCTTTACAGCGGAAGGAATCATATTCACCTCTTTTCTTAACAGCTTATAGTATTTCTTTTTCACATTATTGGTGTACTGTTGGGCTTTACTTTCTCTATCTTGGTCCTTAAGTTTTGCAAAGAGCTTAAAAGCCTCCGACGTCCTATCGTTTGCCTCCAAATCTTTCTTGAAATGAATTCTTCCTTCAGGCGTCAAAGATGCAATTCTACAATTTGAGAAAATTTCCGGCACTTGTTCTGTATAGAGAGTCAGGGCCTGCTGGACATAATCATGCTGAATGCACCATTTAATGAGAGTAATATCTTCTAGTTCTTTATTCTCCGCTTCACTTTGCAGGAGTTCTTCATACTCATGCTAATTCGCCCATAGAGGCGATTCATGAGAGAATCTGGCAAGGACGTATCACCACTTTCATCATACTTGGTACGGAAAGCTTTCATGGCATCTCTCAGATTCTTGATCGCATCGCGGAAGGTACCAGAGTTACAAAGGCTGATGGCATCGGAAAAATCGGCCATGGCCTTGATGAGCTGCTGCAATTCCGGAGACTGCTTAGACATAGATTGCCGTTTATAATAATCACGAAGCGTTTGGACGCTGCCGAAACGAACGAATTCTTCTGCACCGGCGATGAGGTCGAATAAGGCGTAGATATCATTGCCTTCTTCGACTATTCTCTTACTCAAGTTCGAGTACAGGATGTCGCCGATGCGGACCCGGTCGCCATACTGCATCAAGCGCAGAACGGCCATCATGATCATGGCAGCATTCCGCATACCACCGGTGCAGTCGGCATGAAGAACCAATGTATCATCCTTCGGCAAGCTGGCGATGAAGGCGTCGACTTTGGCGGCCATTTCGACGATAGATTGGATATTCTCCGTCATGTCCGCATTTTCGTCGTAGTCAGCAACTTCGAGTTCAGTCTCAATGGGGTGCTCCCCTTGTTGCAGGCGATGCTCGAAATAAGAGAGATGGGTATAGGTATGGTCTTCTTCATCGCGATATTCTTTTATTATGTCTTCTTTAGTCTTATAGGTCAAAGGTAATTGAACTGTCTGTGTGGCAAAGACGAAGAGCCGCTTCATCGGTCCGTGTTTTTGTACACCATAGCGGACAGCCGATTCATTAGTCGTATAGCAAGGCCCGATACCATTCTTATATATTTTGGGTAAAATTTCCCCGTTATTCTCCACTCTTATACTGCTCAAAAATAAAAGCATTCCCTGATGTTCCATACAATCCTCCTTAAGGTATGAAAAGAGAGGCTGCCCATGAGGGCAACCTTTTCTCCTTCTTATTTTATGATGTCAACCGGTTTATCTAAGACAGCCCGATTGGTAAATTGTGGATCGACGCCGCCTTTTAAAGTTCCCTTATCACTGCCGGCAGCACTGACCTTGCGAACCCAATTCGGCCGTTTTGTATTGTTCCAATCAAGCATGATGCGAAGATTCTTCAAAGACGCTTGATAAGATTTTTCGGCAGATCCGATGTGTTCTTTGACATAAGCATCAAAGGCTTCGATAAAATTCCGGACATCTGCTGATTTCTGCGGTTTCTTCCATTTTCCACCGTCAAAGAGCTGTCCGTAGCGATCATTGTCGAGGTGTAGTACCGATTGGATGCGCACACTGCCCATACCCAGGGATTTCCCCATGCCGAGTTTATAGACGATATCCTCCTTATCATCCTGTTGGAGGTGGAATACTTTTAACAAGGCTCCCAATTCGACAGCCGTCAAGTTGCGGAAATGAATGGCGCTGGAAAAGGCATTTCCTGCCAATAGTGGTTCTATCTGTTTAATAATCTTTTGATTTTTAGAGTTATTTCTAAGTTGCCAATCGTTGGTTCCGATGTTCTTATGCCAGTACATCTTATAGCCCCGAAGTTCTACTGGGGCGTCGCTGTCCCAGTGAGCTGGAGGCCAATCTTGTTGGGTCAGATAGAGCTGATACGACGTCGGGTTAGCCCCCAATAAAGGTTTTATCTGAGCTTTTGAGCCCGACTTTGCAGGAGCCATCAGATGGGCATCTTCAAAGGATACGCGGCCGGCCAATCTTCCTTACGGCCAAAGACAGCATCGGAAAAATCGATAATATCAGAATTTGTTTGCAACACACCAGGCAGGCGGTCGCCAATGGAATTCTTATACGGTATCCGATAGGAGCGGCCGTGACCGAAGGAAGTAATCTCTCCGTCTTCATTTTTAGTATAAAAGCAGGGCACGATGAAATCGATATCATTGCGATCAGCAAATCTTTTAGCAGCCCCACGCCAGCGGGGAGACTGTGATTCTGAACTTCCCCTATCTTCTAAGAGGTTGACTCCTCGGCGCCGCGTGTCGTCACGGTAATCTTGAATGATTCTTTCAGGAATAAACTCAGCATCTTCCCAGCGAGGAGCGAATAAATAACGTACATTTTCCTTGTCTTGCTGCTTTCCTGTAATAATGTAGGCTCTTTTTTCGTCCATATTCCACCGAACTTCGCTATTTCTTATATTTCCCAATTCATTTATCGGGACAAATTTCATCTCACAAGGTGCCATATGATAGGTTCCATCTTTTTCAAGTCGGTAGAGAAAAGCCGGTCTTGCATTTTTTTTAGGTCTGCCTGTTTCTGGATTTTTTCACCAGACATCATTCGATTTTCATAATAGGCATTCAGTTCTTTCAATTGTTTTCCGCCGGCGGCCATGATACAGCGAAAATAGAGATGGCGATCGGTAAAGTCTTCGTCACGGCGCATGGTACCGGCCGTGACGATTTTAAAGAGATTTCGTACCATGCCGCGCAGAGTACTGCCGGGAATCAAAGGCTCGCCAGTGGGCGAAAAGAAGGTTCCGGCATCGTCGCCGCCGACAAAGAGAGGGGTCACACTGGAAATTTCCAGTGCCAAAGTACCGCTGTACGTCTTTTGACTTTCAATGTAGCCGCGAAAATCATGTTTCATGGCATCGAGGGGCGACGCCAACACCGTTCGCGTAAAGGGGACAAAGTTATAAGCTGATACAGCGGCTTTCGGAGCCTGGGAATTATCCGTGTAATGGTCATGAGAATATAAAGTTTCACGGGTGTCCTTCTTATTCTTATTTGAATTTTTATTGGAGCTTTTATTCGGATTATTGTTCCAACTTTTTTTTTATAGTTGTCAGAATCTAAACTGGGGTCTAATGTAATATCCATCGGCTTTTGTTTCTTGGATTTTTTTTGTTTATTTTGTTTTTCTTCCTGTGGTTCTTCCTTTTCCAGTTCCGTAGACTCTACAAGCCCCAGGGCCTTCATCTGATCAAATATATCTTCATTCATCTTATCTCCCCCCTTCAGCTGATTCGATGCGAACAAAGCGGTAATCGGTGTAACCGGCCTGCCCCGTTTCGTCATCGACATTAATATAACTGCGCGTGACCAAGCCGTAATAGTCTGCCTGTTCTTGGCAGGGTACGGTCATGGACAGGAATCGTTCGTCATCCTTCAAGGTTGCGAACGTTCCGTCATGGTTCGTCTTATGCCCCAAAGGCGGGCTAAGGCGTCGACGTGGCTTTGTACCTCGCCGGTACCGTCGCAGACGTAGCGGCCTTCATAAGCACCATGACGGCGGTAGAGGTGAAGTTCTTCATTGTCGTTAAAGACACGGATTTCGATAACCTGATTTTCATCTAAGGTTTCTTTATTGGCAAAGACGAGAGTCGAGCCGTCCCAACGTCCCCAGGAAATCTGCTGACGCTGCCATACGACGAGGCTGGCTGTATCCTTCATATATTGTTTGATGACGTCCCCTAAGGGCTGCGACTCATGGATCTTTCGCTTCCAGGTCACGGGGCTGTCGACAAGGGTCAGTCCTTTTTTTGCTAATTCCAAACTCATTACGCTCACTCCCCTTCCACAGCACGATTCAGTGCTGCTGCATAGACTTCTAAAGCTGCCGGATCACCGCTGGTTACGCTGCCGTTCTCTTCGAGTACCCAATGCTGGCGGACTCCGTCTTTTTGGAAGCGGATGTCGGCATGATGGCCGGTCAAATACCCGCGACCGACGGATTTATCGCCGCCCAGGGCCACTTGGCCAGTCCAGAGATCCTTCAAGAGGAATAGCGCCAGTCCTGCTTCCCAATCCTGGCAGTCTTCGATAGCAAAGCGCAGGGTGACGACGGAACGACTCTTATTTTTCTGCCATAAAGGCTTTTCGGCAAAGAGCTTGCTGTCCATGGTACTGCCCGTAAAACGGTCGATGGCGTTGCGCGTCTGTTTCACGGCTGCAACGTCCTGGGGTGAAATGTAGACTTCGTCGACGCGGAAGCGGCTCTTCTGCTTTTTCCCGTCGTCACGGGAATAGCCCATGAGGTCGTCCAATAAGGTCGGAGATTTTTCTAAGATCCGCAGGATATGGGCTGCCTGATGGCGAAGGACACCTTTTACAGAAGGTCCGGGAATGAGATAATCGTCACCGCTCATCATGGGAACGACGTCGATATTGGCGTTACTGTCGGCTTCCGATACGTCACGGCTGCGGACGAGGAGGGATGTCTTCAAGGAAAAATCGGCTTCGATGACAAAAGACTGGTCGCCTAAGCGTTCTTTGGCCTTTACGTCGTAGATATTCTTGGGCGAAGTGTGCGTGAGCCAGGCCTTTACATCGTCGTATTGGCTGAAATCGTACAGCTTTATTTTGGCGTTTTCAAGCTGCACCGCGCCAAAGCTTTCGCCGTCATGGCGCCGATGCGGATGCCGTAGGCTAACTGCTTTACTAAATCGTCCAGAAATCCCTTCCATTGCGGCAGGTCATCGACAACTTTCTGACGTAATTGCCAGGTCATGGTAAAGGTACCGCGAGCTCCTCTTTCGACGACTTCATAGTCGTATTTAGCCTTATCTTTAGCAACGCCCGTATATTCATCGATGGAAACGCCATCACGGACGGTAATATAGGCATTGTCAAGGATAACATCGTCGATACAAATGGCGCTCTGCAGGCCTTCTCCGCGACGGTCGTCACTGTACCCAAAGAGCAGCTGCGTCGCCGTTTTATCCCAATTTTCGGTAAGATGGCGAAGGACGCCAGCAAGCGATGTTCCGGGGATAAAAGGCTGGCCTTTTTTATTGCGCAGGACATGGATATCGGTCGTATTGTCCTTTTCCTTTCCGGCTCCAATGAGTAACGGCGTTTTAAGAGACAAGACGCCTTCGACTTGTACACTGAATAAAAGGCTGGCTTTATTTTTCATCGTTCTTCACCTCCGATACAGTTTTACGGACTTGTACGGTCCGCTTACGGCTGTGGCGGAAGAACCAAAGCCAGTATTCACGAAAATACGATTCTTTAGGAGGCTTGAAGCCAATCTTTTCGGAAAGCTTTTCCGGAACGAGATCTTTCAAAAGGTCGTTACGTTCCTTGGTTTCATAGGGATTTTGCTGTTTGTTGTCGAAAATCTCATAGAGTGGCGCTCCATACAGGCGCAGGCGGCGAAGATGGGTTCCCATAGTTTCGTTTTTACTCGTTTTTTTACGGAATTCTTGGTGGAAATCCCGGTCGAGCCACGATTCCAGACGGGCAAAGATATGCGTTTTAGCCCCGCCTTCGAGGCCTTTTAATTGAGCAGCATCTTCATAGGCGAAGTTATGAAGCTGTTCCTTGATGCGACTTTCCAGGATCGCGGCGACCCGTTTCTTCACTTCTAAGGAATAGCTAGAAGGCTCTTCCAGTTCTTCCTTTTCGCCTTCAGCGGCCATCGTCAGGTCTTGGATGTTCCACCGCCGCAGCTGACCGAATCCTTCTTCGGTCCGATCGCCGGCACCGCCGTACATCAGTTGCTGCAGGACCTGTACCTCTCCCTCCTGCCAGGGACCATCTTTATGGAGTTCAAAGACCGTTCCTGCGGCCAGGGCCATAGTGCGAGGACGTCGCATCTGCCAAATGCCGACAAAGTTTTCAATCGAAACGGACGTACTGAAAACACGGCCCAACGTAAATACATCGTTGCCGAATTTGCGATTGAGAACGTCAATCACTTCTTCCTGCAACACCTGATCAGCTGGCGGCAAAACCATCGGTCGGCACGAGGGGCGTATCGAGGACAAGGCATGTCGTTTCGGAAAAGGCTTCGTCGGGAATATCTTGAGGCTGCGTAAAGGTCAGGTGGCAGGTCCCGTATTCCGTCCGTTTCGAGCGACCGATACGGCAGGTAAAGCGTTCTCCCTTTCGGCCGACGTCTTCAAAGAAAGCCTTTAGGCAAGCGTCGTCACCGATGACGGCGCCTTGAAACGTTTGGTCGGCATCGATGGATTCATAGGTGTAGACCTTGCCGTCCTGACTGTGGCCGCTCAGGCGTTCATGGTCGCCGCTGCGGCTCATATGGAAGGCCATGCTCGATTTGACAGAGACGGGGCGAATCGTCCCGCCATCGACGACGGACAGGCCTTTGAGGCTTTTATACCCGGCTTTCCCCTGATCGGACAGTAAATCGAGAATCGGCTTATCGACGTCAGCGGCTTTCGCTTTCATGAGGGATAAGGCAATACCATGGCGCGTTTGCCGTCGACACTGGGATGAGCACTGACGAAACGCAGATCGGAGAAAAAGTAGCGGATGAAATTTTCATCCTGATGAGCCTTTTTCCCCAGCTTATGGTCGGTCACGTATTTACCGGCTAAGACGCCGCGCAGGAGCGTTCCGCTAAAAGACTCGCTGCTCGCCGTGAGGAGCTGTGAACTGCCCGGAGCCGTCACGACGACGGGCGCCGAGGTTTCAATCGTAACGTAGGAAATCTGCATCATCTACGCCCCCTTTTCGAGAAATCTGATTGAACAGGGTATCCTGTTTTTTCATCGTGCAAGCCAGGCGTCCAAATCCGCGGTTGCGGTTCATGCCGGCCCGCCGAAGATTGGAAACGGCTAAGGCCAAAGCCTGATCGTGGCGGTTTTCGCCGCCGTTGACCTGGATTTTTCCGACAAAGGTCAGGTCGCTGTCGAGGACGCGAATGTTGCGCAAGGACGTTTCTTTGGCCGTCCCGTCGGTGTCGAGGGCCGTCTGAAAGCGAATCGATGTATAGGTTTGTAAGACCGATTCCGGCCTAATGAGTCCACTGAAAGTAGACTGAAGATACTTCCATTCTTTGGCCATATCCTGATAGTCTTCGAGGTGAAAATTGGGGACGATCAGTTCTACCGTGCTGTCTGCGCGTTTGTTGAACAACTCTTCTACCGTCTTTCGTTCGACAAAGTTTTTCTCGCATAATTCAGCCATTTCAACGACTTCAACGGCACTTTCATAGAGCAGGCCGCGCAGTCGTTTTCCCGGGAAATAGGGCAGGCCCAATGCGTCATGGACGATGTCGGCGTCGACGTTGACGTCGGCTTTCCCGGAATTCAGGCACAGCGGTGATTCCGTTTTAATCCGTACTTCATATTCCATAGTCCGTTCCTCCTATTGCAGCTCCGGGACAAAGTAATCCATGATTTCAATGGCATCGACGTACGGCGTCTGATATGCCGCAGCCCCGCTTTTTTTATCCCATACCGCCTCTTCAAAGCGTTCCCAGCCGTCAACATGAGGCAGACGAAGTCCCATATGCTTCAGCTGTTCCAAATAAATTCGAATATCCTCTTTCCCTTTTTGCGCCGTAAACCGCAGTTCCTTTACCTTATTGACCGGCATCGTCGTAAATTGACGGGTGCAGGAAAGGAGTTGGGTTAAGGCATGTTCACCGCCGTCGTCATCGACGCGGTAAGGGCCAAAGTGCATATTGCCAAAGTGACCCTTGTATTCGGACTGGCGAATCTGGTCCAGTTTCGGAGCCTGTTCACCGTGGAGGATGACGAAGTCCAGCCAGCATGACGATTTCATAGATTCTTCTTTTGACGATTCGTTGGAGGATTTTTTACCTCGTGACGGAATCTTAGCCGCGTCGCAGGCTTGTTCTGCCAGTTTATAGCCGCGGAAGAAAGGATAAGCCGTCGGCAAGATGGCAATGCCGGCGCAGGATGCGAAATATTGGTTCAAGGTCATCATGAAACGCCGGGTATAGGTCAAAGCCAGTCGAGCCGGGCAAATAAAGGTAATGTCGTCGCCGCCGAGAATCAAGGGACGAATGGGTAGAACCCCTTCTTCCAAATCGAGAAAATCACCGTACGAATCGTATTCGGCTACGATAGAGTCTAAGAGCGCGGCAAAGGTGTCTTCCGTATTTTTCCGAACCTGGTAAGACAATCGGCCCCGCTCATGCAGGCTTTTGCAATCGCTGAATTTCTTCCCCATCTGGTTGCCGTCGATATGGATGATGGCGATGTCGGACTCCGTTTCCCGTTGGCCCAGTCGGTCGAGCTCCATAGGAAATTGATAGCCCTTGAGATGATCTTTAAAGCGCCGATGCAGGTCGTCATTGGCTTCAGCGGCAGCAGCCGTCTTAGCCCGAACTTCTTGAGAAAAGAACCGCGGCGAACCTTCTTGGACCATGAGGTGTGTATCATCATAAAAATCAGCTGCTTCGCCGTTTACTTCGCAGGGCAGGGTCAGTCCGGTATAGGGAATATTCACTGTGGGGAAAACGTTGTTTTGATTTTCCTTTAACTGACCATACAGTTTTTTCATGGCATCTTCAAAATTTTCCGATAAATCCAAAGGCCCCATAGCAACGCCGGTCTTCAAGCCGGGATAACGGACGAGAAGCGCTTTGGTAAAGGCCGTTACGATCGCCTTGCGGCAGTCAGCCACTTCTTCTTTAAACAGGATCAGGGCATTGCCACCGCCGATATAGGCGACGTAACAAGGTGCCGGCAATTCACGCAGCGGCTCCGTCCGGGTTTTCCAACTCTCCCTGTCGACCGTACCTAACCCGAATGCCGGATCGGTCAAAATCTCTTTGACTAACACATCGTCAAAAATATGTTCAACGATGTACGAAGCCCCGATATTGGTCTTTAACCGATTCCCTGAAAAAATATACTTTTGAATGGACCGCGTATCAAACAATAGCGCTTGTACACTCATCCGCCTCTCCTCCTTTTCAAATGACCTTCTTCTCTTCCCGTCAATAACCGAACCTGGGAGGCTCCCATGCCCAAAGCGGTCTTGATGCCAAAGCCGGCCGCAGTGCCGCACTGGAGCAAGAGCGCCGCCATTTGCCGCACTCGTTCGCTGCCGCCAAAACGAAGCGTCACCGATCCGGCAAAGCCCTTGACGCCGTGCCCTTCCAAGCCGAAATGTTCCGTATGCAGGTCATAATCTTGAATCATCGTATAATAGCCTAATACCTGATGAAGACCTTCCTCCAGCGGCATTCCGGCGATCATGGGCCAGCGCTGGAGAATGCTTTGGTAGAGCAGTTCTGGTTCGGGAAATAGGACAAAAGCACCGCTGCGCTTAAAACTCGTCGTCGTCAAAAAACGGATTTCAGCCCCTATTGGCACGGGCCCTGTCGCAGCTCCCTCATCATCAAGGGAAATCGAACGGCACCGGATCCGGCCCAGGCCGACGTCATAGCCCTGATGATGCAAGGACAGGGATTTCGTCTTTTCTAAGACCGGCACCAGGACCGACGAAATCGATTCATCCAAGAATCCCAGGCGCCAAAAGGGCCTCTTTTCCCGGTCATCCCAAAAACGGCCTGACTGTACGGCCGTATTCCCTTTTGATGGAATACCGTCGCCCAATCAGAACCGACGAGCTCCATCAAGGCCCCGTGAAAGACAGAACCCATCGAAGGATGGGCCCCCTTCCCCTTGGGAAAAATCAGGGGAATCTCGCATATTTCCAGCAACAATATCAACTCCCTCTATCCCTTCCGTAAAGGATACCCCTCTACGTTTATGGCAAAATATACAAAGAATTACGACACAATAGATATGCATAATTACAGATTCGACACAGAATAAATAAAATCCTGCTAAAAGGCAGGATTTTATTCAAAAAAGTAATTTATTATTTTAATAATTTACATAGTGTAAAATGTGTAAAATTTGATATGCCGTGGCGATCCAGTTCACCGGTCATGCTCTTCTGTATCTTTGGCGTCAATGGTCGTATCGCTTCCGGGCAAAGCCAGCGGGTCCTTATGAGGAAGCAAGTCAGGCTGTTTGCCGGTTACTTTCGGAACGCCTTGGCCCTGCAAGTTGAGGACTTGCTGCTTTAAGTGCGTCAGCATTTCAAGGGTTATGCCGTTGGCTGATCGATCATTTTAGTCTTATCTTCCAAGATACTATCAACGATTCGGTTTTGGCGCTCTTGAAGCGTTTTGAGCTGTAGGGACATATGCTCCATATGGAGCACCATATCGTCGTTGATTCGTTTTTGATACAAGGCATGGCCCGGCGAATCCTTATCGTATTTTTCTAAAATTTCTAAGAGCTTCGGAAATTTTTCAGTATTATAAACATCGTTGTCTCGATTAATTTTATCCTTTAATTGAGCGTACATCACGTCGACCTCATGAATGACCGACATGGAACCCTTTTCCAGGATGAGGAATCGTTTTTGAGCCATGTCGGTGAGCTGCTTCTGCATTTCCATAATGGTTTCAGCCACCATCTGAAAGCCTCGCGCTTGAGCCTCTTTCAGAGCCATTTGGCATTGGGTTTCACACTGAAGAATATCGATTTTCGCTTGTTTGATAAGGTCTACCCGTTCGTTTTCGAGGTGAACCAATTTCACTTTCGTCGAGCTCTCGATTTGTTTACTCAGATCTACTCGCTCGTTTTTTAATTGGGCCAATTTTACCCTTGTCGCATTTTCAATTTCGGCGATCTTGACCTTATCCGGCTCATAATTATAAGAATGGGTCGTCCGCTCGTTGCTACCACCGCCAAAAAGGCTCTTAATGCATTGCCGATTTTCGTAAAAAATTCCATATGGCCTCCCTCCCCATTGGGCATCTTGCCGGATAAGCACGCTCCACCTGGGGACTCCGGTAAGTCCCGAAGGTGCAGGCATTGGCAAAATGCTCACAATTATTAAAGACAAGATGATAGCCCGAATCTCCCAGACAAAATCGGGCATACCGGACAATTTGCTCGACGGAATAGAGATCAGAGAACTCGTCATCCGTATAATCTTTCACTTCTAAGGTACCGCCGGCTAAAAATTGTGCCAGCGACGTCTTGATGACGCGGCACTGGGACCAGTCAAGGACACGATCGTCATCGGTCCCGGTAAAATGAATGACTTCCTCGTCAGAAACATAGATGCCGTGATGAGCATAGAGGCCGCCACAGCGTTTGACCCGGATATGGTCACCCTTGACAGGACGGCGACATTCCCAGGTTTCAGACTCGCCACTAATGAGTGTACCGAGGGCAACCATAGGAAATACGCCGCCATACGGGATAAGTCTGCGTATCAAAGTATCGCCTCACTTTTGCTAAGCTTTTGATGCCAATTCTTTACGCATCTTGAACATCAGGGAGTCATACTGCTTTTCCCGTTCTTTCTGGGCCTTGCTGTAGGCCGCAGCGTCGTTTAAGAAGGCGGCATAATTGCGCTTCTTCAAATCGGCAAAGTCGTGCAGTACTTTTTCAGAGATCTGGTCCAGGCTGCGATCGGCTACAAATTGAAGTACAGCGTCGATTTGTAGGTCCCACAACGGATAGGCCCATTTCAAGATGACGATGCGATCTTCGTTTTTCGGGCAAGAAAAGAGAACCTTCGAAACAGCTTCTTGAAAGGCCAGGGTCCGTTTATATAAGTCGCTTTCAGCGGCAAATTTATCCTGCAGGTCTCCGCCGGGCTGGAAGACATACTTCTGATAGATGCCCTTCCGTTCTTTCAAGAAGAAGTCGTCGATCTGCTGTTTATAGGCTGCCAGCTGATCCATGAGCTTCCCTTGGACGAATTCCTGATTCTCATCTAGAACTAATTCTTTCAAGCTCCAGGCGATAAGGGGCTGCATCCCTTCTTCGATCTTTTGTCGAAGGCTCTGCCAATCCTCGTACCATGCAGCCCACACTTCTTCTTCGATGGCGTCGTCTTCACAGAGATGCTGCAGCTCTTGACGCCGTGTCGATTTGAAGACCCGGTAATCATCGCTCCAAGCCTGCCACAAGGCGATGGATTCTTGGACTAATTTCTTATGGGATTCGAAATACTCGATTTTCAGCAAGGCCTTTTTGATGATCTTGGCCGTATTTTCGGCGATGAAAGAAAAAGACGGTCGGCATTCGGCATTAAGGGCAGCCCAGGCCGTCAATGATTGATCGCTGGCGTCGAGGTCGTCGAGCCGTTCCTCCAAGCATCGGCCTGTTCTTTGACAGAGAGTAGTTTTTCCTTGACCTGATTCATATCCAGGGAGAAACGCTGGCGGAAGAAGCGCTGCCGCCGTTCCAGCATGGAATTTTCTGCTTCCGTCAAATTGGGATCAGCCTCATACTTTTTCGACAAGGTCAGACTGAGGGTGTTGAAATTCCGGATGACGTCGCCTTTCAGCCTTTCGTATTCATCTAATTTTTCAAGCAGCATCCCAATCCAACGTTGAATGGCCGTGTAATACTGGATGATCGACTCATCAATAGCCGGCATATCGTAATCGCCCAGAAAATCATGATAGTCGAAGGTTTCTGACAAGGGAATAAGCGCGCTCAACTTCCCAAGGGTAGTCTGTAAATCCGCCATCAGCTTTGGTATTTCAACGTATACCTGGTGGTACAATTCCGTAATGGAATCATCCGTAAAGATGGGCTGCAATTCATGTCGGACGAAGAGATCCAGCGTAAATTGTAGGCGTTCTTTTTCCGTATAAACCTTGTTGTCAGCAGCAACGTCATCTGCATAGGTTGAACCGGCGACAAGGATAGGACTATAGGGAAGGATATTGCCATTTTTTAACTCCTTAGTATAAAAATTATCGTCAAGGTCAATGCATCGCACGGTTTTACCCGTTCGATAGAGCCAATAACGATGATTTACTATACGATCGCCACCTCCCTCACGAAAAGGAAAGGACGGGTCTAAAATAATGGCTCTAAGCGTATCAAAGAGAGGTAGTTTCCAGTCCGCATAGCCGTCGCCATCAAAGTCTTGAACGACCTTTGCTGCTTCTTTTTCAGTATAATCGCCGCCTCCACCTTTTTGCAGTAGGGGAAATGATTCAGATTGGCCCAAAGATAGCCTGTATTGCGATCCAAGAATACCTTCGGCTTATTTTTTATGAAGAACCAGCGCTGCTTTTTGATGGCGTCTAAAAGTCTGTCACGGCTGTCACTATATAACCGATCCGCTTCAGCGGTCATGGCCTGAAGTTCATTCTTCACAGCTGCAATTTCATCTTTTTTCCGTCCTGCTCCGACACCATCCAAAACCTTCAACCTCTCCAGCAGGCCTTGCTGATTCGCTAATAAGGTTGACAATTCCGACATATTCAATCTCCTTTCAATATCTATGTTGTTTTTTACGGAACAAATACTTCTATACGTTATATTTTCTACACGATTGTCACAGAATCCTGCCAAATAATGTATTTTCATCGGCAACTCTTTCAAGAATTTCAAATCCTTTCTGTCGTCTGCATAAATGTATAGGATTTCTCACTGTTACAACAACGCCCTTGACCCGGTATTCCGATTCAAGGGCGTTGCTCTTTATATTAGGGTATAAAAAACACCGTCGCAGTTTCGACTGCGGCGGTGCTTTTGCGTGTCTCTGATTGAAATGTCCGAGTGAGACCGGTTCAGATTCTTCCCGGTTCAGCCCCCTTACGGGGATTTGGGTAATACGACTCAACGAACGAGCTGTGTCCATTTCATGGAGACTCGTTTCAGTCCCCTTACGGGGAAATGGGTAATATACGACGATCTACGATCCTGCTTACAACGAAGCCGGCTACGGCGCGTTTCAGTCCCCTTACGGGGAATTGGGTAATACGACTCAACAATAACAATATCCAGAAAATTCATTCTCACATGGAGTTTCAG
>ENA-OQBJ01000677-OQBJ01000677.1-human-gut-metagenome-genome-assembly--contig:-NODE-677-length-17116-cov-2.087468_pt1 | contig 17116 bp, 18 predicted proteins | sample MGYA00242743_ERZ504545 | MGnify/ENA primary metagenome ERZ504545 (study PRJEB26092, sample SAMD00036252) | human gut metagenome | host: Homo sapiens | study: EMG produced TPA metagenomics assembly of...
ACTGCGTATGTATCCATATCTTTTGTCTCCATGTGCGTGTATATCCGCCTTGTATTGTAATAGTATAGCAAATCCAAAAATAAATGTAAACGTCAGCCTTTCCAAAATCGACAAAAAGAATTTAAGCGTAAGCAAAAATTGATGATAAAAGTTATTTCTGAAGAAGAAATTGCACTGACAGATTCACTTGGGTATCAACCTGTCTTTGTAGAACGTCGGAAGATTCAAAATTTTGATGAACAACACATAGCAATGATGCAATATTTTTATGAATATGGGGTTTATCCGGATGTCCAGGAAATCAATTCCAAATTGGGAACCGGGACTTTTGATTGGAATCAAGATCATGCTTTATTCAGAGAAGCTATGTATACTCCAAATAAACAAAAGAGAAATAAACTGTTAAAACAAGTCTTAAAGCTTAACCCAGATTATTTTGCTGCCGAGTATCATCTTTTTCTTTCGACTGTTCAAGACATTGACTTACCAACTTTTAAAAGAGTATTGGAATTTGAAACTCTGGTTTTAGAAAAATGGAAAATCAATGGGTATAACAATTGGAACTCTTTTGAAGCACGCCCTATCCTAACTGCTCTTATGTTTCTGATTGAATATTATATGGCGGAAAGATTTTATTATAAGGCTTTGGAAATGGTTAACTTATACTTAAGTAAACAACCAGAGCGATTCCCTCCTAACTTTGTTTTCTGTATGCTCTCTCTATATCATATCACTGGACAAGAATCTAAAGTTGAACGGTTCTATCAGGAAGAACTGAATCAAGGAATACGTAGTGATACTGTGTTGATACATGCTATTATTTCTGCTTTCTCTAGAGGAAAGGTTGAAGAGGCAAGTAAATTATTTGCAAAACTTGTGGAAATCAACGATGATGCTGTTGACTATTTTATAGATGAAGATTGGCCCTTTAAGATTCCTGAAATAGAAGAACTGGAATGTTATTACCCAAATTCAGTCGAATCACTACAAGCCAGCCTGTATCCTATGTCTGATTATTTACAGGAAAATATTATTTTGACAGACTTTTTGACAAATGAAGCAGAGAAATTTTGCTCTAAATCAAGAATCACTAGCCCTCCTGATTTAGCGAAAAACTTATCTACGGTGACTAACTGGTTCTCATTTATGCGAGAAGAGAAAATGAAGGGAATTCGGATGGATATTGTCCGCACCTTTGTTGAAAATGGAATTCAAACGTCTGCTGACTTTAAAAATTGGACAGAAAAAGAAATCCTCGCTTTGAAGGGAATTGGTCCTGTTACCGTTCAGAAGCTAAAGGAAAATGGGATAAGGTTTAAAAAAGATAAATTAATTATTTATTAATAAAAATTTAAATAAACAATAGAAAAACTAGAAAGGACACACATGTCTAAAGAACTTTCACCTAAATACAATCCAGCCGAGGTTGAGGCTGGTCGTTACCAAAAATGGCTTGATGAGGATGTTTTCAAGCCTTCAGGCGATAAAAAGGCTAAGCCTTATTCAATCGTCATTCCACCACCAAACGTAACTGGTAAACTTCACCTTGGTCACGCTTGGGATACAACTTTGCAAGATATCATTATCCGCCAAAAACGTATGCAAGGTTTCGATACACTTTGGCTTCCAGGTATGGACCACGCAGGTATTGCTACTCAAGCCAAGGTTGAAGCGCGTTTGGCTGAAGACGGCATCTCTCGTTATGACCTTGGTCGTGAAAAATTCCTCGATAAGGTTTGGGAATGGAAAGACGAGTATGCCTCAACTATCAAGCAACAATGGGGTAAGATGGGGCTTTCTGTAGACTACTCTCGTGAGCGTTTTACTCTTGATGAAGGTCTTTCAAAAGCGGTTCGTAAAGTCTTTGTAGAGCTTTACAAAAAAGGCTGGATCTACCGTGGTGAATTTATCATCAACTGGGATCCGAAAGCCCGTACAGCCCTTTCTGATATCGAGGTTATTCACAAGGATGTCGAAGGTGCCTTCTACCACATGAACTACATGTTGGAAGACGGTTCACGTGCCCTTGAAGTAGCAACAACACGTCCTGAGACTATGTTTGGGGATACTGCCGTAGCGGTTAACCCAAATGATGACCGTTATAAAGACTTGATTGGTAAAAATGTTATCTTGCCAATCTTGAACAAGCCAATCCCAATCGTTGGGGACGAACACGCAGACCCTGAGTTTGGTACTGGTGTGGTTAAAATCACTCCTGCCCACGACCCTAATGACTTCTTGGTTGGTCAACGTCATAACTTGCCACAAGTCAACGTTATGAATGATGATGGTACCATGAATGAATTGGCTGGCGAATTCAACGGTATGGACCGCTTTGAAGCACGTAAGGCAGTTGTTAAGAAATTGGAAGAAATCGGTGCTCTTGTTGAAATCGAGAAAATGACTCACTCAGTTGGTCACTCAGAGCGTACAGGTGTGCCCGTTGAGCCACGCTTGTCTACACAATGGTTCGTTAAGATGGATCAATTGGCGAAAAATGCCATCGCAAACCAAGACACAGACGACAAGGTTGATTTCTACCCACCTCGTTTCAACGATACCTTCCTTCAATGGATGGAAAATGTTCACGACTGGGTAATCTCTCGTCAGCTCTGGTGGGGTCACCAAATCCCTGCTTGGTACAATGCTGAGGGTGAAATGTACGTTGGCGAAGAAGCACCAGAAGGTGACGGATGGAAACAAGACGAAGATGTCTTGGATACTTGGTTCAGTTCTGCCCTCTGGCCATTCTCAACTATGGGTTGGCCTGATGTGGAAGCAGAAGACTTCAAACGTTACTTCCCAACTTCAACCTTGGTAACAGGTTACGACATCATCTTCTTCTGGGTGTCTCGTATGATCTTCCAATCATTGGAATTCACAGGACGCCAACCATTTAAGAATGTCCTTATCCACGGTCTTATCCGTGACGAGCAAGGACGTAAGATGTCTAAGTCACTCGGTAACGGTATTGACCCAATGGATGTTATCGAGAAATATGGTGCTGATGCCCTCCGTTGGTTCCTTTCAAACGGTTCTGCACCAGGTCAAGACGTGCGCTTCTCTTACGAGAAAATGGATGCGTCATGGAACTTCATTAACAAGATCTGGAACATCTCTCGCTATATCCTCATGAACAATGAAGGGTTGACCTTGGATGTGGCGCGTGAAAATGTAGCTAAAGTGGCTGCTAGTCAAGCAGGTAACGTTACAGACCGTTGGATTCTCCATAACCTCAACGAAACGATCGGTAAGGTCACTGAAAACTTTGATAAGTTTGAATTTGGTGTGGCTGGTCACATCCTCTACAACTTCATCTGGGATGAGTTTGCGGACTGGTATGTTGAGTTGACTAAGGAAGTGCTTTACAGCGATAACGAGGACGAAAAAGTTATCACTCGTTCTGTCCTTCTTTACACTTTGGACCAAATCTTGCGTCTCCTTCACCCAATCATGCCATTCGTAACCGAAGAAATCTATGGCCAAATCTCTGAAGGAACGATCGTGACTGCTGAATACCCAGTGGTTCGTCCAGAATTTGAAAACGAAGAAGCAGCAGCCGGCGTTGAAGCTCTTAAAGACGTGATTCGCTCAGTACGTAACTCACGTGCAGAAGTGAATGTGGCGCCAAGCAAACCAATCACTATCTTGATCAAGACAAGCGACAGCAAGCTCGATGCCTTCTTCAATGACAATGTCAACTACATCAAACGCTTCACAAACCCAGAACACTTGGAAATTGCAGCGGATGTAGAAGTACCTGACTTGGTTATGTCAAGCATCATCACAGGTGCAGAAATCTACTTGCCACTCGCAGACCTTCTCAATGTCGAAGAAGAATTGGCTCGTCTTGAAAAAGAATTGGCCAAATGGCAAAAAGAACTCGACATGGTTGGTAAAAAACTTAGCAACGAACGCTTCGTAGCCAACGCCAAACCAGAAGTCGTCCAAAAAGAACGCGACAAACAAGAAGATTACCAAGCTAAATACGATGCGACCGTCGTACGTATTGAAGAGATGAAGAAATTGGTGAAATAAAGAAAGAGACACGGCGGAATGCCGTGTTTTTTCGCTGAGGAAAAATAAAGAATCTTTATTTTTCAGCTTTCTTTAAGCCACCCAAGCTATACTATAACCATCCTAATAAGTATTACTGAACGTCGTTCGGTAACCCTCACTTGTTCTGACTTTAAGTCAGACAGTGAATCTTTCTTTTTTTCATAAATCTCCCAAATAAGTCTAACAATAATAGGTTAGGCTTGTTTTTATGAAATAAGAAGAAAGTTTTCCATTAAAAGTAAACGCTTACGCAAATAAAGTGAAAATGTTAGGCAAAGTCAGTGAAAAAGTCCAAAAAACCGTCAATTCATTGACTTTCGTGAAAAATAGGACTAAAATAGCATGGTAAAAATAATTAAAAGGAGAATTCGACTATGAATTTAACTATCTTAGCCCTCGGTTTGGCCGTTATGGTGTATCTCTTGGTGAGGGTATCCTCGTTGCCAATATCGCTAAAGCTGCAGCTCGCCAACCTGAGATGTTTAGCAAACTTCAAACATTGATGTTTACTGGTGTTGCCTTCATCGAAGGTACCTTCTTCGTATTGTTTGCCCTTAGCTACATTGTCTAATAGACAAATAAAAAAGATGAAGGAGGGATGAGCAGTGGAAACTACAAGTAATCCAACCGTCTCATTATTTGGGATTGATTTTGACTTGACGATCCTTGCCATGTCTCTCTTGACAGTAATTATCGTATTTGGAGTGGTTTTTTGGTCAAGTCGTAAGATGACCATTAAACCAAAGGGAAAACAAAATGTACTTGAGTTCATCTATGAATTTGTGAACAACACCATTTCTCAAAATCTTGGAAAATTCACAAAAAATTATAGTTTGCTCTTGTTTGTAATTTTCACCTTTGTGTTTACAGTCAAACAACTTAGGTCTGCTTGTATCTGTTAAAAGTGAGCATTACAATTTTTGGTCTTCTCCAACATCGAATTTCGGTGTTACTATCACTCTTTCTTTGATTATTACCCTCGTTAGTCATATTGAGGGGATCCGTAAAAAAGGGCTTAAAGGCTATCTAAAGGGCTACCTTTCACCATACCCAGCTATGCTCCCAATGAACATTTTGGAACAATTAACCAACCTTGCTTCATTGGCCTTGCGTTTGTTTGGTAACATTTATTCTGGTGAGGTACTTACTGGCTTGATTCTTAATTGGTGACATGGTCTGTCTTTGCAGCACCTGTATCCTTTGCTTTGAACCTTGTCTGGGTTGCCTTTTCAGCCTTTATCGGCTTCATCCAAGCCTATGTCTTTATTATCCTAAGTTCAAACTATATTGGTGATAAAGTCAACGAAGAATAATTAAGAAAGGGAGAAATGAAATGTCATTACTGATTAATAGTACGACACTTGGTAATATCATTATTACGCTCGGCTCAGTTTTTCTCTTGTATTACCTCATTCGTAAATTCGCATGGGATCAAATTACAGGAATTTTTGCCGCTCGTGAAAAGAAAATTGCCACAGATATTGATAGTGCTGAAAATGCTCGTCAAGAAGCAGAGAGCTTGGCACAAAAACGTCAAGATGAGTTAGCTGGTGCTCGCACAGAAGCAGCTCAGATTATTGATGGGGCCAAGGAAACTGGTAAAACTCAAGAGTCAAAAATCATTGCAGAAGCACATGATGAAGCTAAACGCTTGAAAGAGAAAGCAAATCAAGATATCGCTCAAAGCCGTGTGGAAGCACTTGCTGGCGTTAAAGGTGAGGTTGCTGACTTGACTGTCCTTTTGGCAGAAAAAGTCATGAAACAAAACCTTGATGCAAAAGCGCAATCTGACTTGATTGATAGCTATCTTGATCAATTAGGAGATGCTTAATGGATAAGAAAACACAAGCTCTTGTTGAGCAGTATGCCAGAAGTCTGGTAGAAGTCGCTTTTGAACAAGACGCCGTGTCAACAATCCAAGAAGAGGTAAGGCAAATCCTAACAGTTTTTGCTGAAACAAATCTAAAAACCTTCTTGTCTCAAGAAAATGTGACAAGTGAGGCTAAAAAAGAAGTCTGAGCTTGTTTCAAGAGTCTTGTTCAGTATACATGAACAATTTTCTTGAGGTAATTTCACTCAATGACCGAGCTAACATTCTTTATGATGTCTTGAAATTGGTCCTTGAGCTCTTTGATCAAGAAGACAACACTTACGATGTCACTGTGACATCAGCAAGTCCCTTGTCTGAAGAACAAAAAACTAGACTTTTGGCGATAGTTTCACAAAAATTTGAGATTAAGACACGTCGTTTAGTAGAAAAAATTGATGAGGACTCATCGGAGGATTCGTCATCAAAGCAAAAAATAAGGTTGTTGACACGTCAATTCGCAGTCAATTGCAAACCTTTAAAACGAATTTGAAATAGAAAGTGGTGTGACTTTTGGCAATTAACGCACAAGAAATTAGCGCTTTAATTAAAAAGCAAATTGAAAACTTCCAGCCAAACTTTGACGTCACTGAAACTGGTGTCGTTACCTATATCGGTGACGGTATCGCACGTGCTCGTGGTCTTGATAATGCCATGAGTGGTGAGTTGCTCGAATTTGAAAATGGTGCCTATGGTATGGCCCAAAACCTTGAAACTAATGATGTCGGTATCATTATCTTGGGGGATTTCGTAGCAATTCGTGAAGGCGATATTGTTAAACGTACTGGAAAAATCATGGAAGTTCCAGTTGGTGAAGCCCTTATTGGTCGTGTAGTAAACCCACTTGGGCAACCAGTTGATGGTCTTGGTGACATCGAAACAACAGGTTTCCGTCCAGTTGAAACACCTGCTCCAGGTGTTATGCAACGTAAATCAGTTTCTGAGCCATTGCAAACTGGTCTTAAGGCTATTGATGCCTTGGTTCCAATCGGACGTGGTCAACGTGAATTGATTATCGGGGACCGCCAAACTGGTAAAACTTCAGTAGCCATTGATGCTATCTTGAACCAAAAAGGTCAAGATATGATCTGTATCTATGTGGCTATTGGTCAAAAAGAATCAACAGTTCGTACACAAGTAGAAACTCTCCGTAAACACGGTGCTCTTGATTACACAATTGTTGTGACTGCCTCTGCATCACAACCATCACCATTGCTTTACATTGCGCCTTATGCTGGTGTTGCAATGGCTGAAGAGTTCATGTATAACGGAAAACACGTTTTGATTGTTTATGATGATTTGTCTAAACAAGCCGTGGCCTACCGTGAACTTTCATTGCTTCTCCGTCGTCCACCAGGTCGTGAAGCCTACCCAGGGGATGTCTTCTATCTCCACTCACGTCTTTTGGAACGTTCAGCTAAAGTTTCAGATGATCTTGGTGGTGGTTCAATTACTGCCTTGCCAATCATCCAAACGCAAGCCGGAGATATCTCAGCTTACATCGCAACAAACGTTATCTCAATCACAGATGGACAAATCTTCTTGCAAGAAACTTGTTTAACTCAGGTATTCGTCCAGCCATTGATGCGGGTTCTTCCGTATCACGTGTAGGTGGATCAGCGCAAATTAAAGCGATGAAGAAGGTTGCTGGTACACTTCGTCTTGACTTGGCTTCATATCGTGAACTTGAAGCCTTTACCCAATTTGGTTCAGATTTGGATGCTGCGACTCAAGCGAAATTGAACCGTGGTCGTCGTACAATCGAAGTTTTGAAACAACCGCTTCATAAACCACTTCCAGTTGAGAAACAAGTTGTTATCCTTTACGCTTTGACACACGGTTTCTTGGATAGTGTTCCGGTTGATCAAATCTTGGATTTTGAAGAAGCACTCTATGACTACTTTGATAGTCACCATGAGGATATCTTTGAAACTATTCGTACAACTAAGGATCTTCCTGAGGAATCTGTACTTAATGAAGCTATCCAAGCTTTCAAAGATCAATCAGAATACAAATAGAAATAGGGAGGACAGCATATGGCAGGCTCTCTAAGAGAAATCCAAGCAAAAATTGCTTCAACAAAGAAAACGAGTCAAATCACAGGAGCCATGCAAATGGTTTCTGCCTCAAAATTGACACGTTCTGAGCAAGCTGCTAAAGATTTCCAAATCTATGCCTCAAAAATTAGACAGATCACAACAGATCTTCTACATTCAGAATTGATTAATGGTTCGTCAAATCCAATGTTGGATGCCCGTCCAGTTCGTAAGACAGGTATATTGTCATTACATCAGATAAAGGACTTGTTGGAGGTTATAACTCAACAATTCTTAAAGCTGTGTTGGACATGATTAAACGTGACCATGATTCTGAAGATGAATATGCTATCATTTCTATTGGTGGAACAGGTTCAGATTTCTTCAAGGCTCGTAACATGAATGTTGCTTTTGAACTTCGTGGCCTTGAAGATCAACCTAGTTTTGAACAAGTCGGAAAAATCATTTCTAAAGCAGTAGGAATGTATCAAAATGAACTTTTTGATGAACTCTATGTGTGCTACAACCACCATGTCAACAGTTTGTCTAGTGAGGTTCGTGTGGAACAAATGCTTCCTATCGCTGATTTGGATCCCAATGAATCAGAAGGTCATGTGTTGACCAAGTTTGAATTGGAACCAGATCGTGACACTATTTTGGATCAACTCTTACCACAATATGCTGAGAGTCTTATCTACGGTGCTATCGTAGATGCCAAAACAGCTGAGCACGCAGCTGGTATGACTGCAATGCAGACAGCCACTGATAATGCTAAGAATGTGATTAACGATTTGACAATCCAATATAACCGTGCGCGTCAAGCTGCCATCACTCAGGAAATTACTGAAATCGTTGGTGGTGCAAGTGCACTTGAATAGCTAGAGATTTGTCTTAATTAGACACAACATGAAAAATGGATGATTGTCATCCAGAAAACTATCATAAGGAGAAAACAATGAGCTCAGGCAAAATTGCTCAGGTTGTTGGTCCTGTTGTAGACGTAGCGTTTGCAGCTGGTGATAAACTTCCTGAGATTAACAATGCATTGGTCGTTTATACTGATGAACAAAAGTCTAAACGTATCGTGCTCGAAGTAGCTCTTGAACTTGGAGAAGGTGTGGTTCGTACCATTGCCATGGAATCTACTGATGGATTGACTCGTGGACTAGAAGTTCTGGACACTGGTCGTCCAATCAGCGTTCCTGTTGGTAAAGATACCCTTGGACGTGTCTTTAACGTTCTTGGTGATACCATTGACTTGGAAGCACCTTTTGCAGAAGATGCAGAGCGTGAACCAATTCACAAAAAAGCACCAACTTCGATGAATTGTCAACATCTACTGAAATCCTTGAAACAGGGATTAAAGTTATCGACTTGCTTGCCCCTTACCTTAAAGGTGGTAAAGTCGGACTCTTTGGTGGTGCCGGTGTTGGTAAAACCGTTCTTATTCAAGAGTTGATTCACAACATTGCCCAAGAGCACGGTGGTATTTCCGTGTTTACAGGTGTTGGTGAACGTACACGTGAAGGTAATGACCTTTACTGGGAAATGAAAGAATCTGGCGTTATCGAGAAAACAGCATGGTCTTCGGTCAAATGAATGAACCACCTGGAGCACGTATGCGTGTTGCCCTTACTGGTTTGACAATCGCGGAATACTTCCGTGATGTCGAAGGTCAAGACGTGCTTCTCTTCATCGATAACATCTTCCGTTTCACTCAAGCAGGTTCTGAGGTTTCTGCCCTTCTTGGTCGTATGCCATCAGCCGTTGGTTACCAACCTACACTTGCTACTGAAATGGGTCAATTGCAAGAACGTATCACATCAACTAAAAAAGGTTCTGTTACATCAATCCAAGCCATCTACGTTCCAGCCGATGACTATACTGACCCAGCGCCAGCTACAGCATTTGCTCACTTGGATTCAACAACCAACCTTGAACGTAAGTTGACACAAATGGGTATTTACCCAGCCGTTGACCCATTGGCATCAAGCTCACGTGCCCTTTCACCTGAAATTGTTGGTGAAGAACACTATGCTGTTGCGACTGAAGTTCAACGTGTGCTTCAACGTTACCGTGAATTGCAAGATATTATCGCTATCCTTGGTATGGATGAATTGTCAGACGAAGAAAAAACATTGGTTGGACGTGCTCGTCGTATCCAATTCTTCTTGTCACAAAACTTTAACGTTGCTGAACAGTTTACAGGTCAACCAGGTTCTTATGTTCCAGTTGCTGAAACCGTTCGTAGCTTTAAAGAAATCCTTGAAGGTAAATATGACAATCTTCCAGAAGATGCCTTCCGTAGCGTAGGTCCAATTGAGGATGTAGTAGCTAAAGCTAAAGCTATGGGCTACTAATGAGGTGAAGATATGGCACAAATGACCGTACAAGTGGTAACTCCGGATGGTCTGAAATATGACCACCATGCCAGCTTTATCCACGCGGTTACTAAAGATGGTCAAATTGGTATCTTGCCAGGCCATATTAACTTGATTGCGCCACTTGAAGTGGATGAACTCAAGGTTCGTCGTGTGGATGACGAGAGTCACGTCGATTGGATTGCCGTAAACGGTGGTATCATCGAAGTTAAAGATGATTTTATTACTATCGTTGCCGATTCAGCAGAACGTGAACGCGACATTGACGTTTCTCGTGCCGAACGTGCCAAGCAACGTGCCGAACGTGACTTGGAAGAAGCAACTAAATCTGACCGTATTGATGAAGTTCAACGTGCTCAGGTTGCTCTCCGTCGAGCACTTAATCGTATCAGTGTCGGTACAAAATAAGATAAACAAAAAGCGAGACTTAGGTCTTGTTTTTTGTTTGTCTTAAAAGAAAACATAAAAAGAAAACATAAGAAGTAGCAAGGTTATCAAAGAAAGCTCATTGTAAAACCTATCTGAAGGTAAGATAAAATAATCAGATTTTCAGTCCTGAAAACGGTTAATTTAGCTTTTGCTTTAGTTTAAGGTATCAAAGTGTTATAATATAAGCTGTTAGCTTTATATTTTAAGAGAAAATGTAGAGTAACGTAATAGAAAGTATGAGTTTTTTAAAGATATGAAAATTGAAAAGAAGCATCTTTTAGATTACACCATCTTGATACCTTATTTAATCTTATCCGTGGTTGGTTTAATAGTAGTGTATTCAACAACGAGTGCTCGTTTAGTAACCTTGGGGGCCAATCCCTTCGCATCTGTTATGAACCAAGGAGCTTCTGGTTGCTATCCTTGTTCTCTATTTTTTCATCTACCGACTGAAATTGAACTTTCTCAGGAAAGATAAGCTTTTGGGTGTTGTTATTGCCTTTGAGATTTTACTTTTGGTCATTGCCAAATTTTTCACTAGGGAAATCAATGGAGCCAATGGTTGGATTGTGCTTGGACCCTTGTCTTTCCAACCAGCGGAGTACCTTAAGATCATTGTTGTCTGGTTCTTGGCACACACTTTTTCAAAAAAACAGTCTGCTATAGAACGTTATGACTACCAAGCCTTGACGAAGAATAGATGGATTCCAAGGAATGGTAAGGAACTGAATGACTGGCGCGTTTATTTGCTCGTTATGATTGGTTTGGTTGCTATCCACTGACTTGGGTAATGCGGCTATTATTGTATTGACTACGGTAGTTATGTTTTCAATTTCTGGTGTTGGCTACCGTTGGTTTACGGCCTTGTTTGCCAGTATTGTAGGGATTTCATCAGCCTTCCTTGGTTTAATTGCCTTGGTTGGGGTTCAAACCATGGCTAAGGTACCTATCTTTGGATATGTTGCCAAGCGTTTCGCAGCATATTTTAATCCGTTCAAGGATTTGACAGGATCTGGTCTTCAGCTATCTCATTCATACTATGCTATGAGTAATGGAGGATGGTTTGGTCTCGGGCTTGGAAATTCGATTGAGAAAACTGGCTATCTCCCAGAAGCTACAACAGACTTTGTGTTTTCGATTGTAATTGAAGAGTTAGGTCTTATCGGAGCTGGCTTGATTCTGGCCCTTCTCTTTTTCCTCATTCTTCGTATTATGATTGTGGGAGTTAAGGCTAGAAATCCATTTAACTCTATGATGGCGCTTGGTGTAGGGGCTCTCATGCTTATGCAGGTCTTTGTTAATATCGGAGGAATCTCAGGATTGATTCCATCAACAGGGGTTACCTTCCCTTTCCTTTCGCAAGGTGGTAACTCGCTTTTGGTAACTTCAGTTGGGATAGCCTTTGTCTTGAACATCGCTGCTAATGAAAAGCGTGATAATATTGTTCAAGCGATTGAGGATGAGTTATCTCAGACTCAAGAATTGGAAAATCAAGATGAAAAAAATCGTACCTTTAAGAAGAAGTCGTTAATACGGCTTCTTTTTTCGTTAGATGGTGTTAGGCAGTAGTATGAAGATAGTGAAAGCTAATAGGAGCAGTAGAAATAGAATTATTGAAAGGAATATTTGTAATTACTCTAAAGAAAAACTGAAAACTATATAAAATACTTGCAATTCTATGACATTTTGATAGAATAGTAGAGTAAAGTTAGACTGTATTGCCTACTGTCTATCTATAAAATATATTTTATTGGAGGCTTTTCCTAAATGGCAAAAGAAAAATACGATCGTAGTAAACCACACGTTAACATTGGTACAATCGGACACGTTGACCACGGTAAAACTACTTTGACAGCTGCTATCACAACTGTATTGGCTCGTCGTCTTCCTAGCGCAGTTAACACACCAAAAGACTACGCTTCAATCGACGCTGCTCCAGAAGAACGTGAACGCGGTATCACAATCAACACTGCACACGTTGAGTATGAAACTGAAAAACGTCACTACGCTCACATCGACGCGCCAGGACACGCGGACTACGTTAAAAACATGATCACTGGTGCCGCTCAAATGGACGGTGCGATCCTTGTAGTAGCATCTACTGACGGACCAATGCCACAAACTCGTGAGCACATCCTTCTTTCACGTCAGGTTGGTGTTAAACACCTTATCGTCTTCATGAACAAAGTTGACTTGGTTGACGATGAAGAATTGCTTGAATTGGTTGAAATGGAAATCCGTGACCTTCTTTCAGAATACGATTTCCCAGGTGATGACATTCCAGTTATCCAAGGTTCAGCTCTTAAAGCTCTTGAAGGTGATTCTAAATACGAAGACATCATCATGGACTTGATGAACACTGTTGACGAATACATTCCAGAACCAGAACGTGACACTGACAAACCATTGTTGCTTCCAGTCGAAGACGTATTCTCAATCACTGGTCGTGGTACTGTTGCTTCAGGACGTATCGACCGTGGTGTTGTTCGTGTTAATGACGAAGTTGAAATCGTTGGTCTTAAAGAAGAAATCCAAAAAGCAGTTGTTACTGGTGTTGAAATGTTCCGTAAACAACTTGACGAAGGTATTGCCGGAGATAACGTCGGTGTCCTTCTTCGTGGTATCCAACGTGATGAAATCGAACGTGGTCAAGTATTGGCTGCACCTGGTTCAATCAACCCACACACTAAATTCAAAGGTGAAGTTTACATCCTTTCTAAAGAAGAAGGTGGACGTCACACTCCATTCTTCAACAACTACCGTCCACAGTTCTACTTCCGTACAACTGACGTAACAGGTTCAATCGAACTTCCTGCAGGTACTGAAATGGTTATGCCTGGTGATAACGTGACTATCGACGTTGAGTTGATCCACCCAATCGCCGTTGAAAAAGGTACAACATTCTCTATCCGTGAAGGTGGACGTACTGTTGGTTCAGGTATCGTATCTGAAATCGAAGCTTAATTAATATTAAGTTCCCAATACAATTATTCGTCAGACAATAATTGAGAGAGTCGAGGTTACTCGGCTCTTTTTGGTGTTTGAAAATGTTTGTATTCTATACTTTTAAACTGTTTAAGGTCCTTAAGCTAAGTTTTGATAGTGATAAATAGACATAAAGCAGATCGAGTTTTCGGAATTTTCCTAAAATCCTAGTAATAGTAAGGGATTTGTGATAAAATAAACGAGTAAATAAATAAAAGAAGAGGTATGTGAAATGTCACGTAAACCATTTATCGCTGGTAACTGGAAAATGAACAAAAATCCAGAAGAAGCAAAAGCATTCGTTGAAGCTGTAGCATCAAAACTTCCTTCATCAGATCTTGTTGAAGCTGGTATCGCAGCTCCTGCAGTTGACTTGACAGCTGTACTTGCCGCTGCTAAAGGTTCAAACCTTAAAGTTGCTGCACAAAACACTTACTTTGAAAATGCTGGTGCCTTCACTGGTGAAACTAGCCCACAAGTTTTGAAAGAAATCGGTACTGACTACGTTGTTATCGGTCACTCAGAACGTCGTGACTACTTCCACGAAACTGATGAAGACATCAACAAAAAAGCAAAAGCAATCTTTGCTAACGGTATGCTTCCAATCATCTGTTGTGGTGAATCACTTGAAACTTACGAAGCTGGTAAAGCAGCAGAATTCGTAGGTGCTCAAGTTTCAGCTGCTCTTGCTGGATTGACTGCAGAACAAGTAGCTTCAACAGTAATCGCATACGAACCAATCTGGGCTATCGGTACTGGTAAATCAGCTTCACAAGACGACGCACAAAAAATGTGTAAAGTTGTTCGTGACGTTGTAGCTGCTGACTTTGGTCAAGAAGTTGCTGACAAAGTACGTGTTCAATACGGTGGATCAGTTAAACCTGAAAACGTTGCTGAATACATGGCTTGTCCAGACGTTGACGGAGCCCTTGTAGGTGGTGCATCACTTGAAGCTGAAAGCTTCTTGGCATTGCTTGACTTCGTTAAATAATTTTACATAAAGTCGGGGTTTCCCTCGGCTTTTTTGTTTTTTGATGAATAGATTTAATAATTGCTTGGGATATGACAAATGCTATTGGTTTGTAAAAACGAACGCTTTAGGTCCTGTATTTTATAGGTTTAGGGTTTCACAAATAGAATTGGATTGCCCAAAGAGACAGATAATATGCTATAATTAAAATAGTATAACTAGAGCTCAGACGCTAATAGTCTGTATGCTCCGCATTTTTTTTCCAAAAAAGGAGAGTTAGAATCATGACTTTTGATGCAATTGACCAAATGGCGGTCAGCACTATTCGTTCGCTTTCGATCGAGGCAATTCAAGCCGCGAATTCTGGGCACCCAGGTCTTCCTATGGGTGCAGCGCCAATGGCTTATGTGCTTTGGAACCATGTGATGAATGTTAATCCAAAGACAAGCCGTAACTGGACAAACCGAGACCGTTTTGTTCTTTCTGCAGGTCATGGTTCTGCCTTGCTTTATAGTCTCTTGCACCTTTCTGGCTACGACGTGACAATGGACGACTTGAAGAACTTCCGTCAATGGGGATCTAAGACTCCAGGTCACCCTGAAGTTAACCATACAGATGGTATTGAAGCAACATCAGGTCCTCTTGGTCAAGGGATTGCTAATGCTGTAGGTATGGCAATGGCTGAAGCACACTTGGCAGCTAAATTTAACAAACCTGGTTTTGATATTGTTGACCATTATACTTATGCCCTACATGGCGATGGTTGTTTGATGGAAGGTGTTTCTCAAGAAGCTGCCAGTCTTGCTGGTCACCTTAAACTTGGTAAGTTGGTACTTCTTTACGATTCAAATGATATCTCACTTGATGGACCAACTTCAATGGCTTTCACAGAAGATGTTAAGGCTAAGTTTGAAGCTTATGGTTGGCAACACATTCTTGTCAAAGATGGTAATGATTTGGAAGCTATTGCTAAAGCCATCGAAGAAGCTAAGGCTGAGACAGATAAACCATCTATCATTGAAGTTAAGACAATCATTGGTTATGGAGCTGAGGGACAAGGAACATCAGCTGTCCACGGTGCTCCAATCGGTCAAGATGGCATTGATCACGCAAAAGGTGTTTACGGTTATGATGCACCGGCATTTACAGTTCCAGATGAAGTTGCTCGTCGTTTCGAAGTTGGTATTAAATTCCGTGGTGAAGCTGCTGAAAATGCTTGGCAAACTAAATTTGCAGAATATGAAACTGCTTACCCAGAATTGGCTGCTGAATACAAGGCTGCCTTTGCAAATGAACCTGTACACGTTGACTTGAATGCTCATGAATTGGGTTCAGCAGTAGCTAGCCGTGTATCAAGCCAACAAGCTATCCAACAGATTTCTGAACAAGTTCCTTCATTCTGGGGAGGTTCAGCAGACCTTTCAGCTTCTAACAATACTATGGTTAAGGCTGAGTCTGATTTCCAAGCAGACAACTATGCTGGACGTAATATTTGGTTTGGTGTGCGTGAGTTTGCTATGGCTGCAGCGATGAATGGTATTGCTCTTCATGGTGGTACTCGTGTTTATGGTGGTACCTTCTTCGTCTTCTCAAACTACTTGCTTCCAGCAGTACGTATGGCAGCTCTTCAAAACTTGCCAGTAACTTATGTTATGACACACGACTCAGTAGCAGTTGGTGAAGATGGACCTACTCACGAACCAATCGAACAATTGGCAAGTGTGCGTTCAATGCCTAACCTTAACGTTATCCGTCCTGCAGATGGTAATGAAACTAATGCTGCATGGAAACGTGCCTTGGCTGAGACTGAACGTCCAACAATGCTAGTCTTGACACGTCAAAACTTGCCAGTCCTTGATGGTACTGCTGAAAATGCTGAAACTGGTGTCAATAAAGGAGCTTACATCATCTCAGAAGCAAAAGGTGATCTTGATGGTATCATCATTGCAACTGGTTCTGAAGTGAAATTGGCTCTTGATACGCAGGCTGCTCTTGAAGCTGAAGGTGTGCATGTTCGTGTTGTTTCAATGCCATCACAAAACCTCTTTGATGAACAAGATGCCGCATATAAAGAAGAAGTCTTTCCAGCAGCTGTGACAAAACGTTTGGCTATCGAAGCTGGAACTAGCTTTGGTTGGGGCAAATACGTTGGTCTTGCAGGTAAAACACTTACTATTGATACTTGGGGCGCCTCAGCACCTGGTGACCGTATCTTTAAAGAATATGGTTTCACTGTTGAAAATGCCAGTCAACTTTACAAATCATTGTAAGAAAAGAAAGAGCTTGGTTAGTCCAAGTTCTTTTTTTGTAAATGTTATACAGAACTTGACTTTTTAGGGCATAGTGTTAGAATGACTGTGTCAGCCGATTTAGCTCAGTTGGTAGAGCA
>ENA-OQBJ01000678-OQBJ01000678.1-human-gut-metagenome-genome-assembly--contig:-NODE-678-length-17046-cov-1.483125_pt1 | contig 17046 bp, 19 predicted proteins | sample MGYA00242743_ERZ504545 | MGnify/ENA primary metagenome ERZ504545 (study PRJEB26092, sample SAMD00036252) | human gut metagenome | host: Homo sapiens | study: EMG produced TPA metagenomics assembly of...
AACCATTACATATAGAGCTATGAATTTATACCTTATTATATTCACATCCGGAAGTTATAAAATGGAGCAAATTTATCAAAGCCATAAAGAATTGTTCATGGCTTTAGAAAAGCATTTTACCCTCCATTTAGTAAACTATAAAGAAGTAGAAAGTATTCCAGCCAATGCATATAAAATGGCATTTATAGCAAGCGGAGGTGTAGAAGATTGTGTCATCAGAAATTTCAGTATACTTCCCTACCCTATTACACTACTCTCTGACGGATTGAACAACTCGCTTGCTGCCGCTCTGGAAATAGCAGCCTGTGTACGCAATAAGGACATGAAAGTACGCATTATCCATGGCCATACAAGCGATATGGCAAAACAAGTATTATTACACCACAAAGCTTTTGCAGCCAAACGTTCGTTAAAAGGTAAACGTATCGGAGTCATTGGAACTCCGGCTTCATGGCTGGTAGCCAGCCATGTGGACTATTTATTGGCAAGTCAACGATGGGGAGTAAACTATATAGACATACCTCTTCAGGAAGTCTACAAACGGTTCTATGAAATCACAGATGATGAAATCGGACTTGAAGCTTCTATCTTTGCCAACAAAGCAAAAGCATGTCAGGATGCTACAGCCGAAGATCTTTTAAAGGCCATGCGTTTATACAAAGCCATCAAACAGCTATGTGTATCAGAGCAACTAGATGCAATAGCCTTATCTTGTTTTGCCCTTGTAAAACAATTGAATACCACAGGATGTCTGGCACTATCCTTATTAAATAATGAAGGAATACCGGCCGGTTGCGAAGGTGATTTACAAGCTATCATGACCATGCTGATGGCTAAGGCCGTAACCGGACAACCCTCATTTATGGGAAATCCATCATTTATCGACGTCAAACGCAACGAGCTTCTGTTAGCCCACTGCTCTATTGCGACTAAAATGGTTAATGAATTTATCATACGCGACCATTTTGAGACCCAAAGCGGAATTGCTATACAAGGACTGATGCACGAAGGAGATGTAACAATTTTCAAGTGTGGTAGTGAATGTCTGGACGAATATTATCTGGCAGAAGGTTATATGACTGAAAATACAAATCTTTCAACATCCTGCCGTACACAATTAAAAATCAAGCTAAACAAGCCTGTCAGCTACTTCCTGACCAATCCGTTGGGCAACCACCATATTCTGCTTCAGGGAAGCCATGCCGATGAGATACAAGAGTTCATGCAACAGAATCGGTGCAAGCTACGCGAATGAACAAATAAATTATCAGTGTAAGAGTTTTTATTAAAATTTTAGTGTACATTTGCATGAACATTGTCAAACTAACACAGAAAGAAATTCATTATGATGCATAATTGGTTCGAATGTAAAATCCGCTACGAAAAAGTTGCGGAGAACGGCATGAACAAAAAAGTAACAGAACCTTATCTGGTAGATGCACTCAGTTTTACAGAAGCTGAATCACGCATCATCGAAGAAATAACCCCATTCATCAGCGGAGAATTTACGGTAGCAGACATTAAACGAGCTAACTATAGTGAACTATTCCCATGTGAAGAAGATGCAGCCGACCGCTGGTTTAAATGCAAACTGTATTTCATTACACTCGATGAAAAAAGCGGCGCTGAAAAGAAAACAGCAACAAACGTACTGGTACAAGCTTCCGACTTACGGGATGCTGTAAAAAAGCTGGATGAAGGAATGAAAGGCACAATGGCCGATTACGTCATTGCTTCGATTGCAGAAACAGCAATTATGGATGTATATCCCTATTCTGCCGAACCAGACGTTAAGCCGGAATTTCCAGATGCCGATAAAAGATAAGACTGAAAAAAACAACAATCAGAAATGGATATTCAAGCTAATTTAAAGGAAGTAATAGCGGAACTACCGACAAATGTACGCCTTGTAGCTGTATCAAAGTTCCATCCTGCCGAAGCTATCGAAGCTGCATATTCGGCAGGTCAACGCATTTTTGGCGAAAGCAAAGAACAAGAGCTATCCGGCAAGCATGAACAATTACCGAAAGATATTGAATGGCATTTTATCGGACACTTACAAACCAACAAAGTAAAATACATTGCACCCTACATCGCAATGATACATGCCGCCGATTCCTATAAATACTGGTTGAGATAAATAAGCAGGCTGCCAAGCACCGAAACGCACTATTCCCCTGCTTACTCGAAATTCACATAGCACAGGAAGAAAGCAAATATGGCTTTACATTCGACAGTTGTCGGGAAATGCTTCGTACAGGAGAATGGAAAAATCTGAACAATATCTGTATCGCAGGTGTTATGGGTATGGCGACGAATACTGAAGACGAAACAGAAATTGCCAACGAATTTCATTCTCTAAAAGTATTTTTTGATGAGCTGAAACAAGAATTCTTTTCCGATCGCCTGAATTTAAAGAAATCTCTATGGGAATGTCACACGACTACCCGATAGCCGTAAAAGAAGGAAGTACAATGGTACGCGTAGGGAGCAAAATTTTTGGAGACAGAAACTATTAAAATCTAACTAATATGGCACAACTAAAAACAACTTTCGCAGGATTAGCACTTGAGAACCCTATTATTATCAGTAGTTCGGGACTTACTAACAGTGCTGAAAAAATAAAAAAACTAGAAGAAGCCGGCGCTGGAGCTGTTGTTCTGAAATCAGTTTTTGAAGAACAAATCAGCATGCAAGCAGGATCAATGCAGGGCTATGGTTCACCAGAAGCAGACGACTATTTGGGAGCTTACGTACGTTCTCATGCGCTTAACGAACATATCAGTTTAATAGAAGAAACAAAAAAAATATGTCACATTCCTGTTATAGCTAGCATCAACTGTTACAGTGACAGCGAATGGGTAGATTTTGCTATAATGATGGAAAAAGCAGGAGCAGATGCTCTGGAAATTAATATCCTATCTCTACAGACAGATAAGGATTACACTCCGGGCAGTTTCGAACAACGTCATATAGACATTCTCTGCCACATCAAGAAAGTAGTAAAATCCCTGTAATCATGAAATTGGGAAGCAACCTATCAATCCAGTTCGGTCATTTGATTAATCAGCTTTATGCAACGGAGCTGCAGCTGTAGTTCTATTCAACCGTTTTTATCAGACTGATATAAACATCGACACCATGGCCTTCACCAGTGCCAATGTAATGAGTACTCCTAATGAACTGCCCGACCGTCTGCGCTGGACAGCTATTGCTTCAGCAGCTGTTCCACGTTTGGATTACGCTGTTTCGGGTGGCGTACATTGCGGCAAAGGAGTTATTAAATCTATTTTGGCTGGCGCAGCTGCTGTTGAAGTATGCAGTGTAATTTATCAATATGGTGCAAAAGAAATAGAGAATATGAAAAAAAGAACTAAGTGAATGGATGGACGAAAAAGGTTATGAAAGCCTGTCACAATTCAAAGGCAAGATGAACGCAGAATCAGCTGGCGAAATCAATCCATTCGAACGCACTCAGTTCATGAGATATTATAGTAACAGAGAAGAATAAGAATATCGTTGCGAATTAAAAACGAATCCGGCGGACTTAGATATTTAAGTTCACCGGATTTTTTATATCCTTATCTGTATAACTTTCCTCCGCAAAAGATAAAAGTTCCAGATAGAAACAGGATCTACTTATTGCTATCACAGTATCTAGAACATTAAAAAGATACTCTCAAATGTTTTTTTTCAGTAAAACATGTTACTTTTGTGATATATCTGCGTCTAAATATATAAAAGACACCAAAACTTAATTTTATGAAAACATTTACATTTGCAGCCTCATTGGCTATAGCACTGACACTGATTACTTCCGAAAGTTGTTCTTTTGCTATAGGAAATACACCTATTAAACCAAGCAAAAAATACGTAACCAAAAAGGTAGAAATCAAGAATATTAATTCTATCAGCGCTTCAACTTCAGTAGACGTTGTATACACACAATCGCAAGGAAAAGCCTATGCAGAAGTATATGCGCCCGACAATATTATTCCATACATAAAAGTACAGCAAAGTGGAAATAAGCTAAAAGTAAACTATGATTTTCCAAAAGGGAAATCATTATCCATACAAGGAAAATATGTATGTGAAGTAAGAGTTTTTGCACCGGAAGTAACAGACTTTTCGACTCCAGTTCTTCCGATTATCAAATTTGCCAACGGACTAAAGACTCATAAAGATGTCACTCTCAACACATCGAGCAGTGGAGATATCGATGCAACAAACATTACTTGCAGCAATCTGAAAATGAGCACTTCCAGCAGTGGAGATATCACAATAGATAATATCACATGCCATATGCTTAGCCTTTCAACCAGCAGCAGTGGAGATATGAAAATTAACACAGCCCGGTGTAACGAAACTGACATTAAGTCGAGCTCATCAGGTGACTGCGAAATAGAATCACTATCATGCAGAGGTACAGTAAAAGCAACAACTAGCTCTTCCGGTGACATCAGCTTATCCGGAAAATGTGAAGATGCTAATTATTCTGCACAGTCAGGAGGAAATATTTATGCCAAAAGTCTGAAATCGAAGAATGTAACAGCCTCAGCCACTTCTGGAGGAGATATTGAATGTTATGCCAGTGACAGACTTTCTACTCATACAAGCAGTGGAGGTGACATCCGGTATGCTGGAAATCCGAGAAGCATAGAAGGGAAGTCGGATAATGTATCCAAACTTTAAAAAGTAAACAATTAGAATCTCCTCCTCTATCTTCCACAAGAAAAGATGCTGAAAATCAAGTATTCTATCTAAATCAAGAATCATTTTCAGCATCCTTTTTTCTTTTCAGACTCAGTCATATCATACTCCTACCCAAACCTTTCATCAGCCAAACACTGCATACTTCTTCAGATAAAGATAGCAAACAGCATAACTCCAATAAATAATCAGAATATTTCACCACATAAAGTGCAAAGAATGAAACAGTATGAAGCTGTTTAATTTGGAATACTAAGAATTAAACAATATCTTTGCACAATAAGGCACATTTTGTGCACTACTAAATTTTTTACATTTTATGGAAAAAAGTTTTATTGCCTTTGTAGAAGAAAGCATCAAGAAACACTGGGATCTGGATGCATTGACTGATTATAAAGGTGCAACCTTACAATATAAAGATGTTGCCCGCAAAATAGAAAAGTTACATATCCTACTTGCAGAAAGCGGAATCAAACCGGGTGACAAAGTAGCTGTCTGTGGACGAAACAGCTCACACTGGGGAGTGGCCTTTCTTGCATACTGACTTATGGAGCAGTAGCCGTACCTATCTTGCATGAATTTAAAGCAGACAATATCCACAATATAGTCAATCACTCAGAAGCACGCTTACTCTTTGTGGGAGATGTAGTATGGGAGTCACTAAACGAAGCAGAAATGCCTCTGCTGGAAGGTATCATCCTCATGACTGACTTTACGCTATTGGTATGCCGCAGCAAACAGCTGGAATATGCTCGCGAACATCTGAATGAACTTTTCGGCAAGAAATTTCCTCGTAATTTCCGTCGTGAACATGTATCATACCGCCGCGACAATCCGGAGGAACTGGCTGTAATAAACTATACTTCGGGAACTACAAGTTTTTCGAAAGGAGTTATGCTTCCCTATCGTTCACTGTGGCTAATACTCAGTTTGCTTTCGATGTACTGACATTAAAGCCTGGCGACAGAATTGTTTCCATGCTGCCAATGGCACATATGTACGGTCTGGCATTCGAGTTTTTATATGAGGTTGCTTGTGGATGTCATGTATTCTTTCTCACTCGTATGCCTAGTCCCAAAATCATTTTCCAGGCATTTGCTGATGTTAAGCCGCATATTGTTATTGCCGTACCACTGATAATAGAAAAAATTATTAAAAAGAACGTACTGCCTAAACTGGAAACACTCAAGATGAAAGTCTTGCTGAAGGTTCCCATTATCAACGACAAGATAAAAGCAGCTGTCCGTGAACAGATGATTCAAGGGTTTGGAGGTAATTTTTACGAAGTTATTATCGGTGGAGCTGCTTTCAACCAGGAAGTAGAAAAATTACTTAAAAGCATTGATTTTCCTTATACCGTAGGTTACGGAATGACTGAATGTGGCCCGATTATCTGCTATGAAGACTGGAAGCGTTTCAAACCGGGTTCTTGCGGAAAAGCAGCACCTCGTATGGAAGTACGTATCGACAGCCCCGATCCACAAAATATAGTAGGAGAAATTCTAACACGTGGCGATAATGTTATGTTGGGATATTACAAAAATCCTGAAGCGACAGCACAAATTCTCGATGCTGATGGCTGGTTGCACACGGGAGACCTGGGTGTAATGGATGAAGAAGGTAACGTAACCATCAAAGGAAGAAGCAAAAACATGCTTCTCGGTCCTTCCGGCCAAAATATCTATCCAGAAGAGATAGAAGAAAAGTTGAATAACTTACCATTTGTCGCAGAGTGTATCGTTATCCAGCAAAACGATAATAAACTCGTTGCCCTGATTTATCCTGATTTTGAAGATGCATATTCGCAGGGTATGAGCGACAGCGACATAGAAGCAGCAATGGAAGAAAATCGCACAACGCTAAATGCAGAGCTTCCAGCTTATTCACAAATTTCACGAATAAAAATCTATCCTGAAGAATTCGAAAAGACTCCGAAAAAGAGTATCAAGCGATTCCTTTATCAGGATGTAAAATAAAAACTGATGAAACTTAACACCAAACTTATAAGCATGTTCCTGTCAGGTTGTCTGCTGGCAGGAACAATGCCTTTTTATGCTCAAACACGCTCCAACAAAGGATTGAAAAAAGGAGTAAATCTAGCAGCTAATATCAACAAATAAGAAGAAAGAGCCTCCACGAACCTATCTGAATCTTGGCTCATAAAGCAATTATAGTTGCCTGAATGGTGTAGGCATCAATGCAATTTCCAGTATAACTCATTATCATTCCATAGGATTTCAAGTAGCAGGAATAACCAATGTTACAGGATTAAACGCGTCAGGATTTCAATTATCAGGTATAGCTAATGTAACCGGAAAAGACACAAAAGGAATTACACTTGCCGGACTGATGAATGTAACAGGAAATTCCTCATCAGGAATCGCAGTATCTGCTATTGGAAACGTTGCCGGACTAGATGCAAAAGGTATTTTTATAGGTGGACTGGTAACCATTGCAGGCAGAAATAGCTCAGGAGTACATTTTGCAGGACTCGCCAATGTTACAAAGAAAACACAAAAAGGTGTCTTTATAGGTGGTTTAATGAATGTAAGCGGAGAAGCCTGAAAGGAGTACAGCTTACCAGTTTACTGAACGTTGCCGGAACTCAGAACAAAGGTCTGCAACTTGCTGCATTAGGAAATATAGCTGTGGATAATCGAGGAATGCAATTGGGTATCACAAACTATGGAGAACAGAACAACGGTTTGCAGGCAGGTCTGGCAAATGTAGCTGCCAAAACTGCAAAAGGTTTGCAACTGGGTATTGTAAATATCAGTCAAGATAGTACAGCACATCAAATAGGCTGTATCAACATTACTCCCCATACAAAATACCAGATGATTATCTCGGGAGCAATCTCAACAAGGTAAATCTGGCTATACGTTTTAAAAATCGACATACATATACAGAACTTGGAGGCGGAGCATTTTACTTAAATTCCGATTATAAAGCATCCGTTTCGGCATTTTATCGGGGAGGTTTATATTGTTCTCTCCTCCCGCGACTAGAGCTGAGTGCAGATGCAGGATTTTACCATATTGAAACACTTGATAATAAGAACCAAGGAATACCAGCAAGACTATATGCTTTACAACCACGAATAAACGTAGAATATCGCATAGGAAGTAAATTGGGAATCTTTGCTTCAGGAGGATACAGCTGGACCCGCCAGTATGGTCACAGTAGCATGTTCGACCACAAAGCAACCTTCGAAGCTGGAATCGTATTATTTTAAATTACTATATCTCTAAAAAAATTACCGCTGTATAAACTCCCTATTCACCAAGGGAACTATACAGCGGTAATTTTATATTCTCAAAAAGAAATTCTATCCATTTAAGCTAGCAGAACGTACTCTACTCAATGTTTCAGGTGTCATTTGAAGCAGAGAGGCGATATAAACAAGCGGTGCACGTTTTAATATCTCCGGATGCAACTGAAGAAGCTTGTTGTACCGTTCGTGTGCTGGTTCAAAACGCAATGTATCTGCTTTAATCTGTGAGTCAATCAAAGAATATTCAAAGAACTTTCTATATAACACTCCGATATCTGAGTGTTCCATAGACAAACGTTCTATATCATCTTTTTTTATTTCCCACAAAACTGTTGGTTCCAGAGCTTCAATCATTATACGAGTAGGCTTTTGTTTCAGATAACTTTCCAGACATATTATCATTCCTCCTCATATCCGATATGCTCAGTCACATCCTTATCATATTTAAAATAAAACTGGCGAGTCATTCCTTTTTCTATATAGCGCATGCATTCACATACCTCCGCCTTCATTCAAAATAATTTCGCCTTTTTTTATATTTCCTACACACCAAAATGTCTGCCATTGCATGAATACTTTCCCGCTCCAGCAAAACTTGCTTTCCGGCGGCCATTTGCCGCACAACCTCAACACTTGTCATCATACAATCTCCATATTACCTTAGTTAATATTATATCATCTCACCTTAATACGATCAAAACCTTCTCCAAAGACTCCGATTACTGCACTTTGAGATACAAAAGCTCCCGGATCTATATCTTTTATCAAACGGAAAATAGTATTCGATTCGCTTTTCTTTGCCAATACAAACATCATTTTCACATTGTTATGCGTATAACATCCTACACCATCAATAAAGGTTACACCACGATGGAGATCAAGATTAATACGCTTTCCTATTTCCTCATACTTAGAAGAAATTATAAAAAACTGTACAGACTGACGAGCACTATTCACAACCTGATCGAGAACAAAACTGGAAACAAACAAAACTACATATCCGTATACAACCCGTTCCCAATCATGTAAAACCAAATAGCTGGAAGAGATAATAATTATGTCACACATAAGGATGACACGTCCTAATGATATATCACGATATTTATTGACTATCGCAGCTATAATATCTGTTCCACCGGTACTTCCATTTGCAGAAAAAGCGACTCCGATACCTCCCCCGCAGAATGAAGCCCCTAACACACATGCCATAAAAGGCTGATCATGTATTAAGCTACCCTTTATCAAATCTTGTATTATAGCCAACAATATAGTTAACACGGCAACCGCCCAAATTGTCTTCAGACAAAATTTAAGTCCCAGTATTTTCAAAGCCAGCAACAATAATGAAAAATTAATAATCAAATATGTGTACTGAACCGGAAAACCTGTTGCCCAAAACACGATAGATGCAATACCGGGAACCGCACCCGATGGGATGTCATTAGGCAACAAAAACACTGTCCATCCCACACCATACATTAGCATACCTAAAGCAATCATCAAATAGTCTTTAGTTTCCCTAAAAAACTGTTGCGACTTCGTAAGCGGCTTTCATTTGATTCATCTTATAAATTACAAGTTATAGTTTTTGAATTTGGTGATACAAAAATTACGAAAAAAATCACCTATAACGATACAATGCAAACAAATTTTCTTACAAGAAATAAAGAAAAGGAAATAGACGGTTTTGTAGATCATATAATTTTCGTAATTTTGCCCCAAATTGGATAAACATTTAGAACTGTTTTAATACATATCATGGCGTTAGTAAACGAACATTTCCTGAAATTACCGAACAATTACTTCTTTTCGGATATAGAGAAGAAAGTAAAATTTGTTCAGGGTAACTCATCCTAAAGCTGATATCATTCGTTTAGGAACAGGAGATGTCACTCTTCCCCTTCCCCCAGCTTGTATAGAAGCCATGCACAAGGCTATAGACGAAATGGGACATGAAGCAACTTTTCACGGATATGGTCCTGAAGAAGGTTATCATTTTCTCATTAATGAAATTATTAAAAACGACTATGCTGCAAGGGGAATACATTTGGAACCTAGTGAGCTATTTATCAGTGACGGTAGCAAAAGTGATACCGGTAGTATCGGTGACATTCTTCGTCATGATAATAGTATCGGAGTTACAGACCCCATCTATCCCGTTTACATCGATTCAAATGTTTCCTGTGGACGTGCTGGAGAACTTCAAAATGATGGTAAATGGAGCAATGTAGTATACATGCCTTGCCTTCCGGAAAATAATTTTATTCCTCAAATTCCTAGCCAGCGCGTTGATATCGTTTATTTATGTTACCCCAATAACCCTACGGGAACTGTACTTAGCAAAAATGAGCTTAAAAAATGGGTAAACTATGCTCTTCAAAATGATACTCTGATCATTTTTGATGCAGCTTACGAAGCATATATTCAGAATCCAGATATACCACATTCCATCTATGAAATAAAAGGAGCTAAAAAAGTAGCCATAGAATGTAGAAGCTTTTCGAAACAGCCGGGTTTACTGGTGTGCGGTGTGGATATATGGTTATACCCAAAGAAATAACAGCAGCGACATTGGCTGGCAAGCGCATCCCACTCAATCCAATGTGGAAGCGGCATCAGGAAGTAAAATTTAATGGAACATCCTATATTACCCAGCGAGGGGCTGAAGCTATTTATACTCCAGAAGGTAAAGAGCAAGTAAAAGCAAATATCCGATACTACATGGACAATGTACAAATACTGAAACGAGCATTAACCGAATTCGGACTAAGAGTAGCAGGAGGTGAAGATGCTCCCTATCTCTGGGTACAAGCACCTAACGGAATGTCATCGTGGAAGTTTTTCGATAAGCTATTATACGAAGCACATATTGTAGGAACTCCCGGTATCGGCTTCGGACCTAGCGGAGAAGGATATATGCGATTTACCGGTTTTGGCAAAAAAGAAGATTGCAAGGAAGCAATATATCGCCTCCGTCGATGTTTATAACCACAAAAAAGATAATATACAAGAAAAAACAACATAAAAATTATTTTTAGGTATTATGTCAAAATTAAGATTCAGAGTTGTAGAAAAAGCGTTTCACAAGAAACCAATTGAAGTTACTCCCCCGTCAGAGCGCCCAAGCGAATATTTCGCTAAATATGTGTTCAACCGGGAAAAAATGTTCAAATATCTGCCAAGTAAAGTATATGCCAAATTAATAGATGTTATTGATAACGGAGCTGCACTCGACAGAAGTATTGCAGATGAGGTAGCTGCTGGAATGAAAAAATGGGCAGTAGAATTAGGTGTAACTCACTACACTCACTGGTTTCAGCCACTAACAGAAGGTACAGCAGAAAAGCATGATGCCTTTGTTGAGCATGACGGTAAAGGTGGTATGCTGGAAGAGTTTTCAGGTAAACTTCTTGTTCAGCAAGAAGCAGACGGTTCTTCCTTCCCTAACGGTGGAGTAAGAAATACTTTTGAAGCACGTGGTTACAGTGCATGGGATCCGTCTTCACCTGTTTTTGTCGTAGATGATACATTGTGTATACCTACCGTATTCATAGCATATACAGGAGAATCATTGGATTATAAAGCACCATTACTAAAAGCTATTCAGGCCGTAACAAAATCAGCACTCGATGTAATGCATTATTTCGATCCTTCCGTAAAAAAAGATTATTTCGTATCTGGGATGGGACAGGAATATTTCCTTGTTGACGAAGGTCTGTACGCTGCACGTCCGGACTTACTGCTGACAGGACGTACACTTATGGGACATGAAGCATCAAAGAACCAACAGCTGGAAGACCATTATTTTGGTGCAATACCTCCCCGTGTTGCTGCATTTATGAAAGATCTGGAAATTCAGGCTTTGGAATTAGGTATTCCTGTCAAGACACGACACAATGAGGTTGCTCCCAACCAGTTCGAATTAGCTCCTATTTATGAAGAATGTAATCTGGCTGTAGACCACAACATGCTTATCATGTCGCTGATGCGTAAAATCGCACGTAATCACGGTTTCCGTGTGCTGCTTCATGAAAAGCCATTCAAAGGTGTAAACGGTTCAGGAAAACACAATAACTGGTCATTGGGTACAGATAATGGAACATTGTTGATGGCTCCGGGTAAGACATCGGAAGAGAACCTGCGTTTTATCACTTTCGTTGTCAACACGCTAATGGCAGTTTACCATCATAATGGTCTACTGAAAGCTTCTATCATGAGCGCAACAAATGCTCATCGTCTGGGAGCTCATGAAGCACCTCCTGCAATTATTTCATCTTTCCTGGGTACTCAGCTAAGCAAAGTTCTCGACCATTTGGAAGAAAGTACAAACAATGAGTTAGTAGCCTTGGGAGACAAGCAAAGTATGCGCCTGGATATTCCCCAAATACCAGAACTTCTGATTGATAATACCGACCGTAATCGTACTTCACCTTTTGCGTTTACAGGAAACCGTTTCGAATTCCGTGCTCCAGGTTCAGAAGCCAATTGTGCCAGCGCTATGATTGCTTTGAATGCTGCTGTAGCAGAACAGCTCACAGTATTCAAGAAAGACGTAGATGCATTGATCGAAAAAGGTGAGCCTAAAGTTTCGGCAATTATCCAAGTAATCCGCCAGTACATCAAAGAATGTAAACCTATCCGTTTCGACGGAAATGGCTACAGTGATGAATGGAAGGAAGAAGCCTTGCGTCGTGGACTGGATTGCGAAACCAGCTGTCCACTTATTTTCGATAATTATCTGAAACCGGAAACAATCCATATGTTTGAATCTACCGGAGTCATGAATCGAAAAGAACTGGCAGCACGTAACGAAGTGAAATGGGAAATGTATACTAAAAAGATACAAATCGAAGCACGTGTTCTAGGCGACTTAGTAATGAATCATGTGGTTCCTGTTGCTATTGAATATCAGACAAAACTGATAGATAATGCCTACAAGATGAAATCACTTTTCCCAGCTGATGAAGCAGCCGTATTGTCAGCTGAAAATCTAGCAATAATCAAGGAAATAGCAGAACATACAGCATTTATCAAAGACCATGTAGATGCAATGGTGGAAGCTCGTAAAGTAGCTAACCGTATCACCACCGAAAGAGAAAAAGCTATCGCCTACCATGATAATATTGCTCCAATGCTGGAACAGATCCGCTATCATATCGACAAGCTTGAATTGATTGTCGACGACCAGATGTGGACATTGCCGAAGTATCGCGAGTTATTATTCGTGCGATAAACAAATTATTCTTGCCACAAAGGGCACAGAGTTGTACACAAGACAAATTTTACTTGTTTAGAGTGTCACTCTGTGTCCTTTGTGGCGATAATAATTTTATTTTATGTATCTTTACAACATGGAATGGTTATACGATTTATTTTTTGAACAAACAGCCTTACAGGCAGTAATCATACTGTCCCTCATTATATCTACTGGCCTTGGACTAGGGAAATTACACATTTGTGGAATATCCTTAGGAGTGACATTTGTTTTTTTCATGGGTATATTAGCCGGACATCTCGGATTTGCTATTGACCCACAGATGCTTACCTACGCTGAAAGCTTCGGACTTGTGTTATTTGTATATGCCCTAGGATTACAAGTCGGTCCTGGTTTTTTCAGTTCTTTACAACAAGGCGGATATAAGTTAAATATGTTAGGACTAGGGGTTATTTTATTGGGTACGATTATGGCTGTGGCACTGACAGCGATTACTCCTATATCTATGCCCGATATGGTAGGTATTTTATGTGGAGCTACAACCAACACTCCTGCTCTGGGTGCTGCACAACAAACACTAAAACAGTTAGGAGAATCAACAAGTGGAGCTGCACTGAGCTGTGCTGTAACATACCCGTTAGGTGTCGTTGGGGTTATTCTGGCTATTATTGTAGTAAAGAAGCTTTTCGTTCGGCCCGCTGATATGGAGCAGCATGAACACGAAGATCCCAATCATACATATATTGCAACTTTTCAAGTGCACAATCCAGCAATATACAATAAAAGCATCCAAGATTAGTACATATAAGCACCATCAATTTGTCATATCACGCTTGTGGAGAAACGGACAAGTGTCTATCCCTACTTCTGAGAAAATATTAAAAGAACATGACCGGTTATTGGTCATCACAACAGAAAAAGATGTACAGGCTCTGACAATTCTATTCGGAGAACAAGAAAAAAAAGACTGGAACAAAGAAGACATTGACTGGAATGCCATCGACAGTGAATTGATCTCAAAGCATATTGTCATCTCCCGCCCGGAAATAAACGGAAAAAAACTTGGTTCACTACGCCTGAGAAATACCTATGGAATAAATATCAGTCGTGTATTACGTAGCGGAGTTCAACTACTGGCTACCCCCGAATTAGTATTACAGCTAGGTGACCGTCTAACTGTTGTCGGCGAAGCCGCTGCTATAAAAAATGTAGAGAAAGTATTGGGTAATACTGTAAAAACCTTAAAAGACCCCAACTTGGCTTCTATTTTCATTGGTATTGTTTTAGGATTGATTGTAGGATCTATCCCTATTGCAATTCCGGGAATCAGCTCTCCTGTAAAATTAGGACTTGCTGGAGGACCGATTATTGCAGGTATAGTGATAGGCTCATACGGACCTCGCCTACATTTGGTAACATATACTACCCGTAGTGCCAGCCTGATGCTTAGAGGAATCGGTCTGTCACTCTATCTGGCCTGCCTGGGACTTGACTCTGGAGCCCATTTCTTTGATACAGTAATGCGTCCCGAAGGAGCATTATGGATAGGCATAGGCTTTCTCATTACTTTTATTCCTGTAGTCATTATGGCACTGGTAGCCCTTCGTCTTTGTAAAATGGACTTTGGCAACACCTGTGGTATGCTATGTGGAAGTATGGCTAATCCAATGGCTCTGAATTATGCAAACGATATAATCCCGAATGATAATCCGGCAATCAGTTATGCAACCGTTTATCCTCTCGGTATGTTTATACGTGTAATCATTGCACAACTTATTTTAATGATATTCTTATAACTAACCATTCTAACCTAAATAAATAACATGAAAATCTATAAACAGATTACACTGGAAATGATACAGAAAGATATCCGCTACCTGGAACTTCTTTCACATAGCTTTCCTACAATCGCTTCGGCCAGTACCGAAATAATAAATCTGGAGGCAATCATGAATTTGCCTAAAGGTACAGAACACTTTTTAGCCGATTTACATGGAGAGTATGAGCATTCCAGCATGTTTTAAGAAATGCTTCAGGAGCTATCAAACGGAAAGTCAACGAAATATTCGGAAATACATTACGCGAATCTGAAAAGAAGGAAATCTGTACACTGATTTACTATCCGGAACAAAAGCTACAATTAGTAAAAGATGTCGAAACCGATATTGTAGACTGGTATGTTATTACGTTAAATCAGCTGGTAAAAATCTGCCAGAATGTGTCATCCAAGTATACACGTTCCAAAGTACGTAAAGCATTGCCTGAAGAATTTTCATATATCATACAAGAATTACTGCATGAAAGCAGTATGGAACCCAATAAGCAAGCATATATCAATGTTATTATCAGTACTATTATCGACACACATCGACTGATGATTTCATTGTTGCAATGTGTAATCTGATACAACAGCTAACTATCGACTCCTTACATATTCTGGGAGATATATTCGACGTGGTCCTGGTCCTCACATCATCATGGATACTCTCTGCAACTACCATAATTTTGACATTCAATGGGGTAATCATGACATATTGTGGATGGGAGCAGCTTCTGGAAACGACTGTAGTATAGCCAACGTATTACGACTTGCCATGCGTTATGGAAACCTCTCGGCTTTGGAAGATGGCTACGGTATCAACTTGCTTCCTCTGGCCACATTTGCCATGGAAACTTATGCCGATGATCCATGTAAATGCTTTACCCCAAAAATAGACAAGGCAGTAAGTCCATACAATGATAAAACCATCCGTCTGATTGCCCAAATGCATAAGGCATCAGTATCATCCAGTTTAAACTGGAAGCAGAAATTATCCGCCGCCGTCCGGAATTTGAAATGGAAGACAGATATTATTGCACCATATAGATTTCGAACGTAAGGTCATCACATTAGATGGACAAGAATACGCCCTGCGTGATGGTTTGTTCCCGACTATCGATCCGGCAGATCCTTATAAGCTAACCGACGAAGAAAGAGATATAGTACAAAAATTACATCATTCATTCACCGGAAGTGAGAAGCTTCGTAAACATATGAAGTGTCTGTTCCGTTATGGCTGTATGTATAATGTATGCAACTCTAACCTACTGTTTCATGCCTCCATGCCTCTCAACGAAGACGGCTCTCTGAAAGAAGTAGACATTCTAGGGAAGAAATATAAAGGCAAAGCATTATTGAGCCGAGTAGGCGAATTAATACGCACAGCTTATTTTGCAGAAAACGACAACGAAGAAAAGGCCTTTGCTCTTGACTATGTATGGTATTTATGGTGTGGAAAAAATTCTCCAGCATTCGATAAAAGTAAAATGGCCACATTCGAACGCTATTTCCTAACTGACAAAGAAACGCATAAAGAAGTAAAAGGTTTCTATTATACATTACGAGATCGGGAAGATATATGCGATATAATTATGGATGAATTCGGTGTAGAAGCGAACATCGCCACATCATCAACGGTCATGTACCTGTAAAAGCTGTAAAAGGAGAAAAACCGATTAAAGCCAACGGAAAACTGATGGTTATCGACGGAGGTTTTTCTAAAGCATATCAGCCAGAAACCGGTATTGCGGGATATACACTTGTTTATCACTCACGCGGTTTCCAACTAGTACAACACGAACCATTTACTTCCACTCAAAAAGCGATAGAAGAAGGGCTTGATATTAAATCAACAACTCAAATCGTGGAAATGAGCAGTAAACGTATGATGGTAAAAGACACCGATAAAGGGCGAGAATTAAGCATACAGATAAATGATCTGAAGAAATTGCTTGTTGCCTACCGGACTGGTACTATCAAAGAGAAATCAATATAGAATTAATTATAATTGGCAATTTTTTTACTAAC
>ENA-OQBJ01000679-OQBJ01000679.1-human-gut-metagenome-genome-assembly--contig:-NODE-679-length-17017-cov-2.419716_pt1 | contig 17017 bp, 27 predicted proteins | sample MGYA00242743_ERZ504545 | MGnify/ENA primary metagenome ERZ504545 (study PRJEB26092, sample SAMD00036252) | human gut metagenome | host: Homo sapiens | study: EMG produced TPA metagenomics assembly of...
CCCTTGTTTTAATAGAATCCCTTTCACCGTAACTCCAAGGACACGGATCGTTGCTTCTCCTACAAGGAATTTCTTCTTTCCTTTCGGAAATATCTGCAGATGCAGGACTTCAATTGGGGGAAGATACAAATCTTTTGTGATTTCCATCTGGATTACTTCCCGGACTGCCTCTGTGATCTGGTTTCGTAGTGAATCTTCCACGATTACCAAGTCCTCCCATCGTTCTCCCTGCTTTCTTCTGGGAAAGCTGACAAAGGCCTCCTTGATTCCTGCTCCTTTTTCGCATGTCAAAATCCGTATCTGAAATGTCAGCAGCTGATCCAAGGTAATGGTTCCATACCCCCAGACTGTTCCCTGATTCTGATCTGGCAGGTAGATCTGTACCTGTATCTTCATCACGCTATCCCTCCTTTACCTTTTTCTTTTGATTCCATGGCTTTCTCCGACTGCCCCAAAACATTTGTGGATGCTCGGAAAGCAACTGCTTGATTCGCTCCATTTGTTCCACGGAAAGACAGGATTTTGCCAAATACAACACTTCTTCCATTTCCTCGCCTTGTTCCAGACAATCCAGCAAATAACTCTTTTGCTCCTGCTAAACTTCTCTTCTTCTAACACCTGTTTGACAAATTGATCCATTTGCGCCTGTTTCCTATGTAGCTGTGTTTTCCGCCGTTTTTTCTTCCACAGTCGGTTCCAAAGACTCCACGATTTCTCCTCTTCCATCCTGTTTATTTCCATCTGCTGGAATTGTTCCTTGTATTTTCGCCGTTCTTCCAACCACTGCTCTTCCCGCTCCTTTAAAGTTTGTTTTTCTTGCTCCAGATACTGCAGAATCTGTAACACTTCCTCCTGTAGTCTGGACAAAACAGTTGCCTGTTTCTCTACCCCTTCTTCCATCTGCTTTTGCAATGCGTTCATCTGGGTTTGGATTTCCTTTAAATCCTGAAACTTCTGTTTGAGAAACTTCGCCCGGATATCCTGGATCTTTTTCAGCCTTGTGGTTTCATTGCTTGTAATTCTGCCCCGGATATCTGATCCAGGGCACATACATACAACCATTCCCGGATACGCCACGGCATATCCTCATTTAGGATTTCCAAGGCATCCTTTGGAAGCTGCATCCATTGTGCCAGAAGCATCTGGTATTCTTTGACCTGTTCTTCTGTTATTTCCCGTTTCTTTTCCACTGCTTGCCTCCTTTTCTTTGCGGTTTCTTCGGATCCCATCGAATTTCTTTTGAACCTGAATGTAGCGATTGCTTAGGAAATGCTCGAATTTGTTTGTGTTCTTCATCCATCTGTTTGATCTGACGGATCAATCGCTTTTCCTGACGAATCTCCTGTAGCTGTTCCTTTCCCGTTTGAATCTGGTCCACTCCATTTGGCAATTGTGCCTGCAAACTTTCCAGTTCATCTAACACTTGTTCAAATCGATCTTCCATACTGGGATCTGAGCCAACTCGCTTTCCAGATCCTGATATTTTTGATAAATCCCATGATTTTGAAGCTCCCACTCCAGACTACGCTGCTCTTTCAAACGCTTTTCTTCTTGTAAGACCTCCTGTTCCCGTTGCTCCAATGCTGCCCTGCTTCGAATGTCCATTCTTACTAAATACCTGCAATCCTCCCGCAATTTACGGATTTCCGACAAGTGTTTTCTCATGGCTCCTGTATTGGCTGCATAAGGATTCCCTTTGGCATACCGGTTCTGAATCTCATAAATATCCCGGATATGGCTTGCCTGGTACTTTCCTATTCGATACGTTCTATTCCATCTTTCATGACTTCGGCAAACTTTTATTTTGGGTGGCTTTGGATAAGGATACCGTTTCCATTCTTTCCCGATCCGTTCCCGAATGGAAGCAACTGTATAAGCTTCCCCTAATGTTTTCTTTTTCGTTCTGCAGTACTTCTTCTGTCCAGGCAGCTTCAAAGACAAAATTTCTCCTTCTTCCTGGATGTTCCTTCCCGGATCTGGTAATGCATGGATCCCATCTGCTCTAAAAATTCCTCATAAGTTTCTGACTTGGAAATGGCATAATCGATGTCTGCACGGATCATTTTTTTCCAGCTGCTTTTCCCACCGTCTTTCCATTCTCCATAAGAAACCCCTTTTTGATTTCCTTTGTCATATTTCAGTTTCGGCAACCCATATTTCACACAAAGCTTGTCTGTAATTGGCTGCATAAATTTTTCCCAGTCCCCACGTTCATAACGATATTTATAACCAGTAACTCGATTCACGGAATTGAACACAACGTGGCCATGGCAATGCTTCCGATCCGTGTGGATTCCAAACACATAATCATAGTTCTCGCCCAGATATTCCTGACAAAATTCCTGAATGATCTGATAGGCTTTTTCTTCCGTACATTCTCCTGGTTTCCAGCTGATGATGATATGGTATCCTTTTCTTCCATCCAGCTTTCCCCATGTCTGTTTGGTATCCATCATGGTTCGGTACACCTCTTGTGTCGTGTTCCCGGCATTTCCACCAACCCACAACTGCTCTTTCGTTTTCTCTGGCTTTAAAATATACTCGATGGCATTGTGGAGATTCGATTGGGATTTAATGTTTAATATTTTTGTGATTGCCATAAATTTGTTTGAATTCCTCTTTCATTTCTTCCAGCTGTCGTTCCAAAACGTTCATATTTTTTTGCAGTCGACTAACTGCCGCCATGGCTCATATCCAATGTGTAACTGTTTGGTTGCCTGGTTGATGTTCGTCCCGATTTTCCGAACTGATAAGTCAATTCTTTCAAGGATTTTTGGATCTGTATTTCTTCTTGGTATCCAGACCTTTCCAACACTCGTTTTCGGATATAAGCAGACAGATTTTTCGTCCCGTTTCTCTTCTGGGTTTCCACATCTTTTTCTGCCTGTTCACAAAGATATGCATGCTCTTCTGGAGAAAATCGGACACCTACCAATACATTGCGCTTCACTTAAATTCCTCCCAGATCATATCCTTTGAATTCTTCCTCTTGTTGCTTCCTCTTCCCAGCCTGTTCCTGCATAAACTGACGAAATGCTTCCAGATCTGCCCCGTCCACTTGTCCATAGGCTTCTTCTACAATCTTTCGGATTTCTTCATTCTTTTTCGCCTCTTCTTTTGCGGTTTCCAATTCAATTTTGGTTCGTAATTCCTTCTCCTTTTTCTGCAGTTCTTTTCTGCGCTCTTCAACTTTTTCCAGATCTTTCTGTACTTTTTCTAATTGTTCCTGTAGCTTCATTACGTTTACTCCTTTGCTATCATCCTATTTTCCAAATTTTTTCCTCAAATAATGTCAGAGGGCGGCGGGGTATATGGCAGTCTGTTCTCTTCTGTTTTTCTCCTCTGTTCCAATGCAGAATCCAAGCATTTCTGCAGCTTTTCCAACTTATAATTCTGCCGGTTCAGTTCCCCTTTGATCTCCTCCAAACTTCCAGCAGTTGTTCCTCCATTGGTCGTTTCTTTTCTCCCAAAAGCAGGGATTCCACATACGCCTGACCGGATCGATATAGTTCCCGATTCCGGTGTTCAATCACAGCGATTGCCTCTTCCGATAGCCGAAAACTTTTCATCTGTTTCGCCATGCCGTCTCCTTTCTTTCCTTCCCGCGCAAAAGCATACATTTGTACAGCATATTTGTATGCTTTTGTATTGCAAACTTCCAGAAATCTACGGATTTTCTACGCAATTTTCCCAGAGGAAAATTGGCAAGATACGCATAATGTTTAACAAACATCCTGCCATCTTGTTAGGGGAACGCCCCTAAGACCCCTGGATACTATAAAATATTCAATCTGTAACCTTTCTCTTTTTGCCTTGCAGTTTGGTTTCCTTTCATGGATGAATCTGCAACAACTTTTTCTCTTTGAAATAGTCCATCGTCAGCTTGGTTTGTACATCCTCCGGCTGGATTCCATTGCCTCCATCTGCAAAAAGAAGCTGGCAATCCATGCTGTATTTTTCTTCTGAAAATCGTACCAGCATCGGCTCCATGAACTGTGCTCCTGTGGCACTGGAAAATCCATGTTCCTGTGTCCATGTTCTCAACGCATCTGCCACTTCTCTTTTCGAAATTCCCATCATGGAAAGTGCTTCCTCATTTAACCCTGAAAGCTCCATAGAAAGTGGTTCCTCCGCTTGTTCTTCTGCTTCCTTTTCTGGCTCTGTTTCCTCTGGTTTCTGCTTTGGATCTTCCAGTGTTTTCTTCTGATTTTTTCTGTAATTCCTGCTTCACTTTTTCTGGTTTCTGTTCCGGTAATTTCTCCTGTTTCAGAACAACCAGAAAGATTCCGATGCCTGTCAAAATCCCACACAAAAGTATCATGGCTGCCATCATAATTCCGATTCTTTTTCTCACTGCATTTTATCCCCTTTCTTACTTTTCATAACTCGGTAAGTTCTCATTCTTTTCATCCTTTCTTTTTGTTCTAATTTGCCGGAACTCCACCTGGGAACACCCAGCCGATCCACCCGTATGTCCCTGACAGGTTGCGGTCTGCCAACTGCACCATTCTTCCAGACTTTCCACGGAAAAATAGCCCCGGTTATTGGCCACCATTCCATTCCCAAGATAGATCCCAACATGTCCATATATGCTGCCCATACTTCCGTAGCCACTGCCACACACAATGGCTCCCGGCGGAATGTTTTCCATGCTGGTATTTCCTGTATTTTTATAGTTGTTCCACATATCGATGGCATTCCCATACGGGATTGTTGGTGCTCCTGCAGCCTGATAAATTCCAGTCACCCACTGAGCGCACATATCCGGGTACAAGGGTAAATTCCCTGATTATTAGCGGCATGATCCACGATGCTCTGCATCAGTGGCGTCACCGTTCCATCGTAGTTTCCTCCTCCGCTTTTTGGTACTCTTCATAAGTCATGTTATCGAACCGGTAGAGGTTATAATTGTCCATGTGCTGCACACATTTTCCACATAAGAACTATCCGTTGCCCAGCCCGCCGCACGGATTCCATTCATAAATCCTCTGGCATCTTCTTTTGAATATTTTTTATCGTTTTTATTCCGATACGCAGACACCTTACTTGCATAAGGTTCCCGCTCAACATCCATCCTCTCTGCCGGATACAGGCTCCATAATCCGGATACACGGAAAACGCAGCCGTGATGGTGGTATTTCCATTTCCGGTTTCCTCCCCTGTGGATAGATCTACACCACCAATGGCATACTGGTCTCCGGAAAAATACTTGATTCCAAACAGATTTTTATACTCGTATGCCAGCTGGGAGAGTCCCTGTCCATTGTCTCCACCTGGCCCATATAACCCAAATCCGGATTCCGCAATCACCTGTGCTACCCCAGTAGAGACCGGAATCCCGCTCTCTTCCTGCACGGCAAAAAATGCTTCCATCATATCCTCGGTAATAAAGGGCGGCAGTCCATGTCCGGTGGCCGGCTGTTGGTCTAAAAACCCACCGATCAGGGACATGATCACACTGACAATCAGGGAGATTGCCAATACCGCCACCAAAAGAAAAGCCAGCATGGTCACAAGTACGGTCAAAAGTGCCGCTGCAAGCTGCATCACCATTGCCGCACCGGCCAGTACCACACTTCCAATCGTTGCCCCCACATATTTTACAAAGGATGGCAGATCTCCAACCTGTGCATTCTGTTGTTTGCTATCTTCCAGTTTTGCCCGTTCTTCTCCAATCGCTTGCTGGGCTGCCTGGTTCACTCCTTGGATGTATTCTTTAAAGGTATGTGCGGTTTTCTTCGCTGTTCTGGTGGCAAGGGTAGCCGGAGTAACCGGGGCTGTGCTTCCTGCAGCTGAAGCAGCGGTCTTTTGTGCTCCAGCAGTTCCCAAACTGCCTCCGCTGGAATAGGAGCCCACCACATCCACACCACTCCCTGCCCCCATGCCTCCTGTCCTGCCTGTTTTCGCATTTCCGGATTCCCTCTGCATTCTCTCTGGAACAGAACGGACATTCCCCTTGGATTTCTCCGGCATCCGTGGCAAGCGTCCTGGTTTCCAAATCCTCGCCTGTCCTGCCATTCCCGTTCTTTGCTTTCCCAAACGAATCCTGCCAGACTGCAAAAAAACCAGATCTTCCCGCAAATCATCCGGACGCCTTTCAGCTCCTGCGAAAGCTTTCCGTTCTCCTGCCTGCCACTCTTTGAATACCTGTTGGGATTCTTTCTGCAACAATCGCTGTTGTTTGGATTTCGGCATCCGGTTCCAGGCTTTTGCTTCCTTTGGGGTCAGATACACAGTGGGATCACTGGATTCTGCCAAATACTTCCGAATCTCCTCATCGATCTGTTGTTCCACTTCTGATTCCATCCATGCATCCCAGTTTTTCTTCTTCCGGACGGAGTCCTGCAATTCTGCCTCTGCAAACATCTCTGCCAGAACTTCTTCCTGGGACGTTCTTTGTTTTCGTTTTGTTTCATTCAATCTCATTGATTTCACCTATTTCGCAATCTGATACCAGCCCTCTTTCTCTTCCAGAGCACCTGTCTGAAGCATGGCATCCAACAGCCTCTGTGCTTCCTCCGGGGCGATCTCCAACAAAGCAGTCACATCCCCAAACCGGATCGGTGCAAACGCCGCCAGCTGCAGAACGGTCTCCCACTCCTGTTCCCCCAGTCCCTGTTGCAGCACATCGGGCTTTTCTTCCTGCCAGTTCTGGGGCATCTCTGGTTCCGGTTTATATGCCACCTGTGGAGGCACCCGTTCCTGCCAGCGTTCCGGTTCCTCCTCTGATTCCATCATGGTTTCTTCTCTCACAGGGACAGTGTTCCTAACAGGGGTGCGTTCTGCCTCCCGCGCTTTTTCATGGAAGTTGGTGGAATATTTTTCATACAGGATATTATCCTTCTCAATCCGTGCATTAAAAAGCACCACTTTTTTATTCCAGACGATCACACCCTCTCCCGGTTTTCCCGTTCCCAGCGCACGGAATTCCCGTTCGGATAACGCTGGATCTCTGCCAGGCTCTGGGCATCCACACCGCCCTGATCTAAAAAACATTTATAGGAACAGTTCTGGAATAGCTCTACCATCTTTTTGTTGGCCAGAGCTGCCACCACGTTCTGCATAGCAAGGGTTACGATTCCTCCGAACTTTCGGAAGGTAATAACTGCATTGTTGAGCATATCTGCAGATCCCGGTTTTTCCGAAACCACCTGTGCCTCATCCACCACTAAGTGTGTGGCTTTCTGCAACTTTTTATTGTAATCCATCCGGGTAGACAGATAATGCAGCACCGTATCCATGACAGCCTCCCAGTTGTTTTCTGGTACATTACACATTCCAAATCCTACCAATCGATTCTGAAATTCAATATTGGTCGGGTGCGCCAGCATGTCACAGGAGCCCGTAGTATACTCTTCCAGGGAGTTGTAGATGGGACGGATGATGGCTTCATCGTGAGCGTGCTGTACCTGTTCCAGTTCCTTTCCAATCTCTTCCCGCAGCCAGAGTAAGGTGGGCTGTTTCTTTAACCGCTTTTGAGCAAAAACCTGGGCAAACATCTGCTCCGTACAACGGCTCACCACGGAATCGTGCTCCTGGGTGACCAGGATATTTTTCATGATCGCCTGCACCAGTCCTTTTGCATACTCACACTGTTTGGCCACAAATTCCGCTTTCAGCTCTTTACTGCCGGAAAAGACTTCCTGGGTCACTTCAAATCCATTGAGATAAATCCCGCTTTTAGGGGTCAGGTCAAAATACACTCCCTGATACTCCCTGCAGATATCTTCAAATTCATTCTGGGGATCCAGCACAATGATGTCATCTTCGCTTCCAAGCAAGGTCTGGGAAATCTCGGTCAGCTTGATCAGCATGGATTTTCCAGAACCGGAATATCCCACAATGATCCCGTGAGGTTTGGAAGGAGTTTCCGGTTGGCAATGAGATACCGTCCCGTTGTTTTATTGATCCCCAGCATCTTTCCGCCCGGCTCCAGGATATCCTGGGCATGATAGGGATTAAATGCCACCAAAGAAGAGGTGAGAAAGAACCGCATATAATCCACCTGTCTCCCACCGATTGGAAGTGCCGTATTTAAGGCTTTCAGTTGTCGAAAATCACAAGGCTCCAAAAAGGCGCCCACTTTATCAGAACGTCCGATGGCGCAGACCTCTTCCATCCGCTCTTGCAACAGCTCCACACCTTCCTTCACCGGAGCCGTCAACACCACCAGAAGGTTTAAAAAGACCCCTTTCTCATCGTTGGCATCTACCATTTCAATGTATTCCTCGATCTCATCCCGGCGTTTCTTTTTGGTGTAAGACGGAGAAGTCACAATCTGCCCTGCCTGCCGTTTCTGCTCGATCTCGTCGTTGATCTCCCGCTCATTGTTCATATGCATCGCTACCAGCTTGTCATTGATGACCTCCTGCTGTACCGGAGCAAAGTCCAGTGTCACAAAAGACGGATAGGACAGGCTGCTTAACGTATGTAAAAAGGTGTCCGTATCCAGGGATTTCCGATATTGGGTAGCAGTCAGCACGGTCATCACGGTATCTCCCAGGATCAGGTAATCATTGAATTGCTGGATACTCCGTGGCAGCACGTCACTTTTCCAGTCCTGCAAAGCGTCCCGCAGTACTGCTTGCGGGAACTCTTCTCCGGGACGTAGCATCCCATGGAGTACCCGGAACCGATCCAGTTCCCAACACAGCAATGTCACTTCCCCATCCTGCAAAGGCATCCTCGATCATAGGTTCCAATGCCCGAAAATAGATGTTTGCCTGATCCAGACTGTCTGCCCTGCAGGTGATGGTCAGATAGCGCAGTGTCCGCACCGTGGAGTTGGCATCCGCCAGTTTCGATTCCTGCCACTGCCGGATCCCTTTTGCAATGTCCGGATATTCCTTCTCATTGCGTTCATTCCGGATCGATGCCAGAAATTTTTCTACCGATTGGTATTCATTGCACAATGTGATCTTATAAGACGCATCCATGGAATTGAGCCAGAACATCAGTTCTGATAAAAAATTCTTTTTTTCTGTCCGGTTCTTGTTGATGTAATTGATATCCTCAAATACATAACACCGATCATACAATGTATCCTTTTTCTTGGTTTCCAACTGGAACACCCCGTTTGCATAGGCTTTCTGGATGTTGAATGCCTGACGCACGTTCTTGGGTACCGGAACCAAAGGCTGGGACAGCTCCCTTTTCTTGGAAAATTCCTTATTTCCATTAAAAATTGCCATTTCTTTTTATCGCTCCTTTCTCGATGGATGCATGGTAAATACTCGGTGTTTCTGACCGGCTGCAGTTTCTGTTTCCCCACAAAGTTTCTTTGTTTTCTGCAGATACTTCCATTCTTTGCATAACATAGGGATAGACATTCCCCGGTATTTGAACAGTCCCAAAAACGGGATCGGCAGTGCTGCCAGAATTCCAATGTAAACGCCTCCCTGCGGCGGAACGTTTAAAAAATACCAAAGGACAACCATAATCCCGATCACCGTGGGCAAAAAGCAGCCCACCGTAATCAACTGTTTCAGATCCAGCCTTTCCAAATGGATTGCTGGTAGGCAGTTTCAAAATCTTTGTTGATATCGATTTTCATATCCTTTCTTTCTACTCCTTTCCGTTCCGAATTTCGGAACAAGTTGTTTATAAGTGGAAGGTTTCTTTCATAAAGCTCCTTGCACCCCGTACCGACACTGCCATTCCGATCATATAGATCGTAGAGGTCAGTGCCTGCCCAAATCCGTCAAAGAAATCTGCAAAGCTGTCCCCTTGCAGATCCATGCCTCCGATGATCCGCCCGGAGATCGACATCACCAGAGCGATCACCACAATCTCAAACACATTTCCTAAAAAACTTCTCACCCAGCTCTTCGCTGTTTCGTCAATCCCACGTCCTGACACCATGCTCGGCATGGCCAGTGGGAAGGTCACGGTCAAAAGATACAGCTTGACATAACGGCTGAACAGAGTCAAAAAGATCAGCATTCCACAGATCAGTGCGATAAAGAAATATAGGAATCCCATAAACCACCAGAACAGAACACTTCCGGCATCCACTTCGCCGGTGAAAAAATCTGGTGCCTGGAAATCCAATACCATTCCTCCCATCAGGGATGCCATGGAAAACAGGGTCTTCATCAACTGCATTCCCATCTGCATCAACACATTTAAGGCCACCAGCCGGATCATCCCTTCGATACACAGTTCCAACGTGATATTTTCTTTTAAGTTGGAGGCTGCTTTTAGAAATACGCAGATGAAAAATACATTCATCATGGATAAACCGATTCCCATTGCCCAGGGATACAGAGTATCTGTTACAAATTTCCAAGTGGCCGGGGAAAAAGTGCTGGGGGTCTTGACTAATGACCCCCGTGCTTAATCCGATGCACCAATCCCAGACGACTTTTGCCAGCTGATAAAACGGGCCATAGAACATTTCCTTTAACAGGTCTTCTACCCATCCTGGCATTTGCCATCACCTCCTAGCTTGGCAGTCCTGTCCGGATGACCGTAATGATCTGTGGTGCCAGGGTTGCTACCAGACCACTTCCGATCCTCTTAAAGGCAATGGACTGTGCGCCACCGTCCTGTGTGTTTAATGACTGCGCCCATTCAAACAGTCCCCATAACAGAAAGATGGAACCGATGGCCGATACAATGGCCGCAATCACCTGATAAATGGCATCAAATCCATTTGTGATCTGAGAGGTATCCACGTTTCCCGCCGCCAACACAGGGACGTTTACTGCAAAAAATAAGAGGAGGCAGCCAACACCGAACTGTGCCATGTGCCATCGCCATTCCTTTTTTGTTGGATTCACCAGTTTCCTCTGGTTTATTCTTTCATTCTGCATCTTGTTTTGTTTCATCATTTTTTCCTCCTACTCTCCAATATGAAACACACGGATCATCAAAAACATTAAGATTCCTGCCACCAATGGCATGGTAATAAAAAATGCCAGTCCAATATAGGCGGCACCAAATTTCTGATTCACAACATAAGCGGCAGCTAATCCACATAAAATTCCAATGACCACTGCGATCACAACGACCAGTTTGGATTTCCAATTACTTCTTCTCATAACATTCTCCTTTTCCTGTTCCGAAATCCGGAACATCTCTTTCATTTTGAGTACAAAAAAAGCACGAACCATCCGTGCTTAGTGACAAGTTAATGCGGTTGTCTTTTGAATTTCCCGCTTTAACACCTCCCTGATTTGTTTTTCACAAACAGCACTGGAATCTGACAGATAAGCCAGTGCCGTTTCATAGTCCCGGTACCGACTGTGTTCCAGGTAATCCAGAGCTGCTTTTGCCCGTCCATTTTCTTTGGGACACTGCTCCACCAAAAGCGTCAGCATTCCTTGAAGCGTTCCCGAGGATTCATAGGCTCTTGGGATCGCAGTAAGAAATGCTTTGGAATACGGCTTTTTCGGGAGTCTTTTTCCCTGTTGGATGTTTCCTGCCCTACGATCCCTGATTTCAAACAGAACCATGACAGCAATGGTTCCCGCCGACAACAGAAGCAGGACGATTCCGATCACAATATAAAACATCATAACTCCTTTCTTGTTCCGAATTTCGGAACACCCTATCCTCGGAAATAGTCTGCAATCTCAAAGACCTGTTTCATGGCCTGTTTGGGTGTCAATTCTTTGGTCAAAAAGCCGCTGGCATACACACGCCCCTCACCCTTGGAATATTGGAACTGTACCCCCGGCACCTTTTTCCCGATCCGCTCTAATTTCTCTTCCAGTTCCTTTCCGCCTTTGCGTTTTGCAGAAATGTCAAACTGGATCAAGTCTTCGAAAAACAAAAAGGCATAGGACAGTTTTCCCACTTCCCCATGGAGCTGTTCGCCTTCTTCCGAATGCCGGATTTCCAGCTGCTCAAACTCCGGATGGTTGTTCTGCAGATACCGCTGTAAGACCGTTGCAGTCAATTCCTCTCTGGTAATCTCCTGTTCTTTTACGGAAACCCGCAAAGGTCGCTGTCTCCATTCATTCTCTTCGGCTGTATCCATCTCTTCCGGGATTACTTCCGCTGAATCCAGTTCGGTTTCCACCTCCGGCAGCACTTCCCTCTCTTTTTCTGGCTCCTGTGATGATTCCTGTTTGGATTCCAGCAGCTTTTTCAGTAAGGAGGTTCTCTCCTCCCCCAATTGTTTCAACAGAAGCTCTTTCTGCTCCAACTGGATAGTCAGGTGTTGGTTCTCCTCCCGCAATTGCGTCAGTTCTTCGCATTGTGTCTGCTGGAACTGCGTCTTTTCTTGGAACAGAGTATCCCGTTCCTGTTTCACTGCCTCGTATTCCAATTTCGGCACATATGCGGACAAATCCGGAAGGGACGGTGGGATTCCGCATTCCTGTTGGCCGATCTGATATTCATACTCCCGTTTCAGATCTTCCGCTTCCATCCGCTCATTGCGCAGCTGTTCCAGTTCCAGTCGGCTCTTCATCAGCAGTTCCTGTTGCTGTCCTTCATAGAGCTTCTTGGTCTGCTCAAAGTCCTGTTTTTCACGCTGCAGAGCTTCCTGTTCCTTCCGGTGAGCCGCTTCCTGATCTGCCAGCTTTTGTTTTGCAGATGCCAGTTCCTGTTTCTGCCCTTCCAGGCTTTGGTATTGTCTCCCAAGCTCGGTCTGGATCTTTTGCAGATCCTGGCTTTTCTGTTCATGTTCCTGTTTCCGTTTCTGGTACGTTGCCTCCCGTACAGCAAAAATGCGCTGCATCTCTTCCAGATACTGTTTGGTTCCGGATCCTTCTGGCTCCGGAAATTCCCTTGTTTTCTCTTCTTCCATACATCCTCCTTCTTGTTTCACCACCAGAAATCCCCGGTTTTTGGCACTGGCACTTCAGGTGCAGGTGCCACTGGTTCTTCAGATGCCATAGGGTTCTGTGGTTCCTGGGTTTCCTCGAAATCTTTCTCCTTTGTTTCAGACTCTTGCATCTGTTCTGTTTTGGGACGTTCCTTTTCGGTAGAGTCGTCAGGGAACGTCCCAGACAAAGGCTGCCACAGGCAGCCAGTACGATGCTGGTGATCAGCAACCTCTTGTTTCGTTTTTTCATGGATTCGCACTCCCTCCTAACTAAAAGGTAGTGCGTTCTTCCACTACCTTTGTATTCACTGCCAGCCGCTTGGGAGTCTGGAAATATCCCACACAGGTCACAAGCGTCACCCTGGCGGTATCCTGCGCCTGGCTCTCCCTGCTGGAAAAGCAGGATCATCCGCCTGCAGATACGTCCATCCTTCTACCTTCAGCTTCCGGACACGCTCCGGCGTATACAGATAGGCTTCCGGATTGGCCGTCAAAAACGCTTCGTCCGTAAATTGTTTCAAACTCCCGAACATCTGTCCGGAAGCCATGTTGTGGGCAAACAGATAGACCTGACTGTCGGAAAGCCTGGCTCCTGCAAAGGTAAAAATACTCCCCAGCGGGCTGTATGCCCCTTCAAAATCTTTGGTCAGGTATTCTGTATCTGTCTGTCCCGTCAGGATGGGGCTGTCTACCCCAATCTGGGGTACATACAGCCATCCCACGATTTCCGGATTGATGCGCTGCAGCGCTGCAAAATCGATCGTACGTTCCATGGGATCTGCCCCCTGGCTGACAGTCTCTTGTACCACCAGTTTCTGCAGCGCCTCCCCTTTGACTTTGATCTCCTGGAATGGTTCCTGTTCCCGGTATGCCAGGAACAGGCAGCCCAGCCCCAGCAGCACCAACAAAAAGGCCAATCCCATAAGTCCCTTACTTTTTCTCATGTTTTGCTGCAATTACCAGTCCCCCGGCAAGTACCAGAAGGAGGACTCCCCCTGCTACATACCAAATGGTGGCATCAAACAGTCCGGTCTGGGGTGCCGTATGCTCGGCTGGTCTCGGGGTGTGCTTCGGTTCCACTTTGATGTCGTAATGTAAGGTTTCGTCTGTTTCCATGGTAGGGATGCTTAAGAGGGTCGGGGATACCAGATCGTACCCCGGCTGGTCTTTGGTCGTTAACAGATACACTCCCAGCTCCTGTTTTTCAAATACGACTTGTCCGTTTCCATCCGTTTTTTTCCCCTGTTCTTGTTTGGCTGTCTCTGCCAGCGTTTTGGCAGCCTCCTCCAACTGCTCTGCCGTGGTCAGCGTATTCAAATCGATCTTTGTGTTGTCATATTCCGGAAGCAGCGTATAGGTACTGTCCTGAATCTCCCCCACTTTCGTCAGGAAAAACTCCACATCCGCTACGCTGGTTCCCTCTTTTCCCGGTGTCAGATGGACGGTCACGCTTCCCGTCTGTACCGTCTGCTCCGGACTTTGCCCGGTCTGTGTCTCCTGCCCGGTATTCGGTTCTGCTGGTTCCTGAGCTGCCTGCACACTGCAGACGCTCCCAAAGGTCAATAGCAGTGCCAAACATCCGGCACTAAATCTTGTCATCATCTTTCGCTTCATGTGTCCTCCGTCTCCTTTCTCTCCAGATATACATCAGGAATAATAGCAAGAACGCAACCGGCAACAAGGTCAACACCAATTCCTTGTGGACGGGAGTTCCTCTCCCATGCTGTTTGCTTTTTTTGCCTCATAAGGCACTCGTTTTCCGGTCACGATCAGGCGATGTGTGTTTAACCCATAAGGGGTACAGGTAATGATCGATGCCAGATCCTGTCCTTCCTGAATCTTTAACACCGACACTTCTTCCGGCTTGACTACCTGGATCTCCGTCACCTGATAAGCCAGGGTTTCATCCAGCACGTGGAAAAAGAAGTAATCCCCTTCTTCCAATTCATCCAGCCGGGTCAGAAGTTTTGACTGGGGAAGTCCCCGATGTCCGGTTAAAATGCTGTGGGTGGATTCCCCGCCTACCGGGAGGCTGCTTCCCTGCAAATGCCCGATCCCTTTCGATAAGACCTCTTCACTGGTTCCATGATAGATCGGCAGCTCCACTCCGATCTTTGGAATGTCCATACTTCCCATGACCCCCGTCCCGGTGGTATCCAACAGGGATGCGTAAGACGCATCCCCCAAAAGAAGTGCATCCTCCCCAGATAAGGTTGCCCCATTGGTCTGATAGAGGATGCTATTGTAATGTTCTGCCTGTTTCCGTAGTTCTTTTACATCCAGTTTCTGATCCTGGATGGTCTTCTGATAGGTTGCAATCACCTGTTCCTGCTCTTTCTGACTGTACAGATGTGCCAGAAGGGGCAGACAGCAACAAAGGAATCCAAGTAGGAACAACACCCAGATCCCCCATCGTTTCCGCATTCCTTATTCCTTCTTTCTTGCTTTTGCAACTGCTACTGCCACTGCCATCAGCTGTTCCTGTGATCAGAAGGATTGCCAGTGCCGGAGTACCAGTCACTGGAAGTTTGCTTCCCACCTTGTTGACAACGGTCAGGTTCGCATTTCCCTGTTCTGGATTCGTTTCTAACTGCAGGTCTTTCTCATCTGTGACTCCATCATAGAAGCTCTTGATATGTGCCGTTGCCTGCAGCTCCTTCAACGTTTCTGCCGTAGCGCCCTGCCCCTTGATGTAATTGTTTCGGTCATCCGTGTAGGTTGGGATGATCTTGATCTCGATGGGGTCTTTTAACAACCGGTATCCATCCGGAGCTTTGGTCTCTTTCAGCCAATAGGTTCCCTGATCCAGACCGATGAGGATCACCTGTCCATCTGCTCCGGATACCATCTCCACCACATCCTGCGGCTGGCTTCCACCTGTGTGATCCGTACCTCCTGCAGAATCCCGGTTGATCACATGATATCCCGTATCTCCCTGTTTCACGTAGACTTCATTTTTGCAGTCTTTGTCACTATACAGACGGAAATGGGCACCCTGCAGCACCTTATCGTGGTCATTGGTTTTCACGATGTCAATCCGATAGGTGAAGCAGACGACCGTATCCCATGGGGTAAATCCGGTACTGCCCTCGTTATTGCTGTCCGCATCGTTGGAGAATTCCAGCCGCACATCATTCTCAAAGCCTGGACGTCCCGTATCGTTGGCCGCCAGATCATTCAACGTTGCCTCGTAAGTCAGGGTCACCTTCTGTCCATAGGTATTTTCCTGTTTCTCGTTAAAGTTCGGGAACTGCTTATCTACGATGGATTTCATATCCTGAACAACCACCTGGAAGGTATCTCCTCCACCCGGATTCGTTTTGACTGTAAACTCCCCTTCTTTTAAGGTGTAGCTTTTCCCTTTTTCATCAGAAATCGTAATCTTCACGCTTTCCGGTTTAAACGTCAGAGCTTTGTCCATCTTGTCATGCCATGCATAGTAATAGTTCTTGTATCCGTTCATGTTTGGGATGTTGGATTCGTATTTGTAGGGAACAGTCTGTCCGATCTCATAGTCTCCAATGTCATTCCATCCATCCGGATCTGTGAGATTGGGATTCTGATCATCTTCCTGGATCTTTTTGATCACACTTGGATAATCCGATTTCACCTGCATCTCTGCACCTGGATTTGCCGTACTGACCATACAAAGGGAACCTGCAGAATGAGTGCCTTCCACATCCGTAATCTCATCTACCAGGTAATACCCAAACTCCAGTCCGGTCAACTGGACGGAATTGTCGGATTTTATATCCTTGATATTCACCACATCAGACTGTACGCCCTGTTTTTCGATTTCATTTCGCAGATCTTCTACAAAGTAACGGAACTTACTGTAACGCCCTTCCAGTTCCTGTTCTGTCTGTGCTCCTTCCACCTTGTAGGAGTTCAGAGACTGAATGTAATCGATTACCATATATTCTGTCACATCATCCACGGGAACAGACAGTGCCTTTGCTGCCACGTTCTTTAATGCCTGTTCATAGGTTGGATTGAAGGTATAATTGATGGATTCCATGCCCTGTGCATTCTGTGCCAGGAACAGCTTGTACACATGGAATTTCTTTCCTACCAGGGTCTGTCCTTCATTCCCTTTGATGGTGATATTGGCAGTACTACTTCCCATGTTGCGATTCCGCCTGGGTGTGATATTCCTTTGCTGCCACGGGTTGCTTCTTCTGCAGCCTGTACCGTCAACAGCGGAGTACCGATCGTACTCACACTCATTCCACCAATGCTAAG
>ENA-OQBJ01000680-OQBJ01000680.1-human-gut-metagenome-genome-assembly--contig:-NODE-680-length-16982-cov-2.723999_pt1 | contig 16982 bp, 21 predicted proteins | sample MGYA00242743_ERZ504545 | MGnify/ENA primary metagenome ERZ504545 (study PRJEB26092, sample SAMD00036252) | human gut metagenome | host: Homo sapiens | study: EMG produced TPA metagenomics assembly of...
CTTAGGATTAATATAAGAAAAAGGGTACTATTTTTATAGGAAAGGATTTGCAAATATAGAAATTTATCGTACCTTTGCAACCGCAAAACACGGGAATAGCTCAGTTGGTAGAGCATCGGTCTCCAAAACCGAGTGTCGGGAGTTCGAGCCTCTCTTCCCGTGCAGAGATAAAAAGCTGTAACTCAAAAAGTTGCAGCTTTTGTTCGTTTATAGGCCGGACAAATATCGGACAACCCATTTTCATGATGTCAAACCGTACTGCGTTTTCGAACTCAACAAAATGCAACAAAGGATCACAAGCAATAAAAACGCGCTATACCCCTAGAAGATTAATTCAGCTATTCAAAAAAAACATTTCTGATTTTTTCTGATTCAATTACACGAGCAATCGATCATATAGAAAACTAAATACACAATTTATCCCCAAAGGAAATTACGACTTTTTCTAAACAATTTAGATTGATTATCATAAAAAAGTCCCATAGAATAATTCTACGGGACTATATTTAATCAACCTAGCGGAGAGACAGGGAACGATTAACTTTTAATTTCCCTATTCATTATCAGTATCTTACCAAAAGCCTCTGCTCCTATGACACCGAATAATTCACCGCGTATATGCTGCAACTTCTTCCTGTTACACTCTTTACTTAACTTTTACAAAAGTAGCAAAAAAATAGCATAAATACAAATTATCCACTTGATTTAACGAATATAATTTCTATAATTTTCTTCCAATAACAATTGCAATTTAGAAAGAGGATAAAGGAACTTACCCCCTATGACAGTATAAGCTATCCCCCGTTCATCACGTAACTTTTGCAAAGTTCTGTTTGAGATATGCAACATGCCACATATCTGTTCACCGGTCATATAGACCTCACCAGCTATAGGAACAGGCAAATCCTGAAATTCAAGTATCTCTTTTGAGCATTTCTTAAGCATCCTCATCATCATTATGTACTCTTCTGACTGCCTTGTGATTACTCCGTCCATATGTTATCTTTCTTTTTGAATTAATATTTTGGCCAAATCACTCTCTTTATACATATATTTGCCGCCTATACAAGAATATGGAATAATCCCGTACTCCCTATAGCCTTGCAAACTTCGTTTGGAGATATTCAAAGCCAGACAGACCTCCTGGGCATCCAGTCACTTTTCCATTTCAACCGGACCAATTTTCTTTTTAACGGATTCAATCTGGGCGGATAAACTCTCTATTTGCAGTTTTAACTGTAAATACGCATGTTTCTCTATAACAACTAATTCCATAACAATTTGATTTATAATTTCACTATTTACAAAGCAAATAAAAGCATATTTCCACACTTGACAAAACATTCAAAATTAAAGTCATCCGTTGGCGTGCATTGTCACTCCAAATATACCAAATATCCTCATCCGGACAGATAACATATCTAACCATTTCCGTAACCCAGCCATCGGTTTCTACTCCTTCCATATTTTCATTCCATAATTATACCTATTATGACTGCTTATTTCCGCCAAAATGTCATTTACAAAACTGAAAAAATTCAAACTAAGGTTACTGCTACCACAAAATAAAAAGAAAAGCCCCGTTATCTGCATCCAAACAGTAACGGGGTTTCCCCTGCCATTTTTTATCACCCTATATCTTTATACCCTTATTTTTTTCACATGCTCTTTTTCCTTTACGTCTGTTTTCCGCCGTATTTCCGAAAAGTGCTCTTTCAACAATTTCCCTGCCAGTTTCTTCGCCTTCTCCTGCATCACATCATACACATCCCATCTGTTGCGCCCAGCAGTTTGTTTTCTATCTTCTCGAATTTATCGTAAAAACTGAAGTTGTCCGGGTATTCATCTATCAGTCCGTCTCTCGGATAGCCTTTATCCATGATATACAGCAGTGTCATCCAGTCATAATTATACGGACTCCGAGTAAGGCCCAGCCCCTTTCCGGAATCAGTCAGCCTATAATAGTTCTCCCATGTAGGAGCAAGATCATAACGCTCACTGTCCGTTATACTTTTCAATGCCGATTTGTCCACAAAAGCATCTGCCGGAATCTTCTCCAACGGCAACAAACAGCCGTAATCATCGCAACAGCGGTTTACTTTCCCTTCCATCAATGAAGGCCATCCCCGTAACTCATACACATTCAGATACTTTTCCTCAAAGTCCGGTTCAAAGAAACGCTTCTCTATATTCGTTGCCATAAAATCCCCGTATTGACGGTTTCCTACGTAATCCCTACCGAACAGCAGCACCCCTTTACCCGTCTCAACACCTGTATAATACGTGTTCCCATGCTTCAAATCATCCTGCATCTCCGCTATCACTTCGGGTGGTGCGGACTTTATCTCCCGCCACATCTCCGGTGTAAGTTGTCGGGGATAGTTCTCGTCCCTTGAAAGCGGTCCATGTACTTTCACAGGCAATACACCACTTCCGACAGAGCCAGGTATCTATGCGCTTAATCCCATGTCCGTCCATCGCCTTTTCCAGTCTTCGCAGATAATCATCATTATTCCCTTCCCGCAAACGCGGAATAATCCTCATATCAGGCACATTATAGTACATCATGCCCATGGTAGGCATTTCCGTTTCCTTGAGCGCCTTCTCCACATCTCCCAGCATAAACTCCAGAAAACCTTCCTCACCCGTACCTTTCATACTGACATGCACCGGTTGAGATGTCCGTCCACTGTGACATACACACTGCCACTGTTCGTATTCTCTTTTTCCATTCATCAAAAAATTAAATGTTCATTCCTTGTCCTTTTCTCTTTGCCGGAATCCGCACCCTCATTTCCACGTTCGGGAACCGTACATTATCCGGTCGTGCCACCAGTGACGAGACTATCCGTTCCTGTTCTCCGGTCAGCGGCATAGGCTGCCGTTGCAATTTTCTCAGCCTGTTAAAGTTCCTCAGCGTAGGTGCCATGTCGCAACATGCCACACAAATCCCATATCTCACCATATCCGAAGAAACCGTCTGCCCGTCACCTATTTTTGCCCGGCATGCGGCATTCAGCGGAGCCACCTCATAAAACCTCAAACTCTCAGGTTTCCGCTTGCCGTCAAAAAAACGTTCGGCCAGCCCACTCAGAAACTCATCCAGCATCCTGTCCCCACCGTCTGTCTTGTCAAACAGCAATACCTTCCGCCCGTGTTCCACCGACATGTAGGTGGGAAAAGCAGCCAGCCCGCTGCGTATCACATCCCCGTTCATTCCGAAACGATGTCGCAGCCGCCTGTAATCCTCATTTTCCAGCAAATCCGTATGTTCCGCTGATAATGACAGATGTACAATCCCCCGTTCCTCACAGAATGCCGCATCCCGGAGTCTCACCACCCCCAACGGATATATATTCTCCCGTTCCAGTACAGGACAGAGCTGTTCCAGATAATCCGCATTGTCCGTACCGAATATGGGAGGAATCAGACTTTTGTCTTTAAAGTCGAAACGGAACATTCAGTGGTCGGGAATAAATTCCCGACCGGTCGTATGAGACCGCACGTTGTTACTGATATAACGGGAAAATCCCTCTTCCCCCTGTCCGCGCATACTCAGATACACGGGTCTGTAAAAGGCGTCCAATGTCATATACAGACTGCCGCTTTCCACCGCTTGCTTTTTCTTTTCTTCCATAGATTCTATAGGATTAATTGTTTCTTCTCCTTCTTCTGTGGGGTAATGGAAGCTGCATGCTTCACCTGCCGTTGGCTGTCAGACATCCGCTGTTCAGGAGCTTCCTGCCTGTAGTGTGTTTCCGGTAACCCGCCGGTCTGTTCCTCTTCCGAATGCGGATACGACACCGGATGTGACATTTCCATCCTTTCTATTCGGCTTATCCGTGCGCCCAACCTGAACTCTCCATCCGTAATATGGAACTCCGATTGTAACAAATCCGCCGCCATCTCCTTTGCCTCTTTCTGTAAGGCCGCATAGCCGAAGTCGTGTGCCGACAAAGGCGCGTTCATCCGTGCCCTCATGCTGTCTCCCAGCTTCTCCGCCAGTTCCTGAACTCATACTCATAGCTGAACGGATGCACCTTGTCTGCCGCAACAATCCCGGCGTACCCGTTTTCCGAAATATACAGCAATGACGCTACATCATAGTTCCGGGGCGAGATACCCAAACCGAATTCTTTTGTCAGCCGGTCGAAGTTATGGAAATCGGGCCGCAGGTCGAACTTTGCCCTGCACACCCCACCGTCCAGCACACTTCTATCCGCAAACTTGTCGGAGGTGAAGTTCACCACCGACCTGCGCAATTGTGCGTCTGTGCTTCGCAAATCCGCTTTGGACAGCTTTTCGATGCAGTTGTCCGCCAGCCCGGCCACCCGTTTGGTAGGCAGGTCAATCTCATATATCCGCAAAGTTTCGGGTACTTTGGTCACGTTGAAGAAGCCGTCGGCCAGATGTTGCAGATAGCTGTTCCGTGCCTTCATACCCTTGGGGGTGTCGGAAAACAGTATCACGCCCTCTTCCGTAACCACCGCATATACCCGGTTTTTCGTCCCGGAAGTTTCCGTTACCGCCGCTTTCCGCCTGTCCGGTTTCCGGGCAATGCGGTTCCAAATATCATTCAGGATTGACATAGCTTGTATTTTTAGACATGATAACCGGCGACAAAGAAAAACATTCAGCCGCCAATCTGCAATACCTCATACATACGAGTCATCCGTTGGCGGCTGTTGGCGTACAACCTTTACGCCAGCCGTGCGTCCAGCATCCGGTTATAACTTTTGCGCAGGGAGTCGATGAACGGAGTGGTGTCCGTACAACGGTCGAACACCTTGCCACGCTTGGTGTACAGCGCATTGATTTTCAGACGGAACACTTCCTCGAAAACGCGGATAACATCCACAATTTTCAAATTCCGGCCTTCAGCGTACCTATCGCACCGGCTGCCATCAGTGCGGCCACCAGTTCAATCAGGTCGCTGTCCGTACCGTTCCATGTCAGTGTGACGGAACTTTTGCTTCCGCTTCCCCGCACTGCTTCCGCATGGAATCCGGCAGACACAGTACCATGACGAAGCATCTCCTTCAGTATTTCCGCTTCCGCATCCAGCAACGCCAACGTCTTGTCGATAAACACGTCATACAGGATATTGCGGCAATCTTCAGCCATTCCGTTGCATGCCTGCCGCATAAAGGCCAGCTCTATTTTTGTGTAGTTCAGACAACGTAGCTGTCCCGTCAGGTCCCCTGCCGGTGAAAGCGTAGCAAGGCAGTTCACGAAATCGTCATAGGCAGCCGGCAACTCACCTAGCGCAGGTCCGGCACCGTTTGTATAAGAGGCGAACAGATTAAAAAGAGAGGTTTCCACCAATGTCTTCATCGTATCATGTTTTAGGTTCCACAATTCAACTCTCCACTCATCCTGCCGGAATAAAGACAAGTGCCATGCCTGAAACAGTACACAGATAAAACATTGGAAATAAACCATATAGAAAGCAGTAAAAATGATGTGTACATAAAAGCATTGTGGATTGGACATGATGTGTCCGAATTTCGGACATATTCTAATCCAGACGATACTTCCTCAGTTTCAGATAAAACGTGCTCCGGCTGATGCCCAGCAGCCGTGCGGCAGCCTTCCTGTCATTGCCCGTTGCCTCCAATGCTTTCAGAATGGTTGCCCGTTCCATCCGCTCGTCATTAAGTGAATACTCTCCCGGTTGCCTGCCTTTATCGGGAATGTCTATCTCCCCGGTGGTTATCCAGTCATCTTTAGCCAATAAGGTGGCCCGTCTGACAACCATCCTCAGTTCCCGTATGTTTCCCGGCCACGAATAAGATTTCAACCGTTTCTGTACTTCGCGGTCAAAGCCTTTCACTTTCCTTGAGAACTCTTGATTGGCGGCATCCAGCATGAATTCCGCCAACGGGATAATATCCTCAATGCACTCTGCCAGCAATGGTACATGCAACGGAAATTCATTCAGACGATGGAACAGGTCTTCCCGGAAACGTCCTTCGCTATCGCCTTCTCCAGGTCCTCATTGGTAGCAGCTACCAGACGGATGTCCGTCTGAATCTCCTCTTTACCGCCTACGGGACGGTAGCGTTTTTCCTGCAAGGCACGCAACAGTGCCCTTTGTACTTCGGCATTCAGATTACCCACCTCGTCCAGAAACAGTGTCCCATGGTTGGCGGCGGCAAACATGCCCGTCTTGTTTTCCGTCGCTCCGGTAAAGGCACCCTTCACATGACCGAACAGTTCCGATGCCGCCAGTTCCTTCGGAAGTACCCCGCAATCCACTGCGATGAAAGAAGCATCCGACCGACCGCTCAACACATGTATCTGCCGGGCCACATACTCCTTGCCTGTCCCTGATGCGCCACGTATCAGCACGGCTAACGTATCCACCGGAGCCACCAGCCGGATATGCTCCTGCAATCTCAATGCCAAAGGGCTTTTGCTTGTATAGAATCTTTGTTTTGTATTGCCGTCCCTTCTCTTACGTTCCAATGCTTTCCGGATAATACCGAGTACCTTTTCTGTCTGCACAGGTTTGGGCAGATAGTCCACGGCACCTTTTTTTAACCGCTTCCACGGCACCGGGTATATCCCGTAGCCTGTCATGATGAGGAAAGGAATACGATAGCCATGTGTATTCATCCATTCCAGCAGTTCCATGCCATTGCCGTTGTCGAGACGAAAATCCGATAATACCAGATCCACATCATGGTTGTCCAAAAACTCCTTTGCATTGTCCACGGATAATACATAACGAGCATTGATACCATTTTTCACCAGCCAGTTTGTGGTAGCACGTGCATACACACGGTCATCCTCTACTATCAATACAGTTCCATATACTCTTTTCTTTATTCTTTTTGCTTTCTCTACAGCATGTTCCACAGCTTTAATCAGTTCCTCTATTCTTTCGTCCGATAAGCCACCCCATTTTTCGGAAGGCATGGAAGCCATTTCCCTCAGTTCACTTTGGGGAATGTTTATACGGATCATTTCCCAAAGCGGCGCGGCTTTGTGTATGATACTTCCCAACTTCTTATAATCTCCCGTGGAAAAAGCGTCCCTTATTCCGGCAAGTTCACCCATGGTATCCTTTATGAACAGGTCCAGCATCTCTTCCACGTTTTCCTCTCCTTCCATGATGGCAGCAAAAGCAGGTCGATCCATCTGTGAAACTGCCGCCAGCAACTCTTCCTCAGAGAAAGGCTTATACAGACAGTCGGCAAAACCTGCGGTAAGATACTCTCCCTTTTTATCGGAACGTGCCGTGATGGCTATGACGGGAATCTCCCATGCCCGGGGAATGTTCGAGGTCCTCAACAGCTCAAGGACCAAGAAGCCATTCGTACCGGGCATCTGTATGTCGGTCAGCAGAAGGTCGTATTTCTGTTTGTTCAGACAATCCATCAACTCCCGGACATCCGAGCAGCAGTCACAGTGAATCTGATTACGGGAAAGCATTTTACTGATGACTCCCAGCTGGATACGGTTGTCATCAATGACCAGCACACGGATATCAACGGGCAATTCACAAACAGGAGAAAACTTCTCTTCCGGACAGACGGGGTGTCCGGCCGGTAGCATAGGCAGGAAAACAGAAAAACGGCTGCCCTCACCGGGTACACTCTCCACTTCCACATGCCCCTGCATCAAGGATACGAGTCGGGCCGTGATTGCCAACCCCAACCCGAAGCCGGGGATATTACGCGCATTGTCGAGCCTTTCGAAAGCTCCGAATATCCGTTTTTTCTCCTCAAGGCCTATTCCCATACCCGTATCCAGGACAGAAATATGAAGATTTCCCGGCCGGTATTCCACCTCAAGAAGCACCTTCCCGTGAAATGTGAACTTCAAGGCATTGGACAGCAGGTTGCCGACTATCTGCCGGATATGCGAGCTGTCACAGTTGACCATAACATCCAGACCGGAGAAAGATGCAGTGAACGCAAGTTTTTTCTGCCGGGCGGCAAGACGGTGGCTGTCCGCTATTTCTTCAAACAGAGTTTTCAAGCTGAAGAGTGTGTTTTTGGAGTGCGTCCCACCTTCATCCATCCGGTGATATTCCATCAGCGTGTCTACCAGAGCGAGCATATATCGGACGAATGCAGGATATTGTCCAGATAACCGACCCTGCAACTACCATCGCTTTCCGAAGACAACTGTTCCGCACAGCCTCTGATAGCTGCCAGCGGAGCACGCAGGTCATGGGCCACTGAGGCCATCAGCTCCTTACGTGAACGGAGCAATTCTCTATTCCGATTGTCGGACTGTTCAAATTCCCTCTCATACCGAAGACGACGGTTCAAATCCCGGTGAATGAGGATATACAATACAATTGCCAGTAAAGAGATAGACAAAGCCAAGCCGGCTACCACATAGTAGGAATTATTCCGTTCAAGGACAAAGGTTCTGTAGCGTGCAGCAAAACGTTCGTTATTCTCCCGTTCAAATTCAGAGACTATGCTGTTCATCCTTTCGTTCAGTTCCATGCCGCCAACGTATAAGCTGTCCATCTGTGCCTGTATTTGCACTAATCTTTCAGCCTGTTCCAAGGACAGAGAGTGGAGCATACATGTTGCCATTCCGATTGAAGGGACAATGAACAAAGAGCAATGCCTACATTCGCCATCTTCCTTCTGTCGCTGACAGGCAAATTTATTCTCTTTTAATGGAAAAATATCCCAAATTCCCTTCTTAGAACTATCTCTCGTACCGGATTTAAACAAGACCATATTCCTCTTTTGCTGCACAGCTTGTCTCCCAGCAGTCAAAATAATGGAAGGGATACTTTCCTGTACAATATCGCCAATACTCTGCAATTCATTGAAAGTATGCATTGTCTTGGAAAGAAGAATTTCTTTATTCCAAAGAAGAAGACACAATGAGTCAATACGGTTTTTTTGTAAGGGAGTATGGACATACTCCTTTAGGAGTTGCAGACTGTCACAAACCCCATATCGTTTATAACTGTAGTTCTTCAAATCGTTGTCATCCCATGTTATGGCAATTTCCGCATGAGTAGAAAGATCCAATAGGCCTATGTAACTTTTTTCTGCTAGACTATGTATCGCTGCCAACTCCTTCTCTTCTTTGCGCAGCATGTGTCTTAGTACCTGTTCCTTGCGGAACTGATAGACAATGAAAGCTAACAGTAAAACTAAAATAGCATAACCGAAGCATATTTTTAACTTTAACCACATAATGATACCGACTGTAAATTTATATAATGTTCACATCAATAAGTGCAATATCTGAAAAGGCAAAATAAAAAACTTATTAGTATATAGTGACACTAATACTAAATCATCTTGTATTGATAAATTGCACTGATAATGTAGTGCTTTTAGCTGATTGACAATCAAATTTTACTATACATTAAAGCTCTTTTTGTTTTTATAATTACACGAACTTTTCAATTTAACAATATTAAGAAGAGAAATAGAACATATAATTTGTATATAGTGTATCTAAAAGGAAATAAGAACAAATATTCACATTATAAAACGGAATAAAATAAGGTGTTTTTTTTTAAAATCCTAACAGTTTCATCACCGGACTTATAAAATGACCTATTCTGCCGATATAGGAATTTTCCTGTTGTTTCAAGTTTCGGAAGGCAGTCAATTCCTTTATCTTCTGTTCTTTTGTTGAAAAGTCTTTTTCTGTCTGTTCTATCCGGCTGATTTCTTTGTCGAGGGCATCAAGCTTTTCAGAATGATGGGGATAATATCCAAGAAACCATACGATGACAGAAGCTACAAGAATGACACTTCCCCTTTTATGCAGATACTGTTTGGCTTTTTCCCACATATGTATACAGATGGCGCGTGTAGTAGCATCCGGTAAGGAGGCAGTTTCATTACAAAAGGAACATCCTCGTTCTTGAATAAAAACTTTCTGAACAATCTGGCCATGCATACCGCAGCTGTAATACCTGTAAGGCATAAGACTAAAAGCATGGTTCCCGCATATTCCGCAAAAAAAGTTCTGCATATTAATACATAGAGAGGCAGACGGGCACTGCAACTCATCAGAGGGACAGCCAGCATGGTTATCATGCGGCTACTCCGGCTTTCTATGGTACGGGTAGCCATTACAGCCAATACGTTGCATCCGAATCCCATAATCAGCAGAATGAACGACTTGCCATGCAAGCCCATTTTGTGCATCAATTTGTCCATAATAAATGCTGTCCGTACCATATATCCGAAATCCTCCATCAGTAATATGAAAAAGTACAGAATCAGAATTTGCGGCAGGAACACAATGATACCGCCCACACTGTTTATAATTCCGTTAGTCAGCAAATCCGCCAACGGACCGGGAGCAAAATTCTCCTGTACCAGTTGTTCCATCCAGCTCATCCAGGAGTCGATCCATCCTTTAGGATATTCTCCGATGACAAAAGTGGCTTCGAACATGAGCCATAGGAAGAAAATGAACAGAGAAAAACCAAGCAACTTGCTGGTGGCAATATGGTCAATCAACTTTGTTTTGTCTTTTTTATGCATGGGATTTTCATGATAAGTCTCCCGGAGTGCTCCTGATATAAAGCCATAACGGACATCTGTGAAAGCGGTTTCCGAATCAGTCTGCAACAAATCTTGAATGGTGTTTATAGCCTTTTCCCTCACTGCCATCAGCCGGGAATAATTCCCCCATCTCTTGACCATTCTTTCTATCTCCACATCCTTTTCCAATAGTTTGATGGCAAGGAAACGTTTGGAAAAACGCTCGGCTACGTTCCCGTAGATTTTCAATTCCTTATGCATTCTATCAATTCCGTTTCCAGCGTATTGCCATAGTTTATGTGTATATGGCGCGTCAGCGGTTCTTTGCCTCATACACTTCTATGATTTTTTTCAGCAAGCTGTCTATGCCGAAACCGGTTTTACCGATAGTGGGTATAATCGGTACACCTATCATCCGTGCCAGAGATACATAGTCGAACCTGTCGCCTTTCTTCTCAAGTTCATCATACATGTTCACGGCAATGACCATGTGGGTATCCATGTCAATCAACTTGCTGGTAAGATATAGATTCCGTTCAAGATTCGATGTGTCAATCACATTGACAACAATGTCTGGCTAGTCCTCTTTCAAGTATTTACGGACATATAGTTCTTCCAGAATATAGGTGGACAAGGAATAAGTTCCCGGAAGATCTATGATTTTAAATGTATATTCGTCCTGGGTGAACACCTCTTCTTTGGCATCTACCGTGACTCCACTGTAATTGCCTACATGCTCATACGCTCCAGATGCAAAATTGAACATAGATGTTTTTCCACAATTCGGATTACCGACCAGTGCGATATTGATAGTTTTCCCTCTGTCTTTAGCAAATCGAATAAAATCTTCGTGTGACAGAGTAGTAAGTGTATTAACCTGTGACTCCGTGTCTGTTATTGTACCATATTCGTGTTGATATTCATTCATGCTTACAACTTCCACCAGCTCTGCATCACTTTTGCTAAGAGAAACATTATAGCCCATCACCTTGTAATAGACAGGATCGCCCAAAGGCGCACTCCGGACAGCCTCCACTTCTTGTCCCTGTACAAATCCCATCTCGATAATGCGCTTTCTGAAAGGCCCTCTACCGAGTACTTTCGTAATGATTCCTTTGTCATCCCTTTTTAAATCAGAAAGTTTCATATCAATATTTTAATGTTTGATTTTTATCTTTTATCGGCAAAGTTAGAGCGGATTATTTGCAATCTTGTTGCATGTTTTTTTGTTGTTTCGATAAAAACTGTAATTCAATAATTAATGTTATTTCTAAACATATTTGCAACAAGATTGCAAATAAAAAAATGTATTTTTGCAGTGCTAAAACAGATAAAGAATACTGCATGGAAAAGGCGGTATAAAATACCGCCTTTTCCACTTGATAGCTTTACTGATTGTTGAACTTTAAAAATTCATATCCATGTCAATAAAGCAATGTGAAGACAGACTGCTGGACAGGGGACTACGTCCGACCCCGGCAAGAATCCTAACTCTACGTAAATTATCCGAACTGGAATATCCTGTTTCTCTGCTTGAACTTGAGACTATGCTTGACACATTGGACAAGTCTACCATTCCCGTTCATTGGCTGTACTCCTGAAACGTCATGCCATTCATTCATTTGAAGATGGAAGCGGATCAACCAAATATGAGATTTGCAGAAGTACGGTGAACATTGTCCTATAGAAGAGCAACATGTACATTTCCATTGTGAAGCTTGCAACAGAACATTCTGTATGAAAGAGCATAAAATCCCAATAATCAGCCTTCCCAATGGCTATGCAATCGAAAACATCAATTATACCATAAAAGGGGTATGTCCTGAATGCCAATGTCAACAACGAAAGGTATTGACAAATTAGGAGAAAGACAATACCACATAGGTGTAAATATTGAGTTTAATATAGAAAGAGACTCCTTATAGTAATTCTTATGGAGTTACTCTTTCTTTATCATCATTGTTGTCAGTGGGCTAAAATTTCGGGCTCTGACTCTGTGATTAAAATGGTATACTCCCATTGTGCAGACGGCAGGCGGTCTTCTGTATAAACAGTCCATCCGTCTGATTGATCCATCACGACTTTCCAAGTACCCATATTAAGCATCGGCTCTATGGTTAATGTCATACCAGGAACCAATAGCATACCTGAGCTCTTTCTACCATAATGCAACACTTCCGGCTCCTCGTGGAACTGTATTCCTACACCATGACCGCAAAAATCACGAACTACAGAAAAGCCATTGCGCTTGGCATGGCACTCTATTACATGACCTACATCACCCAAAAAAGTAAACGCCTGAGCGGCTTGCACTCCCTTTTTCAGACACTCTTCAGTAACACGTACCAGCTTTTCTTTTTCTGAAGAGGTTTTCCCAATAATAAACATCCGTGAAGCGTCTGCATAAAAACCGTTAACTATCGTTGTACAGTCTACGTTTACAATATCACCTTCATGGAGCACCTGATTCTCATTAGGAATGCCGTGGCACACCACTTCATTAACCGAAATACAACAGCTATTCGGAAAACCGTGATACCCCAATGTTGCAGGAATACCCTGGTGATCCATGGTATATTCATACACCAAACGGTCTATTTCTGCGGTACTGATACCTTCCCGAATATTTTCCTCCACACAATCCAATACAGCTGTATTCAACAGTCCACTTTTCCTTATTCCTTCAATTTGTTCCGGCAATTTAATGAGTTTTCGTGAGGGAACCAGTCTGCCTTTTTTCCCAATACATCACTTTTTTATCAACTTCTGTCAAAGGCATGCCCGGAATGGGATGCCATTGATACTTTGCTTTCTTCATCTTATTTAAATTTTTTAGCCAAAATACGGATTGAATTCAACACAGCTAATAAAGCCACTCCTACATCAGCAAAAACAGCTCCCCATAATGAAGCGTATCCCAAGACCCCTGCCAACAAAATGATAACTTTCATGCTGATAGCCCCAATGATATTCTGCCATACTATACATTGTGTGGCACGTCCTATTTCAATGGCTGTAGCCACCTTCGATGGTTGGTCTGTTTGAATTACCACATCAGCACTTTCAATGGCTGCATCCGACCCTAGACCACCCATGGCAATACCTACATTGCTAAGAGCCAATACAGGTGCATCGTTCATGCCATCGCCTACAAAAGCTACAGTACGAGTAGCATGAAATGACAACTTCTGAATATAGGTAGCTTTGTCTTCAGGTAGCAAGTCACCATGTGCCTGCGGAATTTCCAGTTCGCGAGCCACTTTTTCCACTAATGATTGCTTGTCGCCTGATAGCAGATGGATATCTTTTACGCCTAATTCCTTTAGATGCCGGATAGCTTGTACCGCATCCTCTTTCAATTTGTCAGCCAACCATACAGCTCCGGCATATACTCCGTCTATAGCACATACGACAACCGTCATTTCAGATTCAAGTACCTTAGATGGTACTACCGTCTTCCGCATCAAAAGTAGTCGTGGATTCCCTACCAGTACATTTTTTCCATCAATAATGGTTTCCACACCATATCCAGCTATTTCCTGCATGGATAAGGCCGAATGTAAGGAAATATGCTGCCCCCGCACATACTGCTGAATGGCTTGTGCAATAGGTGAGTACTCTTCTGTTCAGCCGTTCCGATGATTGCAAGCAATTCCTCTTTCTTCAAGGTAGCAGCTTGGACAGATGCTACTTCAAACTGCCCGGTAGTCAATGTTCCGGTTTTATCAAAAGCAATGCTGTCTAATTTTGTGATAGCATTCAGATAATTACCTCCTTTAAAAAGGATACCCGCACGGGAAGCAGCACCGATTCCACCATAATATCCCAAAGGAATACTGATGATCAAGGCACAAGGACAGGAAATCACCAAGAAAACCAGTGCACGATAAAGCCAGTCGGCAAATACATAATCGAAAGAAGGAGCTAACCATTCCACCACTGCAGGTATTATAACTACCAGTGCCGAAAGGAATAGCACCAAAGGCGTATAAATCCGGCAAAACGCCGTATGAACAGTTCTGTCGGAGCTTTCCGTGCGGATGCTTCCTGAACCAAAGAGAGAATACGAGCTAATGCACTCTGCTCGTAAGGACGTTTCACTTCTAAATCAACCTTCTGGTTAAAGGCAATCATGCCTGCCAGCACCTCACCGTTTACCTCAATAGAACGAGGCATACTTTCACCTGTCAAAGCCGAAGTATCAAACAGTGCCGATTCGTTTATCAATGTACCGTCCAACGGTATTCTTTCTCCCGGTTTCACCTCGATGCGCTCACCTACCTGCACCTCCTTGGGTGCCACTTCGATAAAAGCTCCATTCCGGAATACCTGGGCACGTTCCGGACGGACATCCAGCAGTTCTCCAATATTCTTAGTAGCACGTTCCACAGCTCCATGCTGCAACATCTCCTACTGTATAGAGTAACATTACAGCTACAGCTTCGGGGTATTCACCGATACAGAAAGCTCCGATTGAAGCAATGAGCATCAAAGTGAACTCATTGAAAAAATCCTTGTCACGCATGCTGTGCCAAGCAGCATGCAACACCGGCAAACCTACAGGCATAAAGGCAAGCAGATACCACACAGACTGGATTGTACCCTGAAACCAACTTAGCTGGATATAGCTCATCACGATACCTGCCAACAACAACATCCCCGAAACAAGAGAGCTCCATTTACCGGACACTCCATCGGCATGATGATGGGCACAGCAAGAGTCGGCATGAGGTGAAGATACAGATGGGGATACATACTGGGCTTGGCAGCAGGATTCTGCTGCATGTAGTTGTTGAAACGGATTAGAATGTATTGTTTTCATACTGAGATATATTTTTCTTTCACACTGCAAAGGTAGAACATATCTCATACAACTTGGTTGCAAAGCACATATCAGCACCTGAAAGAATAAAGACGGATGCCCTATAAATTAAGAGCATCTGCCTTCTTCTTTAATTACACGGTCACACTACATGCTTACGACTCTGATCCGGTCAGTAAAAGCGGACTAAGCAGCTTTTGCCCCTTCTCCCCATGGATATGACAATCTGCTTATACGCCATATCAGAAACGTCACAGGCAGCATATACTTCCGGAACAGAGAGCCAGTTTGTCCGTGATGATTTCATCCGCATTGTTTACTTGAACAACATCCCGGAAGAAAAAACTTCTATAGAGATCATATTTTTTCTGTTCTTTAATTATATACATTATCTGTAACAAAACACAGAGACATTAAAAAGAAAGAAGAGAAATACACATTAATAAGGTATTTCTCTTCTTGGCACAATCATCTGTGGTTTATTTATGTACGGAAAAAAATGACTATTTTCTTTTAGTTACCTTGAGAATGTCCGTCATGGAGAGGGATTTCATAAAAATCTTCTGCCCCGATTTCTTCGATAATATGTGTACCATCTGATGAAATATATCCTACAGATGTAGCATAACGTTCCCAATCGGAAACTAACTCCTTCAGTTTGTCGGTATATTGATGAGACAAATCTTTTTTCTCGGAATAATCACGACTTATATCATACAGCTTCCAGTGCATACCGTCCCCATAAGGAGGAAGTAGAAGGGTCGCTTTCCACTGTCCCTTTATGACTGCCTTGCTTTCTGCCATTTCAAAACAGATGGCCTCGTTATCCGTGCGTGACGGTGTTTCTGATGAGAAAGTAGCACGGAGAGATTTTCCATAAAGTGGTGCAAGCTTCTTGCCCCTGTACACATCCGGTCTGGAAATCCCGACATAATCCAGTACTGTAGGAAACAAATCAGTGACATGCATCAAGTTGCTGGTATCTATCTTGCCTCGCTGTACATCCAGACCAGAAACAATCAATGGTACACAAATACCTCCTTCCGCTGTAGTCATTTTATAATACGCATAGGGCGTGTTGCAAGCCTCCGCCCATGCCTTTCCTAAAGATACATCAGTACATTTGCGATCATGACAGTTTTGTTACGGCCAAGAAAGTATATAACCGCTATGCAGGTTTCTCAAAGGAATGCCATACTCTTATGGTACTCTTCAGAGAACAGATTGAATCGTATAAAGAAAAGATAGGCAAAGGAAAGGCGGAAAGCACTTACCGTGGACTGGTTGCCGACTACAAGAGTCTTTTGCTTTTCATGAAACCAAAAAGAACATCGAGGATATAGCTATTGACGAGCTTGAAAAGTCGTTCATTGAGGACTATTACACATGGATGCTCGGCACGGCAGGCAATGCGAATGCCACCGCTTTCAACCGTGTCAATACCTTGAAGTGGCTGATGTATATCGCGCAGGAAAAAGGCTGGATACGGGTTCATCCGTTCGCATCATTCGAGTGTATGCCCGAATACAAGAGGCGTTCTTTCCTCTCCGAAGAGGAACTGCAAAGGATAATCCATATAGAACCGAGATACAAACGCCAGCGTGCCATGCGCGACATGTTCCTGTTCATGTGCTTCACCGGTCTTTCCTATGTGACTTGAAAGCCATAACATA